>Ga0306925_10002593_pt1 | contig 15641 bp, 19 predicted proteins | sample flu12Cox44000176_FD_203755 | JGI IMG/M metagenome (GOLD analysis project Ga0306925, IMG submission 203755) | Lab enrichment of tropical soil microbial communities from Luquillo Experimental Forest, Puerto Rico - flux8day.12C.oxic.44.000.176 (v2)... | ecosystem: Environmental > Terrestrial >... | reverse complement strand
GAGCCATGAGAGGCGGATCGCCCTTTTGGAAGCGACGACAAGCAATGAGTGAAAGCGCAAACGCGGAGAAGGAGGCCGACCATCACCCCTATCGCCGTCCCGTTGATGCCGCCACGCTGATCCTTGTCGATCGAAGCGGTGCGACGCCCAAAGTCCTGGTCGGCAAGCGCCATGAGAAGGTGGTGTTCATGCCGGGAAAGATTGTCTTTCCCGGCGGCCGCGTTGACGCCGCGGACAGCCGGATTCCCGTGGCCGAGCCCATTCCGGCCGCGCTGGAGGCAAATCTGCTGAAGGGCCGCCCGAAGATCACGCCTTCGCGCGCACGCGCGCTGGCGATTGCCGCCATCCGCGAGACCTGCGAGGAAACCGGCCTTTGTCTTGGACGCAAGTATTCCCCCGCCCCGCCCGCGTTGAGCGGCTCATGGCAGCCGTTTGCCGACGCCGGCCTCCTTCCCGACCCCTCAAGCCTGTTTTTGATCACGCGGGCGATCACCCCGCCGGGCCGCATCAGACGCTTCGACACGCGATTTTTTGCGGCCGATGCGTCCGCCATTGCCCATCACGTCGATGGCGTGATCCATGCGGATGCGGAACTTGTGGAACTGGTGTGGGTCGAACTCGGATCAAAGCCGCTCGCCGACCTGCACCCGATGACCAAAAACGTGCTCAGCGAACTCGAAAGGCGCCTGGCTGCGGGCCCCCTGCGCCATGATGCCGACGTGCCGTTTTTCCATTTCTATGGCGGGGTGATGCAGAGAGACCTGTTGGGGACATAGTACCGCCGATCTGAAGTCCCTGCGTGCAAGCGGCGAGGTGGAGCATGAACTTCGGAAAGTGGGCACTAGGCTTGCAGGAATGCGCCGCTTTTCCTACCCGAACGAGCGAAAAAGCGCTTTCCGGGCGCGGTACTCGCCTGAATTTGGCGTCAATTCGGCCCGAAATCCTTGACTTTGAGCGGATCGAGGCTAGGTTGCCCCGCAAATAGCGCCCCCTGCAATCGGCCGGCGCCGAATTCCAGACATCAAAGGTTTCTAAAAATGGCCAAGGCGGTCACCATCAAGGTCAAGCTCGTTTCCTCGGCGGATACCGGATTTTATTACGTCGCCAAGAAGAATTCGCGCACCATGACCGAGAAGCTCGTGAAGAAGAAATACGATCCGGTTGCTCGCAAGCACGTTGAATTCCGCGAGGCCAAGATCAAGTAAGCCGTGGCGGAACTGCGCAGACAAGTGCGGGGCCGGAAGGCCCCGTTTTTATTTGCCGGATCGCCTTGGTTCGGCGGATATGTTGGGCCGCCTCAGGCCGCGTTCGCCACCACACGATTGCGGCCATCATGCTTGGCGCGATAGAGCGCCGTGTCGGCGCGCTTGAGGACGTCGGCGACGGGCTCGCCCTTGCGCTCGAGCACGGAAAGCCCGATCGAGATCGTGACCTCGATACGTTTGGCGCCCTTGTGGATGGCAAACGGCTCGCCCGCGATCGAACGTCGCAGGCGCTCGGCCACCACGCCGGCAACGTGCAGGTCGGTTTCCGGCATTACGATGACGAACTCCTCCCCGCCGTAGCGACAGGCGAGGTCAATGCCGCGGATCGACTTGCGAACCCGCGTGGCGAATTCGCGCAATACGTCGTCGCCGGCGTCATGGCCGTGATTGTCGTTGATCGATTTGAAGAAATCGATGTCGAGCATCATCACCGCCAGGGGCTTGCCGCGGCTTGAGGCCTGCTCGGCGAGCGTGGCCAGATGGCTCTCCATGTAGCGGCGGTTGTGCAGCCCGGTTAGCGCATCCGTGATCGCCATCTCGATCGAGTTCTGCACATTGTCGCGCAGATGGTCGGTGTAACGCCGCTTGCGGATCTGGGTCCGCGCGCGCGCCAGCAATTCGTTCTTGTCGATGGGGCGAAGCAGGTAATCGTTGACGCCGATTTCAAGCCCGCGGAGCAGCCGCGTATTGTTGTCGACCTCCGAGATGGCAAGGATCGGCACGTGCCGCGTCCGCTCCAGCGACCGCACCTGGCTGCACAGCCGCAGGCCGTCGAAATTATCCAGACCGAGCGAAACAATCAAAAGATCGTAATCGCCGTCGGCGGCGCGAAACAGCGCTTCCGCGGGATTGGTTTCGAGATCGACCGTGTGTTCGTCGCTCAGCACCGGCACCAGTCGTTCATAGGATGAGGCGCGGTCGTCAACCAGAAGCACGCGGCCGCCTTTGCCGGTATCTGACACCGCGCTGCGCTCGGGCGCCTGCACGCCGATTTCGAGCGAGGTGATCGCGCGCATGCGCAGCTCGTCGGTCATCATCTTGAGCCGCGTCAGCGAACGGACACGCGCGATCAGAACGACGTCGGACACCGGCTTGGTCAGGAAATCGTCGGCGCCGGCTTCGAGGCCACGCACGCGATCGGCCGGGCTGTCCAGCGCGGTAACGATGACGACGGGAATGAAATGGGTTGCCGGATTGGACTTCAGCGCCCGGCACACTTCGAAGCCGTCCATATCGGGCATCATGACGTCGAGCAGAATGATGTCGCATTCGGCGCGCGTGCAGATGGCGAGCGCCTCAGCGCCGTTGGACGCGGTCAGGACATCGAAATACTCGGCCGAAAGCCGCGCTTCCAACAGCTTGACGTTGGCGGGAACATCGTCGACGACAAGAATACGCGCGGACATTCTTACTCCCTTATCCGATGAACCGCCGGACGGTCTCGATGAACTTGCCGACCGAGATCGGCTTGGACAAATAAGCCTCGCAGCCGCCTTCGCGGATGCGCTCCTCATCACCCTTCATGGCGAAGGCGGTGACGGCCACGACCGGTATGGAGCGCAGCTCCGGGTCATCCTTGATCCACCGTGTCACTTCGAGGCCCGACACCTGCGGAAGTTGGATATCCATCAGAACGAGATCGGGTCGAAGCTTGCGCACGAGATCGAGCGCCTCGAAACCGTTGCTGGTGCCTTCAGTCCGATAGCCATGTGCCTCAAGCAGATCGCGAAAGAGCTTCATGTTGAGCTCGTTGTCTTCCACGATCAGGACGGTTTTTGCCATCCCGCCCTCCCATCCCAGCGATACGACCCCGGACGACGGCACTGCGATCGCCGCCAAGTCAAAATAGCGCCAGATTCGCTCTAACCCGTTAAGCCCGAGGGCCAGGCGTGTACGATCTACGTGCGAAGTGGTTTCCGCTTGCTTGAACAGCTTGCGCAGACTCGGGCATGATCCTTTGGAAAATAGAGACCATAAGTTACAGAAAGGCAAACAGTCCGGTTGAGAAAACCTACTCAGAACCCCCGGGAAGTTGCTGAAATCGTTGCGGTTCAGGCGCTCTCCTTCATCGCGAGCGACGCTGGGCGGCTGGGCGCGTTCCTGGCCGAGAGCGGGATTGGGCCGGACACGCTGCGTAGTGCCGCCGGCGATCCGCGTTTTCTGGCCCATGTGCTTGATTTCGTGATGCGCGACGACGCAACGGTGAAAGCCTTTGCCGCCGCTTCACAGCTTCATCCCACCAATATCGCCGCCGCGCATCAGGCGCTGAACGATCCCAAATGGGAGCGCGACGTGCCGTGAAACTTCCAGTGCGGCGAATTTGAAAGAAGTTGGCGAGAGGTGGCGTGTCGAATGGGAGCACCAGTGTCAGCATTCTCGGAAACGCCGACCTGCTTCTGCCGGGACTGCCTCCGCGATCTGGAGTTTGCGACGAAGCGATGCGGCGAATGCGGCTCGCCCCGGCTGGTGCGCCACCGGGCGCTGCCTTTGCTGAGCATTGCGCACATCGATTGCGACGCCTTCTATGCAACCGTCGAGAAGCGCGACAATCCCGAACTCGCCGACAAGCCCGTGATCATCGGTGGCGGCAAGCGCGGTGTGGTCGCGGCGGCGTGCTACGTCTCGCGCACCTTCGGCGTACGTTCGGCGATGCCGATGTTCAAGGCACTGGATCTTTGCCCCTCGGCGATCGTGATCCCGCCCGACATGGCGAAATATGTCAGGGTCGGCCGCGAGGTACGACGCGCGATGCAGGCGCTGACGCCGCTGGTCGAGCCGCTTTCGATCGATGAGGCATTCCTCGATCTCAAGGGAACCCAGCGTGTCCACGGGATGATTCCAGCCAAAGTTTTGGCGCGCTTCGCCCGCCAGATCGAGCGCGACATCGGCATCACTGTTTCCGTCGGGCTTTCCTGCAACAAATTCCTCGCCAAGATCGCCTCCGACATGGACAAGCCGCGCGGCTTTGCGGCACTTGATCAGGACGAAGCGCGCGCGATGCTGGCGGACAAGCCGGTCGGCTTCATCTTCGGCGTGGGGCCGGCGACCCAGGAACGGCTGATCCACCGCGGCTTTCGCACCATCGCCGACTTGCAGCGCGCCGATGAAAACGACTTGATGAAGCAGTTCGGATCCGAGGGCCGCAGATTGTGGCGACTGGCACGCGGCCTCGACGATCGCGCCGTGGTTCCCGATCGCGGCGCCAAGACCATTTCCAGCGAGACGACGTTCGAGACCGACATCCGCGATTTCGCGGCACTTGAAAAAATGCTTTGGCGGTTATCGGAAAAAGTGTCTTCCCGACTCAAAAACGGTGAGCTGGCGGGATCGACGATTACGTTGAAGCTGAAGACCGCCGATTTCCGGCAGCGAACCCGATCGCAATCAATCCAGGCGCCGACCCAGCTCGCGGCGAAGATTTTTGCGATATCGCGGGAGATGCTGGCGAGAGAGATCGACGGCACCGCATTCCGCCTGATGGGTACCGGCGTCAGTGCGCTCCGGCCGGCTTCGCAGACCCACGACAGCGATATGCTGGAGCGCCGCTCGGCGGACGCAGAGCGCGCGATCGATAATCTGCGCCGAAAATTCGGCGAGGCCGCCGTGATCAGAGGCATCGCCTATGAGGGGCCGGACAGGCCGGACGAGGAAGAATGACCGGGCCGTTACTTGCAGGGCCTGGAATCCTTGACGTCGAATTTTCCCAAAGCGCCGGAGATCACGAAATCGTTGTAATCGAGCAACAGCGCGCGGGACACGCCATTCTCGAACAGCTCGAAGGACATCGAATAAACCGGCGTCTGCTCGCCGTCGGTAGGTTTGCCGGCGTGCTCGTAATAGCTCACCGTTACGGGCCAACGCGTCATCGACTTCATGACATCGTTTTCGGTCGAGGGATCGGGGGAGGCGATCGTCCGGTCGCCGGGTATCGGCTGGCCGATGACGGAGAGGGTGTTGAAGACTTTCTCGCCATTGTCCGAGCCGTCATAGACCGACAGCTCGAGCACTGATTTTCCCTCCTTCGCCGCCGCAATGATCCGCTGAATCTGCTCGGTCGGAAATACCGTCGATCCCTCAAGCGTGAACGTTTTGGTTTGCGGCTGCTTCAGCTTGACGGTGATTTGATCGCCCGTCCGCTCCGCGATCCCATCGACGGGGCTCGACTCGCTGTCGTTCATGCGTGAATCGATCTTGAAGCGGTAAGTCTTGCCGGCTGCATCTTCCCAGGATGTGGAGCGCAGGTCCGATAGCGTCACCTTGCCCTCACCGCTGTTCATCTCCGACACCTGCCGAAATTCGGAAGTATACCCTTCGCAGGCATTGCCCGTGAAACTGTAGAGAATTCGGCCGCGCGCGCTGTTGATCGAGTTGGAACCGCGCGACTTCATCAGGCTGAGCTCGTAGAGCGCCTGGTGCGGAAGAAAGGCGCCACCTGCGGCGGCTGCGACCGTTCCGCCGGCAACTGCTGTGGCCATGGCCGCGACCGCGATCGCCCGCAGCCACCATCCCCTCTCACACGGTAAAATCGAAAACGAGCGCGTCATGTTCTTGATCCTTCGGCTGGAACACGATCCGGCCCCGGAAGGGGCCGCACCGGCCAGAGCTGCGGATTTCCCGCAAACGGCATGCTCAATAAAAAGGGGTTCGGCCTATTATTAGTACCCGCCGACTTGCGCCGCAACTGCGGCGGCTTCGCGGAAAAATGTTATTTTCCACTAGTGCCCACTTTCCGAAGTTCATTAAATCGCGGCACCCATTTTCACCAGCTTCGGAAAGTCATGGGCACTAGCAAACACATTGATTCTAGTACCGCTTTTCTATTTGAAGTTCCTGGATCGAATTCGCCGCTTTTCTGCAGGAACTTCAAATAGGCGCCACTAGGTTGACAGGTATTTTCGCCATTTGCCCTGTTCTGGCCTTGCTTGCAAGCGACGGGCTGATGCGCGAAACAAAGCTGCCGCGATCGAATTCTGGTTGGGTGCGGCTCACAGGAAATGGGGACGAAACATGGCGGGTACGATCGAACAGAAACTGGCGGCGCAGGGCATCGTCTTGCATCAGCCGCCGAACCCGGTGGCGAACTACGTCGGTTTCGTACGCACCGGCAATCTCCTGTTCGTGTCGGGTCAGGTTTGCGTCGATCCGGAAGGCAAGCTGATCGCCAAAGGCAAGCTCGGCGGCCCCGTCACGGTTGAACAGGGTAACGCCGCCGCACGCGGATGCGCTATCAATCTGCTCGCCCAGGTCAAATCGGCGCTCGGCGATCTCGACAAGGTGGTCCGCGTCGTGCGCATCGGCGGCTTCGTCAATTCTGCCCCTGATTTCGTCGACGGGCCGAAGGTGCTCAACGGCGCTTCCGATCTGATGGTCGCAGCCTTCGGCGAAAAGGGCCGCCATGCCCGCACCACCGTGGGCGTCGCCTCGCTTCCGGCGGACGCATCCGTCGAGGTCGAAGGGCTGTTCGAAGTCTCCTAGCGCCTGGAGCTTGTCTTGCGCGCGCCGGACTGGCTGACGGCAAGGCCGGTGGCCCATCGAGGCCTGCACGACCGCGCGCGCGGCATTATCGAAAACATGCCGGGCGCAGCGCGTGCTGCGGCGGAGAGAAATTTCGCCATCGAGTGTGACATCCAGTTGAGCACCGACGGCGAAGCCATGCTGCATCACGACGATGTGCTCGGCCGGCTCACCGAAGGTTCGGCCGCCCTGCTCAGCTTGGCCGCACAAGCGCTGAAGGGTGTGCGCTTCAAGGATACCGCGGAACGGATGATGTCGCTTGGCGATCTCTGTGCGCTAGTCCGAGGCCGCGTCCCCATACTGATCGAGGTGAAGAGCCATTTCGACGGCGACCGTCGCTTGATCGAGCGCATGAGCGAAGTGCTCTCCGCTTACTCGGGACCCGCCGCGGGAATGTCGTTCGACCCGGAGCAGGTAGCGGCCTTGCGCGAGATCATGCCGAAACTTCCACGCGGCATCGTTGCCGAACGCTTCTACAGCGAGGCCGACTGGCCGCAAACCACCACGGCCCAGCGCAAGGGCATGTTGCATCTCAAGCACGCGCTCCATACGCGGCCGCATTTTGTTGCCTATCGCATCGATGATCTGCCCCAAGCCGCGCCCTTAATCGCGCGTCATATTTTCGGCCTGCCGCTCCTGACATGGACGGTGCGGACAAAAGACCAGCGCGAGCGCGCCGCGCGTTATGCCGACCAGATGATCTTTGAAGGTTTTATGCCTTAAAAGCCCATCTTGAAGTCGGTGACGCGATGCACGATGTTAAAGGGCGAGGTCACTACAGGCGATGGCTGGTCGTGACGTGTGGCCGGCAACAATAATCGATGGATTCATCCGAAATAACGCTCGAAGCCATCTCATCCGTCAGCCAGATTGCGGCTGAGGACTGGAACGCGTGCGCCAATCCTGTTCCCTGCTCCGCTCTCGACGGTCTCGGCACGCAGGCTTTACCTGAAAACTCCGGCAGCAATTCAAAAAATTATTATAACCCATTCTTATCGCACGCATTTTTCTTTTCCCTCGAAGCATCCGGATCGGCTTGCGCGCGGAGTGGATGGGCGCCGCGCCATCTGCTGGCCCGTCGCGATGACGCGATCGCCGGTATCGTGCCCTGTTATTTGAAGTCGCATTCGCAAGGCGAATACGTCTTCGACCGCGGCTGGGCGGACGCCTATGAACGCGCCGGCGGCCGCTACTACCCGAAACTCCAGGTCTCGGTTCCCTTCACACCGGTCACCGGCCCTCGCCTTCTGATCCGCGACGGCGTCGACAGGGATGAAATCGGCTCGGCGCTCGCCACCGGCATTGTCGCGCTGTGCCAGGCAACCAAGGCCTCCTCCGCACACGTGACCTTCGCGCCTGAGATGGAATCGAAGTTGCTTGCCAAGCACGGCTTCCTGCAACGAACGGATCAGCAGTTTCACTGGCAAAACCACGACTACGGCAGCTTCGATGATTTCCTCGCGACCCTCAATTCGCGCCATCGCAAGGCGATCAGGCGCGAACGGCGCGAGGCGCTTGCCGCCGGAATCACGATTCACACGCTCACCGGCAGCGAGATCACCGAAGAAGCCTGGGACGCGTTTTTCGCCTTCTACATGCAAACCGGCTCGCGCAAATGGGGCCGGCCCTATCTCAACCGTGCCTTCTTCTCGCTGATCGGCGAGAGCATGGCCAAGGACGTCCTGCTGATCATGGCGAGGCGCAACAACCGGTGGGTCGCCGGTGCCATCAATTTCGTGGGCTCCGACACCTTGTTCGGCCGCAACTGGGGCGCGATCGAGCATCATCCGTTTCTGCATTTCGAGGTGTGCTATTATCAGGCGATCGATTTCGCCATTGCGCGCGGCCTGAAGACGGTGGAAGCAGGCGCGCAGGGCGAGCACAAGCTCGCGCGCGGCTATCTTCCACAGACCACCTATTCGGCGCATTTTATCGCCGATCGGGGCCTGCGCCGCGCGATCGAGGATTATCTGAAGCGCGAACGCGCTTATGTTGCGGAGGCCGGACGCGAACTCACCGCGGCCGGGCCGTTTCGAAAACCGGCCGACGAACAGCATGAATAGACGGAGCCGTCATGCCTGCCTATGATCCCAACAACCCCTTTGCCAAAATCCTGCGCGGCGAATTCCCCTCCTACAAGGTGTATGAGGACGATCACACGCTTGCCTTTCTCGACATCATGCCGCGCAGCGTCGGACATACGCTGGTGATTCCGAAGGCGTCGGCTCGCAACATCCTCGATATTTCGCCGGAAGATTTTGCCCACGTCGCCCGCGTCGCCCAGAAGATCGCGCGCGCGGCGATGGAGGCCTTCGACGCCGACGGCATCACCATCCAGCAATTCAGTGAACCCGCGGGTGGACAGGTGGTGTTTCATTTGCACGTGCATGTGATGCCGCGTCATGAAGGCGTGATGCTCTTGCCTCCGGCAAGCCGCAAGGAAGACGGCAAGGTGCTGGAGGCAAACGCAGCGAAACTGATGGCGGCGTTGAAGGGGGCGTGAGACCGCCCCCGCGCATGGCGGGCAGACTTTCCGTCACTCCCCGTCGCCCTCATCGCCCTTCTGCGCGGCCAGCGGCGAGAATTCGCAGCGGTCGGGCTTGAGATCGATCAGCGGGGTTTCATCGAGGCAATCAAGCCCGCGTACCAGCACGGTCGAACCCTCGATGCCCACCAGCTTGACGATCGAGGTGCCGATCGGATTGGGACGCACCGGTGAGCGCAGCGAGAAGGTGCCGCGAGTCCTTCCGTCATGTTTTGGACTTTGCAGCACGAGATTGCGCATCGAGTGATGCAGCCAGTAGATCACTTCGAGGTGCTGATAGAAATCGACGCTCTTGAGCGCCGGCACCCAGGGCTCGAAGATCTCGAGCCGACAGACCGGCCCGCTATGGCTGCCTTGGCGCGGGGTATCCTCGCGCGACCTCCAGGGCGTTCGGATGCGGCCGATAAAGGTCAGGCCCGCATCGAAGTTCTTTGGCATCTCGACGGCAACTTCGCCTTCGCGCAATTCGGTGCCTGGAATCATGGTTCAATCCAGTGAGATGTTCTGGGCCTTGATCACCGCCGACCACCGCGCGCGATCGGCTTCGATGAAATCTGCAATCGCTGCCGCGCTTTGCGGACGCATCACCGAATAGCCTATTTTCTGCAATGACGCACGGAACGTATCATTGTCGAGCGCCCGGTCGAGGCTGCCTTTGAGAATTTCTGCCACACCATCCGGCACCTTGGCGGGCGCGATAACGGCAAACCAAACGCTGACGAGATAGTCGGGATAACCGCTCTCGGCGACGGTCGGCACGTCAGGCAGATTTGCGTTCCTCTGCGCCGAGCTCACGCCGAGCGCCCGTAACGCGCCCGAGCGCACCGGAGGCAGCGCCGCGCCGATGGAATCGAACATCACCTGGATGTTGCCGGCCAGCAGATCGGTCAACGCGGGCGCTGCGCCCTTATAGGGCACATGAGTCATCTCGATGCCCGCCATTTGCCGGAACATCTCGCCGGCCAGGTGAATGGTACCCCCGGTCCCGGCCGATCCGAAACTCAACTTGCCGGGATGCTGCTTGGCGTAAGCCACGAAATCCGCGACCGTCCGTGCGGGCACGGAGGGGTGCACTTCCATCACCACCGGCACCTCTGTGATCAGCGCCAATATCCGAAAATCCCTGACCGGGTCGTAGGAAAGTTTCTTGTAGAGCATGGGATTGAGCACGAGCATCGAGCCGGAGACGACCAAAAGACTGTAACCTTCGGCATCGCCTCGCGCGACGGCCTCAGCGCCGATCGCACCCTGGGCGCCGGGTTTGTTCTCGACAAAGGTCGCCTGCTTGAGGTCCTTGGCCAGAAAATCCGCCACCAGTCGCCCGAGAATGTCCGTCGGACCTCCCACTGCGTAGGGAACCACGAGGCGGATCGGTCGCGACGGAAACTCGGCGGCATTGGCATTCGCTGCAGCCAGAGCAGCGATGCCTGCAAGCCCACCGATCACGGCCCGCTTGAGATGCCAACCCATGCCATTTCTCCGCTGTGCGGTCCCCTGCCGCAAATCAAACCAGCAACGTCCCGGTCAGCCAAGCCACCATGTGCCAGCAAGCATCAACAACTCGCCCGAGACCACGCCGGCGAAAATTGAGCGCCTCGTCGTCAGAAAGACAACGCAGCCGCCTGCCACCGCAGCATAGCGCAGCCAGTCGGGCACGCCCGCCAGCGCCCCCGGTGGCTGGATCAGGATTTGCGCGATGACGCCGGCAAGGATGGCGGTCGCCACCGCCCTCACCCACACCAGCAGTTCGGAGCCCTCATCGACGCCGGCGCCAAACCAGACCCCGATCATGCGCCAGATCTCGTTGGGCAGGAAGCCTGCAAGCAGGAGCACCAGCAGCGCGTGCCAGTCTCCGACGAAATGGGTTAGCGTCTCGCTCATGCCCGCTCCCGCCACCAGTGAACGGCATAGGCGATGGTGCCGGCCACAACCCCGCCGATCAGGATGTCGATGCCGGTGTGGAATCTCGCGACCAGCGGAAACAACGCGAGCCCCAACAGCAGCGCCAGAATGTCGGAGAGCTGGCGGCAGTTGCGCGCGGTGGAGAGCAGAAACGCCAGTGGCGTCAACAGCAGGATCGCGGCCGCGAACGGTCCCGCGAGATTGGCCGCAAGGGCGTAACCAATCGTGGTCGCGGTCAGGCATACGGCGACAAGACCGGTGCCGAGCCCGTAGACGAACGTGATCCGGCGATCGCGCGGCACTTTCGGCAATAGACGAAAGCATTCGACCCACAAAGTGATCGCGACAAAGTGGGCGGCAAGCACGAGTTGCCGCCGCTTCGTCTGCGGCGTGCGCATCATCGGCAACACCGACACGACCATCGGGAACAGCCGGATCGCGCTGACCGTGACGGCGACCGCCGCCTGTATCACGGTCGCGCCCGAACCGAGCGTCGAGATCAATATGATCTGCGCCGGGCCGGCAAAAACGAGCAGCGTGCCCGCCAGCGCCCAGCCCAGGCTGAAACCCGCCCCATGAGCCAGCGCGCCGATGCCGATATAGGTCGTGAACAGCACCAGACTGAGAACGGTAGAGGTGACCGAAAGCATTCCCCACGCAAACGTGCGCGGGTGGCTTTTCCATCGGACCGAATCGAGAGCTGGAAGAGCCAAGAGATGCACTGCCTCAGATGGTCGGGCACATAACGCGGATGAAATCGACTGCCGTCAAGCAAAGCTTGGCTCACGCCTGGCATGCGCCATACAGAGTGAAACGCATCCTTCACCCCCGCGCGCCGTTGCGCAGCACCAGGCACGCGCCACCGGCACGGCGGATGCGGTTGCAGAGATCGTCGGCGACAGGTCGCGTGTCGGCGCCGATCCGAACCTGATAGAACATCCGAGTGCCCCGGCTGCGGAAGATCGAACCGAGCAACATCGGATCCTGGTCGCCGATCACGCCCCGCAAATGCGATATCGCGCGGGAATACATCGCCAGCGCCTTGTCGCGGTCGAACCCGGCGGCAAGCTGCACACCCCAGGGCCGGTCGGTACCGAGCTTCACATGCTGTTCAAGCTCGCTGACAAAGTAGTTCGGCGCGCGCTTGAGCAGCGCCATCAGTTCATGACAGCCGGTATGGTTTGCTCTTTCCGACATCCTGGCGTTCTTGCCGGCTTTGGCCCATTCATCGACCGTCGTGCCGGTAATGGCCGCCACGTAGTTCCGCGTCTCCTGCGGCAGTCCCCCGGTGCCTGCAAGCCATTCCTGCACCCGCCGCGGTCCGGCATTGTAGGCGGCAGCCGCAAGCCCAAGATTGCCGAACTGGTTGCGCAATTCGCTAAGGAATTCGGCGGACTTCGGCAGCGCCTGAACCGGGTCGAAGGGATCGAGCAGGCGGCGCTCGCTTGCGGTACCCGGCATGAATTGGGCAATACCCTGCGCGCGCTGTCCGCTTCGCGTGACGGGGCCCACGGCATCGGGCTGGAAGCGGCTTTCCTGCCAGATGACGCGGGCGAAAAACTCGAGCGGCAAATCGTTGGCCTTGGCGGCCGCCTCGATCATCAGGCAAACGGTCTCCCTGGTATCGGTCTCCCGTGCGTCGCCCGCGTTTTTCGCGGTCTTATCCTGGCTGGCGTCGGAAGGAATGGCGAGTTCCTCCACGCTTGGCGTTGCTATTCCGCCGCCTGTATTTGCAGGCGGGGTCTGCTCCTGGGCTGTTCCCGCTAAAGGCCAAGCGAGGATTGCGACCAGGGTGCAAACTGCCGCGCAGGGAGAGCCGACCATTCGCATCGCAGACCTGTCCTCGCACAGTCATGCTTGACAAGGGGCGCCCGCACTCTAGCTAATTTGCCAAACATGGCGCGTCTATGGGAGTCGGCAGATGGCAAACGACGAATTCGGCTTTGCGCCCGACGATGACCGGCCGATCCCCTATATGGCGCGCACGCGGGAATATTATGCAGCCATCGGATACACCACGCCTTATCGCTGGGCTCACCATATCGACGCGCCGTTCCAGCCTTTGAGCAAGCCGCTCGGTCAATCCCGCATCACCATCATCACCACCGCGGCACCGTTCGATCCCGCCAGGGGCAACCAGGGCCCTGGCGCCAAATACAACGGCTCCGCCAAGTTCTTTTCCGTCTATGACGGCGATACCGCAAAGCCGCACGATCTTCGGATTTCGCACATCGCCTATGACCGCGTGCACACCTCGGCTGAGGACAGCGGCACCTGGTTTCCGCTGCCGCAATTGCAAAGACTGGCACGCGAGCGGCGGATCGGCGAAGTTGCTCCCCGCTTCTTCGGGGCGCCGACCAACCGCAGCCATCGCGTCACCATCGAAACCGACGCGCCGGAAATCCTCAGACGCTGCAAGGATGATCGCGTCGATGCCGCGGTGCTGGTGCCGAACTGTCCGGTCTGCCACCAGACCGCCAGCCTTGTGGCGCGGCACCTCGAGGCGAACGGCGTTCCCACAGTGGTGATAGGCTGCGCAAAGGATATCGTCGAGCACGCCGCGGTGCCGCGGTTCCTGTTCTCCGATTTTCCGCTCGGCAATTCCGCGGGCAAGCCGCACGACCTTCCCTCGCAGGCGTTTACGCTCGAGCTCGCGCTGCGCGTGCTTGAGAGCGCACCGTCGGCGCAAACGACCGTGCAATCGCCGCTGCGCTGGAGCAGCGATGCCGCCTGGAAACGCGATTACAACAACATCGCGGCCTTGAGCGCAGAGGAACTCGCGCGACGACGACGCGAATTCGACGCGCAGAAGGAAATCGCGCACGCTTTGCGCGAAACTGCGTGATGGCGGCTCAACTGTCGATTTACCTTAATAACAACAGTGCGAAGTTCCACGTTTTCTACCGAAGGTAGCGCGGGTAGTGTGGCCTCAGAAGTCCGCATAATTATCTCAATGAGTTCGTCGATGATCGAGCGCCGTCAAAGCACACGCAGCCGCGTCATCTATGGCGGCGTTGTCGGCTATAACCGGCGCCAGACAACGGTGGAATGCGTCATCCGCAATTTTTCGGATACCGGCGCCAACGTCGAATTCGCCGATCCCGCGGTACTGCCCGAAATCGTCGACCTCCTAATCGCGAAGAAGAATCGCGCGTTTACCGCCAAAGTCGCATGGCGTCATTCCAACATGGCTGGCCTGGCCTTCAGGGCTATCGACAAGGAGACGCCGATGCCGCTCGATTGGGTGCATCGATTGCGGGCCGCCAGATCTGACGATCGCAAACTCAAGAGCCGCCTCTCGGCACTCAGTAGCCAATGAAAGTACCGGCGGATTAATCTTAATCGCGGTTATGCGGCGGCTGGATGTGAGATCATCCGGACGCTCCAATAGCGTGTTCAATTTAGGTTAACACGGCAATTTGCCGTTAGCGGGCTTTCCCGACCGGCAAAGCCGCGTAAAAGTGCTCCCTCTTTGTTGTGGGAGCTTTTCCATGCTGGAACGACGCCAGAGCGCGCGCGACAAGGTGATCTATGGCGGCGTCGCCGAGATGGGCGAACACGGCGGATCCAGGGATTGCCTGGTTCGCAACATCTCCGAAAACGGCGCCCGTCTCGAATTCAGCGAAAGCGTGCGGCTTCCCAAGGAGCCGCTGCGCTTGACGATTGCGCGAAAGGGCCGCTCTTTCCTCGCCAGGATCATCTGGTTTCGCGACAACTTCGTTGGCATCGCGTTCAGTTCGGAAACGCCCTACGAGCTGCCCCGCTCCGACCTCGCCAGGCGCCTGCGCCGGAGCGAAAAGAAAAAGCGCGAGCTGCAGCGCCGCATCAAGGAACTGATCGGCGAAAGCTGAGATCGGCACCGCCGACATCGCAAGACGAACGACGCGCTTTCCGGGCGCTTCGCGCCTATCTAAAAATACGCATCCCTTTACTCTTTCCCCGCCATCACCATAATCGCGAACCGCATTGAGGGGAACGGGAAGCCATGCGCGCGTTTCATGTTGTCTTGTGGGCCGCGCTGACGTGTCTGGTCGGCGAGGTTGCGTCGGCCCAGACGGCCGATCGGAGCATCGAGGAGATCAGGACCGAGACGCTCGCCCGCTCGCAGATCGGCGCCTATCCGTTGCTGGGCATCCAACCGGCTGATGCCGGCGATGCGTTGGGGCGCATCAAGAGCCGCGATCCGGACGAGTGGGCGGCTGCGTGGAGCGCGGTCGCCGACGGCTACATGGCAAAGGCAAAGCCGGCGAGCGACCCCAGAGACGCCGACGCAAACTTTATCAGGGCCTGGCGGCTCTATTATTTCGGGCAATGGCCGGCGCCGACATCCGCCGGTAAACAGGCGGCATATCAGCGCGCCATCGATGCCTATCTGCAGCACGCCCGATATTTCGATCCGCCGCTCGAGGTCGGGC
>Ga0306925_10002590_pt1 | contig 15650 bp, 12 predicted proteins | sample flu12Cox44000176_FD_203755 | JGI IMG/M metagenome (GOLD analysis project Ga0306925, IMG submission 203755) | Lab enrichment of tropical soil microbial communities from Luquillo Experimental Forest, Puerto Rico - flux8day.12C.oxic.44.000.176 (v2)... | ecosystem: Environmental > Terrestrial >... | reverse complement strand
ATCGACTGATTGGCGTTTAGGGTATTTCCGGTGCCACTGTAATTTGCGTATCGCGCGCGGTCGGTATCGAGGATGTAATAGATTTCGTTCGCGAGGCCCCGGAAGCAAAGCGTGGGCCCTTCACTATTTCCCTCCGCGGTGTGGTTGTAGACGACATCGAGGATCACCTCGATGCCGGCGCGGTGAAGCGCTTTGACCAGATCACGGAACTCGTCGACCGGACCGAGCGGGTCTTTCCGTGAGCTGTAGCCGGCATGGGGCGCGAAAAACGAGACCGGGGAATACCCCCAGTAGTTGACTAAGCCCGGCGGACAGTCCTGCCGATCGAACTGGAACACAGGGAGCAGCTCCACAGCTGTGATCCCGAGATCCTGCAGGTATGGGATCTTCTCGATCATCCCCGCATAGGTCCCCCGCCGCTCCGCAGCGACCCCTGAGTTCGGATGCCGCGTGAAACCGGCGACATGCATCTCGTAGATCACGGTCGTGGGGAAGGGCCGGCGCAACGGAGCGTCACCCTCCCAATCATAAAGGTCGGGATCGACCACCACGCTCTTCATCGCGATCGTATTGTTCTCACCGTATCGGCTAGCCGCGCGGCGAGAATACCCGTCGGGCACGACCACGGCGAGCCCGTAGGGATTGAGGAGCGCCTTGGGGGGATCGAAGCGTAGGCCGCGCTCGGGCTCGAAAGGGCCGTCGGCGCGATACGCATAAATTTGTCCGGGACGAATGCCGGGCACAAAGGCATGCCAGTAATGGTAGGTGCGGTGCGTGCGCGCATCGAGCTCGATCACCCGCACCGGCTGCGGGGCGGCGGCATCATCGAACAGCAGGAGGTCCACCCGGCTCGCCTGCCGCGAATACACGCTGAAATTGACACCGTCGCCGAGAACTGTGGCGCCCAGCGGAAAGCTTCGCCCCGTTCTCGATACCGCTGCCGTTGGACAGACAGCTGCGGGCGCGCCCTCCTGCCGGGCTTTGGATTCCGCGAAATCGGACCCCACTTCCTGGAAGCTTGCGCGCAGTGTGGCCGGCAGGTCGCGCTGGCCCGAAGGGCCCTCAACTTTGATGTCCTCCGTTGGCACCGGCATGAATAAATCTCTCTTGAGCTTCCGATCCTGTCGCGTGTGGCCCGGGTCCGGCTTTAACTTCGATTAAGCCGACGCACTTTTGCTTCGGTTCGCGCGCATATCGCGAAAATCCCCCACGCCGGTTTGATCTGCATCAAAGTCCCGTACCGCCGGCATCTCTAGCGCGATTTTCGAGTTACACGAGCTTATAGCTTGGGTTGGCAAGGCATCCCAGATATTCCGAGGCTGGAGGTGTCGAGTGGCGGGCCGGCAACAGGCCATTCCCAAAGGGACGGCCTCCGGATGGTTGACGATTCTTGCCGAAGGCGAAGACCTGAGCCCCGATTTTCTGGCGAGCCTCAACTACCCGACTGCACACGACCTGATGTCGGCACCAGTGATCACTGTCCACGACGAGACCAACCTCCGAGAGATTGCGCAGATCCTGACGACACGGCGAATAAAGCGCGTGCCGGTCGTTCGTGATGGCCGGATCGCCGGGATCGTCAGCTGCGCCGATCTCGTGCGCGCTCTGGTGGTTGCGCCGCGCCTGTCAGTCCTCCAAGGGAGGGTGTGATGCCAGCGATCACCACGACCGACGCCACCGGCCACCCCGTACGCAGGAGCGGTATAAAAAACAGCGCAAATTACGCGAGCTTGCCCATTGGTATCGGAATTTGCCGAAAGAGCCGGTAATCCGGTTATCTGGGAGGCGCGACTGAGGACGGCGAAGGAATTGGAGTGGGAGGCTGACCGGTTGGAGGACGAGTCGGCGCGCCAGCGCGAGACCGCCGCAAATTCCCGGTGAGCGGGAATACAGCGAAATCTGCAAAATGCCCGTGGAGATCGGCGAATCGCAAGGCGAGCTGCTCCCCGAATCAAAGACTTGCCCCAGATTTCCGTAGCTTGGCGAACAGGGGAATTTTTTCGCCGAACAGGGAACTGGTTTCGGCGGAACAGGGACCGAAGCGTCGATTTGCGGTCCGATCAGGGAAATAGCAAGGAACCGAGAGGCTTGGCCGGATCCGCGCCGATCCTGCTGCGAGTGAGCCCCGGCAAGCAACCGAACTCAGGTAAATATCCTGCGGCTTGATCAAGTTAAAGGCGGGCCCGACAGCCTGCGAGAGGAACCGCCGGGTGGCCGATACGCAAACATGAAAAGATTAGCTCGCTTACACGGCTGGCCCGCGCCGTGTAAAACCCGTGTGCGGCAGCTGTCTTGGCGGTAACCTACCGACCGTGGACAACGGACCGGCACCGTCGAATCCGTGCGAGCCGGCAGGCGGCACAGGAGGGGAGGAAGTCGAATGATCGGCAAGCCTATCGAGCGGGCGCCGTCGGCGCACGGCTATCCCCTACTGATCGAGGGGCTGTTGAAGTCGGGGGCGACCCGGGCTCCGGAGCAGGAGATCGTCTCCGCCGACAAGAGGCGAATGACTTACCGCGAGCTCGGCGAGCGGGTGGGCAGACTGGCCTCGAGCCTCGCCGGCCTGGGTGTCAGGCCGGGCAATACGGTCGGTGTAATGGATTGGGACACCACCCGCTGCCTCGAGTGTTTTTTCGCCGTGCCGATGATGGGGGCAGTGCTGCACACAATCAATGTCCGGCTGTCCCCCGAGCAAATGCTCTATACGATCAATCACGCCGAAGACGATGTCATCCTCGTCAACAGCGAATTTCTGCCTGTACTGGAGCAAATCTGGGAGCGAGTGGAGCTCGGGAAAAAACTGGTGGTGCTGGACGACAGCGGGCGGGTGCCGGAAACGCCGCTCCCTCTCCAAGGCGAATACGAGGCTTTGCTGGCCCTATCCGACCCGCATTACGCGTTCCCGGAGCTCGACGAAGACACCCGCGCCACGACCTTCTACACCACCGGCACCACCGGGCTTCCCAAAGGCGTCTACTTCAGCCATCGCCAGCTCGTGCTGCACACCTTGGCGACGCGTACGGCTCTGGGCGGAACCGGTCACGGCCGCATCAACGAGGGCGATGTCTATATGCCCATCACCCCGATGTTCCATGTTCATGGCTGGGGGCTGCCCTATGTCGCCACGACGCTCGGGGTGAAGCAGGTCTATCCGGGACGCTATCACCCCGATACGCTGCTGGAGCTGATTCATCGCGAGAAGGTCAGCTTCTCGCACTGCGTTCCGACAATCTTACAGATGGTGCTGGCGAGCGCACGGACCAAAGGGCTCGGGCTGTCGGGATGGAAGGTGATCATCGGCGGCGCGGCGCTGCCGCAAGCGCTCGCTCGGCAAGCGTGGGAGCTGGGCGTCGACATATTCACCGGCTACGGCATGTCAGAGACCTGTCCGATCCTGACCTTGGCTCATCTCAAACCGCACATGGAGGCGTGGGACATCGATCGGCAGGCGGAGATCCGCTGCAAGACCGGCCGTCCGGTCCCTCTCGTCGAGATCCGCATCGTCGACGAGGAGATGAACGATCTTCCGCACGACGGCGTGTCCCAGGGCGAGGTGGTGGTGCGTGCCCCCTGGCTGACCCAGGGCTACCTGAAAGATCCGGTCAGTTCCGAGAAGCTGTGGACGGGCGGCTGGCTGCACACCGGCGACATCGCGGTGATCGACGACGACGGGTATCTCAAGATCACCGATCGCCTCAAGGACGTGATCAAGACGGGGGGCGAGTGGGTTTCGTCGCTCGATCTGGAAGATCTGATCCTGAAGCATCCGGCGGTAGTCGAGGCCGCGGTCATTGGCGTGCCCGATCCGAAATGGACCGAGAGGCCGCTGGCGGTGGTGGTGGCAAAATCCGAGCCGAGGGTCAGCGAGGCCGAGATCAAGGCGTATCTCCACGATTTCGCGGCCAGAGGCGTCATCTCGAAATACGGGGTCCCGGACCGCATCGTCTTCGTCGAGGTGTTGCCCAAGACCAGTGTCGGCAAGCTCGACAAGAAAGTATTGCGCGAAAAGTACCCCGAATAGCGGCGTGCCTTCCGCCCGCATCGCTGCGGCAAGATCATGAAGAGAACCCGGGATTTAGGAGGAGCGACCCGATGACAGCATATAATGCCCCGCTGCGCGACATGCAGTTTGTGATCAACGAATTGGCGGGCCTGAAAAGCCTTGCCGCCCTGCCCGGCTACGAGGAGGTGACACCGGAATTGGCGGGGGCGGTGCTTGAGGAGGCGGCAAGGCTGGCCGGCGAGGTGCTCGCGCCGCTCAACAAGCCGGGTGACGAGCGGGGCGCGTCCTTGACCGAGGGCGGTGTCGTCGCGGCGTACGGCTTTGGCGCAGCGTACCGACGGTTCGTCGACAACGGCTGGAACGGCCTTGGCGGCGATCCTGAATTTGGCGGGCAAGGGCTGCCGGGGTTAGTGGCCGCCGCGACCATCGAGATGTGGAACTCGGCCAATATGAGTTTTGCGCTCTGCCCGCTGCTGACTGCCGGCGCGACGGAAGCGATCAAGGCGCATGCCTCGGACGAGCTGAAGAACCTGTACTTGCCAAAGCTCGTCAGCGGCGAGTGGTCGGGCACGATGAACCTGACCGAACCGCAGGCCGGTTCGGACCTGTCGGCGGTCCGCACCAGGGCGGTGCCCGAGGGCGATCACTACCGCATTTCCGGCCAGAAGATCTTCATCACCTGGGGTGATCACGACATGACCGAAAATGTCGTGCATCTGGTGCTCGCCCGCCTTCCCGACGCTCCGGAGGGCACGCGGGGGATCTCATTGTTTCTGGTGCCCAAATTCCTGGTCGGGGCGGACGGCTCGTTGGCGGGACGCAACGACGTGCTATGCGCGTCGATCGAGCACAAGCTGGGCATCCACGCCAGTCCCACTTGCCTGATGAGCTTTGGTGAGAAGGAAGGTGCGATCGGCCACTTGGTGGGCCAGGAGAACCAGGGGCTCGCGCACATGTTCACGATGATGAACGAAGCCCGACAAAAGGTCGGGCTGCAGGGCCTGGGGATCGCCGAGTGTGCCTACCAGGCGGCGCGCGACTACGCCAAGGAGCGGGTCCAGGGCCGACCGGTAGGGCAGCGCAGCGGCGGCCGCGTGACGATCATTCATCACCCCGATGTGCGCCGCATGCTGCTGACGATGAAGTCGCAGATCGAGGCGATGCGCGCCCTCGGGTATGTGCTCTCGGCCGACGCCGACCTCGCGCACAAGCACCCCGACGCCGCGGAACGCCAACGGCATCAGGCGCGGGTGGATCTTTTGACACCGGTGCTAAAGGGCTGGTGCACCGAGCTGGGCGTCGAAATCGCCTCTATGGGCGTGCAGGTCTTTGGCGGCATGGGATATATCGAGGAAACCGGTGCTGCCCAATACCTGCGTGACGCGCGCATTGCCACGATTTACGAGGGAACCACCGGAATTCAGGCGGGCGATTTAGTCGGACGTAAGCTACCCACCGATAACGGTGAGGCAATGGCCGCCTTGATAGGGGAGATGCGTTCCGTGGAGGGGCAGCTGGGAGGTTCCGATAACGTCGACTTCCCCTCGATCCGCGAGAACCTGACAGCGGGCATCCAGGCCTTGGAGCAGGCTACTCAATGGATACTGCAAACGGTTGGCCGGGATCCTGACGCGGCACTCGGTGCCTCGGTAAACTACATGATGCTGACAGGCTATGTTTGCGGCGGCTGGCAGATGGCGCGCGCCGCCCTTGCCGCCCGGGCGCGACTGACGGCGGGAGCGGACGAGGATTTCTGCCGTACGAAGATCGCGACTGCACGGTTCTACTCAGAACAGATCCTGCCCAAGGCAAACGCCCTGGCGGCTGCGGTCAAAAGCGGCGCATCCACGGCCTTGGCATTGGCGGAGGAGCAGTTTTGAGCGGCGGGTGAGGGATTCCTCGGACAGGCCGCATGATTTGGGTCACCCCATAGGGCGGTGAAGGCCCGGTGGACCCTACGTGTGATCTTGAAGTTCCGTATAGCGCGGGAGGAACGAGATGAGCCTTGCAGGCAAGACGATCTTTATATCGGGCGGCAGCCGCGGCATCGGACTCGCCATCGCGCTGCGGGCGGCGAGAGATGGCGCGAATATCGCTATCGCCGCAAAGACGGCGAAGCCGCATGCAAAGCTCGAGGGCACGATCTACACGGCCGCCGAGCAGATCGACAAGGCCGGCGGCCGGGCGCTTCCTCTGATGGTCGACATCCGGGACGAGGGGCGGGTGGCCGAAGCGGTCCGGGAAAGCGCTGATAAATTCGGCGGCATCGACATCCTGATCAACAATGCGAGCGCGATCCGCACGACCGGAACGCTCGACACGCCGGTCAGGCGCTACGATTTGATGCACCGCGTCAACGGCCGCGGCACCTTCGTCTGCTCGCAGGCCTGCCTGCCCTATCGATGAAGGCGGAGAACCCGCACATCCTGACGATCTCGCCGCCGCTGACCCACGATGCGAAGTGGTTCGCGCCGCATCCGCCGTACAGCATCGCCAAATACACCATGAGCCTCTTGACCTTGGCGCTGGCCGCGGAATTCGCCGAACACGGCATCGCCGTGAACTCGCTGTGGCCCCGCACGGCCATCGCGACCGCGGCTGTGCTCTACGAGCTCGGCGGCGAGGAGATGATGTCGGGGGCGCGCAAGCCCGAGATAGTGGGCGACGCAGCGCACGCGATCCTGAACCTGCCGGCCCGGCAGTGGACCGGCAGGTTCTTCATTGATGATGAGGTGCTGCTGGGAGCCGGGGTTCGCGACTTCAGCAGCTACGACATGCAGCCGGGCGCAACGCTGATCGCCGATTTCTTTACTGAGCCGCTTCCGGGAATGAAAGCTTTTGGGTGAGCAGCGCCGATGCCGCAAGAAGTCTCGGTCAGCCGAATCGACGGCGCCCTCCACATCCGTCTCGATCGCGCAGACAAGCGCAACGCCGTCACCCGGTCGATGTACGAGACGATGGCCGAGGCCATCGCCCAGGCCGAAGCCGATAAGGCGATAAGGGCCCTGCTGTTCAGCGGTGTGGGGGAAGCATTTTGTGCCGGCAACGATTTGAACGACTTTGTTGCCGATCCGCCGACCGGTGCCGAGAGCCCGGTTTTCCGTTTTCTGCGCGCGATCTCGACAGCAAAGAAGGTATTGGTCGCCGCAGTGCACGGTGCCGCCGTCGGGATCGGGACGACGATGTTGTTGCATTGCGACTTTGTCGTCGCTGCGCGCAGCGCGCGGCGGTCGCTCCCATTCGTCACCCTCGGCCTTCTGCCGGCGGCAGCCAGTACACTTCTGCTGCCGCGCGCGATCGGCCACCTCGCGCCGCCGAGCTGGTGCTTCTCCGCGAGGCGATCGACGCGGAGACGGCGTTGCGATAGGGTCTCGTCAACCGGGTCGTCGAAGACGGCGCGCTGACCGATGTCGCGACCGAAGTCGTGACGCGGGTCGGTTCCTTGCCTCCGTCGGAGTTCGGTTGTCGAAGCAACTTCTGAAAGACGACCGTGGCGGGGTCGCCGCTCGGATCGAGCAGGAGGGCAGCATTTTCGTAGACCGGCTCAGATCTCCGGAGTTTCAAGAGGCAGTGAGTGCCTTCCTCGAAAAAAGGGCCCCCCACTTTTCGCGGTTCAGCTGATTAATTGAGGAGAATTGTCATGCCTATCGAGAAATTCAGTCTCGCCAACAGCAAGGCGTTCGTCGGGCGGGAGCTTGGGGTATCCGGCTGGGTCACAATTGACCAGCAGCGCATCGACCAGTTCGCGAAATGCACCGAGGATCACCAGTGGATTCATGTCGATGTCGATCGCGCCAAACGTGACAGCCCGCTCGGGACCACCATCGCTCACGGCTACCTGACGCTGGCGCCAAGTACATTCGAGGTCGTCGTCAAGCCTGTCGGGATCAGCCAGGCACTGAATTACGGCCTCGACCGCGTGCGCTTTATCACGCCGGTCAAGGCCGGTTCCCGCGTCCGCAACCGCATCAAGCTGCTCGCCGCGGAGGACAAGGGCGAGGGGCGGATGCTGCTGACCACCGAAAACACTCTCGAGATAGAAGGCGAAAACAAGCCGGCGCTCATCGCCAATGCGCTTGTCATGGCGATCGAAGGGCGAACCTCTGCGCACACGCTGTAAGGGAAGGAGAGCCCGATGAAGAATGGCAAGGATAAAGGGGCTGAAGCCGGTGGTGCCGGGGACGTTGCAGTCCAGGCCGCCGAGGGCATTCTCGGACCCAACCCGTTTATCGGGCTGCGCCCTCAGGACATCCTCGGAACCCTAGGGAACATTGGCGGGCAGGCCGTAAAGCAACCGATGCTCATGCTGGAGCAAGAGGCGGCGCTTGCCCGCGACCTGATCTCGGTGCTATCGGGCAATGCTGAAATCGCCCCTTCGCAAGGCGACAAACGCTTTCTGGATTCTGCGTGGAAAGACAACCCGTTCTACCGCATCTCCCTGCAGGGCTATTTAGCATGGGGCAACGCTCTGAAGAGCTTTGTCGAGAAATCCGGGCTGGATAGCCTCACCAAACGGCGGGCCCAATTCGTGGTTTCGCTGCTGACCGACGCGCTGTCCCCGACCAATACGCTGCTGGGCAATCCTGCGGCCCTCAAAAGGGTCATCGATTCCGGCGGCGCGAGCCTGCTGGAGGGCCTCAAGAACCTGCTCTCGGACCTCACTACCAACCAAGGTATGCCCGCGCAGGTCGACAGGACGGCTTTTCAACTCGGCAAGAACCTAGCGCTCTCCCCGGGGGCGGTCGTCTTCCGCAACAGCGTGCTGGAGCTGATCCAATACGCGCCTGCGACTACTGAAGTCTATGCGCGACCGCAAATGATCGTGCCGCCGCAGATCAACAAGTTTTACATCTTCGACCTCTCCCCGGGGAAGAGCATCGTAGAATACCTCGTGAAAAACGGATTTCAGGTGTTTGTCGTCAGCTGGCGCAACCCTGTGGCGGCGCAGAGCGACTGGGGCATGGACACCTATGTCGCGGCTCTGCTCGCCGCTATTGCAGCGGTGCGCGAGATCACTGGGGCCGCGGACGTCAATCTGCACGGCGCCTGCTCGGGTGCGATGACCGCCGCGGCGCTGTTGGGTCATCTCGCGGCGCTGCGGCAGCGGTTGGTCAATGCGACAACCTTGATGGTAGCGGTACTCGGCGCCACCGCCGACTCGCAGCTGGGTCTCTTTGCGACGCCGCAGACCATCGCCGCCGCCAAGCGGAATTCCCGGCTCAAAGGGGTCCTGGAAGGGCACGACATGGGCCGGGTGTTCGCCTGGATGCGGCCCAACGATCTAGTCTGGAATTACTGGGTCAACAACTATCTGATGGGCAACCCGCCGCCGGCCTTCGATATCCTCTATTGGAACAACGACACGACGCGGCTGCCAGCCAAATTTCACGGCCAGCTCATTGACATTTTCGTCGACGGTCAATTTCAGCAACCTGGCGCTATTGAAATCCTCGGCACACCGATCGATCTTTCCGAAGTGGATTGCGACAAGTATGTGGTCGCCGGTATCACCGATCACATTACACCATGGGAAGGCGTGTTTGAGACGGCGCACACCTTCGGCGGCAAGACCGATTTTGTCCTGAGCTCCAGCGGTCACATCCAGAGCCTGATCAACCCGCCCGGCAATCCGAAGGCGAAGTTTTTGCTCAACCCCGATCTTCCGAAGAGCGCCCAGGATTGGCTTGCGGCAGCCCGGGAGGTGTCGGGTTCCTGGTGGGACCATTGGCGGGAATGGCTCGCCGCGCGCTCCGGCGAGATGCGCGCCGCCCCGCAGTCGTTGGGGAGCGAGCGTTACAAGCCCCTCACCAGGGCGCCAGGAACTTACGTCACCGAGTCATGAGCGAGGGGGACGGACCAAGCGTTCACGCGACCACGTAAGTCAGCGGATGCAAGATCGCCGACAGCGCCGCCGACCCGAGTGGTGTTGGCGCGGGTCAGAAGCGGTATCAGCATCGTGCCGAGCAGCGATGTCGCCAGCCAGCGCATGCGGCGCAAGCAGGCTCGGTTCGGTCCAACTTTTGGAGCGCCCATCGTCCAGAAGTAATGCGTCGCAGTCCACGACTGTGGTCAATCGGTGTTCTCCATCAAAAATCTTCGCACCACGGGAGCGACCTCCGTTGCCCGGCTCACGAGGAACAAGTGGCCGTCATCGACGACGTAGAGTTTCGCCTTGCGAATGAGGAGGGCAAGCATCTTGGCATTGATCAGGGGCACGATCGGGTCGTCGTTGCCATGCATCACCAAAGTCGGTTGGCGCAGAGACCAGAGCCATGGAATGCTGGTCCACCCCCATGCACTGAGCAATTGATAGAGGTAGCCGCGACCGCGTGGCGGCCGGATGTGCTGGCTGTGTTCGCGCAGCAACCCGGGATTGCGGCGGTAGGCGCCGCCATAGAGCTCGCCGCCGACGGCGCTGAGGAACTCCGGGTCGGAGTAGCGACGTGGGCTGACCAGCTTGGCGAGTGCCGAGAGCTTGCCCGGCACCATGATTGCTCCGGCAGAGGTGGAGGCAAGGACCAGTCGCCGGCAACGATCCGGGTAGAGGTGCGCGAACTGTTGGGCAAGGGCGCCGCCCCACGAAACCCCGATGACGTCGACTTGGCCCCGATAGCCGAGCTTCGTCAGAAGCGCTGCGGCCATTCGGGCAAGATGCGAGAGCCGGTAAGGTCGAGGCGGCAAAGGCGAACCCCCGACGCCCGGCACGTCAAATATAATGGTCTCCACGCCTTCCAGCGCGGCGACAAACGGTGCCGCCAATTCGAGATTGGCGCCAATGCCGTTGAATATTAGGAGTGGAGGCGCAGCGCGGCTCCCGGCGCGAATGCCGACGCGCAGCATCTGCCCGTCTACCTCGACGCTGCGAATTTCCATACCGGCGCTAGACATGGAGCTGAATATCCTCGGCGGTCTTCCAAGAGGGGACCGAAGCAAGCCATCCAGGAAATTAGTGCCCTCCCGGGCTGGCTCATTGCCGCGAGCAGGCCTCGACGCCGTACGACTCGGTGGTGGAGTTTGGCGGGCCGCGTAGGCGTGCTCAGTGAAGCCGCCTATCAAGTCGCATCTCAGGCCTCTGACCGCATACCCTCAACGGGGGATCCGCCATATGTGCTTCGGGGAGCGCTAATGCAAGAAGCGACTTCCCACTAGCGACGTAGCACGTGTCCAGCCGACCCGGCCCGCGAAAGACAAACGCCGTCATGCCTTCTCCCTTGTCGCCGCCCACATGACCGCCCGTCTTCTTGTGGGAGCACCCGAGGCTGAAGCCTCGACAGCCGCGGGTCGCAGCGGTAGGCTATCAGGGCCCGGTCGTCAGAGTGGCCCGGGACGCACATTCGGGCGAGCAGGCCACCGTGCTGGTGCCCACGAGACGTTCTTCGCTCGCCCGGTGCGGCGATGACTCGGCCACGCTTTCCTGGTCGGAGGCGGACGCGCATCAGGTGGCCACCTCGGCCTCTTGCCCTCAAGGTGGCGAAGGCTTGGCACGGCAATTGACTGCGACCGGCACGGGGGAGCGTCGACTTCGCGATTGAGGAGCGTCGTTTCCATGGCTGCGATTTCTGTCGAGACCGCGCGCATTTCCGCATCCAGCGCGCCGCAGGCGCGGCAGGCGATCACGATGTCCTCATCGCGCCGCTGATCGTCGGCGCGCGCCGGGACGGCGCCGCCGCTTCCCTCAGGTGAATTTCGCGGCCAGCGGTGTCGGGCCGAGCAAGGTCGGGTCGAGGCGCCGCAACAGCATCACCAGCGCCCCCGTCAGCTCGACCAGATCCTTGCGTGCGGCTTCAGAGGTCAGCGCGCCATCAAGGAAATCCGCGCCGGTTAGGTAGACGCTGGTCGGCGTGACCAGCGCTCCGAACCAGCCAAGAACCTGACGCAATTGCGTATCGACGGCGAGATAGTGATGGGCGGAGCCGCCCATTGCAACGATGCCTACCGGTTTTCCCCGGAGCGCCTCGACCGGCACGATGTCGAGCAGGTTCTTCAGGACCCCTGGAAAGCTCGCCCGGTAGACCGGCGCGGCGATCAGCACCGCCGCGGCAGCGGCGATCCGGTCGACCGCCCCACGGGTTTCCGCTCCGTATCCGGCGAGCGGCCGTCCATCGCAGGTGTCGATAGCGGTTTCGGCGAGATTCATCACATCGACGTCAATGTCGCCAGCATCTCCGCGAACCGCCTCCGCCGCTGCGGTGATCGCCGCGGCAAGCCGGCCCGGCGGCGTGGCGGCGCCGACCAGCATCAAAAGCCGTGGAATTCCAGCCATCGCCGAGCCTCCTATCGGATGAAGTAGCAACACGCCTATTCCGTGAGGATGCCTTCCCAACCGCAGCTGTCGCCGCGCTCACTCGAAACTGCACGTGACGCGCCAGCCGCTCGCCCGAGCAGCGGCTGGTTGCCGCGCTTTGTGCGTCGCGCGGCAATGCCAGTCGGCGATCTCAAAGCCGATACGGAACGCCGATGATCCGCACCCGAGAGTAATACCGGGATTCGATCCGCGACAGGCCGCCAGGTCTGGATCAATGGCGAGCGGCTCGAGAGCGTAACTGCGCATCCGATGTTCCGGCCCCTCGTCGATGTGCCGGTGCGCATCTACGACATGCCGCACGACCCCCGGTTTGCAGACGCGCTGAGCTAGTGCATCGAGGCGGGCGAGGTCTGCGCGGTCCCTCTCGAGCTGCGACGCCAAACGCGCTGCGGTCGAGGCGGTGCTGAGCGACATCGGCGGCGTCGTGACGTGGGTCGGCGACGAAACCATCGGCGAGGGGGTGGTCGCTGTTCGATGGGCAGGATAATGCCGTCAGCCACCGCATCCGCAAGCAGATCGCGGAGACGTTCGGCTGGATAATGATCGTCGCGGGCCTGTGCCAGGCCAAGCTCAGAGGCCTTCCGAAGGCGGACGGACCGTCACCCCTGCTGCCGCCTGGGATCTCGCGCGGGTGTCGAAGCTGGTGCTGAAATGAGTAGGCGCACGACCGGCTTTCGCCCGCGCATCGCGGCGGTGGCGGATCGTCGAGATGGACCAGTGGGACGACCTGAACCTTATCGAGCCGCCGCGCCTCGCGGTTACCGGCAAAGACGGCGGCGAGATCATATTCGTCGCCATAGAGGAGGATCGGACCTCCCCGTTCTGAGTTCATATCGTCTCGCGTGAACTCCTCAGGCTCGATATCGGGAATGCCCGTTCTATTCGCTACCTCTCGCGTTGCCGGGGGATCAGGCGCAAGCACAGAACAGCACAAGGCCTGGGCCGGAAGCCGAAGCTCACCGTTCACCAGCTGCGGAGGCGAACGCCGCAGCGACAAGACCCGGCGAAAGCCTTGCCGACATTCGTCCGCTGTAATGGGCCGTTCCCGGCGGAAGGCAGGGAGTAGCTCCCGCGCTCGGCAAAGCTCGTGTGAACGCTGCCGGCAATCAATCAGCCGCTTTTGGCTTCGGTGCAGCGGTCGGGCGAGGTCCGATTGCTCGTGCCCGCTACATATCTGGGCCCCCTGCGTCATCGCGCGAATAGGGAGCGTAGGGCGCCTGCCCTTACCCGGTCGCCACCGGGGCGCATCCGGCAAGCGCCAAGATGACGAATACCGCGGCGAACCATCGATGCGGGTTCATTGTGCTGAGAACCTTTCGCGAAGCCCACTTTGATGTCTTTGGCCCAGAACGGCATGAGGCCCCAGAGGATCACGTCCGAGCTGCGCTCGCCGGCCCCGAGATCAAAGCGGTCGACCGGGAGCGGATCGGTCGGTGCCACGTTCCAGCTGGGCGCGATATTCGGGGTCGGACGATCGGCAGGATCGAAAAAGATGAGCTTGATCTCGCTGACATCGGAGAAGAGACGGGTGCGGCCACATATGGCGGGAGCATAGCGGCGCGCCAAACGCCGGGATACCGTGGCGTCGCCCTGCTCACGCATTAACGTCCGCAGCGAGGCAGGACCCAACCACGACCGACGGAGGGCAGGGATAATGCTCACCAAGGACATCTTGTTCGGCATGAACATCCTGACCCTGGCCGGTTTCGTCGTGATGGGGATCACTCTGACGCTAAACCGCATGGGACAGGCTGGTAAGGCTCTGAGTATCGGCCTCATGGCCGCGGGGACGGCGCTGGTCTTCTTCGGGCTATATGCGGCAGGCTGGTCCTGGTAATGGGCGACCGGCTGCGATGCCCTAGCTGGGGGTGCGGTCGCTTACCGCACAGTGGTGCGTCTGGGCGAAGGTCGAGACGGCCGGAGGCGTGTTCCAAGTTCGCGAGGATGAGACAGTGACGCGTGTTGTGGCAGGACTCCATGGGCACCGTGAGGGGAGCCGATCGGAATTCGTTGTGCCCGATGCAAATCAGCCCAACGAAACCCTCCGCCAGCCGGCGCTATATTGCTGCCCTTGCAGCTTGATGCAGTCTCCTACGGCTAGGAACGACAACAATCCCTCATTGCCGCGTTAGAATGAACATTTGGGCTTGCCGCCCGGCCCTGCTTCGCTGAGATCGCCTGACGTTATGTTAACAATCCCGGTGCCAGGTTCAGCGATCATATGCCGACGGCTCAGCTGATCATAATCCCAAGGTCGGGGGTTTAAATCCCTCTCTCGCTACCAAGCGGGTTGTCTGAGATGTCGGATTTGTTGCCATCGCACTGAGAGCGGGCACCCTACTTGTCGGAAATCCGAGAGCGGCATCGGGGCAGAGCGGGCGGTGTTACTCATTCGCTACCAGGGCACCAGCTCCCCATTTGCTCGGGGCGCGGGCGGTCGCGGCCGCTGGTGGCGCTGCTGTGGTCGAGGTGGTCCAAACGGGTGGGCAGCCGGCGACGCCGAAGCCGATTGCGCCGGTTGCGGCTCGCTAGGAGGCAGGGACAACCCGTCCTGTTTTGCGAGCGCCGGAGTTTGCAGCTGATCTGCAAGGGGGTCCTGGGGCGACGATTTGACTCTCGCCGGCTCCGTCGGCATCACGATCGAGCTCGTCAGTACGCCACCGCTCGACGCATTCGCCATCGTCGAAGATGGGCCGGGCGTCGGGATGCGGTTGATTCCGAATGTCGGGGACGGTGCGACGGCGGCCGAGCCCGCACTCGTCTCAGGAGTGGCGGCGGCATTCGGACGGCCCGAGCCGGCGCCAGTTGACAGCTCAACTGAGAAAGACCAGCACACGATCCCCACAATCAGGGCGCATGCGCCTGCGGCGATCCCCAGCCATAAAATGTCGCCCGCAAAGCTCAGCCGGCGGTCCTCGACGATCGAGGCTGCCTCGATCGGCATGTCCACTCTCGCGCGGTTGTCCTCGGTCGGGAACACTGGCGTGTTGATAAAGTTTCATTAACGGTCGCGCCAGGGCACCACTACAGCATGCCGAATTTCTCTCGGTGCCGGCGGCGGGCTTCGGCGAGCCGTCGCAATCAAAGCAACAGAAAGACCCGAATCGGCGCAGGGCGGAGCGGTGGCCGGAGCGGCGACCACTTCGACGTTTCGGCAGCGCCGGGCTGCCGCTCCTATCCCCCTTCGAGCTTGGGGATGAAGAAGACCTCACAGCCGGGACGGATTGGCTGGAAATACGCGGTCTCGTGGATCGCACCGTCAATCGCGACGGTGGTCTCCTCTTCGAGGTGATGGCCCAAGCCGGGGTAGAGCTGGTCCATCGCCTTGATGACGCCGCGCAG
>Ga0306925_10002584_pt1 | contig 15667 bp, 25 predicted proteins | sample flu12Cox44000176_FD_203755 | JGI IMG/M metagenome (GOLD analysis project Ga0306925, IMG submission 203755) | Lab enrichment of tropical soil microbial communities from Luquillo Experimental Forest, Puerto Rico - flux8day.12C.oxic.44.000.176 (v2)... | ecosystem: Environmental > Terrestrial >... | reverse complement strand
CCGCTTTCGGGCAAACTGGACATCGAGCCGACATCGCCGATGACCGACTCTGAGGTAGCCTACCTTCGCCGATCGCGCCGTGATTTTCAGATTAAACGTACGTCAGAAATTAGGGTCACAGCGCCCGGGCTCTGATCCGTTTTTCAATTTCGGCGTGACCAACAGCCGTCATTTCCAGCACCGGCGCATGATTTCCCCACCGATTGCCTCTCACAATCAGCTCTTACCAGGGACTCGGTATGCGCTCGCTGCTTTAGAAGCCTTGTCAGCAATTGCCTTGAATTCCGCACCTGTCCAAGCCCTCGCAGTCGTCACATCTGAAATAGCGCCCGCCGCGGCTGCGGCCATTAACGCAGCGATGATGCTCTCGGCATCATTAGCTTCCGAGATGAGCAAGAAGTCGGAGTCACCAGTCGTGAAGTAAAAAGATTTTATAAATTACCCCGCGGCTGCTTCAATCAGTTTTCGCACAACTGGTTCTCGGTCCTACGGTGCAGCAAGCAAATCATACATTCCTCCCATCGCAGTTGCGTTTAACGCGACCGACACAATACGACGGCTATGGTTCTCCCAACTCACGATATGGAAAACCGCGGTGATATTGAACGACTGCCCCGCATGATGCCGCTCAGTGCAAAGTTGACCATTGATGAGTATCTGCGCGCCGCATCTCGTTAACTTTCTTCACAGTGGGCAATTAGGTACTTTTGTTCGAGAAAGAAAGAAGAAAATCTTTCTGTTGGATTTTTTCTCGAGGATTTTGTCAATTTCCAAAACCGGTCCGCAAGCCGGGCGGGCCCCGCGGGCAGGATCGGGGGCGTCGAGACTGCTGCTCTCGCCTTCAAATTTGGGACCCATCCCAGCTTTCTTTGCTGCGTTGCCTGGGCTGATGGGACCCAGAATCCAGCGATGGGGCACTTAGCTAGTTTCGAGCAAGCAACGCTATGCGCCAAGGCCCCCGCACGAGAATATTCAGTCATTGAACAAGCGGACCGGCTTGGGGGCCTTGGCGCATGCACTCCACGAGAACCGCGGTTCTCGCAATGCTCGTCGTGTTGCTTCTTCCCGCACCTGCAGTGCTGGCAGAAACCGCGCCGCCGGATCGCTCGAAGACTGCCGGTCCGATCAGCGCGGAGCTTTCAAAGAAGTGTTACGCGCTGGCGATCAAGGCCGACCCGACGAAGCCGGCGGGCAGCAGAAATGGGGCCTATGCACAGGCGCAGTGGGATTATTTCCAAGACTGCATTGCCAAGGGCGGCAATATGCCAGACTGAACCCGCACGCACCGCCGTGACAAGGGGAGGACTGCACATGAGTACCGCGTCGAATAACAATCCCAGCCAGGGAGCACCCCAAAGGATGAGAGACATGTTTGAAGAGTTAAAGAACATGTTTGAAGGGTTACTTCCTGACGCAGACAAGTTGACCTTGAGGAGATGCAACGACGGCTGGATGGGCAGCAGGCTGATTCGAAGAAAAAACAGCCAATGATGGTTGGGGGAACATCATGGCGCGAGCAGGCCCGTATCATCGTGGAGGTCGAGGCTAGGCCTGCGCGCTTCGGCAGCTACAGAAAACCCATGGGGGTGTGGGGATGCTTTCGTATTTACCGCCCCGACTAGGGTGCGACGTATGTGACGGCTGTCACAAGTTACTCTTCGAGTGGCCCATTATTTTTTGGACCCCTGCGGGCCCATACATTTTTTGGACAAACCAGCGAAGTGTGAAGCAGCTCACACATCTCCCCCGATTCGGTCCCCACAATCCTGCCTGGCGCTTTGGTTTGTTGCCAGGAGGGGCTTGCGGCACGAACCTACTTAGGTTTTGCATTTGCCTTCGGGATGGTTCTTGCGGTGGCGGTGACCTGGTCGCGCCGCAATTTGGCTGAGCCGATCCCGCCCGAAGCGATTTACCAGCCTCAACATTTGAATTTGTACTAGATGCAGAGGGGCAACCATGAACTACAACTACTTGCTGTCGATTTTGATCGTCGCCGTGCTCGCATGGCAAGCAACGATTTGGCATTCGCTTGCCACCATTCGCGACGCGATCCAGCAAACCAACGCGATCATTTTGGCGGCCTGCGGCAGCGACGAGCGGCCGTGTCAGGTCGCTGCCCACCGCGGCCAGATCGAGCTTGGCGAGATCATGGTACGCACGCGCATCAGCGATGGATTCTCGTGTGGGTACAGCCGCTATAATCCTTGTTGGATCAAAGCGAGCAGCGAAGACGGACTGGTAGGGCCATGAAGCCGCCACTCGGATCACGGAAAATGAAAAAGTTGGTGGCAACAATTGCCCTACTTTGCTTGTCGAGTACCGTCCTAGCTCATGACATATACAGCAATCTCCGTGATCGGGACGGAAATCCATGCTGTGGAGGACAGGATTGTATGCCAGTGGAGGCTACAGTGCTGCCGGATGGTAACTACTATCTACCAAAAACTGATGAAGTTATTCCTGCCGACATGGCAACACCATCACCGGATGATCGTTTCCACCATTGTTATTATCCAATGTTTTCAATGGCAAATGAGATTGACTCCAATGGACCAGTTTGGGAACGCAAACTGAAGACTAGATGCTTCTTTGCTCCGATGAACTCTTCGTAGTCCACCCGCTGAGAGGGAAGGGTTCAAAAGCGGAAGACGGAAAATGGTTTCGTCGAAGGCAAAAAAACACTGTGGTCAGGCAATCAACTGATGGCCGTGGACGAGGTGTCTCCCAACTAACTGCGTCAGCGTCACGGGGCCGGGCGGCCTGCGCCGCTGCATGTACAATCTTTCAGAGCTGGAAGCGCGAACGCGGAATGGTGACACAGTCGTGCTTGGCGAGCGCAATGCCCCCGCGCGTGTGTCCAAATTGCTCGCGCCATCTGCCGTGATCGTTGTGCAACAGCTTGCCGCAATCTTGTTAATCGGATGGACCTCCTCCAGGCAGAATGAATTTACCCTTCTGAGCAGTCTGTGCGCTGCGAAGAGGAGGGCTGGAATATGTCGTCCTATGCAAGTTACTGTCAGGATCAGGGTATCGACTGCGCGCGACGAGCAAGAGTGGCAAGGTCACTGGAGGTGCAAACCTACTGGCGATGTCTGAGAGTTTCGCCGGCTCAGGCTTGCAGAACAGGCACAGAGGACCCGTGGTGCCTTGGGCGAGCCACGAAGTTTCCAACTTAGAACGCGAAACAACACGCGCTAAGGCCAATGCGGACGCGCGAAGTCTATAAGCCGCATCCTCACGAATGATCCGGTAGAAAATGAGGCCGATCTACACCAACTCAGTGCGCTTCGTCTGCAACGGGGCGCTTCGTTTCCATGCCGCCCCGGCACACACGTAGCGAATATCCACAAGACCCTCCTTAATCGGCGTGCGTTCTTTTGCTTCCATCGGCTGATTACAGCCGGGACATCGAACGACAGGCGGGTCATCCAATCGATCCTGCATAACCAGCCCCACCGCACTTCCTGATTGACCCCTTAAATGAATTTTCTCTCTGCGTCGTTATCGCGGCGCAATGCCTGCCGAACCCTTGCGGCTCCTTCCGTGCCTTCAGATCGTCGCGGGTACTCAGCCTTCGATTTCGAGCAGCCTCCTGGGAGGCTTCGAGGAAACTGTGACGCTATTGCAACACTCTCAAGATTTCTTAACAGCGCCACATTACGGGGCGGATTGCTTGGTCGCATGACCAACGCATTCGACGAATTGGGGGGCCTATAATGATCATCGGTAGCTTGACACCAAGTGAACAAGCCACAGCTATCAAAGAAGCCTTTGCCACCAGCGACGTCCGTACTCTCATTGCCGCTCATCTGGGCATAAGCGTCGGGCGCGTTACGGATGAAGCGCACTTCACGAACGATCTAGGGGCCGATTGGCTCGACCGTCTTGAATTAATGATGGTGGTCGAAGGCCAATTCGCCGGCGTGGAAATCACAGATGAGCACGTCGATCAGATAGCAGTTGTGGGCGATCTAATTCGTCACATTGAAGCCATGGATAACGAGAGGCGACGACGAGGCGTCGCTCCAGTGGTCCGCAACTTGTTCAGCCCGCGTTTAGCTCGCGCGGTGAAGTCGACCAAGCAGCAAAAAGGCTGCGAGGAAGTCGCCCTCTTTTTCTTGAGAGTTGCGGGCGACGCGATGCGCAATCTCATTGGATGGTGCCCTGAGACGCGACAGCCGATTGATCTTCAGCTTTACGTTGACGACGCGACCTTGTCCCGCATCTGGTCCAACTTGGTGCGGTTTCGATGTCCGCACTGCGGAGTCAAACATGAGACAAAGGTGGAGCGGCTTGCCTCGAGGCCACTCTCGCTTGAACGTCCTCAAAAGAAGTGCACGAGGGATGGGTACGACGTATGCCGCGTTGAAAGGGAGCAGTTGCAATGCGATGCTTAATGTGCGCGGCAGAAATGTATGTGACGCAGGTGGTGCAAGGGCACCATGCCGGTCCCCGGCTTCGAGCACCACACGCTGGAGTGTTTGGAGTGCGGTGACATAGAGCGCCGATTGGTGTTCACCCGTGAGAAGACGCAACCCATTTCGCCGAGCCTCAGGCGTAAGAAGGAGCGCATCGTGAAACCGAGGACACCGATGGAAGCGTTCGAAAGGGTCCGAAGCCGAGATGCAGCCCTTGCAGCCCAGAGAGCAGCCGACAGAACAGCGACAGCAGCAGTCGCAAGGATCCAAGAAATAGCCAAGGAGTTTGCCCAGAAGTGGGATAACTTTATCCCGCCTCGGCAGTCTTCGCGATCTGAACCGTCGCCGTCCAAGTGGTAGCAAAACGTGCTTAGAAGCACGTTCCGAAAGGCCATCAACGCCCTCGGTAACTTGGTAGTTTGGCCAGCGTACTCCCACGGTGCACTTTACATGATCACGCGGACAGGTACCACTCTCGCTTGAACGCCTTCAAACGAAGCGGACGAGGGATGAGTAGTAAGAGCACTGCGCACTCCGGGCGGATATCCGAAACCCGTAGCGTTCGGACGCGCTAAATAAAATATCGCAGCGTTGGTAACCATCGCGGTCACCTGGCTCGCGGTCCGGCGGGTCACTTGGCTGTCGGCGCCTCCTCCTGAACGCGCAACAACAAACGTGGGGAAAGCGAGTGGCATGAGCTTGCATACAAGCTGTCGTCAAAGAGGCCGCAGGTGTGCCGAGCCCGCGTTCACACGCCGTGCGGTAGGTAGCGAGTGCAACTTGATAATCCTCGACGCCTGCGACGTGCTCGACAATGCTTTCGCTGTCGGGTGACCAGGTATCGACGCGGAAGGTAAAGTGAGTTCGCAGTGTGGTTATCTGCCCTTCGCCCCTTCAGCCCCCGCGCTTCCCGACCAGTGCATCCGACGCGTCGCCGACTTCCGGTGCTTGGGCTTCGCTGGTGCGTGGGACAAGCACTCGCCACCGAAGCGATTGCGAAATGCATTCGGCAGGTCGCAATGTCTGGGAAGCAGAATCGGATATAGAATGGCTTGACCTCGTATCGATTCCGGCCGCGGCGGACTGGGATGCATCGTTCACGGTAGAACGCATCAATCTGTAGCAAAACATCGCGAAAGCCGTCCGGCGGAAGTGTGAGTTCGACCGATGCGGGAAGTCCCGCTCGTTCGTAAGCCGGACGAACTCGATTTTGCGACGAGTCATCTCGCGCAATCCTCCTCCGCTTCGCGCGTCACCCGCACAAGCTGAATTCTCCAGCAGGGCAGCTGCCCATGCATCGGCCTTACTCAGCCGGCAACCGTCATTTTTTGGACGGCCGATTGAGCGTCACACCGCCTCGACTAGGATTGTTTTGGTCATGACCGGTCGCTCGGTGACCGGCCGAAAGGCCGTCATGGCAAGTCCCGGCCCGCCTTGCGCCTCACAACCGGGCGGGTCGGGGCGCTTCCAAAATAAGTGCGAAATGAAAAGTATCCTGTAGATGGACCCGGGCGTGGGGGAGCTGGCCGCGCTCTCGGCGCTGGCTGCGCTTGGTTGCGGCGCACGGGGCGACCTCTTGTTCGTCGCTATCTTTGGCGCGCCCTGCGCCGTGACAATCATCGAAGCGGTACGACGTTTGCAGTGAGACCACCGGCCGCGCGGAGCCCCGGTCGCGATCCGCGCCTTATTCAACTAACTGGAGCCGCCGCGTTGGGTGCGGTTGGCTTGGATTGGCAGCTTGGCTGGTTCGCCGCCGATCCTCCGACCGCGTCGACCCCATCGATGGGCGACTCAAATCAGGTCGGCCAGCTCGTGCAAGCGATGGCAGGTTTTGCCAGTGACAGCGGCGGCGCGGGCGAAGGCTTGAACACTGCCCTTCTCAGTGCCCACACATCCCAAGCGCCGTTGCTGCGACACCGCAACACGTATGAGAGCGATAGGCAGCGGTTATGGCGAAGCTAAAGTTTTCGCCGACTTCCGAGTTGAGTTAGCTGCTATAATTAACGTTGTGCGTGGCTGATCGGTGCGCGGCGCAGACCGGTCGCCGTGGCATCGAAGTCATCGGCACGATTGACGTGTCCAAGCGTCAGGCAGCTGCTTTGTTCTTGATTGCGCCAATGATCGCCGTGAGTATGGCGCCGCCAGCGCCTCCGGCGACCACCTGTGAGATGATCCCTTCGACGCTCAGATTACCCGACTGCGCTGCGGCCGTGATCGCCGGCAGCAAGAGGGTAACGATCTGACCGAGCACTCCGCCGCCGATCAAACCAGAAATAATGTTACCGATCATTCCAAGATCAAAGGTCGGCGATGACTTTCCTACGCCAACGCCACCAAGCGCCCCTGCAACGAGGTTGATCAAAATCTGTTCCATGTGGATCTCCCAGCCTTTCGACTAGCCTCAAGACTATCCTGCAATGACCTAGCTGTCGAGTTAGCACTTTCTCGGAATCGCGATCCATCTACCAAAACCAGTGAATCGAGCTTGGAATATCAAGGCCGAAGCCACGTCGAAACAGGATCAATACAATCGCGAAAGTGAATAAGACGGTTCCTGCCAAGACGCCAATCATTCCTGTGATATTGATCACACGGCCGATGATGATATCCTTATTTGCCATAACCGATCTCCCACTGTCGCCGCGGAAATAGCCCTTCGCACAAGGCCACGTTTTAGTGCGCCAGCACGCAGACGAGCATCACCTCGTCGAGCAGCGTTGCCGGCACAGTGAAACCGAGCCGCCTTGGCGGGTTTGAGATTGATGACAAGCTCGTATTTCGTTGGCGCCTGCTCCGTTCGCCCGCGTTGGAATGACCGGTTTATTATCGCGGGTGCCAAGCGCTGAGTGCGGCACAGGTGCGTACGACGACAGCTCCGATATCATCACGCCGGTATCGCGCGGGTAGGTTCCCGGTTAACGCGCCACTGCAGCCATAGTAGCACAAACCCCTGAAAACTGCAGTGAGCCGTACGACAACGCGTGCGCTGCAGCACTACCTCGGGCACAAGAACATCCAGCAAACGGTTCGGTACACCGAGCTTTCACCCGCCCGCATCCGGCAGCACATCACGCGGTCGCGCCTTGATGCACCTAGGAAAGCCTTAACCCACATCCTGGGGCCCCGAGTCGAACCGTCGCAGAGGACACAGAAACCGCCGAGAAGAAGGCCCCGGACCACACCGAAGAGCGCGTCGATATGCTCATGCAAAAAATTGCCGGTGACGATGGCAACTGAGCTAAGGGTGCGTGGGCCAAGCCTAACTTTCACGCTTCTGGCACGTCAGCTTCATCAGATGCCCAGATTTGTAGATGAAGAATAGGTCGCCGGTATAGTGAAAATACTCTCCCTCGAAGTCTTTTGTCCTGAACTTCAACTGGATCCTGTTGTCGCTCACCTGACGGGCGTTCACCACGCCTTGGCCAAGGTCCAACGTGACCTTCTGCGCCGGCCCGAGGGTCAATATCACGGTCTCGGGCGATTGGGACATCGCGTTTGGCTCGATCATCATTCCTTTGCACGTCAACTGCCGTGCATCTTCGGCAAATACGGCAATGCTCGTGAAGCCGAAGATCAGCGCCAAGATGTTTGTCCGAAACATCGATCCCGCTCCCAATCAAACTCGTGGCCGGCGTGGTGCAAACCAGCGTGGGCTAAGAGTCATATCCTGTCAGCATACCATCAGCACGCCGATCCGCCGCATTCCGTCGCCCTGCTGCCGCGGGCCGTGAGTGGCCACGCTGCCGCCCCTTCAGCCAGCCTGATGAACGCGCGGCGCTTTATTCAATCACCTCGTCGGCGCAAGCAAGCACCGACGGTGGCACGTCGATGCCAATCGCCTTGGCAGTAGTCACGTTGACGACCAACTCCACCTTGGTCGGAAGCCGCCGCTGATCGGATCAACCACAGTCACGAACACGATGGGCACTGTGCGGGTCGCCTGCTGCAACGCCGCGGCGCTGGGACTGCCGGTCGACAGGATGACATCAGGCGCCAGCGCGACCAATTCCGCCGCGAATTTGCGAATGCGATCGGCATCGCCCGCGCCCCAGGGATAGTCGATCTACACATTCCTGCCGACGATCCAGCCCAATTGCTGCAGCCCCTGATGGAAGGCCGCGAGGCGCACCTGTCCTTCCGCATCATCGGACGCGAGATTCATGAGCACGCCCACGGCGCATGCGATTGTCCTGCGCCCAGGCCGCGAGCGGCCACGATGCCGCGCACGCCGCCGAGCAGCGTGATGAAATCGCGCCGTCTCATGTGCTCCTCTCAACGCGGGGGTTGCAGCCTATCACAATGCCGCGTTGTGCATCACAGCAAACTCGGGCGGCCGATGTCTCAGATGGGTCAAACCCGGTCCTGGGACGGCCGCTGGCTGATGTCCGGATCACCCCCGAAAGCGGCCGTAGACCGGAGATCGGTGGACGACTCAAATGTGCCAGAACCCGACATTGGCGCGCTCACTCGATCACTTCGTCCGCGGTCATTTGCATGATCAATGGGACTGTGATGTCGAGAGCCTTGGGGGTCTTGAGGTTGATGACCAGCTCGAACTTCATAGGTTGGCTCACGGGTATTTCAGCGGGACTTGCGCCTTTTAGAATCTTGTCCACGATCGACGCAGCGAGTCGATACCTCTCAGGCAGGAGGTCCCCATATGATATCAGACCACCCTCCTGCGCCCACTCCTTGCCTACAAACATGCTCGGGATTCGCTCCCTTAGAGTAAAATCGATGATCTGTTTTCGGTGCGCGAGGGTTAGAGCGTCCTGTAAGACCAGAAGTCCGTCGGGACGCTCTTGAGCGATTGTGGCAAAAACGCCATCGAAGTCTCCGGAGTCTCGTAGCTCGTGAGACTTAATGTCCACCCCCAAAACACGAGCCGCACGTTCGGTATCTCTCCAAGCGAGCGCGTTACCTGGGTTAGCTACGTTCCAAAGTACCGCTGCTCGCGCCAGCCGCGGCAGCAATTGTCTAAATATCTCGACACGCTTTGCGCTGAGTTCCGCATTAACAACCGCAAGTCCAGTAACATTCCCGCCCGGGTGAGCCAAGCTCGTGACTAGCCCGCTCTCCACGGGATCAATGGCGTTCGGGTGGACGATTGGAATCGTCGTTGTCGCGTTCTTGACGGCGAGGGCTGCGGGTGTTGTGACCACTATTACGATATCGGCCTTCAGCCGAACCATTTCAGCCGCAAAGTCCTGAAATCGTTCCGCGTGGCCTTCTGCATACCGGCGTTCGATAATGAGGTTTTGCCCCTCCACGTAGCCCAGTTCGCGCAGACCCTCGAACAATCCATCATAAAAACTCTCATGTCTGTGGGCGATAAACCCAAGCCGCCAAGTCTTGCCTGATTGCTGTCCGCGCGCAGCCAGTGGCCAGTCCAGTATCCCGGCGCTCACAACCTTGATGAAATCCCGTCGTCTCATGGGTTCATTCCGTCGGTGGCATCTTCCATGCTTATTCGATCACCTCGTTGGCAAGGGCAAGAACGGAATCCGGGATCGTCAACCCGATTGCCTTCGCGGTTCTTAGATTGAGGACCATGTCGAACTTTGTGGCTTGTTCCACGGGTAGATCAGCGGGCTTTGCGCCTTTGAAAATCCTGTCCACGAAGTAGGCGGCGCGCCGATACATAGAAGCGAGGTTCTCTCCATAGGACATCAGACCACCGGCCTCTGCCCACCCTTTCTCTTGAAACATGCTTGGCAGCCGTTCTTTTATCGCGAAGTCGATGATCTCGCGTCGCTGCTGCATCGTCACCGCGTCCTGCAACACGAGGAGCGCGTTCGGGCGTTCTTCTGTGATCGCCGCGAAAGCGGCTGCAAAGTCCTTCGGTCCTTGCACCTCGTGGGATTGAAGAATCAGTCCCAGCACGCGCGCCGCACCTTGCGTCTCTTTCCAGGAAAATACGATTGCTGAGTTGCCGGGATTCCAGAGCGCCGCCGCGTGTGACAGCCCCGGTACCACCGTCTTTAGTATTTGCAGGCGTTTTGCGCTGGCTTCGGCGGTCAGCTGCGCGCCTCCCGTCAGATTCCCGCCGGGGTGCGCAAGGCTGGCAATCAAACCGGTGTTCAGCGGATCAATAGCGTTCGGGTGCACGATGGGAATGGTCTTGGTCGCGTTCATGACGGCAAGAGCTGCGGGCGTCGTAACCACGATGATTATGTCGACCTTCAGTCGAACCATCTCCGCCGCAAACTCCTTGAAGCGCTCAGCTTGACCTCGTGCATATCGGCGCTCGACGATCAGGTTTCGGCCCTCGTCGTAGCCGTTTTCACGAAGGCCCTCGAACAACGCGTCATAAAACGGTTCGTGGCCGTGGGCGATAAATCCCATCCGCCAACCTTTGACCGCTTGCTGGGCCAGTGCATCGACCGGCCACGCCGCCGCGCCACCGAGCAGTCCAATGAAGTCCCGTCGTCTCACTGCCCACTGCCTCCCGTGCTTCCAATCAAAAGAATAGCACACTCTCAATCCGGCAGGAGAGCGCTGCATGACTGCTCGGGGTCAAAATGCGGGAACCTCGCATTGAGCATATGTTGTCCGGTCCGGTTTTCCCCCGATAGCCGATATAAGCGGGTAGCGTCGGCACTTCCGACTCGTGCCACAAGCGACTAATGTGTAGCAAATGGCGGCGTGACTCGATCACCTCGTCGGCCCGCACCAGCAGCGACGGCGGGATTGTGATTCCGAGCGCCTTCGCAGTCCAGTTGTTGATGACCAACTCGAACCGCGTTGCTTCTCGCAGCGGTAATTCACTTGGCCGAGCGCCGCCCAGAACTTTTGCGACTTGCTCAGCCGCGCTCTTATAAATCTCGGATGCGGTCGCGCCGTAGGACATGAGACCGCCGGCATCAGCGAAAAAACGGAACGCATTCATCATGGGCAGGTGGGTCTTGATGGCAAACTCGGCGAGCTGTTGAGGCCGGGGATAAGAGCTGAGGACCACGTCTGGATACACGAACAGCGCGTCAGGACGCTCCTTCGCGATCATCGTGAGCTCTGGTACCAGCTCTTCGGCGGCTCCTACCTGAGCCTGCTGCAATGTTATTCCGAGACGCGGTGCGGCGTCCTGGGTCAGCTTCCACGCGTTGGGAGCAGCTTGAGGATCATGAAGGAACATCACCCGCAATGCCTTGGGAACTGCCTCGTGGAGGAGTTCAAGGCGCTTCGGGCTGAGTTCGGTTGTCATGCATGTAACCCCTGTCAGATTTCCACGACCCCGAGCGAGACGTGTGACGTGCTCGAACGGGTCGCAAGAGTAAACGACAATCGGTGTGGCCTTCACGGTTTCAGCGACAATTCGCGACGCCCTCGTGCCCATGGTGAACAGTACATCCACCGGCACCTTCACGAGTTCAGTGGCCAATCCCGGCATCCGGTCGTATCGGCAATCTGCGAACCGCTGCTCGATAATAAGCTTCTTCCCCTCGACGTACCCTAGTTCCGCTAGGCGACCGCGGAAAATATCGAAATGAGGGCGCCGAGGACCAGGGCCACAGACCTCCAGCCAGCCGACGCGCGATATCCCGGTAGCCCTTTGCGCCTCGAGCGAGGTCGGTATGGCGCTCAGGCTTACGCCGATAGCAAGAACCGTCACCCCGATCCGCAGACCCGTCTTACTCACCTTCATGACCTAGCCTCCGCTCTGGATTACATCCTACCGCGGCCTTGACGGCAGGTCCTAAAACCAACCTGAATTGTTCTGAATCGTGAGCACCGTCCGTGGGCCAAAGCCCGCTGCGGGTCAGACTCGGACATTCGGCGATGTCAGATGAACGTCCGCTTTACTCCCCGATAAGCGGACATCGACCGATGCGACGGGCATGTCCGCTTGGTGCCAGAACCGGACTCATGCACTGCTGCAAAAATACGGGCTGCAATGCGCCTATCGCACGCGGGCGTGTCGATGAACTCGGATGGCGAGCGGGCACAGCCGGCCAAGCGCCGTGCGTCGTTCGCGGTGGAATGCATTCCGCAATCGCTTCGGTGGCGAGTGCGCTTGACCCACGCGGCTACTTCGTCGGATGCACCGGCCGTGAAACAGATCGAGCACAACCGGCCGAAGCGACGGATCTGAGCGACTCAATACGGGCGCCGCTGACGATGGGCTTGTTCGTGCCGGACGTTGCGTGAGGTAAAGAAAGCCCCGGCTTCTCTCTACCGGGGCTTCAAGTAGTGTCTCGGTGGAACGTCTAAGGGACCATTCCCCTAGACGCTCCGACGTTATCCCAAAGCCACCAAATTGCTACCTCTTGTCCAAAAAATGCAGGTCGTTGTCCAAAAAATCCGAATCCGCTTCTAGGCCACGCGGAAGCTGCCCTTGCTGGCGGACTCGTGATCTCGAAAAACTTTAACAGACAACCTTCGTCCAAAAATTGAGACATGACAAACTGATACAACCAGCGATACTCCAGCCGTCGAGACGATTTTTGCTCAATAGCTTTAGCGAGCGGTCCGCGATGGCGCCCCACTATACCATTGCCACGACAAAGGCCCCGAACCCCACCGACAAGCACGTTGGCAGCCGCGTGCGCTTGCGCCGCAAGATGCTTGCAATGAGCCAGGAAAAGCTGGGTGCCGCACTCGGCCTAACCTTCCAGCAGGTGCAGAAATACGAGAGAGGCGCCAACCGCATCGGGGCGAGCCGGTTGCAGCAAATGTCCGATATCCTGCAGGTGCCAGTAGAGTTCTTCTTCGAGGGCGCGCCGAACGCATCAGCGCCACACGGCTCCAGTGGAAGCACGTTATCGATGGCCCAGATTAACGACTTCATCTCCGATTCAGACGGCTTAAGGCTAATCGGAGCGTTCATGCGAATTGATAATGCCGCGGTGCGGCGCAGGATCGTGATGCTCGTGCAAGAAATTGTCGGTGACGACGGCAACTAGAATGTCTAACTCGGACTGGGCGAGGCGCGCGCTTGAGATCATACTTCGCTCACGTTAGGGCGCCTAATCGAAAAAATTTAGACGCGCGGCGGCTATAGTTTTTAGCTAGTGCGCCCCCGCAGAGCTGCTTCAGCGGTTCCCAGCCTAACACACGTTTAAGGTGAGCGTAACCTGCTGCGATCTGCGCGTTAATGAGTACACGGCCCTTACGATTCGCAGAGCCTACATGCGCGAGTACCTGCGCCGTAGACGAGCGGCTGGCGCCCAATTTTAAACTAACATTCCATCCAGACCACTCAGTGGGGGCCAATTCACTTTAACCTGCGTTTTTTCCGTCCCTTTCGCGCTGACTTGCCGATTAGAAAATCCTCGAGTTTCTTTCCACCCTTGATCGCGGCAACAAGCCAGCGAGGTCTTGCGCCACGACCTGCCCAGGTGTCGCCTGACAAACTTCGATATTTCGGCGGGACTTTTCTTCCCTTCAAAACGCTTCGACCGGCAACCCTTCGGCGGCCAACCAGGGCGATTGCCCTGTCCATCCTCTCCAACTGGTTTTGAAGCTCGGCACGATGCTCGGCCAACCTTGCATCAACTCGTTTTCGCAGGTCCATGAGTGCTTCGACGTTCATCCCTGATAGATTTACCTTTGGCATAATAGCCCTCCGGTCAGCGCCATTGAATTGATACCTTGGATTTGCGGAGGATGAAAGGCCCGTACCTTAGACATTTGTAGAAAATTTGCGAAGGTCCTTCGACCGCACCAAATTGTCCGACACCTTTGGGGGGTTGTATATATTGATGCAACTTGAGTTTGGAAATCTCGCTTAGCGCGATTAGCGAGAGCACCCGCACCACAAATCGATCAATTGCTGCAGCGGACTAAATAAGATTATAGGCATCCACAGGCAATGAGGCAAAGCCGGGTCGACCTGCGGCGTCGGATCGATAACGGGCGCAGCATTGGCCTTGGCTTTGGCTATCTTCTTCAGCCTGCTCTCGAGGAGAGTCCTGAATGTGGTCATCTACCCTTCGCCCGTTCAGGCCCGCGCTTCCCGACCCGTGCATCCGACGAACGTCGCCGAATTCCGGAGCTTGATGCGTGGGTCAAGCACTCACCACCAAAGCGATTGCGGAATGCATCCGCGTTGGCGGTGTCTGGGAAGCAGAATCGAATATAGAATGGCTTCACCTCGTATCGACTCCGGCCGCGCCGGACTGGGATGTGTCGTTCACGGTGGAACGCATCGATTTCCAGTAAAACACTGCGAAAGCCTTCCAGCGGAAGTACGAGTTCGACCAGATGCGGGAAGTCCCGTTCGTTCGTTCGGCGGACAAACTCGCTCTTGCGACGAATGCGACGGGTCATCTCGCCCAATCCTCCTCCGCTTCGCGCGTCACCGCCCCGCACAAGCCGGGTGCTCCAGCCAGTCGGGCAAGCTTGCCCATGCATCGGCCTTACTCAGCCGGCAACGGTCATTTTTTGGACGGCCGATTTGAGCGTCACACGGCCTCGACTAGGATTGTTTTGGTCACAACCGGCCGCCCGGCCGTCGAGCATGACCGACGGCCTGGCCGTTTGTGGCAAGCCCCGGCCCGTCGATTCGACAGCGGCGGGTCGGGGCGCTTATGCGACCGCGCCTTGCCTGATTTGTGAGTCATTGGATTGTCTAGAGACTGCTCAGGTCTCTCTAGGCTTCTAGCGACGCACTAGACGCCCCGGCACGTCCGGGGCTTTTCTTTACTCCGCCGCCAGCTCTTGGCGAAGGCTGCCATCGCAGCCCAACGGGGCTTTTCTTTGTCCGCTCGGCATGCCACTGGGCGGCCCCGTTTCTCTTCCCTCCGGCGTGACCGCCGCGAGGGTCGCGAAGCGCGTCGTCGATCGCGCTGAGCGTAAGCGCCCCGACCCGCCAATTGATGCGGCGGGCCGAGGCTTGTCACCAGCACCGCTTAGCCGGGTCGCGCTGATGACCAAGCAACGTCGCCCCTTGCCGCACTGCCAAGTGCAAGAACAGCCTTACTTCTCGACCTCGACTACGTACCGCCGTATCACCTTGTATGCTTTGTCACGCTGAGGCGCCATGTCCGTCCAAGCTTTCGATTTGTAAAATGCCACTGCGTCGCAGCGCGCCCCTTTGGTCGAATTACAGCTGCCGTTCGGGCGAATGCCGGCACTCGGAATAAAATGTGCCATTTTCCGCCTTAACTCCCTCGAGGCATTGAGCAGGCTCTGTGATGGGCCCGGCAATGGTGAAATCATATGCTTGGCCTTTGATTACAAGCCCGTATCTCCCGGCTGGAAATACAAAGTCTTCACTTTCTGGTGTAATCACTAGGGTGTGCAGTCCCGGA
>Ga0306925_10002583_pt1 | contig 15669 bp, 12 predicted proteins | sample flu12Cox44000176_FD_203755 | JGI IMG/M metagenome (GOLD analysis project Ga0306925, IMG submission 203755) | Lab enrichment of tropical soil microbial communities from Luquillo Experimental Forest, Puerto Rico - flux8day.12C.oxic.44.000.176 (v2)... | ecosystem: Environmental > Terrestrial >... | reverse complement strand
GCGAGCCTGACCTACCGGTTCGACTTGCTGCCGACCAATGTCCCGTCGACGCCGGAGCCAAGGACGCCCTGACTCGTCTGAGGCGGTCGCGCTCTTCGAGAATTTCTGTTTCGTCGACCTCGGCAGATCTTGGGCATGAAACTCGCAGAATTCCTTGCTTGCTGATTGCCCCGGTATGCAGCACACCGTGTCCCGCTGGCGGCGATGCGGTTCGCGGCGACGCGCTCCTCGGCGTTGCCCTGTGAAGACCGGCTGCTGCTATAAGTCTGCCGCAACGCCGTACCCGAGACCGTTGGCGGGGAAGAACCAGGATGTTCGATTTTTCGGTTTTGATGGAAAAGGCCGAGCACGACCCCCTCGTTGTAGCGTTCGGTCTGACGGTGCTCGGCGGGCTGACCGCGCATTTTTTGTTCAAGAATTATCCCATCGCCCGGGCGATCATCCGCGTCATCAACTTGATTCTTCTGACCGTAGTTCTGGTGAGCGCGGATATTATCCCCTACCAGCCGCTGCGGTTCACCGGATCGCCATTTCTCGATGCGGTGCATGGCGCTCTGAAGGTCGCTTGGTGGCTATTTGCAGCCTGGTTTCTGGTCGGCTTTTTGCGTGCCTTTGTCATCGTCGAACACCGACCGCGCGAGGGCAAGCTGATCCAGGACTTGCTCGCGGGGCTGATTTATCTCTTCGCCGCCTTTGCCATCATTGCCTATGTCTTCGATCTCCCGATCCAGGGCCTGCTCGCGACTTCGGGTGCGGTCGCGATCATCCTGGGCCTCGCACTCCAGAGCACCTTGGGCGATGTGTTTTCCGGCATTGTGCTGAGTTTCAGCCGACCCTACCGGCCGGGCGACTGGATCAGTCTCGAAGGCGGAACCGACGGCCGCGTGATCGAACTGAACTGGCGCGCGACGCACGTGCTGACCGGGAAGCGCGATCTCGCGATCGTTCCCAATAGCACGATTGCCAAGTCGAAGATCGTCAACGTCAGCTCTCCCTCCGGGATTCACGGGGTGACGATCACCGTTCAGCTCGACTCCAAGACACCGCCCGCGACCGGTACTGAGATCCTCGAGCACGCCATCTTGAACTGTCGGCTGATCGTCGCGACGCCGGCCCCGAGCGTCACGATAAAGTCGATCAATGCCACCTGCACGGAATTCGAAATAACCTTCTTCGTCGAGGAGCTGGCCTCGTCGACGCGCGCGCAGAACCAATTATTCGATCTGATTTTCCGCCACCTCGCCGTCGCCGGCGTCGACTTGGCCACGGCTCAGGGCCAGCCTGAGCCGGTTAACGGGAATCAAGTATCTCAGAAATTGACCACAGGTCGCGAAAGGCTACTCGAACTGGTCGCCATCTTTGCGAGCTTGACGACCGAAGAGCGCGAGGCTATCGCGTCTAAGCTCAAGCAGAAATCCTACGACAAGGGCGAGACATTGGTCGAACCGGGAACGGTGCTGCACTCGCTGTTTATCATCGGCACCGGCGTCGTGTCGTTGACCCGCGAGGAAAGCGAAGGCGAGATCGAGCTGCTGCGGATCGGGCCGGGCGACCATTTCGGCGAAATCGGGATGCTGACAGGGGCTCCAGCCACTGCAAAGATTAGCGCGCTGATCCCTGCCACGGTCTACGAGCTGGCAAAAAACGACCTCTCCCCGATTCTGGAAGCACGATCGGAAGTCTCTCAGGGGCTCTGCCGCGCGTTGGCGCAACGTCAAGCCGCGGGTCAGCTGGTCGCCTCGAACGAGCTCGCCAAGGCCGTGCCGGCGAACCGGCTGACCACTTGGTTTTCCGAGCGACTGCATCGGCTGTACGACATCGCGAGCGTTGCGTGAACGGGCTCCGGGCCGAGCCTGAGGGCGAAAAATGGCGCCGAGCATTTCCCTTGAGCCTTGCCCTCCAGGCGACCAGGCTCAGCCTCTCGGGCCCACAGTCGGCGGCATGTTAGCGAAGGCGTGCATCTCGCTGTGGAGACCAACCCACCGTGGCATGGCGGTCGCTGCCGTCGTGCCGGTGGCCTTGCCGCTTGCTTGGCGGCTCGGGCCAGATCTGCATGCGGCTGCCCGCCCGCCGCTCTTGACCGAATTTTCCAGATCAGGATCCTTCGACGAAGCTGACCTCGCTATCGCGCTAGTGGTATCGTTCTTACGGTTGATATCGGCGCACTCGCCGTCATACCCGCGAAAGCGGGGTATCCAGAGCGACCGATGCCACACCCCTTGCAGCGCTGGACCCCACCTTCGCGGGGCGACCGAATTGGCGGGCAGGAGTCGTCAGGTTGATTTGCACCACTAGATGAATGCTTCAGACTATCTCAAGCTGGGCGCCTTTGAACGCATTTTCGGTCGTACGCTCGTTTTGCTAGTTCGGATTGGCCTGATCCGCGGTCACTTCTTCGTTCTCGAAATCCGTGGGCGAAAGAGCGGCAGGACAATCTCGCTGCCGGTGGACCCGCTCGATCTCGAAGGACAGCGCTATCTGGTCTGCGCCCGCGGCAACTCCAACTGGGTGCGCAATGCTCGCACCGCGGGCGAAGTGGTGCTTGTCCGTGCGATGCGCCGCCGCCGCTACCTTGCGCGCGAGCTTCCACCCGACATGCGCCCACCGATTCTCAAGGCCTATCTCGACCTCTTTGCCGGCGAGGTCCAACGTTTCTTTCCGGTACCGAAGGGATCAGCGGTTGAGTCATTCAAGCATCTAGCGCCACATTATCCGGTCTTCGCGCTGCAGCTGCTCGACGAGACCGGCCCGCATGATCAGTGACCACGTCCAATATGATTTTGGTATGCGCCGGGCGCGGTCGGGGTCTTGGCCATACTGCTGCCGGGAACCTCCGGACCGCGCCAACCCCGCGGGGCTCGACCTAAAGCGGTCGTTCGGTCCAATTCTTTGTCACACATTGTTCAGCCTCGTCGATGCGGGGTATGGTGCTCGCGGTAAGCGCCACCGAGCAGGATCCGACGGTGCCGCGACCTGAAACGGAGGGCACTCGGATGATCCATCACGTATCGATGCGGGCGACCCATTTGAAAGAGCCGGTGCAAGAACCGGCCTGACGAATCGCCATGCAGGCGGCCGTTCTCTGGAAATGGGACGTCACCAGTTATTCCTGAATTGGGCAATCGAGTGCAGCGGCGGCGGCGAACGACCTCACTACAAATCACGCCTCCGCCCTGGACCACATCGTGTCTGACATTTCACTTTTCGACATCGGGCACCGAGGGCTAGGCTGCTTTGTCCTATTCTTCGTGCGCCGTTCCAACGCTCTCAAGAGGGGAGGACCCAATGCTGGAGCTTTCGGACATCCAACCTTCGCAAGAAGAGCTGCAGGACTACTACACGCAGCTCAGCGCGCAACACGTAACGCCGGCCTGGATCGGCGGCGGCATCAGCATCGAGCCTCGAAGCAAGGCCGTGCCACACCTGTGGCGCTGGCGCGATTTGCGGCCGCAGGCGATGCGGGCGACCGAGCTCGTCGGTACCCAGCAGGCCGAACGCCGGGTTCTGCGCCTGACCAATCCAGAGCTGCCCGGGGTATCGGCCAGCAACACGCTGGTCGCCAACATCCAAATCGTGATGCCGGGCGAGATTGCCCGCGCCCATCGCCATTCTGCGGCGGCTCTCCGCCTGATCATCGAGGGGCGGGGCGGTTATACGGTCGTGAACGGTGAGCGCGTCCCTATGTTCCCGAGCGATCTCGTCCTCACCCCCAACTGGACATGGCACGACCACGCCAACGACACCGATGCGCCGATGATCTGGCTGGACGGTTTGGATACCCCGCTCGTGCGAATGCTTGAGGGCGGGTTCTACGAGGAGTACCACCAGGAGCGGCAAGACTTCGGCGCGGGCGTCAACTTGTCGCCCTGGCACTATCCGCTGTCGGAGATGCGGGCCGCCCTGCAACGGTTGGCTGCCGCGGATGCCGGCGATACCGTCGACGGGATCGTCCTGGAATACACTCACGGGCTTACTGGCGGGCCGGTGATGCCGACCATCGCCTGCTACGTGCAGCTGCTGCGTCCCGGCGAGAAGACGCAAGCCTACCGCCGTGTCTGCTGCACGAACTATCACGTGGTCGAGGGCGCTGGCTACTCGACGGTGGGCGGCCGGCGGCTGGACTGGGAAGACAAGGACGTGTTCACTGTGCCGACGTGGACCTTCCACGAGCACGTCAACAGTGGCGACCGCCCGGCCTTCTTGTTCAGCTTCTGCGACGCGCCGGTGATGAAGGCCTTGAGCCTCTACCGCGAGGAGACCAGGGCATAGCCTCAGGTCGGCGGGACTAGAGTGCAGAATGCCCTGGCGCTCTAGCTGACTGTGCTGTTGCCTGACGGGGAAGCGAATTCGCGTCAACCAATGTCGCGATAGAGCGTCGGGCGCGCGCGCACCGGATCCAAGAGGGACCAGACCCCTTGTTCCACCTCGAAGCCTTTGGGAAACGGCGGCCGCGGTTCCATGCCCAGCGACCGCACGACCCTGTCGTCGCGATAGTAGCACTGCAGGATGATGCGGGTCAGATACACTAAGGCCTCGCCACCGGTCTCGCGCAGCTGGGCAGCGATGGCGTCTCGCCGTTGCGGGTTCAGATCTGCGAACGGGCTGCCGGACATGGCGTCGAGCGCTTCTAGCACCGCGGTCACATGTCCCGCATCGGGCCCAATGCTCTGCAGAATGTCGCCGAAGATTGCATCGTCAGCGGCACTCGGCACACCATATTCGGCGCTGGCCGGGATCATCATCGCGGCAAGGCAGCGCAAGAAGCGGCATTGATCGGCTCACAACATCATCACCTCAATCGAACAACGTGGCCAGGCGCTGCTTGATGTTGTTGGCGACATAGAGCGCCAGTGCCTGGATCGTGCGCGTTGGGTTCACGCCGGCCGATGTCACAAAGATGCTGCCATCGACGATGAACAGGTTCCTCACGTCATGGCTGCGGCCCCATTCATTCACGACGGACCGTGCCGGATTGGTGCCCATCCGCGCCGTCCCCATCAGATGCGAGCCGCCTCCCGGGATCGGCGCTTCGTACCACAAATCGTACGCCCCGGCGGCGCGCAGGATTTCGCTGGCTCGTGCGTCGGCGTGATCCAGCATGCTGCGGCTGTTCGCGCTGAGTGTATAGGTGATCTTCGGCCCCGGAATGCCGTTGGAGTCCTTCAGCTCTGGATCGAGCGTGACGGTGTTGTGCTCCTCCGGCAAATCCTCGCAGATCGCCACCATGCCGGTGCGGTGGCAGAAGAGCTTACGATAGGCGCGGTGGTGTTCGGCACCCCAAGGCAGGCGACCGATCTGCATCCCATCCACGGCGGCCATCACCGTCCCTTGCCCGCGCGAGAACTCGAATGTGTAGCCCCGTACGAACCCGCGGGAGCGGTCCGTCTCGTAGAACTCCTGGCTCCAGATGCAGTTCCCGGGGCCGCGATAACCGTCAAGCGTCTCGTCGAAATAGCCGGCGATCCGCGCATAGGGATGGAACATCAGGTTCTTGCCGACTAGGCCGCTGGAATTGGCAAGGCCCGTCGGGAAGCGCGCGGACGCTGAGTTCAACAGGATGCGCGCCGAGCCGACAGCGTTGCTGGCGAGGATGACGACTTCGGCGGGCTGGAAATGCTCGACCCCATCCGCGTCGTAATAGACCACCCCCGACGCCATGCCGTGTTCGTTGGTGGTAATCTCGCGCACCCGGCACCGCGTACGGAGCTCGACGCCGGCGCGGATGGCGGCGGGCCAGTAGGTAATGTCGGTGCTCGCCTTTGCGCCTTGCGCGCAGCCGGAGGTGCAGTGGCCAAGATTGATGCACTTTGCGCGGCCCTCGTAATCCACCGACGCGATCGCGCTGTCCGACGGCCACCAGTGCCAGCCAAGCTTGTTGAGCCCACGCGCCAACGTCGCACCCGACTTGCCGAGCGGTAGCGGTGGCATCATGGGCTCGTGCGGCGGATAAGCGGGATCGCCCGCCAAGCCTGATACGCCCATGATCCGGTCGTTCTCGGCGTAGAACGGCTCTAGGGTGGCGTAGTGGATCGGCCAGTCATCGGCGACGCCATCGAGCGAGCGCACGCGAAAATCCGATGGATGGAAGCGCGGGAAATGACCCGCATAAAGCACCGTGCCGCCGCCGACCCCGTTGAAGTTGGCGATCTTGATCGGCGACCCAGTGTCGTTGACCGGATAGTCGGCGTCGCGCTTGCGCCGGTTGGCGCTGATGTGGAAATCGTTGAACTGACGCGCCTCCCAATCGCGAGCGGTGCTGGGATATTCGGACGGTTTCATCCAGTCGCCTTGCTCTAGGCAGAGGATGTGCATCTTAGTCTCGGCCAAGCTCCAGGCCACGGCCGCGCCGGAGGCCCCTGCGCCGATGATCAGGACGTCAACCGGGGTGGTCATGCAAAGCGATCCCGCGTGAAATAAGTTGGCAGCAATCAATGGGGTCCGAGGGAAATTGTCAACGGCGTGCTGCTATCTTTGCCGGTATCCGTGGTGACTTGCGGGCCCGCCTCCCCCCCCCCGACCCCACCCATGCCAGCGCCGATAATCGCGGTACCACGACCTGCCGCCGCCCGCGAGGTCGATTCCGGCCGCGCGCGAGGCGTTGCTGCCGTGGTCGAAGTCAGCCCGTACCGTGCCTTCATCGTATTCACCCGCTCGGGGTTCCGTTCATCCGGGAAATCGGGGTACAATGAAGATGCGCTAAAATCTTCAAAATTAATTATATCAATCAGACAGAAGTCCTGGGCCTAGGAGGCACGAAAGCCGGACTTGCTTGGCTGAAAAAGCGCTCCTTGGGGCGTACTTCTCAACGGAAGCGTCCTCAAAATCACGAACGAAAGAGCATGCACACTCGTTAGATTATCCTTGCGGGATTGCCGGTGACGCTCGCCGTCTTTGCCGCCCGCGCCGCGGATGATGGGCTCGTGACAAGGCCGAGCAAGCATACGGTGGCGGAGACCACCGATCACCTTGAGGCCGGGCTGCGGCAGGCCGGGGCCACCGTGTTCGCGCACATCGATTACGCGCAATCGGCGCATGACAACGGGCTTGAGCTCAATCCCATGGTATTGATCCTGTTCGGCAACCCGAAGGCGGGAACTCCGCTCATAGCCCGGTCGCCGACCATCGGCGTCGATCTGCCCCTGAAATCCCTCGTCTGGCAGGATGTTCGGGGAAGTATTCATCTCCTTCGATTATCTGGCCCACATGCTACTGCCGCAGCACAGCATCACGCAGATGCCGGAGCTACTGAACCACGGCGTCGATCTGGCCGACAAACTCAGTGCCGCCGAAGGCAACTGAGCGGCGCGGCACTGAGTATCGCTGGCGCCAACGGACCTCGTTCGAGCGTCATCCCTTGGCCCTCACGAGGGGGTGAGAGCGGCCACCACGAATGGCTTGGTGGTGCCGGCGAGCAGGGCCACCAAAGGAAATGATCGGGGGAAACTCTGGCTCACGTCCGATTCCCCGGAATACCTACAGAATTACGTTTGCTCTTGCAGCCAAAACCTTTGATGCAGTCGTCAAATATGCGGTCGAGCAAGCCATGGAATAGCCGGACGGACACTTTTTTGACTGTAAGCGTGCAGCTTTCACGCGAAAAACGCGGCGGCCTGATATCCCCACATCGCCTCGAAGATACCATAGACACCTCCCGAGTAAGGGCACGACAATGGTGCGCCAATGGATTGCGTGTGGCGGTTGGCGTAGGGTACGACATCGGATTATTCCGCTGTTGGGTACGGTCTGGCTGGCAGCGTTCGCGTCGTCCGGCTCTGCGCGTGCCAACGTCGTCGTTGATGTCAACAACGCGCTCTTGAGCATCATCCAGAACACCTCGGCCGCGCTGGTTGACGGCCCTCCTGAGGTCGCGCGCGAGATCGCGCTGATCGACGGGGCGATGTTTGACGCGGTGAATGCCGCCTCCAGCAGCCCCTATCCGCCGATCGCGTATCAGGGTGGCCCGGTCTCTGGCGCCGATCCCGACGCGGCGGCGTTACAGGCCGCGCTGACGGTGATGAATGGTCTTTATGGCCCCTCGTCGCTGTATCAACAGTATCAGGGCGTGACCGGTGCTACCTATTACCCTTTGATCCCGGGCTACGCGCGAGCGTTCGTCGGGCCGACCGTAGCCCAAATGAATCACGTTGCCGCGCAGATCGTCATGATCAATGCTGAGCTCACGGCGCTTGGCACGGGGTCTTCGGTCAACGCCGGCATTTCGCTTGGTACCAAGGTCGGCAACGCGATGCTCGCGGTCGCCGCCAATGACGGCGGTTATGCCGCCAGTCTGCAGACGCTGACCCCATATGTCCCGCCGAACGAGGGCAATGCAGGGGTCTACGCGCCGCCCAGCAACCGCCCGGCCATGACCCCGACTTGGGGCGGCGTGCAGCCGATCGGCATCAGCAGCGTGACCCTGGCAGCCCTCGAGGCGGCGATTCCCATTGCCTATGCAGCGACCAGTCAAGGACTCAGCTCGCAAGCCTACGCCCTGCAGGTACTGCAGACGGAATGTCAGGGCTCCGGCACCGGCTTGCCGAGCAATATCGCGAGCGCCTGTAACGCGGCCGGTTTCGCGCCGGAGGGCGCCGCCGAAGCGCAGGCCGCGCTGTTCTGGAACGACCCCGGCGGGACGTCGCAGCCGCCGGGGCACTGGCTGCAGATCGCCAACACCATCGCCATGCAGGAGGAGCTTGACTTACTAACGACCGCGCACGCGACGGCCACGGTCGGTCTCGCGTTGCACGCCGCGGGCATTGGTGCCTGGGCGGTCAAATACCAGGACATTGCATGGCGGCCCGTGACCGCCGTCCAGTTTACCCCTAGCTGGAACCCGTATTTTACCGCCTTCGATCCGACTTGGTCATCGTTGATCGCGCTTCCGCCGCATCCCGATTATGCCGCTGGCCATCCCGCCTTCAGCGGTGCGGCTGCTACCGCGCTCGCTGCCGTCCTCGGCACCGACAGCGTGAGGTTCACCTCGACCTCCAACACTTACTGCAACGGCGGCACGGCGGCGCGCAACAGCTTCGGAAACGTGATGAGCTGCACGCTTAATGGGGTGACCTACTCGATGCCGACCGGTTGCGCCAGCGGCGGAACGGCGACCTATGACGGCGACCCGTCGTCGCCCACCCTGATCGGCTGCACGCTCAACGGCGCCCCCCAGTCGGTGACCGGCGGAGCATGCAACAATGCAGGCAGCCAACCCGTGCTCAATCCCGACTACACGGCCAACTCGCTGTACAACGGCAGCCCGCTGATCTGCGTGATCGCCGAGACCTATACGAGCCTGTCGCAGGCTTCGGGCGGGTATTTGGGCGCAGAATTCAGCCGGGTGGTCGGCGGCATTCATACCCCCGCAGCGGTCGTCGAGGCGCTGGCGCTCGGAAATTCCATCGGCACCTTTATCGTTCCCGTTGCTCTCGCTTCCGGGCACAGCTGCAACGGCAATTACAATGGCGTCTTCAACGGCAATATAACCGTCTCGGCCGGGCAGAATTGCGTATTTACGAGGCCTTGCGAGATCAAAGGGAACGTCACTGTAAGTGGTGGCAAATTCGACCTCTCCTGCACCGTGGATGGCAATGTGACAATTTCTGGCACCAGTGCCGCTAGCCTTGTCGAAGCCACCATCGGCGGCAATTTGCAGATCCAGCAGCTCTCGGCTGGGCAGCCGCAGAGCGCCGTTTGCGGGACTAGGATCAATGGCAATTTGCAAGTCCAGAATGATCGCAGCCCGATCGAGATTGGCGCGCATAACGCGAATGCCTGTGCCGGGAATAGAGTCGGCAACAATCTCCAGGCCCAGAACAATTACGCGGCCTTGTCGATCGACTACAACAACGTCGGCGGTAACCTACAGGTTAACAACAACACGGCCGCGACTGACGTTTCCGGCAATATTGTCGCCCACAACCTGCAATGCAAGAACAACACCCCGGCGGTAACGCATGTGGCGTTGAACATGGTGCGGGGTCAGGCGCAAGGTCAATGCGCCGTCTTTCCCTAAGCCGGCCAAGCCGGAACCAAACAGGGATTTCGAACGCACTCCGCCCTCGGTCGTACGGGCTATTTTTGGATGATCTGCCGATTCACATCCGCCCGGATCTTCCCGCAGCGCGGGTGCAAACTTAGCGAACCCAATGGGTTCGAGCCATTACGGCACGTCCATGATTGCATCATCCGCGTTTTCTGGCCAATAAATTTTGCTCACAAACGGTAACGAGTCCGTTCGTAAGGGACTAAAGACTGGCGAGCCACGCCGCTCTCAGCGACCGAGCTGGGTGGCTTTCAGAAAACCCGTTATCCGTACCGATCGTGTGAGACGGCGTCATCGTCCTCACCACCGGCGGAAACCGAACCTCGCCGAGAGGGCGCGTCCGCTTCGAGAATGGTCCAGCTGACGCGATCCCTCGCGATCGGCAATCGAGCTTCTGCGTCATCGACCTGGGATTGTGCGCTTTGCAGACCGTTTTGCGACTGGTCGAACCGGGCTCGCGGTGTGTGCCGTTCGCCAGCGGCTGACGTCGTCGTTCGAAGTCGCCGCGCCCGTAGATCAACTGGCCTTGCGCGGCTGCAAAAGTAGATTCCGCCGATCGCAAAGCATTGAGCTCATCTTGTGAGTCAAGTTTGGCTAGCGCTCCTCCCGCCTCGACTTGGTCGCCGACATTGACCGCTTTCACATGAAGCGTAGAATTGCACCGGTATTTATTCGACTTCGATGTGCTCGACGCCACCAAGCTCGTCCCCGAAGAGCTCGTGCCATTGAAAATCGTCGGGGGGATGGTGCTCGACCGCAACCCTGACAACTTTTTTGCCGAGACTGAGCAAGTCGCGTTTTGCCCGGCAAATGTCGTGCCCGGGATCGGCAACTACCCGCTATTGCAGGGTCGGCTGTTTTCCTGTCTCGATACCCAGTTGATCCGGCTTGGCGGACCGAATTTCAACGAAATCCCGGTCAACCAACCCAAATGTCCGTGGGCCAATCTGCAACGCGACGGGCACACGCGGATGCAGGTTGCTAAAGGCCGCGTCAACTATGAGCCGAACACGCTGGCTCCAGAGGCGCCGCGCGCCGATCCGAGACGCGGGTTCACCGGGCTGTCGCGGCCCGAAGACGGCGGCACGATGCGCATACGGCCTGAATCCTTTGCCGACCACTACAACCAAGCGAAGATGTTTTTTCTGAGCCAGACCGAGACCGAGAAGAACCACATCATCGCAGCGCTGGTCTTCGAGCTGAGCAAGGTCGAGACTCCCGCAATCCGCGAGCGCGTCGTATCGCACTTGCTGCATATCGATGAAGGCATGGCAAAGCGCGTGGCGGCCGGGTTTCGCATCGGCAAGGCGATCGAGCCGGCCGCGACAAAAGTGCCGGCGCGTCGGCGGATTAAAACCTCGCCCGCCCTCAGCATAATTGGAAAGGCGCCGCAAACCCTGAAAGGCCGCGTGGTCGATTTGCTCGTCAGCGACGGTGTCGACTTCGGACTGATCGAAGCGTTGCGTGCGGCGGTCTGGGACCGCGAGCCAAAGGTGCGCAACCTCTCGTAATGTCCGTGCAGCGCCAGTGCGAAGACCGCAACCGGCGCGCTGGCGTACACAAACTAGGCGCGGCCCCATGGACGCCGATGATAACGGAATTTACCGGTTGGACAGCGCCACGGTCTTGCTCGCGACGGTCGGGCGCCAAGCCGCAAGGAGTCTCAATGTGGCTCTTTGTCGGATTTGTCGTCTACAGCTGGATTTATGTCAGCAACAAGCAGGGCTAAGGGGTCGTAGACAAACGAAGTTGGCAGACGGAAGGGTCGAAAAATTAGGGCCTTTCGCGATGAGCAGCCGGGCGGCTCTGCGGGTCAAGTCGGGTCTTTCTCGATCTCAGCCGATTCCGCGATTGGGCGCCGAATTGATGGGCTATACTTCGCAAAGGTGGTAGCGAATAGTTGAGCGTGAGCGTCGTCGGCGAATTTTATATTAAAGCGTCCGGCTACTTCAGTGAATAGTATCGGGCTACAATCGTTGTCGTCGAACCATGAGCGCAACTCCGCAAACCAGTCGGCCAGTTTTGTGTCCTCAGGTCTTTCGACTTGCACTGTGGTCATGGAGCGGTCGCATTCGACAAAAGCAGCTCTTGCAAATAAAACACAAGGGAGTAAAATTTTTTCCACTTGTTTGGAATAACTGTGAGGACAAATACAAAAAAGGCCTCCAGGCTGTGCCTGGAGGCCTTGTGCTTAAGTTGAATGGAGGCTACCTGCGGCCGCGGCGTGCCGCCTGAGAATGGCCTACCGGATCGCCGTACCAACCGCCGTGTCCGCGGCTGCCGCGCCGGGCATCATCGTCGTCGTCGTAACGAGACCGCGAGCTGGTGAACCGGCCTTCGTCGTCCCGCGCGGGCATGTGACGGCGGCGATCGTCGTCATCGTCGCGATACCGCGTGTCGGAGCCTTCACGCTCTTCCCAGCCGCGCTGTGAGGCTTCAGAGTGGCCCTGCGGATCGCCGTACCAGCCGCCATGCCCGCGGCCGCCGCGCCGGTCGTCATCATCATCGTAGCGTGACCGAGAGCCGATGAACCGGCCTTCATCGTCCCGCGCCGGCATCGAGCTCCGGCGGTCATCCTCGCGATAGCGGTTGCACGAACCGCCACGCTCGTCCCAACCGCGACGGACGGCCTCGGAATGCCCCTCGGAGTCCCCAAACCAGCCACCATGTCCGCCGCGGCCGCGCCGATCGTCACCGTCCTCGTCATAGCGCGAACGCGACCGTGAAGAGCGTCTGTCGTCGTCATCATCGTACCGGTTGACTTGTGGGGTGACAAACGGGTGGCGTGCAAGCTTAAGTGCCACAGCGTTTCTTTTAAGCTTGTGCCGGTCCGATCGTATCCGCCATTTTCGCCCCGCGAGCACCGAGCGGTTTCGGCCGCCCCGTGGTGCTGTCGCGCGCAGTCTGATGGTCAATTTCAGCGTTGAGCTTGGCACCGATTAGAACCACGATTATCGACAGCCACATCCATGTCATAAATCCGATAACCGCCCCGAGCGAACCATACGTTTTGTTGAAACTCCCGAAATTTGTTGCGTACCAGGAGAACAGAGCCGAAGCGGCGAGCCATACAACGGCGGCAAAGGCACTGCCCCAGGTGATCCATTGCCATCGCGGTTCGGCGCGGCTCGGGCCGTACCGGTAGATCAGGGTTAATCCAATCGCGACAAGCACCAGGAGGATCGGCCACCGAGCAATCTTCAAAATTATAGTAGTTGGCCCAGGAACCGGGAGGTAATTGAGCACAACCGGAAGAGCGACAACGCATGCAAGCGCGATCAAAATGAAAGCGATGGTCGCAATCGTAAAGGATAAAGTCACTAAATTGAGCCGGATAAAACTGCGCTCTTCCCTTTCCTGTAGACCACATTCAGCGAATCAAAAAGCGCCTTGATCTCTGCGTTCGCGCTCCACAGCGAGATCACCAGGCCAACCAGAAAACTGATGCCCAACGTCGTGCTCGGCTGGCTGGACAAATGCGTCAACTGGCCGCGAATCAGATCGACCGCTCCGCCGGGTGCAAAGCCTGCAACGGTGTCGACATGGTTTACGATTGAGCTCGGGTCGGCAAAGAGACCGTAGATTGAAACGATGGCGGCGATGCCTGGAAACAGGGCAAGGAGCGCGTAATACGTGACACCCGCCGCATTGGCTAGGATCCGATCGTCCGAGATGCCGTTGTAAACCCGTAGTAAGATGTCCTTCCATCCCAGCGCTGGGATTTTGGACGGTCCTTCTGCGAACCGCCCGCGCCGCTCACCATTCTCGAAAAACTCACTTTGCCCGGAGCGAGGCCGAACTGAGCGACGGCCAAAGGCGGCTGCCAGAAGCAATATTGTCAGTCCGATCGCCCATAATGATTCGCGCAGTGATTACGGCTGAAGGCCGGCGCGCTCAGACGACACGTCACCGGCGCTCATAGACCGGTTCAGCGGCGCAAGCATCGGTCGCCCGGGCAGAGCTGCTCACTAGCGGAAATTCGTACCAGACGCCGATCGCCACTGCCCCAGCTGCGGTCTCCGCCACGACACCCGAGACTTCGGTAAAAAGGTGACCGACTGTTACAACCACATCCAATCCAAGAGCATTCGCAAATGGCAGAAGCGCCAAGCTGGCAATGGTCGTCACTAAACTGTGGAAAGACCGGGTGTCCTCGCCACTTCCACGATACGGTGGTAAAGGACCCGGCATAATAAACAGTGCAACAACCCAGATCATAAGCAGGAGCGCAAGTCCGTAGTAACGGGAAGTCCCTCATAACTATCGCTGAAAACTGCTCGGAACTGAAACCCTAGCAAGATTTGCGCACGGAGAAGCAGTATACGTATCTCGTCGAGCGCGATTTTGGTTATCTTTGTAAGGCCCATGCTGCTCCTCGAAAAAACGAATTGAGCAGAAGAGCAGTGCTACAAGTGTCTCGTCAGTTCTAGAGCTCCGATTTGTCCTTTCAGTCGCTTCGTTCTGCTGCGGTGCCACGAACCCAGGCATCCGACAGAACTAACAAACTCTGCAGATATACGGTTCCACGAGATTGCCATAGTCGGTCTGATTTCACTTCGGCATCGCGACGACCGGACAAGACGCGAACGATCACGACGCTGTGGCGTTTACCGAATTGATATGGTCATCACCAAATCTCCCAATGAAAGTCTCACGCTCTTCATTTGCACAAATGCTATATCTCGGCCTGGATGGGGGCATAAATGAATAAACGGCAAGAGCGCCGTACTCCGGCATTCGTAAGTGAAAGCGTCGAAAAAGTCATCGGCATCGAAAATAAAGCCGCGCAACCTTCGTTCGAGGAGTGACGCCATCATCGATCTTCTCGCCGGATTTATTGGAACGATCTCCTTTGTAATGCTCCAAATTTCGGCTTGCGCTTTTTGGACATTTGTCAATGCCGACAAAATACCGGACATCGCTCCCTTTGATACGTTTCCCTACCCGTTATTGTCTGCTATTACCTCGTTCGAGGCGGTGTTGATCGCGGCCTTTGTCCTGATGAGGCAGAACCGGATCGGCATCATTGCCGATCGCCGCGATCATCTGGACCTCCAGGTGAACTTGCTGACCGAGCGGCGGGCAACCCAGGTTATCCGAATGCTCAATCGCGTGAGTGCTCATTTGGGGTCGAACAGCCCCAAGACACGGATAGCCAAGAGCTTGAACGGCGGGTCGCCGTCGAACATCTGGTGGAAGAGGTGCATAGCCGGTTGACGGGAGATCCGGACGCCTGAGGCGCCACCGGCTTGGAGCCTACGCGAAGATGAAGCGCATGATCGAGACTTTTGATGCTGCTGGTGGCTGCTATGAAGGCTTAACTGCAACATTGCTCTAGCGATACAGGTTATAGAACTTCCGCGGCCGGCAGTTGGCGTGTACCGATCTCGCCGCTGCCGGAACGCTGCAGCGCCGCCGGCAGTTAGCCTTAAACGAATCGTGCGAGAAGGCTATGACTGTGCAGCGAGCCGGCCCAAAATGGTCCGCAAAGGTGACGGAAACGAGCGATGCGCTCGCCGAGTCGGCCCGGGGAATTTCACCCCGAGCCGCTCACAGATCCGGACTTGACACTCTCGCGTCATCCGGCTCGTGCCACCGTGTGAAGGCTGCCGCCTTCCGTTGCATGT
>Ga0306925_10002582_pt1 | contig 15670 bp, 12 predicted proteins | sample flu12Cox44000176_FD_203755 | JGI IMG/M metagenome (GOLD analysis project Ga0306925, IMG submission 203755) | Lab enrichment of tropical soil microbial communities from Luquillo Experimental Forest, Puerto Rico - flux8day.12C.oxic.44.000.176 (v2)... | ecosystem: Environmental > Terrestrial >... | reverse complement strand
GCCCCCCGCCGTGACCCAGCGCGAGCGCACCCCGGTGACGCCGACAAGCCCGACGTTCTGCGAGAACGAGGTATAGGGGAACGTGTTGAAGATGCCGCCGATCAGAGTGCCGACCCCATCAGCGCGCAAGCCACGCGCCAGCGCCTCCTGGTCGATCTTCTTTCCGGTCATTTCGCCCAGGGCCAGGAACATGCCGAGCGACTCGATCATGACCACGATCATGACAATGCACATGGTGACCATAGGTACGATATGAAATTGCGGCATGCCGAAACGAAGCGGCGCTACAAAATCGACCCAGCGGGCAGAAGCAACCTTGTCGAAATGCATCAGGCCGAGCGCCGCCGCCAGGATCGCGCCTGCAATGATTCCGAGCAGTACCGACACGTTGGCAAGGAAGCCTGTTCCCCACCGGATGAGGCAGAGAATCACGATCAGCACGAACAGCGCGATGCCAAGCCCTTGCAGCTGGGCGTAGGCCGGGTTTGGAAAGGCGCCCGGCACCCCGTCCACCACTTTCGTGAGCGTGGGCAATCCGCCGCCCGCCCAGTTGATGCCGACCCGCATCAGCGAGATGCCGATCACCATGATGATGGTGCCGGTGACGACCGGCGGAAACAGCGGCAGCAGCCGGCTGACGAACGGCGCGACAATCACGGCGAAGATGCCCGCGGCAATCACCGAGCCGTAGATGCCGAGAAGGCCGATATCCGGATTGCCCGCCATCGCCAGCATCGGCCCGACCGATGCGAAGGTCACCCCCATCATGACGGGGAGGCGGATGCCGACGCCGGGCATGCCGACGCATTGCACGAGGGTGGCAATGCCACAGGCGAAGAGATCGGCGCTGATCAGGAACGCCACATCTTCGGGGGAGAGCTTGAGCGCGCGCCCGATGATGAGCGGCACGGCTACCGCTCCCGCATACATCACCAGCACATGCTGCAGGGCCAGCGGGAACAGTCGGAGCAGCGGCAGGCGCTCATCCACCGGGTGAACTGGGACGGTCATGGCGTTCTCTCCTCAGACACGGGAGTCGATCGAGTGCCATTGCGCAAGGCAATTATCGCGCCAGCGGCACGTAGAACCCCACTTCAACACTCCGCGACCGCGATCTGCAAAGGGAAATTATCGACGCACTCGTGGCCATCGGCGGTGACGATGAAGGTGTGGCCGAGGAAAATCCCGAACATGCCGTCGGCCGTGATCGGGTTGGGCTCGGCCATGATGATCATGCCCGGCTTGAGGATGCGGTCGGCCTCATCCGCCTCGGTGCGCTCGGCGAACACGTGCGGCTTGTCGGTGACGATATCGATGCCGTGCACCTGGGTGGGGCGCGACTGCACGCCCTTCTCGCGGAAGAAACGGCTCGCCAGGCGCATATTGTCGGTTGCGTTGCCGGGCTTGATCTCGGCGACGATCCGCTCGTAACCCGGCAGCGTGATCTCCTGCCAGAAGGCACGCACCATCTCGGTGGGGGGCCCAAGCGTGATCGGCGAGCCGATTTGCGCCGAGAGGCCGTTATAGCCTGCGGCAAGCTCCATGTTGATGATGTCGCCTTTCTTGAGTTTGCGGTGCGAAGGCCGCGGATTGCCGAATACCATGGCCGGGTCGTCCATGGGCGTAGCCCCGATGATCAGAAAATCGATATCGCCGCCGCCATCGAGGATGGCGGCACCGGCGGCCGCGCGCAGCTCGTATTCCGGCACTCCCGGCCGTGCGCGCGCGAGCATTGCCTCCATCGCGCGCTGGCAGAGCCCGCCGGCCTTGCGCACGCAGGCAAGCTCCTCCTCGCTATGGATGACGAGCAGCTCGTGCAGGAGCCCCCGCGTGAATATGAGCTCGACCTCCGGCAGGCCGGCGCGCAGCACATTGTACTGATTAACCGGCAGGTAATCCTGGTGCCGAGGGTCGATCTCGACGAAACCGATGCGCCCGCGCTCGAGCTTGAGCTCGGGGATGCGCTCGACCATGACCTCGGCATAGCGGCCGCTGCGGCTGTGGCGCACGTCCGCGAGCGCATTGGCGCATTCGCGCCGGCATGCTTCGGCGTGGGTGCCGCCCATGGAGAACACGAGCGTGGGCTCGCCCACGAGCGGCATCACGACGTAGGACGCAAGCGCATGCCATTCCCAGTGGCCGGTGAGCCATTGCATGCCGCCGCCGAAGCTCCAATGGCTGGGGCCGCCGGGGACGATGAGGCAGTCGAGCCGGTGCTCGCGCATCTTGGCGCGCACCGCCGCGTGCCGGCGCGCATATTCCGCTCTGGAGAAATGATCGTACTCCGCGTCGCGGTAGTACGGGGTATCGATCATGTTCGAGAACGGGCCGTTCTGGTCGAGCCACGTGCGCACCTCGCTCCAGCTCTGGTGTCCCGCACGCGGCAGCGTCTGAATGCTCATGGAGATGATCCCGGCTCCTTGTCGGGGTCCGATGCTAGAAAACGCAGGACCACATTGCCATAGTCCGATCGCGCCCGGCTCTTGCGACGCGTCTCGTATAGGCGCAGGGCCCCGATGGCGCCGCCTGGAGGATCACCGTGCACTATCGTTTTTTCTTCGCGCGATGCGCGCTGGTGGTGGGGATCGCCATTATCACCACGCCGGCACCCGCCGAGGACGCCGCCGCAATTTCCATATCGAGGAGCGAGAGCGCCATGCCGTCCGACATCGATCCGCAATCCGGTTTCCGCCTGCCGCTCCCCAGGCGCGAAGAGTTGGACGAGGCGGGCCAGAAGGCCTACGACCGCGGAGCGACGCCGGGCGCCAACATCGCGGGCCTGCAAGGTCCTGCCGGTGTCCAGCTCTACAGTCCCCGCACGGCGGCGCATCTGTCCGCCATAAACCGCTATCTCCGCTTCGAGGCCGGCATTCCCCCGCGCTTGCGCGAGATCGCGATCCTTGTCACCGCGCGCGAGATGGACAGCCAGTTCGAGTGGGTCGCGCATGAGACCGAGGCGCTGAAGGAAGGCGTCGAGCCAGCCGTGATCGACGTGATTAAACACCGCCGAAGCATCGCGGGGCTGGATGCGACGGACGCCACCGTCATCCAGCTCGGCCGCCAGCTCTGGCGCGACCACAACGTGGCCTCGGAGCTGTTCGGGCGCGCAAAGTCACTGTTCGGACCGCACAAGCTCGTCGACCTCGTCCTGTTGATGGGCAACTATGCGGGCACCGCCGCACTGCTCACCGCCGTCGACATGCAGCTGCACAAGGGCAAGCAGCCGCTGTTGCCGATCCCGTGATCCCGCAGCCCGCGTTTAGCGACCAGCGAAACCCGGAAACCCGGATTGCGCTATTCGGCTCGAGATGGCGGCAAGCTTCGCGTATGCGCAATCCGGGCTACAGTTTAGCCCTGCCTCCTATCTCGGCGGGTGCTCGCGAAAATATTCCGCATCGCCGACGCTCTGCCGCCACTGTGGATTGCCTCGCCATTCGACATGCCGGCTTGCCATGTCGGCACCGTAGCGCACACGGAAGAGCAGCGTGCGCTCGGGCCCGTTGGCGAACTCGTGCACCTCGCCCGGCGGATGCACGACGAATGCGCCGGGCCTCACCTCGACGGTCTGCGTGGGCGTGCGCATGGTGCCGCCGCCCTCGAAGCAGAAATAGATCTCGGTCGCATGCGGGTGGCAGTGGTTGGGACTGATCTGGCCCGGCTCCCAGCATGCCACGGTGACGTCGCCCTCCCCCGTCTGCCCGAGGATCTTCTCCACGTGGCGTAGGGGACTCCACTCCTGCTCCTTGCGCAGATCAAACACATGCATGGAATCAAACCTCTGCTGAACGATTGTTCGTTCGAGCATGCTGGGCACGAGCACCGGCTGCAAGCCTCGCGATTAAGCATCGGGGGGCAAAACTCGCTATCGGGGCAGCACGATGCCCTTGATGACGGTGCTGCCGGCGCGGCCGAGTTGCTCCACAAGCTCGCGCAGGCTCACTCCCTGCCGGCCGACGCGCAGACGGTCGAGTTGCGCAAGTCTCGCCTCATCGAGGGCAGCCGCAAGACGCACCCATAGCGCATCAACGTTCCAGGGCTCGCGGCCGGGCGGGAGGGCCAACGGCACCACCGAGTCCAGCGGCACATCGAGCGCCCGCGCGGCAGCCTCGACGGCGGTGCGGATCGCGCGCGCCTTCGGCGACGCCGGCGCGGAGGTGTCGTAGGGCGGGGCCCACTCGGCGGCGGGGCGCAGCTCATCGACATGGGTGAGCGCGAGCAGCACGCGCGGCTCCCGCCGCGCCAGCTGCGCCTTTGCCCAAGCGCGAAAGTCATCGAGGGCTGCGCGGTCCGGCGCCCGTGCCGGCTGCATCGCCGAGGCCACCCACAGGACGAGATCGGCGCGCTCGGCCTGTACGTTGATCTCCGCCGAGGTCTCCGCGCGCCCATCGAGCCCCGGCATGTCGACCAGCATCACCGCCGGATGGCCTTCCAGCTCGAGCAGATATTCGGAGACGCGCGAGGTCGTGGGCAAAGGACCGACCGCACACCTGACCTCCTGCGCCAGTGCATTGATGAGGCTCGACTTGCCCGCGCTGATCTGGCCGATGAGGACGATGCGTACCGGCGAAGCCGGCACGGGGGCAGCCCGCATGTCGCCTTCGCGCGCCACAGCGAGCTCCTCCTCCGATAAGGCGAGGCGGCCGGAATAGAGATCAATGGCCGCACGCCCCACCTCCAGGATGAACATGCGTGTGGCATAGGCACGCAAGCGATAGGAGAGAACGCTCGCCGTCCTCTCCACGAGCATGCCGCTTGTCTCCTGCCCAGCTGCCTGCAGCGGATTGAGCATGGCCCGCGCAATGCGCCAGAGCCCAAAGCCCACGCGCCACCCCGTATGCGCGGCCTCGCCATAGCGCTCATGTTGCGTGTGCACCCACAGGAGATGGCTGAGCCTGATCGTCCTCACGCCGGGGATGTGGCGCAGCGCCTCCCGCCGCACGTCCCGGCTCAACCGCTCGGTGAGCAGCAGCACTTCGGGCAGGCTGAACTGCGCCCAGGCCGTTGATGCTTCCGGATGGAAGCGTCGTGCAACCGCCTCCACAGTGGCACGCGCGCTCGCGAAGAATGGATCGATCTCGGTAAACGAAAATGGCGTGGTCGCATCAGCAAGCGCGAGCACGTCATCCCATGCCGCGCGCTCGATCGTGCTCCAGGCGCTGGAAGGCTCGGCCAAGTCGCCGAGCGCAAGCCGTGCCTGCGCATCCGCCCGCCGGCGCACCAGCCGCGATAGCGGCCATGCCAGCAGGCCCAATGCGGCGGCCGCAATCGCCCACACCCATACCTTTCCGCCCTGCCAAAGCCACACCATCCCGAGCACGAGAAGCGCGAGCCACGGCAGCGCCACAACGAGCACAAGGCTCAGCTCGGGCCACCAGCTTCGGACGGGCTTTGCTGTCGCGTTTCTCATGGCGCCTCGTAGCCCGGATTGCGCCGGACGCAATCCGGGTCCCGGGTTTCGCTGGCGCTCAACCCGGGGCTACGCCGGTTCTCGTTGTGCGATCTCAGGTATGACCGGCAATCACTACGGCCAAGCGCATATTCGCCATGAAGGTTCACATTCAATGCGTGCTCCGACCGAAAAAATGGATTCACGCATTTCGCAAGGGCTGAGAGGCCCTTCGGGGAGGGATTTAAGCATCGGCAGGCGTCCGCTTGGACTGAGACTTGGCCTGCCGCAGCCCGGCGGCAAGACCCTCGGCGAAGGCGCGGCGGACCTCCGCATCGGGCGCAATCAGGCCGCGCCGCCTGTAGCCGAGCCAGACGCATGCGGCCTCGCCGACGCCAACCGTGAGCGCAAAGGCCGCGGCGGCGTTGAGCGCGCCGGCCGTAACCGTGCCCACGACCGGTACTGCCTTGAGCGCCTCGCGCAGGCCGTAGCGCACCATCCACCATACGAGCGCGCCGCCCCCCACGGCGGCGGTGAATTGCGCAAACGCGCCCGGTGTCCAGGTAATGCCGTAGCGGGCCGCCAGCGCGCGCAACGTCATCGCGAGCATCCCGGCAAGACCGCCCATGCCAACGAGCGGGACGGGAACGGCGCCGGCGCCGGCTGCCGCGGCGCCATAACCGTAGATGAGGGGACGCGCCTTTGCCCGGATCTCGTCGCTCTCGGCATCGAGGCGCGCAAGGTGCAGGGCCTCGAACGCGCGCGGTCCCGCCTGCTCGAGGATGCGCCAGAGCATTTCAACGCCGTAGTCCTGCGGCGGAAATCCGTCCTCCGGCAGCGTGAAATCGACCGGCACGAACTGCGCCTGCGCGCCGGGCAATGCGTCGAGCAGGTGTCGTTGATGGGCGAGTGCCTGACGCAGCGCGTGGGGCAATTGGGGATCCACCTCCTCCTGCGCACCGCCACCGTAGGGATATGGGTCGGGATGGCCCGTGCCTGCCGGGTAGAGCCGGTGCAGCCCGGTTTGCGCGACAACAAGCGGCCAGTCGGAATGACGGCGCCGCACCTCGTCAAGGACGCGCAGCACCGCGTGCTGCGCCGGGTCCGCCACCTGCATGACTGCGAGCAGGAGATGCGAGCGCCCCTCGCACCAAGCGATGTCGGCTGCGGGATCGTAGGCCACTTCGCCGATGCCGCGGGTATCGAGGAACCGGATAAGCGGCGCCTCCGGAGGTACGTCGTAGAATGACGCGGTGCGGGTGCAGGGCTCGAAGCCCTGCCCTACCTGCGCTCGCGCATCCCCGGTCAACGTCGCAACAATCGCTGTCTTGCCGGCGCCGGTCTTGCCAAGAAGCCAGACCACCGGAGCGACGGTCTGAGCGCGCGCGCGGGCCTCCTGCGCTCTGGCCGCCGCATGCGTACCGCCAAAAACGCCTTCGCTAACCGCCTGCCAGAAGCGATCAAGAATGCTCACGTTTATGCATCCTTTAGGCGCGTGCCCCCGCACGTTCTTATTATGTTCAGGCTTGAACCGCACCAACTCGGGTGAATTTTTACAGATTCCTGCATTTTTTTAGGAGGGCTATGCCAGGAAAGCTGCTTGCCCGGAGCAATTATGTCTGTATTGTGGCGTGGGGTCGGGAGCGTTCAACAAGAAACATTCGAGAGAGTGCCACCCCAATGAGCCCGCCCGAAGAATTCCTCAAGCACGCTGCCGAATGCGAGTTGATGGCCAAGTTTTCCCGCAGGCGGGAGGACAAGGAGACCTGGCGACGCATGGCGGAGAGATGGCTGCGTTGCGCTGACCTGTTCACCAAGCAAAGCTTGGCGGCACGCGACATGGCTTCCGCCAAGCGAAGGAGCGCAGCCACACTGCGGTGGGCGCACCACTAAAGGCAGCTGGCCGCCCCTTGACGCGGGCCTCCGAATCCCCGCGATAAGGTGAGACCGCTCGATTTTCCGCCAAGTGATGCGCTCAAGGCGGCAGCGCTGGCGCCTGCGCTTGCCATTGGCACGCCATTCTCAGTCACGGCATTCCCCGCTGCACCGGCAGTGCCGGCGCAACGGCCCGTCGACCTTGTGCTGCGGTCGGGGAATATCATCACAGCCGACGGGGAGTTCACGCTGGCGGCAGCCATCGCAATTGCCCGCGAGCGCATCCTGACGGTCGGCGGCGACGCAGATCACCCCATGTTGCGAGTTGGACGTGAGGAGACGGGCCTACCCGACATCTTCGCGGTGCTGACCATGGTGGGCGGGCGCGTGGTGCATGCGAGCGCGGACTGGCCGGGGTGATCGCGCGGGCAATGAACTGGATCCTGCGAGGCTGGCCCGTGCTGCACGACCATTAACCATCCCCGACGCGTTTTTCACAGACATTGCCGACCAGATTTGAACCAGCCGCGCAATTGCGCGACTAATTCATTGTGAATCACCCTTTTTCCAGGCGCTGGGGCCGGCGCTGGAAGCGATTCGCCTTGTCACCAAAGATGCAGCTGTCAATAGCCTTGGTTGGAGTGCCGGTCGCGGGGCGCCGCAGTGACCAGCATGACCACGGCAATCAAACCCATAGCAACCCGAGACGCAAGGAGCGGTAGATGCCCGCCTTTATCCTGTGTTCGATCGCGCTGTTGGTGTTCGCGGTGAGCACCATGTTTCTGTCTGTTGGATATCAGCCCGCAACTCTCGCGGCGCTGTTTTTCTCGTTGCCCGTAGCTCAGCAGATCTCGTGGCTGATAGTCTGCCTCGTGCCACTCGCCTTTGTTGCAGCGGCTCTTTTTCAGCACAGCAGGGTTGTCGAGCAGCGCCGGGCCCTCGACATTCTGGAAACGCGCCTGCGAGGCGTGCGCCAGGAAGTGGCGGGGCTGGAGGAGTCCCAGAAGGTTACCGATCAAGCCACTCAATATCTCGTTCAAAGCGATCCCGAGCAGGCCATCAGCACGCTGCAGGGGCGCATTTCCCAGACTGACCAGGCCATTCAAATCCATCAACATCACAACGACAGTGGCGACATGCTCAGTCGCATCGAAGAGATGCGCCAGCAACAGCAGGAGCTAAGAGGCAAGCTCGGCGAAGTGATCGCCAAAAGGCGGTCCATCGAGACGCTGTTCGCTCAGCTTCAGGGCTCCCAGGACGAGATGGAACGCGGTCTTGCGCTGATTGCGGAGGATAAGAACGGCGAGACGTTGGGAGAGCGCATCCAGAAGCTGTGTCAATTCAGCGGTGTGACGGATGCGCGATGCGAGGAGATAGAGGGCTGCATGCGTAGCCTTATGGAGCTTGGGACGAAGTTCACCGCGCTCGAGAGTCGCCTCGCACCCTTGAACAGGACCGATACCGGCGTCACCGGCGTCCTTGGAGCACTGGCCCGCGTTCGCGACCGTCTTACCGGGACTCTGGCTCGCCTTGAGGAGGACGACGGGGTTGTCCTGGCAGAGCGCATCCGCCAGTTGACCGAGACAAAGTGCGAGCTCGATGAACGGGTATCGAACGTGCTCACGCAATTTTCCGCAATTGGCACGATCCACAAGGACATCAGTGCTCTTTTCACCCAACTGAACCAGGTTCAGCGCATTCCGCGCGACGTTGACGCGGGTGCACGTGTCGTCTCCATGGCAGGGTAGATGGTGACTCGTGCGCGGGCTTGACCCGCGCATCCATCGTCTTGCGAAATAGAATGGATTGCACCGGACCTCGGGCTTGCCCGAGGTCCGCATGTCTTAAGTTGCCGCAATCCGATAGGCTAGGACTTGGGGGTTAAGCCGCGCGAGCTGGACCTCGAGGCCGCTGCCACCTTGCTGTGATGCACAGCGACGAGTGTGCTAGAGTGCGCTCCTCGCAGGTGCTGATATTGGCAAGGCAGGGGCCCCGTCGGATGCCGCGTGTATCTCCCGGCAAGGCTCTCGTGAATCGATCCACCGAAGAAATTGTCGGGCGGACGGCTGAGATCGAGGTCCTGCTGAGTTCACTGGAAAGTACCGCGCCGTCGATCTGGTACGTCCATGGGATCGCGGGAATCGGCAAATCGACCTTGTTGCGCGCGTTTGCGTCCGCTGCCGGCCGCAAGGGATCATCTGTCATATGGCTTGATGGCCGTTCGATAGAACCGACCACTGCGGGGTTTCTGGCAAGCCTTTCTCAGCAGGCTGGGCGCGATATTGGTGTTGCCAATCTGACCACCACGTTTTCCCCGCCAGCCACCGCGATCGTCATCGACAATTATGAATCGCTGACCCTGCTCGACGGCTGGATCCGGCAAGTCCTTGTTCCGGCATTGCCGAGTTCAGCTTTGCTCGTTCTCGCTGCACGGGAGCCGCCGGGACCGGGATGGCGGCGCGATTCACCATGCAACGTCATGCTGCGCACACTCGCGCTCAGGACGCTGGACAGGATCGCGGCCGAGCAGCTGCTGACTAGATTTGGGTTGGCACAAGAGCGGGCCAATACGGTCAATCAGGTCGTCGCAGGTCATCCGCTCGCCATTGTCCTTGCCGGCAGCAAGCTCAGGGATTGGGCCGGAGCCATGGCCGATGTTCTGGTCGATGTGAACGTCGATCTGGCCCAGCTTTATTTGAGCGGCATTGACAACAAGGATTTGCGCGAAGCAATCGAGGCTGCGAGCGTGGTACGCCGGGTGACGACCCCGATGTTGTCGGCGCTGCTCCCCTCCATTGCCGCGCCGGAGGTCTTCGAGCGCTTGCGGCGTCTGCCATTCGTCGAAGTCGTGCAAGACGGCTTGCATATCCATGACGCAGTACGCTGCGCTGTTGCCGCCGCGCTTGAGGTTTCCGATCCGCCGCGCTTCCGCCGCTATCAACGCGCGGCCTGGCGGTACATCAAATCCGAAACGGGGCGTTGCTCGCCTGGCGACACGTGGCGCCACACGGCAGACATGATCTATCTGCTGCGCAACCCCGTCATCCGCGAGGCCTTCTTTCCATCCGCATCGACGGCCTTCTCGATCGAGCGCGCACAGCCGGCGGACGTCCACGACGTGATCGCCATCGCGAGCCGCGTCGAGCCGAAGCCGATTGTTGATCTTGTTCGCAATTGGCTGGCCAAGGATCGAAGCTCGTTGTTTGCGATCCGGGATCGCGACAGCCGACTCGTGGGGTTCCACTGGACCTACGATCCCGCGCGAGTGGATTTTGCGCTTGTGGAACGCGATCCCCTCGCACGCGCTTGGTGGGCGCGGCTTCGTCGCGCTGGCGATGCCAAGGCAAGGCGCGCACTTTTCATCCGCCGCTGGCTCAGCGCCGAGCATGGCGAAGCACCTTGCGACGTGCAGGCCGCCGCGTGGCTCGACATCAAACGAATGTACATGGAGATGCGTCCGGACCTGAGATGGGTGTATGTGACGCTGAATGACCCTGCCCCTTATGCGGCTGTCGCCACCAAGCTCGGTTTCGTGCTGCCCGACGATGCCCACATCGAGATCGCAGGCAAGACGTACCACACGGCCATTCTCGACATGGGGCTGGACTCGTTCGACGGTTGGATTTCGCGATTGCTGGGAGCGGAAATCGGCCAAGCCGGCTCGGATGTGCTCGACGAGCGCTCGCGGCAGTTCATGCTCGGAAACACGAGGACTCAGCTGTCGACACTGGAATTTGCGGTCATCCGACAACTCTTTGCGAATGACGGTATGCCGGTTCAACGCGACGAGCTGCTGAGGGAAGTCTGGGGCGAGGAGTTCGACGGCCAAAGCAATGTCGTCGACGCAGTGATCCGCGAAATTCGGCGCAAGCTCGGACCGCAGGCTCATGTGATCCGGACCGTTCGCGGCATTGGCTATAGTCTACAGGCTTGACCCCCGTCAGGGTTCCCTTCTCATCTTTTTCTCATGAAAGGGGGACGCGGATGACTTAGCTTGCCTAGTAGTCGGAATAACCAACCCGGGCCGGTGTCGAGACAGTCTCGTGCCGGCCGGCAACGAGAGGAGACTGGTCATGCCGTTGGTGCAAATTTCGGTCATCAAAGGTGTTTTCACACCCACACAGAAGCAGGAAATGATCAAGAAAGTCACCGATGCGATGGTCGCCGTAGAGGGTGAGACCATGCGCGGTGTCACCTGGGTGAAGGTCGATGAGATCGAGAGTGGCGACTGGGGAATTGGTGGTCAGTGCCTGACGACGGCCGCCGTCAAGGACCTTCAGGCTGGCAAGGCAGCGGCCTAAACCGGGCGATGCCAGCGCTCGCCTGGGCCACTGCACGGCAAGCAGACTGAAATGCGGCGAGAAGCCTGACGACCGGGACAGGTTTCTCGCCGAGATTGCGCCTGAAATTATTGGATTGCGTCAGGCCCGGAATTGGCGGGCTCGCCAGTCCGTAGCGCTCCCGGGATGACAGCTTTCATGGAATCGCTGTCCTAGCCGCCGATTTGCCGGTGTAGCGCGGCAAAAAGTCTCATGATCTGCAGCGCATAATATCGGAGCGCCGAGAGCGGCGCGTCCGTGCACACGCTTTTGGGGTTCTGACATTGGTGATAAGCTCTGCTGGTCGGCCCCGCCTTCGCATGCGAGAGCCGGCCCAAATGGTCGCTGGCGCTGCCGGGCCGGCTGACAAGGGACAGCGTGCGCTCCCGATCGTACGATAGAGAGCTCGACGGGCTAGTTGGGGCGTCTAGGTGACCATTTCCTCCCCCGCTCTGTTGATCCTCGATATTGTGCGTCGCGGTTACGGTCTGATCGTCCCGGAATGCCGCGCGCGCCGGAGCGCGCGCGCAACCATCCCCGCATACCGTTACGTCCGCGACGGGATGCGTCGGAATGCCCGGTCAATCCTTGTCGCCTATGGCTACACCGTCGACAGGGCGGGTCGGGGTATTCGGGCGAGCATCTCCCTATATCACTCCGCCCGCGACGGGATGCATCCGACTGCTCGCGTGAGCCACGTCCCCGACCGCGTGCGTCGGGGCGTTCGCACGAGCATTTGCATATATCGCTCCGCGCGCGATGGGATGCGATGGACGGCTCACGCCAGCTACGTGTTGGGCGGAGTGCGGCAAGTCGCTCGAACGACCATTCCGACCTACCGCCATGCCCGCGATGGGATCCGTCGCAGCATCGGCGTGGCAACTGCCTTCATGTATCGCGACGTCCTCGGGACGGTGCGTCGAGGTATTCGAACGAGTATTCCCGCATATCGCTACTCCGTCGATGGCATGCGACGAACCGTTCGCGCAACGCTCTTCAGTTCCGGCAGCCTCGGCGACAGGGTGCGGCGGGCCGTTCGAACGGCCATTCCCGCATCTCGCTATGCCCGCGACGGAATGCGCCGGACCGTCCGCGCAACACCCTTCGCTTATGCCTACTCCCGCGACAGGGCCGGTCGGTGCGCTCGCACGAGCATTCCAGCCTATCGCCACGGGCTCGACGGAACGCGTCGCGGCGTTCGCGCGACGATACCCTTTACGTATCGCGGCGTTATCGAGGGGACACGTTGGGGGGTTCGAACAACCATTCCGGTTTATCGACACCTGCTCGACATCACGCGGGCGGGAGTTGGAACGACCATCTCGTTGCCATCCTTCCGCTATGGCGTCATTGGGCTGGTAGCAGTGGCAGTGCTGGCCCCTTTGTGCCTCGTGCTCTACCAAAGCTTCCTTACTGCGCCGCTCTCCCATTCGAGCGCGCGGCTCGCGCTTGTGGCTTATCAATCGGTTTTTGCGGACCCGGATTTCCGCCTGGCTTTCGGCACCACGTTGCTGCTCGCCGCCGGCATGACCCTGATTGCGGTCCCGCTGGGCGCCCTGCTGGCTTTTCTCATGATGCGAACCGACGTTCCCGGGCGACATTGGCTCGAGCCGCTGATCCTGCTCCCCGTCTTCCTCCCGGCGCTGGTGTTGGGCTTCGGCTATGTCGAAGGACTTGGACCAGCGGGCGTATTGAGCACGGCTTTCAGACGATGGGCCGGGGTCGTCCCGTGGAATGTCTATTCCTTCCCTTTTCTGCTCATGATGGCCGGCCTTACCCACGTGCCGCATGCCTATCTCTGCATCGCAGCCGGCTTGCGCGGCATCGGAGCTGATGAGGAGGAAGCAGCCCGCAGCTGCGGTGCCGGTCCCTGGAAAGTCGCCTTCGGCATGAGCCTGCCGATGACCGCCCCCGCAATCGTGCTTGCGATCGCGCTGCTCTTCTTCCTGGGATTCGAGCTTTTCGGGCTGCCACTCGTCCTCGGCGATGGGCAGGAGATGCTTGTCATGTCGACCTATCTTTTCAAGCTCACCAGCGAGGTCGGCGCGCCACCGGTCCAGCTCACGGCGGTCGTCATCGTGATCATGCTTGCCGCGGGCTTGCCGCTTCTGTTCACGCAGCAGGCTATATCGGTGGCGCGATGGGGCTTCCTGTCTGGCGGCCCGGCAAATCGGCCGGCCTTTGCGCCGTTCAGATTGGGCCTCTGGCGAGTGCCGATTTTCCTCGCGATCGTGCTTTGGCTCGCAGGAACCGTGCTGGTGCCGATTGGCGTGCTCGCGCTGCGATCCTTCACAACCGCGCGGGGTGAAGGCATGGCGCTATCGCAGGTGCTCACATTCGAGCACTATCGCCAGTTGCTCGATTATCCGAGCGTGATCCGCAGCATCGTCAATACCCTCGGCATCGGACTTCTCGGGGGTGGCGCGGCGGCGGCTCTCTATACGGCCATTGTGCTGGCCATCCATCGCTGGCATCGGACCTGGAGCCGGGCAATCGGTTATCTCGTGCTGTTGCCCCGCGCGCTGCCGGGACTGGCGGCGGGACTTGCGCTGCTTTGGGTGCTTCTGTCCTTCAGGCTTCTTACCCCCTTGCACGGGACGCTCGTATCAGTGTGGCTCGCCTATACGATCGTCTGGCTCTCCTACGGCACACAGCTCATCTCGAGCGCAGCTCGCAAAGTCAATCGGCAGTTTGAGGACATTGCTCGCACCGTTGGCGCAACAGAGGCCCGCATGAAGCTCAACATCACGCTCCCCCTGATGCGAAATGACTTGCTGGCAGGCTGGCTGCTTATTTTTCTGCTCTTTGTGCAAGACTATTCGACTGGAATCTACCTGGTTGGTTCGGGGAATGAGGTCATCGGGCCGCTTCTGGTATCGCTTTGGGGGTCGGGCACGATCGATGTGGTTTCGGCGCTTTCGGTTATCATTGTGATCATGATCGGCATGGGGCTTTTCATTGCCGCCCGGCTCGGAGCGCGTCTCCATGCTTGACCTCAATACCGCCGATCTACGTTCCCATAATGCAGTGCTTCGGAAGGAGGACCATAAATGACAGACGAGCCCAAAGGCCCTGTGGCGGCTGAGCTTGCCCGGACGCGTCATCTTCCATACGAGAGTGCGCGTATGCTGGCGATTCTGCCGCGCGTCAAATACTACAATGAAAGCACCGCGGCCGCATTTGCCGGTACGATAGCCGCGCTTCCAAGCGCCGCAAATGCCGTCCTTCACGCCTCGCAACGCAATCCGTTCGGGTTGGAAATTTTCGAGACAATTCAACTTTTGATTTTTTTCGGTTTTCTGGTCTGGCTGGTTGCGTCGCTGATGTATTCTCGTGAAGAGAAGACCTCTACCGAGTATCTCGAAGAGGTTTATGGACCATCAGCGAATGTCGTCAACGCAACGGCTGCGCCCGGCAACCAGTGATGCGGGGAAGCCCCTCATGTCGAGAAGCGGCGTTTCCCCAACTTTCGCAGTGGCAGCCGCGTTTGCCGTGGCCTGTGCAATCGCCTATGCGGCCATCCCCGAGCCGGGTGGCGTCATTTACGGCTGCTACCTCAAGACCAACGGCTCGCTGAGGGTCATCGATTCCTCCTCGACAAGGTGCTCGCCCCTCGAAATTGCCATCAGCTGGAACCAGGCAGGACGGGACGGGCCTGCAGGACCTACCGGACCAGCGGGACCGGCAGGTCCTCCGAGCGCAGCGGCAACGTCGGGCGGACAGACATCCTCGAGCGCGGCAAGCAATACGATCTCCTACAAGCTCGTCGCGCCCGTTGCCATTGGAGATCTGGCCGGCCAGAACGAGGACAAGGGTGACCACCAAATCATCCTTCCATCCGCCGGGCGAATTTTCGCGATGGCGCAGGTACACATCTCGTCAGTCCAGCCCGCCTCTCGACCAGCCTTCTGCCGTCTTCTGATCAGCGACGGCACGGGGCCTCAGAACGGGTTGATCGCCATGGGACAGGACGCGGTCTGGGGGTGGCAGACGGCCGGCTCTGTTTTCCCGTTCCAGCATACGGTCCCGGTTATCGGCGAGATGGTAAAGTCGGCGGCGACCTACAACGTTGTAGTTCAATGCGGACTTC
>Ga0306925_10002579_pt1 | contig 15674 bp, 25 predicted proteins | sample flu12Cox44000176_FD_203755 | JGI IMG/M metagenome (GOLD analysis project Ga0306925, IMG submission 203755) | Lab enrichment of tropical soil microbial communities from Luquillo Experimental Forest, Puerto Rico - flux8day.12C.oxic.44.000.176 (v2)... | ecosystem: Environmental > Terrestrial >... | reverse complement strand
AGCCCACGTTCGGCGCCGCCGGTTCCGGCATCATTTCCCGCATCATTTTCATTTGCGCGAGCAAATCCGTCATGGAAGGCCCGGCCGGTTTTGCCGCGATAGCGGCGAGCGCTGCAGACAAAGCCTCTTGGCCGCGCTGCAGGCCGGCCAGAATTTGCGCCATGACAGGCTCGCCGGCGGTGGCGGCGGGCGTCAGGGGTGCAGGCAATGCACCCGTGCCGTCTTTGGCCTGGCGCCTTTGTGCGAGCGTCAGGCGAATCTCTAAATCGTATTGCTTGAAAGGCATGCCATCGCGCAACACGCGGCACCGATAGCGGCCGGGTCCGCATTCCTGGGCGATGCGCTCGCGCAATGATGCAATTTCCCCAACGTCCGCATTAAAGGCCCAGCCTTCTTTCCACGCGCCTTCCCTGGTCTGAAATATCTCATTGACGCGGATTTTCCAGTCATGCGCGCCGCCGGCGTCCGAAAGTGCAGCCTCGAGTCGCTCTATAGTCTCGGTCTCGCGGTCTAAAATCTCCACTTCCGGCGCCTGTTGAGCCTCTTGCGCCTGTATCTCGCGCGCGGTGTTTTCGCGTGTGCTGGTCTTGCGTCTTGCCATGGCGTGGACCTCTTTGGGGCGTGTTTCAATTCGGGCGAAGAATGCCGCCGGTTTTGGCGGATTGGTCTAGCTTGTCCGATAGTTCGCCGCACTTGTAGGCGAAAGCCGAAAGCCGCATTGCCTTTTGCCGATCACCGGCGGCAAGAGCCTGGTTCGCTAGGGCCTCGTGGCTGGTGCTGGTGAGCCGAAGCGCGGCCAATAAAATATCAAACTCAAGGGGGGAAAGTTTCATTCCGCCGCCGCCGGCGCCTGGTTTATCTGCCGGAACATGGAGACCTCTACAAACACCCCCACCATGCTTTTGGCCGCCTGGCTCTCGATTGTCGCCCGCAAGGCGCGCTGCACCGCCTCGAAGCGTGTCTGCAGTTGCGAGCAAATAATTTGTTCGTGGTGTTCGGTGATGATGCAGGCATAGCGCTTTTGTTGGGTGAGCCGCACCAGGTCGTCCATGGCCCGCATGGCGGTGCGCCCCTTTTCGTCCGCCAGTTTTTCAAACCTGGCCGCGCTGATCTGCATCAAAGAGGATTCCGCCGCCTGTATCCGCGCCACCGCGCGGGATTCCGCTTCCGGGTTTGGCGCCTGGCGCAAGTCTCGCTTGCCCCTGTTAATTTCCGTTCGACACTGGCCGCTATCGCGCAAGAATTTCACCACCCCGCGCCCGCTGGGCCGCTTTGGTCGCTTCGCCATGAAAATTTCCCCTTGGATCACGCGCGCCGGGGAATATAGTTCCGCCGGCTTACATTTGTGAAGAGTCAAGGGGGTCTCTTGGCCTGTTGGTGTGACGGAAAATGCCCCCACCTGGCGGCGCCGGCGGCGGTTTTTCGCGCCGGGCACCAGGCCCAGGCCGGCGCCATGCTGCGGCGGATCATCGCTGAAAACCCCGGCTGCGGCGAGGCCCACATGCTCTTTGCCCACGTTCTGCAGGAAACCAATCACGCCAGTTTTGCGGTTCCCCACATGGACACCGCCCAGGAAATTTTGGGGCCGCTGCCGCGCGTGCTGGGCAATAAGGCAAATGTAATGCGGAATGCTGTACGTCTGCCGGCGGCCATAGCGGCGGCGCGCGAAGCCGTCACCGCCGCGCCGGATAATCCCATGTGCTGGGCAATGCTGGCCGATCATCTGCAGGCCGAAGGCGCGACGGATGAAATGGCGGACACCATGCGCCAGGCCGCCGCGAAGTTCGGCCGCCGGCACCCCGGATTGCGCCGCATGGTCGCGGTTGCGTGCATGGAATTGAAAGACACCGCCGGCGCGCTAGATGCGCTCGCCGGCGATGGCCTGAGCGAGTTAGACCTGTTTGAGCGGGGCCGCGCGCTGGAAACGGCCGGCGCCTTCCCTGAAGCCTGGCGCGATTGGATGGCCGCAAAGGCGATGCAACGCGCGCGCGGATGCAATTGGAATCGCGGCGAGGCGGAAACCAGGTTCGCCATGCTGGCCGATGGCGCGCGCCCGCGCCGCCTGGCCGGCATCCCGCGCGCGGACCTGGCCGCTGGCGCCCAGCCGGTTTTTATCTGCGGCCAGCCTCGAAGCGGCACCACCATGATTGAAGCGGCACTATCGGCGCACCCGCGCATTGCCGGCGGCGATGAAATGATGATGCTGCCGGACCTGTTGCAGATAATGCCCGCGCTACTCCAAACCAATGCGCCTTACCCCTTGAGCCTGGGCGCCTTGCGGTGCGCCGATTCCGCCATCATTCCCAATTTGATGCGCGATTTTTATCTGCGGAAGGCGGCGGCGAAAATCGGCGGCGCAAAGCCGGCCGCCACCTGGTTCACGGATAAAATGCCGTCGAATGAATTGCACTGGCCGCTTTTGGGCCTGCTCTTTCCCGAAAGCCCGATCATCGCCACCAGGCGCCACCCGTTGGACGTTGTGGTGTCCAACATGGCCCACCACCTGGTGCATGGCGGATTCATTTCCTGCAGCCTCGAAGGCTTTGCGGCCAATTTTGCCATGGTCTCGCGCCTCTTGGATCACTACCGAAAAAGCCTGCCGTGGTTGAAGGTCCGCACGGTGCCCTATGAAAAGCTAGTTGCCGATCATCGCGCCGGCATCGATGCGCTACTGCCGCCAGGCGCAGAGCCGGATTCGCGCTGCTATGATTTTCACCTGTCGCCGTGGAAGTCTCGCACCATAAGCCACCGCCAGATTAAAAAGCCGGTCAATGACAAGAGCGTGGGCCGGTGGCGCAATTTTGCTGATTTTCTAAAGCCGGTGCTGGAAGACCTGCGGCCGATCATGGAAGGGCAGGGCTATGGGCTTTAGAGTTCGCACCACCTGGCCGGCCGGCCACGTGATCGCCATGAGCCTTGAAGGATCGCGCGGCGCCGAAATATCGCTGGCGCGCTGCGAATGTGGATGGGAAAGCCGCGTGACCTGGCGCGGCAGCGGAAATCACACGAAACAGGATTCCGCATGCGAGCGCCACTGGCGCCAGGTCGAAGGGGGGAAGGCATGACGTTTCGACGGCCGCGCCTGGTTGCGGCAAAAGGGCAATGGGCGGTGCGTTATCAATTGGAGATTGAAGCGGCACCTTTCACGGAATTTTATGACACCAAACAAATGGCGCGGGATCGCTATTTTACTTTGCGCAAGGCGAAGGGCTTGGAAACCATTGCGCTGTATGGGCCCGATGGGAAGCTGTGGTTTCGTGATCGCTATTTTGGGGAGACAAGCTATGCCAAATGAATGCAAGGGCTGCGCCTGGTGGGCGCCGAATGCTTGGACGAATAACGGCCTGTGCCGCTTCAATGCTCCGTGGGCGTCCTATGTCACCGGCGCCGGCGCCGCTGCCGCGCCTTCCGAAAGCATGAATGCGGTTTGGCCCACCACCGCGCCCACCGATTGGTGCGGCCAGTTCAAAGCGCCGGCCGCGCCGTGATTATTTTGATCGCGCGCGCGCTGGTGCTCGCCGGAATCGTGCTTTTCATTTTGATCGCGCGCGCGCCGTGACCTGGTGGGCCTGGCTCATGGTGTGGTTTGCCGCGAGCCTGGGCGGTGTCTGTCTTAATTTTCTGTTCTGGCGCCGCGTCGGCGGTGATTCCTAACCTGGCAAGGTTTTTGCCGGTTGCCCCTCCAAAGCCTCTTGGATGTCTTGGCACCGGCGGTTTCCGGCGCCGGCGCGCAATTGTAGGCGCCGGCGCAACGCGCGCCATGCGCGCCCCTTCTAGCCTCCGGCGGTGCCGCGCCTTGCGCGGTATTAGATTACATGCGTGTTTCGGTTCCATCTCATGGTGAGACTCTCGCAAAGCCTCTAGGATTTGCGCCGGCGCGCGAGCCCGGCGAGCGCCGCGCCCAGGCCGCCAGGCGCCGAGCCTTCAAGGATGATTTGCTGCCGTTGGGCACCCTCGCCCCCCTCAAGGCCCAGGGCAGGCAAACTCGGCGCCGCCCCCCATGTTTGCGGGTCCGGCGGCGGGGCCTCTGGCGCGGGCCTGTAGCCCGCCCAGCCGGTGGCGGCGAGCACCCCATAGAAGTTCGTGACCTGGCGCATGATCCACCCCCCGCCCTCTTGCCGTTCGTCCTCGCCGCATCGCTTCACCCAATTGAGAATCCCGGCCGCCTTGAGCCTGGCGAGCGCGCGCGCGGCGGTGGCGCGGCTGCAATTGGCCGCGCGCGCGATGGCGTCATAACCTGGATCGATGCGCCCGGTTTTGGAGTTGCGGAATCGGAATAGCAGGGCGTAAAGCACCGAAAGACCGCTGAGGCCGATCACCCCCTCGCGCCGGCTGATAATTCCCTTTCGGTAGGCACTCGCGCGCCGGCCGCGCGTCTGTTCCTCGAAGCGTTGGGCGTGACGGTAGAGCCGACCGGCGTCCTTGTCGGAAAGAGGCACCGGGCGGACCTCGCCGCGCACCGAGCCTTTCCAAACTCGGTGCGCGGCATAGGTCTTTGACTGTTGAAAGCCGGGAAGGCCCGGCGCCTGGGCGAAACGTTTCATGCGGCGCCCCCTGTCAAAGCAATGATGGGCGCCGGCGAATAGACCTTTTGAAATTCGGCCTCATCCATCACCGCCCAGCCATGCGGACCATGTACCAGCCAATTGCCCGGCCTCATGCTCCATTCGGTGTGTGTGGCGGAATCAAAATCTGGAATCGCAATTCGCGGGTAATGCTCTTTGCAAATGCGGACCTCGATTCCGCTGTTGGCGGTGACGTAGCGGCAAAACTCTAGCGTCACGTCTGGGCCGGCGAAGCGAAAAGCCTCTATGGCCTTTTTGGGGAGAAATCGCGCCATCGCCATCACCCCGTCACTGACAAATCGGGGGTGAGCGTCGGCGCCACCGCGCAACGAATCTTTCGCCTAACTCCGGGGTCCGCTTCCAAAATGCGCGCCGCCTGTTGCAGTTTGCGCGCATAGCCGGGATAGCCCATGACGCACTCGGGCGAGCGCCGCACATGATGCAAGACGGTGGTGTGATCGCGCCCGAGATAGGCGCCGATCTGCGGATAGCTGCGCTCTGTGTACGATCGCGCCAGGTCGCAGAACGCCATGCGCGGAAAGGCATATTGCCGAGCCCGCTTGCGGCCTTTGAGCAAATCCGGCGTTGTGACAAAGGCGGCGCAAACCGCGTTATCCACATCTTTTAGGGTCAGATTGTTCACTGTTCGACTCCATTGGGTTGGAGCCGGTGAAGCGAAAGGCGCGGCGGAAAAAATTTCCCCTGCGATATGCAGTTTTGCCGCTTGACACGTGTCAAGGGTTCCGGGGAAAATGGCCGCGTCGTGATGGACACAGGCCCCTTTTCCTCGGGGGTTTTTCTTCTCGCAGCGCCGGCCGCTTCAACGGCCGGCGTTTTGCTGTGTGGCGAGCGGGGGACACCTCGAAGGGCTTGGGGCCGTTAAGCGCGGGCCCCACCCGCCGCCAGCCTTTGTATAAAACCACCCCCTTAAAAGTTGGGCAAGGGAACTTTTGGGGAACGGGATAAGGCCCATTATGGGAAATTTTTCCAAGGACTCCGAAGGTGCTCAAGTGATCACCTTGATCACCTTCAAATAATGGCGGGCCTTTTACTTCAATTCACGAGCTCGCCGGGATCCACCGATTACTTGCGAACACTACGGCTTTAGTCCAATTGCGCGCGGATTCCGCGCGCAATTGCACCCACTACCTATTGAGCCGGTTCGGCCTCCACTTCTGTCACTTTCACTTTAAGCGCGTCCGCCACCAGGTCCGGCGAATCGTCCACCAGGATGGTGCCCCCGGTGGTGTAAAGCGCGGTTTTTGTGCCGTGGGGCGCGATGGCAACAATTGCTTCCGGCTGCAGGATGGTGACACCGCCGGGCAGTTTCAAACCTTTCATAGGAATCCCTTTCCTTGATTGTTGAGCACCGGCGCCATAACGCGCGCGCCTATTGAACGGATGCAAAGCTGCGCGGCGTGGCGCCCGAATTGCTCAAATCGTCGAGACCAAAGCCCACCATTGAAACGTCAAAGCCGCCGCCACTGTAGAAATTGCAAAAAGGGTTGCCTGTGCTAATGGCGTCAGTGTGGGTCGCGTCATTGTAGAATCCCGTTGTGTTCGCCGGATAGATCACCTTCATGTTGCCGGCCACGCTGTTGTTATAAAGCTGGATGAATTGATTGGAGACGTTTTGCGAGGTGTCGCTGCTAAAGAGCAATTGCGACGCGGTGAATCCCACCGTCACCGGCACATTGGCAAGGGCAATGGTCGCAACATTGATAAGGATTGCCCCACCTGGCGCGAGATAGGCCGCCGGGCCGCCGCCTTGTCGCGGGTTGAAACTCGCCACATAGGGAAGCGTCGATTTGTTGCCGTTGAAGTCAAAAGCCACATGCTGAAAGGTGCCGCTGTTCGCGGTGCTGGTGACTTTCTGATTTAGCTGACTATTAGCGGCAATCGCATCGGTGTGGGTGGTGTCCTCCACCACGCCAGTCACGCCAGTGAAGGCGAGGCTTTGGTTCCCCAACGCGCTGTTGACCTGGTAGTTCATGGTGACATTGCCGGCCGGCGCCGATTGCACATTGACGGCATAGGAGGCGGCGGTGCCGGCCTGTTGCACCTCTTGCAAGTTCGTCACGCTGCTAGAAGCCTGGCCGTTGGAGCAATCGCCCACCAAGTTCGTGTAGTAGGTGCCATTGGTGAAAGGCAGGCCGCTGGTGTTGCCGCTGGGGCCCGCCCCGATATTGGTGAAAGGCGTGGCGCGCGCGTGCGGCGAGCAAAGCCATGAGGGGGCGTAAAGCTGCAGGGTATTTGCCGCCAAAGCCGCCACCAGGTCGCCCGCGCTGGTCGCATCGGTGTGGGTGACGTCTTGCACAATTCCGTCCGCGACACCGCCCACCAGGGTCTGGTTTCCATTGGCGCCATTTTTGCGGAAATTCAAATTCCCGCCGCCGGCCAGGATCACATGCCAATAGACGGCAAACTTTGTGAAGGTCACACCTTTGCCGAGCACGGTTTGATACCAAGACTCGGTGGTGTTCTGATATTGGCTAGAGCCGTTCAGCGAATTGAATTGATTGTTGGCGAGCGCGGCGCCGGCGCCCCACAACAAAAAGGCGTGGGTGTTAGCCATTGCTTTCCGCTTTGGGCGCGTTGATGGGGTCCGCCATCACCGCCGCATGGTGGGCGCGAAAGTCGCCGGCGTGCTCTTTATGCCGATCACACCACCTTTTGGAATAGTGGGGGTGAAGCACGAGCGGCCGATCATCTTTCACCGCCTGGTGGGGAAGATCGCCGCGCCCATGCCAATAGTCGAAAACGTGATGAATCTGGCACCCGCAAGGCAGGGTGGTTTTTTGCCCGTGCACCTGGTCGATTCCCTCAAAGCCAAATTCCGCATGGTCGCGGCCGGCGAGGAAATTCACCGCATGATGGCAATTCATCACGTGGGTGATATTGGCGAGCCGGCGGGCCTCGTCCACCGTGAGATTGCCGGAAGGGTCCGCTTCAACGTCCGGCGGGATCGCCGGCGCCTGGTAGTTATTGCGCGCGGTGGAAAGGGCGAGAATAGCCGCCGCCTGGGCCGCCAGGTCGCCATAAGGCATTGCCGCAAGGTCCGAGTCCGACTCGAGCACCGCCGCCTTGAACTTCGCGCTGGTCGCATATTTTTTGGTGCCGATTTTCAGGGTCATGCTTTCACCGCCTTGAGCGCGAGCGTTAGCGCCGTGATGTTGGTGGCATTGTTGGGAATGATCGCGCCGATCACCGTGCCCGCGGCGATGTTCGGAGACCACCCCGTCAACGGATTTATTAGCTGTTTGGTGGCGGCGGCGAGCGCCGGCGGTGCGCCGCCGGTAATATCATCGCCGGGATAAACCGGATGCGTGGCGCCGGCGTCGAAATTCGCAAAAGAGCACGCCACAAGTTCCACTGTGATGGTGCCGCTTTGGTCCGCCAGTGTGGTGCATTGTATGAGCGTGCAAGCAAAGTCCACCGGGATATAAATCGGCTTGATGGTGTTTTGAATTGCCGAGCCGCCGCCATCAAAGCGGAAAATTAAATCGGTGGTGGCCCACGATGGGCACGAAAGCTGAATCCAGCCGGTGGGTGACATAACCCAAAGGCACCCGGTGACGGTGTTGATCCAAAATTCCCCTTTCGGCGCCGCGCCGGAAGGATTGGACGCGCTGAAAATCGTGCATTGCCCGCACGGTGCGCCATTGCACATTATGCCACCCCGCTAAAGGTTTGAGATTCGGCGCCGGCGCGGGCCTGCAGCACGCTAGAGACCTGGCCGCCGGTTCGCACAAAATGCGAAAAGTCCGAAGCTGCCGCCGCATAGTTGCCGGCGTTCAAATCCGCCAGCAATTGAGACTTGGCCCAATTGCCGGCGCCGATGCGGTAAATGAAATCGCCCAATGCGTCCACCTGGTCCTGGTTGAGCGGCACCGTCACTGTGGAATTTATAATTCCCTCCACCTTGGCAATGTCGGAATCGAAAACTTGCTCGCCGGTGGCAAAACTCATCGGATAGCTGAAATTCTCGCCCGGCTGCACCTGGTGCCCATAGCCCACCGATTGCCCGTTGCCGTCAGGGTAGGGCATCGCGGAAAATTGCTCTTGCTGTTTGATGAAATCGCGGCCGGCCTGGCTGACCGCATAAGGCAGGCCCAAAGTGTTTGCCAGGTCCGAGCCTGGCGCCGATGGTGAAAACACAAAGCCCGCCGCGCCGCTGGCATATCCCTGGCCTAGCTGCCGAAACAAATTGAACAAGACGAAGGCGCCGGCCAGGCCCGCCAGCACTTGAATCAGAAAATCGCCTTCATCGTCGCCGGCCATCGCATCGCGCTAGACTAGATCGCCCACTGATTTGCGGCCTGGGTTGTGCCCCCGCCGCTTAAAATGCCCGTGAAGGGCGTAGAGCCGGCCGTAGGCGGCGCCGTGGTGGAAGCCGGCGAGTAGTTCACCGGGTTGTAATTGATGGGCTGCAGGAGCCCGCCGGCGCCGTAGGTGTTGCCAGGCCCGGCATAGCCGGCGCCTATGTTTCCAATGCTCTGCATGAGATTGGAGAAAAAGCCGCCGGTGGGCGCCGGCGAATAGCCCGCGCCGCCGGCCGGAAGCGTCGAAGCCTGGGCGCCGCCGAATAGCGAGCCGCCGCCGCGCGAGGCAAGCCCGAGCACCACCACACCGCCCAAAATCCACCAAATTGCATGTTCCTTTGCCATCGCCTTAACCCTCCATGATGGCGGACAAAAGAGGTTCGTCCGCCGGAATAGTTACAATCTGCATTGCGCGCCGGTTGCCGGCGAGCGCCGCCACCACAAGCAAAACAATCAAGGGCACCGGGATCATAGCTTGTTGCCTGTTAGTGCGATTCCGCCCTCATAGCCGAGAATGAAAAAGCTGGTGTAAATCTCCGCCGGATCGTTGCAAAAAACCCAAATGTCATTGACGGATACTGCGCCGTTGGTTTCCTGATAATAGAGCCCGATGGGAATCCCGGCGCCGGTGTTGCTGCCGGCGCCATTAAGATCACCCACGCAAATGGGCTTATCAAAGGAAAACAGAACATTATTCCGCTGCAGAAAATTCGACACGCTAAAGGACATGCGGCGTGTCGGATTTTTCGGAATGAGCAATTGAGCACCAGCCACCCCCACCGCCGGAATCTGCACCAGGAAAGACGACTCCAAAAGCTGCGGCGGCAGATTGTGGGCGGTAAGGTCGTTTAGAACATCCTCAAATGACACCAGGCCGGCCGCCACCGCGTCCGCCACCGCCATGCGCTGCACCTGGTCCGGTTGCCTGGTGCCGTCATAGGGCATCCCGAAGCCGCGCGGATCATGGCGCCCGGCCGGCGGCAGATAGGGAACGGCCGGCTGCGGTGTCTGCCATAGTGGGCGGTGTCGCGGTGCCATCGCCCCTCTAGTCCTGCTCGAAAATCTTGCGCCCGATCATCGTGAAGTGAATCAGGTCATATTGCACATTTGACAGGTTGTTGAACGTCACTGTCACGCTGGATTTTGCCATGAAAATGCGCGGCTGCGGCAGAATGAAAGGTGTGAGCCCCACCGTCGAGGAAATGCCGCCGGCGATGTTGCCTACAAGTGTCTCTTGGCTGAAAAGTTCGCGGCCGGCGGTTTGGTCGCGCACTTGCATTTTGATGGGCAAGTTTTGCACCGAAATCGGCGCATTGCCGGCGCCGGCGTTGTCGGTGGTGCCGCTGGCGGTGGTGGCAATCCATTCAAAATCCGAGTCCGCTTCAATTAGCTGCGTGACGGGCGTCTTGGTGGTGGCGGCCAGTGTCGCAAGCGTCCAATCGTAGGCGAAAAAATCTTCTGTGTAGCAACGGCCGGTTTGCTGGTCCTGCCAGGCGTTGAAGCGCGGCGGCGGCCCTTGCCTGCCGCCTGGCAACGCGTCGAGGAAAATCTTGCGGCCGATAAATGTGAGCTCCACCTGGGTCAGGTTGCCGGCGCCGGTGTTGTTGACCGCGAGCGTGATCTGGGTACCGGCAGAAAACCGGCGCGTGATAGGCAACACAAAAGGAAAATCCCCGCTTCCCACGATGTTGGCGAGCGGAATCGCGTGGTTAAAGAGATTCCGCGCGCTGGCGCTATCGGTGATAGTGAGATTGACGTTTGCAAGCGCGCCCCATGGGCCCACGTTGGCCGATGCGAGACCGCCGCCGGCAATCGCCACCAGGTCGAAGGCGGAATTTTGTTCAATGTTGATTGTCTGGATGGCCGATGCGGCGGCGTTCACCGCGCCAAAATCCACCGTGTAAACGAAAAAATCCTGGGCGTAGCTGCCGCCCAGGTTGTCCATCAAAGCGCGGAAGCGCCCCCAATTCGGCCGCCCGAATTGGGGGAATTGAGCATTCAGGCCCGATGCAAAGCGCGGGTAATTCATCGCAGTTACCTTTCGGCCGCCGCGCGAATTACTGCGCGCTGCGGATCAATTGCCCCATGAGGCGAACAAACACGCGCGCCTGTGTGGTGATGGTGCAGAGCGTTGCCCAATTTAGGGTGACACTGAAATTCTGCATCGGGATTAAGAGAAGGTTGTTCGGCGCGAGCATGTAGGAAGGGCCCACCGCCTTACCGTAGGCGATGCGGGTCTGCATGCTGCCGCCGGTGGTGGAAATGTCGGCCGCCGCCGCGCCAATCTCAAAATCATTGCTGGCGGGGAATTTCATCATCGGGCCCTCGGTCAGATAGGGCTTAGAGCCGATGGTGAAAACCAGATAGCCGGCCGAACGGAATTTCCATGAGTCGTTGACGGCCGATGCAACGGCCTGGGCGCCGAAGGCGGCCGGAAGCGTGGCGGCGGTGTAGGTGATGTCCGGCTGAAATTCCACTTCCACTGAAGTCACCACGAAGGCTTGCATGTTGGGAAGCGCGCCGGCGCCCGTCATGTTGGTATCTTCCGGCGTCGAGGCGGCGGCCGAAATCACACCTGTTCCCGCGCCCACCGGCTTTTGGAAGAAGGTGAGCACGTTCTGCCCTGCGGTGGCATAGGATTGCGAGTCGTACAGGCTTTGCGTGATCGCCTCGTACTTGTCGAGATTGACGGCATAGTTTGCCGCCCATGCCAGATTGTTAATGACGGGGATTCCCGCCACTACGGGCAAAGCCTGGTGTCCTGGTTGCATTGTCGGCTCCGTTCAAAATGTTGCGGTGATGCGTCCTAGTTTTGTATGTAGCGGCCGAGCGTCCGCGCCGGGCCCACATAGCCAAGCCCGCGCCCGCGCACCATGCGGCTGGTCCGCATCATCCGGCCGCCGCGCATGGGCGAAATGCCCACCGGCGCGGCGCCCAGGTTAGGGTGGGCGTTGATGGGCTGCAGGCCGCGCAAGTAGCGCTGCCGGTTTACCGCCTGCAGCTGGGCGGGGTTCGCGCGCAAATAGCCGAGATAGCGCGCCATCTGTTGCGTCTGCCCGCCATAGCCGCCGCCGAGCATCTGCGAAAACAGATTGTAGAGCGCCAGTATCATGCCGCCGGCCGCCGCCTCGCTGCCGCGCTGTTCGCCGGCCACCGCGTCGACTCCGTAGCCCACCACCAGGGCGTAACCGATCTGTGTGATGGGCGCCATGAGTCCCTGTTGGAAGCCCGCCGGAAGCGGCAGCACCGATTGCAGCCAATCGGAAAGGATCGCGCCGCCGGCGCCCCATGCGGCCGGTCCGATGGTGTTGCCGAGAAAACCCGAGGCGAGCGGGTTGCGGCGAAAGCGGCGGCGAATTGGATTGCTCTTGAAGTGCCGGCGGTGCCGGCGGCGGTGTCTGCGCTTTGCCATCTTTCTGCCTCGCGTCGGATTTTCTTTCACTACGATCACGGCCGCTTTGCCGGCGCGCGCCTTGCGGCGCCTCTTGCCGGTGCGGGCCTTGCGCTTCCGGCCTTTGCCGAAATACTGCAATTGTTTAGCTGTCATTTTGCGGCGGCGTTTTTTAGCCATGGGATTGAGCACCAGCAAATGGCCCATTGTGTTTTCCTGTCACCGGATGAAACCCCTATCGGTGAAACGATAGCCGCCACCTACGATTAGAATCTGCGTGCCCCCTGCACTGACAAAGACCTGGGCAAAGGGCGATTCAAATTCGTGATAGAAACTTTCGCCGTCTAAGCGCTTGTAGCCTAGGGACACCAGGCGCCCCACTTCAAGGTAGGCATTATCTTTCGGCGGGGTCGAAAGCAAAATAATTTCACCAGTCTTTGGTGCGCGCCGGTGGAAGCTGCGAAAGAGTTTTTTCGCCCGATCTATAGCGCTCATGCTCGCACCACGCGCGCCAGGCGATAGGCGCGCGCGCGCCGCTTCATTGATGCGCGACAAGCCGATTCCGCATCTTTTTCCCGCCGATAAATTTTCGCCGCGCGTTTTTCCGCCGAAAACTTGGCGCCGGTCCAGTAGAGGAATCGCACTTTGTGGCCCACCTGGTGCAAACCCTCCACCACAAAGCCGGAATGCAGCGGCGGCCGGCGGTGAATTTTCGCCCGCTTGCGCCGCCGCCGCACCCGCCGGCGTGGGCGCGCAGCACGCCGGCTAGTGGGATTCTCTTTTAGGCGCACGATGCGGAATTTTTCGCTCATTTTTTGCTGAGCTCTGCCGCCGCCCAAATCAGGCCGCCGATCAAAATCCACTTTCCGATTCCGGTGCCGCTGAAAAGATCGCTCGCCAACAATCCCGGCTCGCTCAAAATGCCCGGCGCGTTGCCGGCTGGTCCGATAAAGGCGCCTTGGTAGTTCGGTGACGTTGGCGAAATTATGGAAGGGTCCGCCGCGATGGCCGCTTGCGCCGCCGCCTGGTTCGCCGGATTTGAAAACCCGAGCGCGCCGGCGCCCCAATCCAAGAGCCCGGCCGCGTCATTGCTCAAGGCGCCGCCCAATTGCTGAAAGCCCATTTTGAGGCTGTCGATGGTGTAGGGCCCAAAGCCTTCGTTCGGTGACGGGGTTTTGGGGGAATAGCTGGCGGTGAGCGCGGCCGGCGTGGCGCCTGGTGTGAAAACTGCCGGCGAGGGGTTTGCGTAGTGGGTCATTTTTGCGTTGCCGCCCATAGCAAGACACCGCCGAGCGCGAGCGGAATCCAAATGTTAGTTGAGCGCGGCGAAAACAGGCCGCCGGTGCCCGCCGGCGAGCCACCGGCCGCATTGCCGGCATACCCGCCGCCAGGCGTCAGGGTGTAGGGCGTGGCGCCTGGCGGAAGGATAGCGCCGCCACCACCGGCGGCGGTGCCCGGTAGCTGCCTGGTGGTGGCGAGCGGATTTTGCCGGCCGAAGATATTCTGCAGCACCAGCGAAATGGGATTTTGTTTTTGCTGTTGCTGTTGCGGTGGCTGCGGCGAAGGCCCGCCGCCGGCTGATCCACCACCGCCGCTTTGCGAGCCTTTGGCGCCGCCGGATGATGGCGGCGGCGGCGGGGTATAGCCTGGGCTATAATTGGCGCCCATGGGCGTCAGTGTGGGCGTGGCGGCCAATTGTGCAAGCTGGGCCGCCGTCAATTGGAAAGGCGTGAAGTTTGGAGTCGCCACCGGCTGCGGTGTCGGTGCTGCGGTGACGTTGACCTGTTCGGGCGCCGGTGTCGGTGCGGGAAGCGCCGGCGGTGTCGCGCCCACGCTGCCCGGTGTGATGTTTGGCGAAATGTCGGGCGCCTGAATTTGCGGCGAGTCGGATGGCGAGTCCGATGGCGTGAAAGCCGGCGGCGAATAATAGGGCGATGCGCCGCCCGTGGTGTAGTAACTCATAGGCTGCGCCCCATTGTTTGCCGGCGGCGGTGCTGTGGGCGCCGGCGTTGGTGCTGGAAGGTCCAAAGAAAAAGCGCCGGCCGGATTGCCCGCCGGCGTGTAGGTCTCAATGGCATAGGCGACGTTGGTGGGGAAGGCGCCTGGCACATAGGCGATTGATGACTGAGGCTCAATGAAAGAATAAACCGGCGGCGTATAGCCCCAATCACCTTCGCGCCCGAAAGCTGTATAGTTCGCCATTGCACCGGGGCCGCCCCTGTCGCGCCGGCGCGCGGCCGGCCTAGCTGATCGGTGCAATCATGGCATGCGTCACACCTGGCGGAAACCACCCGGCCGGCATTGGTTCGGTGGCGTCGAGCGCTATCAAACCCGTTTCACCGCCCGCGCCGGCGCAAAGCGCCACCACGTGGGAATAACTTTCCGTAGCGTCAAAGCCGAGCGCGCAAATATAGGTTTGGTGCCCGAGCGATTCCAAAAGCCCGCAAAGCAGGCAAACAAAGTCGTCACAATCGCCATAACCGAGCATCAAGGTCACATGCGGGGCCTGAATCACTTCCAAATTATTGGTGTCGAGACTGTAGCGGATATTGGTCTGCACCCAATTGAACACGGTGTAAATCTCGCCTTCCCAATCTTTGCCGGGCACCTGGCGCACAATGCTTTGCGCGAAATCGCGCACCCACGAATTAGGCTTGTCGACCTGCACCTGGTCGCGCATGGCCTTCAAGGTCTCGCGCGTGCCCGCCGGTCCTTCTGGAATCAAAAAGCAATTGCTAGGGACTATTTGCAGCGGCGCCATTGGTTCGCACCTGGTTCGGCGCGTCAGGTTCTATCGGTTCAAACACCTGGTCAAGCAGGGCGCCAAACCATGCCCGGTGCGGCACCGCCTCGGGGATCACCTGCAGCACCAGGCTAAGGGGATCATCGGCCTGCAGGAGCGCTTCATTCATTTCCGGCGGCATATTCTCCATTAGAAAATCGACACACATTGACGGGTCTGTTCCCTTGGCCGCCTCGCCCACCAAATAGCGCTTGAGCGCGTCCGCCTGTGCCATGCGTTCGGCCGGTGCGGCTGCAGGGGCCTGCGGTGGCACGAAGGGCGCCGGTTGATGCTGCGGCACCTGGGGAAGCGTGGCCGGCGCCGGCGCGGCCGGCTGCGCCGCTTGCATGAGTTTGGGAAGGTTGTCCATCAAAGGCCCGGCCATGCGCTCTAAAACATCGTAGAGCGTCGAGCCTTTTTGATTGCCGCCCTCGCCCACCAATTCCTTGGCGACGGTGAAAGCCTTCATAAACATATCAAAGCCCACATTCGGCGCCGCCGGTTCCGGCATCATTTCCCGCATCATTTTCATTTGCGCGAGCAAATCCGTCATGGAAGGCCCGGCCGGTTTTGCCGCGATAGCGGCGAGCGCTGCAGACAAAGCCTCTTGGCCG
>Ga0306925_10002575_pt1 | contig 15684 bp, 14 predicted proteins | sample flu12Cox44000176_FD_203755 | JGI IMG/M metagenome (GOLD analysis project Ga0306925, IMG submission 203755) | Lab enrichment of tropical soil microbial communities from Luquillo Experimental Forest, Puerto Rico - flux8day.12C.oxic.44.000.176 (v2)... | ecosystem: Environmental > Terrestrial >... | reverse complement strand
GTCCCCTTCTCTTGAGCGCGATTGAGCTAGTGGTCTGATTCTAACATTCGCTCCCCATTCGCCGCGGGCACTTTTGCGAATGTCAGAATCAATGGCCACTGGCAAATATGAGATTCTAGTGGAGTTTAGGATTTGACATTCGCTTTCGAGGCTGCGGCGAGTGCCGCCGATTTGAAGTTCCTGCAGTGCAAGTGGCGCATTCGATCCAGGAACTTCAAATCGAAAAGTGGCACCGCAGTCATAGGTTTGCTAGTGCCCATGACTTTCCGAAGTTCGTGAAAAGGCGGGTGCTGCGATAGAGCACGAACTTCGGAAAGTGTGCACTAGGTGGGTAGCGAATGGTCAAATCCACTCCACTAATCTTCTGCTGCCATCTGCCGCCGCCTGCTGACACATGCCGCCATGGGCGCGCGGCGATGTGCAGCAAACATCCAACAGGGATCGCCGTGTCTTGCCTGCGTTTCTTTTCCTGTAGCAACATTCGCGAACGATCATACGGGAAAGTGAGGAGCAAAACGTGGGCGAGTGGATCGGCGTATTGATCGCGCTGCTGTCGAGCTCGCTTGGCGGCACGGCGGCGGCAGTCACCCGCTATCTCGTATCCGGCGCCGATCCGGTTGCGCTTGCGATCCTGCGTTGGGGTATCGGTTTTCTCTGCGTGCTGCCCGCAAGTCTCTTGATGAAGGTGCGCTGGCCCGAGCGCAGCGACTGGCTGCAGGTCGCAGCCCTGGGGCTCAGCTTCTTCGGATTGTTCTTCATCCTCTACAACATCGCCATCAGCTATACCACGGCGGCGCGCGCAAGCCTCGCATTGGCGACCCTTCCGCTGCACACCATGGTGGTTGCGGCGTTGCTCGGCGTCGAGCCACTGACCATGCGCAAGACGGCCGGCGTCTGCATCGCGGTGGTTGGGGCGGGTGCTGCGCTTGCCGCGGGATTGGGGTCGGCGCCGGCAGGCGCGTGGCGTGGCGAACTGATCATGACCGCAGCCGTCTTCTGCATGGCGTTCTACAACGTGCTATCGCGGCCGATCATGCAGCGTTCGAGTGCGCTCGGCTTCCTCACCGTCGGCATGGGCACCGGCGCGATCGCGTTGGTGGCGGCCGGGCTGTTCACCGGCAGCATCGCGGCCCTGAAGGATTTCGGAGAATCACAATGGCTCGCCGGAATCTATCTCGGCGTCGGCGGCGGGGCGGCTGCCTTCATTCTCTGGGTAATGGCGCTTGAGCGGGCGACGCCGACACGGGTTGCCAACACCATGACGGTCAACCCGATTGCCGCGGCCCTGCTTGCGGCATGGCTCATCGGAGAGCCGATCACGCCTGAACTCGTCATCGGGCTGATCGCGGTGTTTGCCGGGATCTGGCTCGCTACTTCGGATGCCCGCAAGCGTAAAGTCGCGGAACAGGCCTAATGCCCACTTTCCGAAGTTCCTGTTACATCGCGGCACCTACGTTCGCGAACTTCGGAAATTCTTGGCACTAGCAAACATAGGGCCGTGCCGCCTCATTGCGGCCTGGGCTGTCGCCGCAGCAGGCATAGCGCCGCGAGCGCCGAAAGGCTCAGCGCGGAGGAGACGATCAGCACCCCGCGTCCCATCATGTCGATCAACAGACCGAACAGCAGGGGCGCACACGCCTGCGCCATTCGCGCCGGTGCGCCGATCAGGCCTAACCGGTAGCCATAATTCTTCGGGCCGAAGATCGCGAGCGGCAGCGTGCCGCGTGCAATGGTCAGGATGCCGTTGCCAAGACCGAAAGCGATGGCAAAGACGCTTGAAGCGGCGCCGCCCGCCACGGCGAAGATGGCAGCACCGATCGGGTGTGTCACGCAAGCAAGCCGGGTCGAGAGCAGCGGATGGTAGCGGCTCAAGAAACTGGCCTCGATGATCCGCGCCACCACCTGTGACGGACCGAACAGGGCGCCCGCGGCCACGGCCTGGACGGCCGTCGCCCCGCCTGCCTCGAGGATGCGCGGCATGTGCGCTGCCATCGCGCCGGTGACGCTCCAGGCGGCGGCGAAGGCAAAGGCGAGCAGGATCATGGTGCGGTCGATCGGAATATGCGGCTTGACCGGTGTCGCCGCCAGAACCTTCGCTTCCTTCACCGCTGGTAACATGAAAAAATTGAGTGGCAGCCCGATCAGGATATGCGCGGCAGCCCATGCGAAGCAGGTGTTGCGCCAGCCGATGGCCTCAAGACCGAAAGCCGTCAGCGGCCACCCGACCGTGCTGGCAAAGCCCGCGAGCAGGGTAATGCCGGTAATCGACCTGCGTGCATTGTCACCATAGATGCGACCCAAGGCTCCGAACGCGGCATCGTACAGGCCGCAGCCCATGCCGACGCCGAGCAAGATCCAGGCGACGACCAATACCGGGATCGAGGTGCTGATTCCGAGCAGCAAAAGGCCAGCGGCCAGCGTCAGATTGGACGCGGTCAGTACCGGCCTGCCACCGAAGTGATCGATCTGGCGCCCGACACGCGGCCCTATGATCGCCGCGATCACCAGCGCGGCGGAAAAGGCGGCAAAGATCCAGTTCGAGGATACGCCGAGGTCGCGCGCGATCGGATCGGCCAGGATTGCCGGTAGATAATAGCTGGAAGCCCACGCCAGCGTCTGCGTCGTGCCGAGCGCCAATATGATCGGCAATTGGTGAACGGTCTTTTCAGGCGCCATCGATTATTCCCTAACCGGCGCCACTCGCCACCCGAATAGCTAGATGCTGCTGAGGCGGGCAGCGAACTTCGGAAAGTGGGCACTAGTGTCCCTTGATCCTGACATTCGTAAACGAACCCGCTGCGACATGATACGAATGTCAGAACCGGGACATAGCCTTGACGAATAGGTGGAATTGGCGTTTGAGGCAATCGTCATCACAAGAGGCCAGCCATGAGCGTGACGATCTACCATAATCCCGCGTGCGGCACCTCGCGCAACACGCTGGCGATGATCCGCCAGAGCGGCGAGGTGCCGGAAATCATCGAATATCTGAAAGACCCGCCGCATCGCGCGCGGTTGCTCGAACTGATCAAGGCGATGGGAATTTCGGTTCGCGCGCTGTTGCGGCAGAAGGGCACGCCATATGCGGAACTGGGGCTTGCCGATCCCAGGTGGAGCGACGACGAGCTGATTGACTTCATGCTGGCGCATCCGATCTTGATCGAGCGGCCGATCGTGGTGACATCGAAGGGGACGCGGCTGTGCCGGCCGTCGGAAACCGTGCTCGATCTGCTCGAGCATCCCCTCGAGCGTTTCGTCAAGGAGGATGGCGAGGTCGTGACGTCGAAGAAACCCTAAGCTAACGCCGGCGGCCTTTCGCCGCTCGTTGTTGCGCGGCATAATGGCGTATGGATCTTGAGCCGCGCCTCCGCCTGATGAACTGGCTGGTCAGCCAGGGCCTGACCGGCTTGTCCGAAAACGACCTCATCCGCGGTTTCTGCGAGCGCTGCCGGGCCGAAGGTCTCGAACTGTCGCGCGCCATCGTCTTCATCGACACGCTGCACCCGATCTTCGAGGGGCGCGGATTTCGCTGGAACGATACCGAGACCAACGAAAGCGAAAGCTTCGAGTATGGGTCGACGAGTGCGGGCGATGCCGCGCAGAACTGGCGTCGCTCGGTATTTTTCCACATGCTCGAACTTGGCCATCAGGAGCTGCGGATCGATCTTGCCGATTTGGCTTCGCTGGATTTCTCGATGATCCCCGAGCTTGCCGAAACGGGCCACCGCGATTTTTTGGCCTTCGTGCATCGCTTTGGCGAAACCGGAAGCATCGGCCAGATGGATTGCGTCTACTCCTATTGGCTGACCCGTCGACCCCAAGGTTTTGGCGAGACGGAATTGTCGGCGCTGCGCGATCTGGTCCCCGTGCTTGGGCTGGCAATCAAGTCTGCGGCGCAAGCAGATATCGCCCGAACCCTTGGCCGAGTCTATCTCGGGCGCGACGCCGCCGAACAGGTCCTGCGCGGGCGCATCTTCCGTGGCGTGACCGAGCGCATCAACGCGGTGCTGTGGTTTTCCGACCTGCGCGGCTCGACCGCCATCAGCGAAAACATGGCGCCCGGCGAGATCATCCCGTTCCTAAACGATTACGCGCAAGCCGCCATCGACGCCATTCACGACGCCGGCGGCGACGTGCTCAAGCTGATCGGCGATGGCGTGCTTGCGATGTTCACAAACGAGGACCTTGCGGTTGCCCGTCGCGCCGCGCTGCGGGCCGAACATGGCTTTCGTAAAAACATCAGCGTGCTTAGCGCTCGCCGCGCCGCGTATGACCGGCCGACGACCTCGGCCTATGTCGGGCTGCATGTCGGCGAGGTCTTTTACGGCAATATCGGCAGCGAGGACCGGCTTGATTTCACGGTGGTGGGGCCTGCGGTCAACGAGGTCAGTCGTATCGCCTCGATGTGCCGGTCGGTCGATCGCGAACTGCTGGCGTCGTCGGCGTTTCGCAGCGGTCTCGATGCGGCGGGGCAGCGCTATCTCGTCTCCACCGGCCGGTTTGCGCTGCGCGGCATTGGCCATGCGCAGGATCTCTTCACCCTCGATCCCGACATCGCCGCGAATCCGGTGCTGGGGGGCGGCTACGAGCGTTATCTGGGAGGCTAGCAAGATCGCTGGCCGATCAGCAGACCCTCGATCTACTGCTTCTTGCAGCCAAATCCCTTGGAGAAGGCTTCGACAGCCAATGAGGGAGCCGGCTTTTGTCGGGATTCGGGATTCTCCCTCAGGAACTTAACGAACACGTCGGCAACTTGCCTTCGAGTCACCTTCTCGCCGTTGCAGGAGTAGCCGAGCGCTCGGATCATATCGAAATAGGCGCTTGCTGTTGCCAAACAAGTCTGATGCTTGGACGTCTTGTCTGGAGCGATGCACCTCTCGTAGACCTCATTGCCCGTATCAAAATACGCCGCTGCCGGCGTAGACGCGAACAAGAACAAACATCCGCTGACGGCCAAGCTGCTGCCCGGTTTAAAAAAAGTTGGCAAATCGCGCCTCCTTTGACGGGATGGTTCGCCTTCGGCCCAAACCGGCGAATATTATCACGATCTGCACGGCCTATCGCCAAAAGTTCCTGAACCGCGAGCGTATGGATGCCGAGGTCTGCTCGCTGGCCTCGCTCAATTCTTGCAGCGGGCTTAAGTCGCGCAAAAAGCTGTTGATCGGTTTGGCCGCTACGTCCGGTTCTGCCGAGCGCGCTTCTCGTAAACTGACGCAGTGAGGTCGAATATTTTCAATCACAACTAAAGAAACCGCTGGGGAAAGCGCAACAAGAATGGCCGTCAAGATGGCTTAGTCGCGCAAGGGATCGCCACACGAGTGCCATGACTTTTCCCTCACACTGCCGGCAGCAGGAATTAAAGATTCCTGAGAGGCGGTTTCATCTACTGCTGCGGACGATCGGTACCTCAAGTGCTGCGGAACCAGTGTGCCGTTTGCCGAATTTGATTCCGGGCCATCCCCAACAACCCCTGCATTGGAACCCGAATATGAAAGCTCCGCTGATTATTGGGCTTGTCGTTTATGCCGTAATTTTGGCAGGGGCATTCGCTGGCTGGAAGATCAGAGCTCGCCTGCCATCACATCACCTGACGGAAGAAACCAAGAGCCTGGTATCGGTATCGACGGGAGTCGTTGCAACGGTTTCGGCACTTGTGCTCGGGCTTCTGATCTCGAACGCCAACACGACGTTTACCCGGCTTGGAGGAGAGGTAACTGCTCTATCAGCAGAAATCCTCAGGCTCGACCAGATACTGCGCCGATACGGATCGGCTGCAGACCCGGCTCGGGAAACGCTGCGACAATATGCAGAACAAAAGACCGCGGATCTGTTTCCAGACGACCCGACAAACGTCCGCCTTAGTAATCCCTCGACTTATGAACTGCTCCAACGGCTCGAGGATACGCTGCTTGCGCTGAAGCCTGCAAATTCGCGTGACCAATGGTGGCTGGGGCAGGCCATGACATTGGCGGCAAAGATCGGAGACGCACGCTGGCTGCTCGCCCAACAGAAGGGAGAGGGAACTCCAAAGGCCTTCGTGGCTCTACTCATTTTCTGGCTGGTCCTTCTGTTCGCAAGTTTTGGTCTGTTTGCGCCTCACAACTGGACATCCGCGGTCAGCTTGACGCTTTGCGCGCTGGCCGTAGCCGGCGCAGTTGGAATGATCCTGGAATTGGAACAGGGCTTTGGGCACCTCGTCCGCGTCTCACCACAGGCGATGCGCCAGGCAGCGAAGACGCTGGAGGTCCAACAACACAGCCGAATTTCAAGCGCATCCGAAGCAAACGACTGACGAGTTTGCTCAGCGACAAATCCTCGATCCGCCGACCCGTCCTCCCAGGCTTAGCCGCCTCCTATCCTTTGGGACCTCAATTTCTGGAGGCAGGCTATACTACGAGGCGCGGGCGCGACCCGCGTCACGTAGCGAGCGGTTGCTTGCGTCGACAAAACAGATTGTAATCGAGCCAATCAGACGTAACGCGGAATTCCGGAGCGGAAATGACGGGAGAGCGCAAGACCCATTATGAGGTGATTGTCGTCGGCGCCGGCGTGGCGGGGATTTACCAGATCAAGCGGCTAGTCGATCTCGGCATCGACGCCACCGTCCTCGACTCGGCCGCCGATCTCGGGGGCACCTGGTACTGGAACCGTTATCCTGGCTGCCGTTTTGATTCCGAGAGCTACACCTACGGCTTCTCGTTCTCGCGTGAACTGCTCGACGAGTGGCACTGGAAAGAGCGGTTTTCCGGTCAGCCTGAGAATCTACGCTATCTCAATTATGTCGCCGACAAGTTCGATTTACGCAAGCATATGCAGTTCAACTGCAAAGTCGAGGAGATGCACTTCGATGAAACGCGCGATCTGTGGCAAGTGAAGATCGGGGACGGCCGCAAGCTGACGTGCCGTTTCGTGGTTCTCGCGATCGGCCTGCTCTCGGCGCCGACTTTGCCGCGACTTGAAGGCATCGACGACTTCAAGGGCCGCTCGTTCCACACTTATTACTGGCCGCATGAGCCGGTCGATCTCGTTGACAAGAAAGTGGCCGTGATTGGCACCGGCGCCACAGGCATTCAGTTGATAGGCGAGATTGCCGACAAGGTCGGCGATCTCACCGTATTTCAGCGCCGGCCAAACTGGAGTGCGCCGCTCAACAACAGCGCGATCTCTGAAGAAGAAATGGTCGGTATTCGCTCGCGCTATGACGAGATCTTTGCCGCCTGCGCACTGACCCCGGGCAGTTTCCTGCATGGACCCGACGCGAGGGGTTTCTACGAAGTGTCACGCGAGGAACGGATGGCGCTGTGGGACAAGCTCTATGATGAGCCTGGCTTTGGCATCTGGCTTGCGAATTTTCGCGAGATCTTCATGGACGAAGCCGCCAATGCCGAATTGTCAGGATATATCGCCGATCGCATCCGCCGCCGTGTCAAAGATCCCGGAGTGGCCGAAAAGCTGATCCCCAGGGATCACGGCTTTGGCGTGCAACGTTTGCCGCTGGAGACGAAGTATTTGGAGGCCTATAACCGCGATAATGTGCATCTCGTCGATATCAGCCAGACGCCGCTCGTTCGCGTAACCGAGAAGGGCCTGCGTACTGTCGATCGCGACTATGAATTCGACATCATCGTCTACGCCACCGGATTCGATGCCATAACCGGCGCCTATGATCTGATTGATATCCGGGGGATCGGCGGGGAAACGCTGGCTGGAAAATGGAGGCATGCGCCGTCCACCTTCCTCGGGATGCTTATCCATGGCTTTCCGAATCTCTTGATGCCGACCGGACCGCAAAGCGCGTCTGCTTCGACGAATTTCCCGCGCGGCATCGAGAACGGCGTCAACTGGTGCATGGACCTATTGCAATATATGTGGGACCGCGGCTACGTCCGGGCCGAAGCCACGCGCGAGGCGCAAGAGCGCTGGACCGCACATGTAGCCAAGATGTATGAGATCATGCTGATGCGCAAAGCCAAGTCGTGGTTCACCGGCTACAACTCCAACGTCGTCGGCCACGAAGAGGGCACGGTCCGCTACTTCGTCTACAACGGCGGCACGCCGAAATTCGTCGGGATCATCAAAGACGTAGCCGCGAAGGGCTATCAGGAGATCGAGTTCAGGCCGGGCTCGGGTGCCAACGCACGAGCGGCGATTGCCAGCGCGCCCGCCTAAACCTCTGCCGACCGCGTTGCCGACCTCCGAGTTTGTGACGGCCTAAAATCCTGGGCCGCGGAAAATCTCGCTTTACGCCTTCGCCGCCTCGCTCACCATCTCGGGCTGACGCGCCAGTGCGACCGCCGGCGACGCCAGAATCACCAAAGCCTGCGCGGCGAAGATGACGAGGGCGAGGTAAAGACAGGCTTCGGCGCCGTAAATCCCGCCGACCAGCGCGCCGAGCGCGGCTCCAAGCGGGCGGGCGCCATAGCTCATGATGTTGATCGCTGAAACTCGCCCCAGAAGCCGCGGCGGCGTCACCGATTGGCGCAGCGTCGTGGTTGAAATCACCCACAGGATCGGACCTGCGCCAAGCAGGAAGAAGCTCAAGCCCGCAAGCCAGGGCGAGGCCACAAGGGTGGTTAGCGCCATGATGACAGCGGCGACAAAGCCCGCGACCGGGCCCAACGCGATGACCACGCCAAAGGCAAGGTGCCGCATCACGCGCGTGGCGAGCAGCGCACCGCCCACCATGCCGACGCCGTACATCGAAAGCGTCGTGCCGACGCCGAACGCCGAAAGGCCGAGACGGCGCACGGCATAGGGCACGAACACGGCAAGCATCAAGAACCATGCGGTGTTGAAGATGAACTGGGTGACGAAGACCGGGCGCAGCAGCCGGTGACGCAGCACGAAAGCAGCGCCTTCGCGGATCTCCTGCAGCGGGCGGCGGCGCGCTCCCGGCCCGCGCGCCGGCTCGGAAATTCCCGAAAGCAGCACTACGGCGATCGCCGAAAGCGCGGCGGCGCATCCAAAGGCCGGCGCCGCGCCAAGCCATCCCACCAGGAACCCACCGATCGCGGGTCCACTGGCAAAGGCGACGGTGCGCGCGAGTTCGATCCGGGCATTGGCGGCCGGCAGATCTTTCGGCGCTACCAGCGAGGGCACCAGCGCCGGTGCGGCCACGCTGTAGGCAACCGTGCCACAAACGGCGATGAAGCCCAGGACCGCGAGCAGGGGCAGGGTGAGCAGGTCGAACCAGATCGAGAGCAGGATTACGAACAGGGCCAGCGCCCGCAAGGCTTCGGCGCCTGCCATCAGCCAGCGCCGCGGAAAACGGTCCGCAAGCAGGCCCGCTGGAATTGCGAACACGACGAAGGGCAGCGTCAGCGCCGTCTGGAGGATACCGCTCTCGCCTTCGCCGATGCCGAGCGAGAGCACGGCCACGATCGGGGCTGCGGCTAGCGCAACCTGTTCGGCCGATTGCGCGGCAAGGTTGGACCAGGCGAGGCGGTTAAAAGTGGAGGGAAGATGCGGTGCTCGGTTGGCGGACATGGCGGATTTCCGAAACGGCTTGGCCTTCTTGATGTCGTCTGGACGCATCTTCGAAGGCCAGGGTCGACCCAGCCACCCGCTTCCCGAGTCCACACGCTCCCTTGATCCAGATGCACTTGCAAATGAGTTGCAATAAAAGTAGCAGTCCGGCATCTTTTGGGGATGGACGCACAATCCCCTGATTTGCCGCCCCGCCCGCCGTCGCCGCCCCTTACCGGTTCCCCGGCGGGAACCCATGCCTGGCGCGGCGCGCGGGGCGAGCCGTCGCTCGCCGATATGTACGGGACGGTGGAGACGGCAAGGCAGGGGCCGTTCTGGCGCAAGCTATTAGCCTTCTTCGGGCCCGGCTATCTGGTGGCCGTCGGCTATATGGACCCTGGCAACTGGGCGACCTCGCTCGCCGGCGGATCCAAATTCGGCTACGCGCTGCTCACGGTGGCACTGCTGTCCAACATCATGGCGATCGTGCTGCAATCGCTGTGCATACGGCTTGGCGTCGGCGCCGGTCGCGACCTCGCTCAGGCCTGCCGTGATTCCTTTCCGCGCTTCGTCTCGCTTCCCCTGTGGCTGTCGGCCGAAGTTGCAATCACCGCGACCGATCTCGCCGAGGTCATCGGCACGGCAATCGGCCTCAACCTTCTGTTTCATATTCCGCTCGAGATCGGCGTGATCATCACCGCCGCCGACGTGTTCCTGATCCTCGCCCTGCAGGCGTTCGGCTTTCGCTGGATCGAGGCTTTCGTGGTGGCAATGCTGGGGGTAATCGCGGCATGCTTTGCGGTGCAGATCGCACTCGCCCAGCCGGACTGGGGCGCGGTGCTTCGTGGCTTTGCGCCGACATCGGAAATCCTCGCCAACCGCGAGATGCTTTACCTGGCGCTCGGCATTCTCGGCGCCACCGTAATGCCCCACAATCTTTATCTGCACTCGGGTCTGGTGCAGACCCGCGGCTTCGGCGAGGAAATCGAGGAGAGGCGCGAGGCGATCAGGCTTGCGACCATCGATTCCTCGATCGCGCTCTGCTTTGCGCTGACCATCAATGCTTCGATCCTGATCCTGGCTGCGGCGACCTTTCATTACTCGGGCCGGACCGACGTCGCCGAACTCGATCAGGCGCACGCGTTTCTTGCGCCGCTACTCGGCTCGACACTGGCGCCCACGCTGTTTGCGATCGCATTATTGTGCTGCGGGCTGAACTCGACCATCACCGCAACCCTGTCGGGCCAGATCGTGATGGAGGGATTTCTGCGGTGGCGGATCGCGCCGTGGCTGCGGCGGCTGGTGACGCGGGCAATCGCCATATTGCCGGCCGTGCTCGTCACCATCTGGGCCGGCGCAAAGGGGACCGGTCAGCTTCTGATCCTCAGCCAGGTGGTGCTCAGCCTGCAGTTGCCGTTCGCAGTCGTGCCGCTGGTGATGTTCACCTCGAGCCGCCGAAAGATGGGGCCGTTTGTGGCGCCGCGCTGGCTGACCGCGCTCGCCACGACAATGGCGGCGCTCATCATCGCGCTCAATGCCAAACTGGTGTGGGACTATCTGAGCGGGTGATAGAGCCGACTCTCATGGTGCTTCGCCTCGCCGGGAGAACCATGAAGTCCCTCATCCTTCGAGACGCTGCGGAGCCCTGTCATCGGGCGCGCCTTCGCGCGACCGGTTGGCGGCTCCTCAGGATAAGATTCATTCCTGCGGCTCGGTCAGCGCCTCGCCCGTGGCATCCACGCGCATCCACCCCGACGGCGCAAGGCGTTGCTGGGGCAGGAAGCGGCCTTTGTAGTCCATCTTTTTCGAGCCCTCGATCCAGTAGCCCAAATAAACGTAAGGCAGTCCCAACCTGCGGGCGCGCTGGATGTGGTCGAGGATCATGAAGGTGCCGAGCGAGCGGCCTTCCTCCGACGGCTCGAAGAACGAGTAGACCATCGAAAGACCGTCGCTGAGCACGTCGGTCAGCGCAACCGCGACGAGCTCTTTGCCGCGGCCAGTGATGCTGGCCTCGCCTTCGCGGCGGCGGTATTCGATCATGCGGGTTTCGACGTGGCTGTCCTCGACCATCATGGCGTAGTCGAGCACCGTCATGTCGGCCATGCCGCCGTGGCGATGGCGATGGTCCAGGTAGGCACGGAATACCGAATATTGCTCGGAGGTGGGCACCGCGCTGCGCTGCTCGCCGACGATATCGGCGTTACGGGCGAGAACCTTTCGAAAACCGCGGGTGGGGCGGAATTCGTTGGCGATCACGCGCACCGAAACGCAGGCGCGACACTGATCGCACGCCGGCCGGTAGGCGATCGACTGGCTGCGGCGGAAACCGCCATGGGTCAGAAGATCGTTGAGATCGCCCGCTTTGTCGCCGACCAGATGCGTGAACACCTTGCGCTCGTGCCGGCCGGGTAGATAGGGGCAGGGCGAGGGCGCCGTCAGGTAAAACTGGGGAGTATCACGCGAATGCTGGGTCACGGGGTCACAGAACTTCGTCAGGTACGGATAAGCGAGCCGGGCTCAAGCATCGCGCCGACCAGCCTAACGGTCAATTGGTTTGCAAACCGTTTGCTCCCAAGACGCGAGATCAGAAAGTTCGCGCCGGCTGGGCAACCGGGTTTCGGACGGAACTGTTAATGATCACGGTTCCTAGCACGAAATCGTGCAGCAACCGTCCCCGGCTGTTGAACAGCCCGACCAGCAGCACCAGCGGCGACAGGAACGAGATCGAAAGCCAGAACAGCACCGCGTGCATGGCACCCAGTACAAAATAACCGGGGGCGCCATACCAGGTACGCAATTCCAGGTCCATCACGCGCATGCCGAGCGTCGCCGAATGCGGACCGCCAAGAGAGGCGCCGTAATAAACGACCGCCCAAACTACCGAAGCCGGCCATGCCAGCCAGAACAGCGCCCAGCCGAGCCCAAGCGTGATCAGGCCGAACACTGCAATGAACAAATAGCCCAGGATCACGGGTACCGCGAGCACCACAAGGTCAATCAGGAATGCGAACACCCGACGCGTCAGCACGCCGCGAAACAATTCGGGTTGCGACAGGGGATCGAAGGCATGCGGCGGAACTCCGCCATCATTGCGCCAGGCATCGCCGGTATTTCCATAGTTGCCGTTGGACATGTCGTATCTCTCCCAGTGTCCCGATGCGAAGCTTATGTCATCGAGAGCGCCGAACCAAACATGGGAACCGCGAAGGCGCTTGCAAGACCTGGCCTGTGACCACGAAGCGGCAATTGGGCGAACCCGAAGCGATATTGTGCCCGGGTGGTCCGATTCCAACATTTGCGGCAGGCACTTTTGCGAATGTTGGAATCAAAGGACCACCAGAAAATAGGGTTTCTAGTGGAGTTAGGGATTTGACATTCGCTTGCGATCTCGCGGCCAATTGAGGTGCGAATGCCAAATCCACTCCACTAGCTCCCGTTCTTCAGCTTTTCGGCGGCCTCCGGCGCGAAATAGGTGAGGATGCCGTCGGCACCCGCGCGCTTGAACGCGAGCAGGCTTTCCATCATCGCGCGGTCGCCGTCGATCCAGTCGTTGCGGCCCGCCGCCATGATCATCGCGTATTCGCCGGACACCTGATAGACGAAGGTCGGCATCCCAAACGTGTCCTTGACCCGCCGCACAATGTCGAGATAGGGCATGCCCGGCTTCACCATCACCATGTCGGCGCCCTCGGCGATGTCGAGTTCGACCTCGCGCAGCGCCTCGTCCGAATTGGCGCTGTCCATCTGGTAGGTGCGCTTGTCGCCCGTGAGCGTCTTGGCCGAGCCCACCGCATCGCGAAACGGAGCGTAAAAGGCGGACGCGTATTTCGCGGCATAGGACATGATCTGCACGTCGAGGAAGCCGGCAGCATCCAGCCCTTCGCGGATCGCGCCGACCCGGCCATCCATCATGTCCGATGGTGCGATGATGTCGCAGCCGGCTTCCGCCTGTACCAGCGCCTGCCGCACCAGCACCGCTACCGTCGCGTCGTTGAGAATCTTGCCGTCCTCGATCAAGCCGTCATGGCCATGACTTGTGAAGGGATCGAGCGCCGCATCGCAGAGCACGCCGAGCTCCGGAAATTCCTTTTTGATCGCGCGCACCGACTGGCACACGAGATTATCGGGATTGACCGCCTCGGAGCCGTGCTCGTCGCGCAAGGTGGGATCGGTGTAGGGAAAGAGCGCGATGCAGGGGATATTGAGCTTGACCGCCCGCTCGGCCTCGCGCACCGCCTGGTCGACACTGAGCCGGTCCACGCCGGGCATCGAGGCCACCGGCGTGCGCTTGTTGTGCCCATCGGCGACGAACAGGGGCCAGATCAGGTCGTCCGTGGTGAGGACGTTTTCGCGCACCAATCGGCGCGCCCATTCCGCCTTGCGGTTGCGGCGCGGCCGAATGGTCAGCTCAAGATTGGGGGCGGAGAGGGCGGTTTCACGGCGCGGCGTATCGCGCATTTCGATCGGACGCCCGAATTTGATCGCCATATGATGTTCTCTCCTAACCCGGCAGGCAGATTTTGGGGATTTTTAGCACTTTGGACGGCTTTCGTCACTTCAGCCCGGGGGCTTCCCGCATGTTCAATTGATTTTCCGCTAGTGTGGCGGTTCAGAAGTCCGCATCATTATTGCCGCGGGTCTATCGTTGCGGACTTCTGAACCAAAGCCACACTGGAATCAAAGATTTTCCAGTGTCCTTTCCAATCCGAAGTTCGCAAAACGGGCGCCGCAAAAGCGTGCGAACCTCGGATTCGGGACACGAGTTCAATTGATTTTGCCGCGCCGAACGGCCATGAGTGACGTAAGTGGATCGTATCTTCAACCTGGCACTTTCTGATGTCTGAAACCCCAACGCGCGACCCGTCGCAGGACCACGCCATGTCGGTGGCGGCAATCTGGTCGGAACGGACCGAAACCGAAGGCAATTTGTGGACCCGGCGGCTGGTGCTGTTCTTGCGCATCATGGCCGTCATCTCCGTACTCAAGGGTCTCTACCACTGGGCGCAGGTCACGGGCTTCATCGGCGGCGAGGAGGAGGCTTTCGAGAACCAGCCCCTGGTCTGGCAAACTGCGACTGTGTATTTCGCGGTCATCGAGCTTGTCGCCGCGGTCGGTCTCTGGCTTGCGACGCCATGGGGCGCGGTGGTGTGGCTTACCACCGTGGTGTCGATGGCGGTGATCGAGCTGATGTTTCCGGCAATCTATGGTGGCAGCATGGTCGTGGTGACATTCGAAGCCTTGATGCTGGCCGCCTACCTTATCCTGGCGTGGATGGCGGCGCGCGAACGGCCACCGTAGGGCGCGTCGTAGGGCGGGCCCGCGCAAAAGGCGGTTTTGGATTTGCGAGAGTTTCACGGTAACTTTTCGCTCACCTTCAGCGCCTGCCACACCTGTTACGCAAGCGTTTCGAATTTTAACGGCACTGTTCCCATATGCGACAGCGCAACCAGACGAAGCGTGAACAGCTGAGTGCGAGCGTCAATGAAAGGTTGCGAAAAGCCCTTGTCTTGCAGGCTTAATCGGCGATTCACTCTCTTAAATTCATGATCTCTTTATTGTCTTATTTAAGCTGATCTTCAAACGAGCCCCTTAAGTTGCAGCTTACAGGCGGGACAAAAGTTTCGTCGAATAAGTCGATAAAACGACAACAGGGGAAGTGTCATGATGAAAGCCGTTGCAACGGCGGTTGAAACCGCTGAGCGCGCTCCCGGCCAGGCATCCGCGCAGCCGCTCTATCTGGAAGCGTTGACGTTGGTCGAGCGGCTGCATCGCCGTCTGCTCGACGTCATCAAGGATGAGTTCGATCGCCGCGGCCGCTCGGATATCAATTCCGTGCAGGCGCTCTTGCTCTACAACATCGGCGACAAGGAATTGACCGCGGGCGAGCTGCGCACGCGCGGCTATTACCTCGGCTCCAACGTTTCCTACAATCTGAAGAAGCTGGTCGAACTCGGCTTCCTCGATCATCAGCGGTCGCGCGTCGATCGCCGCTCGGTCCGCATTCGCCTGACCACGCAGGGCCAGGAGATTCGTCGCGTCGTGGACTCGCTCTATCAGAAGCACGTCAAGACCGTTGAGCAGGTCGGCGGCATTTCGAACGAGGAATTCGCGACGCTGAACAAGTCGCTGCATCGCCTCGAACGTTTCTGGACCGACCAGATCCTCTACAGACTCTAAAAACTGTCTCGGCCAAGCCGGCCTGCAACAAGACCGGCGGCC
>Ga0306925_10002574_pt1 | contig 15684 bp, 14 predicted proteins | sample flu12Cox44000176_FD_203755 | JGI IMG/M metagenome (GOLD analysis project Ga0306925, IMG submission 203755) | Lab enrichment of tropical soil microbial communities from Luquillo Experimental Forest, Puerto Rico - flux8day.12C.oxic.44.000.176 (v2)... | ecosystem: Environmental > Terrestrial >... | reverse complement strand
ATCTGAAGCTAGCCTGGCTCGAAGGCGAGACCGCCGGCCTGATCGCGCTCACCGGCGGCCCGAACGGCCCGCTCGATGTCGCCATCGTCGGCGGCCAGAACGCGCTGACGACGGCGCGCTGCGAAGTCTTGCAGCGCCTGTTCGGCGACCGCCTCTATATCGAATTGCAGCGCCACGGCATCGCGAGCGAGCGCACCGTCGAGCCGGCGCTGATCGAGCTCGGCTATGGCCGCCACATCCCGCTGGTCGCGACCAACGAGCCGTTCTTCGCCACGCGCGAGGATTTTGAGGCCCACGACGCGCTTCTGTGCATCGCCGAGGGCCGACTGCTCGCCGACGGCGAGCGCCGCCAGCTCACGCCTGAGCACCGCTTCAAGAGCCGCGCCGAAATGGCGCAATTGTTCGCCGACCTGCCGGAGGCGATCGCCTCGACGGTGGAGATCGCGCAGCGCTGCGCGTTTCGGCCGCGCACCCAGGCGCCGATCCTGCCGCGCTTCTCGACCGAAAAACGCGGCACGGGCAAGACCGACGAAGCTTCGGAGGCGAAGGAGCTGCATCGCGCCGCCGAAGCCGGCCTTGCGCTCCGCCTGAAAAACCACGGCGCCGCCGCAGGCCACACCGTCGAGGAGTACAACGAACGGCTCGCCTTCGAGATCGGCGTCATCGAGCGCATGAAATATTCGGGCTACTTTTTGATCGTCGCCGATTTCATTCAGTGGGCGAAAGGGCAGGGCATCCCGGTCGGGCCGGGCCGCGGCTCCGGCGCCGGCTCCCTGGTCGCCTATGCGCTGACCATCACTGACCTCGATCCGATCCGCTTCGGGCTTTTGTTCGAGCGCTTCCTCAATCCCGAGCGCGTATCGATGCCGGACTTCGACATCGACTTCTGCCAGAACCGCCGCGATGAAGTCATCGATTACGTGCAGCAGAAATACGGACGCGACCGGGTCGCCCAGATCATCACCTTCGGCACCTTGCAGGCGCGCGGCGTGCTGCGCGACGTCGGCCGCGTGCTGCAGATGCCCTACGGGCAAGTCGACCGGCTGTGCAAGCTCGTGCCGCAAAATCCGGCCAATCCGGTCACGCTCAAGCGCGCCATCGAGGACGAGCCGAGGCTGCAAGCCGAGCGCGACCGCGAACCGGTCGTGGCGCGCGCCTTCGACATCGCGCAAAAGCTCGAAGGCCTGCATCGCCACGCCTCGACCCACGCCGCCGGCATCGTCATCGGCGAGCGGCCGCTCACCGAGTTCGTGCCGCTCTATCGCGATCCGAAATCGCTGATGCCGGTGACACAGTTTAATATGAAGTGGGTCGAGCCGGCGGGTCTCGTGAAGTTCGACTTCCTCGGGCTCACCACGCTCACCGTGCTCGATATCGCGGTCAAGCTCGTGCAGAAGCGCGGCGTCGACATCGACCTCTCGCGCATCCCGCTCGACGACGCCAAAACCTACGAGGCGCTGGCGCGCGGCGAAACCGTCGGCATCTTCCAGGTGGAAAGTCAGGGCATGCGGCGCGCGCTGGTCGATATGCGCCCCGACCGCTTCGAGGATCTGGTCGTGCTGGTCGCGCTCTACCGGCCCGGGCCGATGGCGAACATCCCGACCTATTGCGCCCGCAAGCTCGGCCACGAGCGCACCGACTATCTTCACCCGAAGCTGCAGCCTATCCTGGAGCCGACCTACGGCATCATCACGTATCAGGAGCAGGTGCAGCAGATTGCCCGCGATCTCGCCGGCTACAGCCTCGGCAAGGCTGATATTTTGCGCCGCGCCATGGGCAAGAAGGACAAGAAGGAGATGGCGTCGCAGCGCGGCGACTTCATCTCCGGCGCGGTCGAGCGCGGCATCGGCCGGGGCGATGCCGAGGTGATCTTCGAGGCCTGCGCGAAGTTCGCCGAATACGGCTTCAACAAATCGCACTCGGCGCCGTACGCGCTTTTGACCTATCAGACCGCCTACATGAAGGCGAACTATCCGGTGGAGTTTCTCGCCGCCTCCATGACGCTCGCCATGGGCAACACCGACAAGCTCGCGGAATTTCGCGCCGAGGCCGAGCGGCTCGGCATCAAGGTCGAGCCGCCGTCGATCAACCGCTCCGGTGTCGAGTTCGAGGTCGACGGCAACACCATCTACTATGCGCTCGCGGCGCTGCGTGGTGTTGGGCGGCAGGCTGTGCAAAGCATCATCGAAGCGCGCGCCAAGAAGCCGTTCGCCGACGTCGCCGACTTCGCCCGCCGCATCAATCCGCGTGCGGTCAACAAGCGCGTGCTGGAAAGCCTCGCCGCCGCCGGCGCTTTCGACGCGCTCGAGCCAAACAGGGCGCGCAGCTTCAACGCCGTCGATATCGTGCTCGCGGCGGCGCAGCGCGCCCACGACAATGCAGCCCTCGGCCAGAACGAATTGTTCGGTGGTCCTGCGGCCGCCGAGCCGCTCGCTTTGCCGGTGGTCGAGCCGTGGCTGCCGGCCGACCGGCTGCAGAAGGAATACGACGCCATCGGCTTCTTCCTCACCGGCCATCCGCTCGACGATCATGCGGCGGCGCTGCGGCGGTTGCGCGTCCAGCCCTGGGTCGAGTTTGCGCGTGCGGTCAAAGCCGGCGCCGGCGGCGGCCGCGTCGCCGGCACCGTGGTGTCGCGCACCGAGCGCCGCACCCGCAACGGCACCAAGATGGGCATCATCGGGCTGTCCGACCCCAGCGGTCATTACGAGGCGGTGCTGTTCGCCGAAGGGCTCGCACAATACCGCGATCTGCTTGAGCCCGGCACTGCGGTGCTGCTGTTCCTCACCGCCGAGGTGCAGGCCGAAGAAGTGCGCGCCCGCATCCAAACCGTCGAGTGGCTCGATGAGGCGGCGGCGAAGATGCAGAAGGGCTTGCGCGTGTTCCTGCGCAACGAGCAGCCGATCGAAGGCCTGGTGCGGCGCCTCGAACCGACGAGCAACGGCAACCGTAACGGCGGCGAGCAAACATCCGACGGCGAAGTCTCCATGGTGCTGATGCTGCAAAACGGCAGCGAGGTCGAAGTGAAGCTCCCCGGCCGCTTCAAGGTCTCGCCGCAGATCGCCGGCGCCATGAAAGCGGTGCCCGGCGTGGTGACGGTCGAGGCGCTTTAGTTCAATATTGCCGGGTGACCCAAGGTCCTGCAAAGCGACCACTGCGCGTGGCAATCGTCGGCGCTGGCATCGGCGGCCTCGCCGCCGCCGTGGCGTTGCGCCAGCGCGGCTTCGAGGTCGAGATCTTCGAGCGCTCGGCCGAACTCGGCGAAGTCGGCGCCGGCCTGCAGATCGGCCCGAACGGCGTCAAGGTGTTGCGCGCGCTCGGCCTCGAAGCCGAGCTGATGAAGAACGCCTTCGAGCCGTTCAGCATCATGTCGGTGACCTGGGATGAGGGGCGGCTGCGTTTCCGCCAGCCGCTCAAGGCGATCGCCCGGGAAAAATACGGCGCGCCATACATGTCCGCGCACCGCGCCGACCTGCACACCATGCTGCATCGGGCAATCGGCGACACCAGGCTGACGCTCGACGCTGCTTGCATCGGCGCCGATACCGTCAACGGTGCCGCGGTGGCGCGCTTCGCCGACGGCACCAGCGCCGAGGCCGATATCGTCATCGGTGCCGACGGCATTCGCTCAGCCATTCGCGCGCAATATTTCGGCGACGGCGCCCCGCGTTTCACCGAGATGGTAGCATGGCGCTGCATCGTGCCGATGGAGTGCGTGCCCGAGCGCATCGGGCCGGCGGCGAAGTCGCGATCCCCCATGGCGAGTATTTTGGCTGGATCGGGCCGAACGGCCACGTCATCTGCTACCCGATCGGCGTGAATGGCGACCGGCTCAACGTTTTCGGCGGCCACGTCTCCGGCCAATGGGTCGAGGAGTCGTGGTCGGTGCCGAGTAGCCGCGAGGACCTGATCGCCGCCAAGGCCGGCTGGAACGAGGTGCTGCTCGAAATGTTCCGCCACGTCGAGCACGTGTTCAAATGGGGCATCTACGATCGCGATCCGCTGCCGGAATGGACCCGCGGCCGCATCACGTTACTCGGCGACGCCGCGCACCCGACCATGCCGACATTGGCTCAGGGCGCCAACATGGCGATGGAGGACGGCTACGTGTTGGCGCGGCTGTTGTCCCGCAATGACGATGTCGAGACCGCGCTGCAGATCTATCCGACGCTGCGCAAGCCGCGCACCGATTGGGTGACGCTGAAATCGCGCGAGCAGTTCATGAACAACCGCAAAGCATCGCCGCCGCCGTTCGTCGATCGCACCTGGCTGTTCGTCAATGACGTGGTGCGCGAGGAGGGCGCGCTCGCGCCGGCCTGATGCGCTCCTTCACTCCGGCTTGATGTTGCCGGACTTGATCACCTTGGCCCACTTCTGCGTCTCGTCGGCGACGAGCTTGCCGAAGTCGGCGGGCGAGCCGGCAGACGGCGAGGAGCCGAGCTCGGCGAGGCGCGCCTTCATGGTTGAATCGGCGAGGCCGGCGTTGATCGCTTTGTTGAGCTTGTCGACGATCTCGGCCGGTGTGCCCTTCGGCGCGCCGATGCCGTAGAAGGCGTTCGACTCGTAGCCCGGCACGAATTCGGCAAGGGTCGGCACGTCGGGGAGCGCGTTGACGCGCGCCGCCGTCGTCACGCCGAGCGCGCGCAGCCGGCCGTCCTTGATGTAGCCGAGCGAGGCGGCGATCGGCGCGAAATAGACCTGCAACTGGCCGCCGAGCAAGTCGGTCAAGACCTGCGGCGAGCCGCGATAGGCGACGTGCGTCATGTCGACGGCAGTCATGACCTTGAACAATTCGCCGGCCATGTGCGGTGAGGTGCCGACCCCTGGTGAGCCCATATTGATTTTGCCCGGATTGACTTTGGCATAGGCGATGAATTCGGGAACCGTCTTGGTCGGATACGCCGACGTCACCACCATGACGTTGGGATCGCGACTGATGCCGGCAACCGGCGCGATGTCACGGATGAAATTGTAGGTGAGTTTTGGATAGAGCGTGGCGTTGACGGCATTGGCGAGCGAGGCGAGCAACAACGTGTGACCGTCGGGCGCCGCTTTGACCACGGTCTCGGTGGCGATTTCGCTGCTGGCGCCGGTCCGGTTCTCGACCACGAACGGCTGGCCCAGATGGTCCGACAGCCACTGCGCGACGAGGCGGGCCAGAATATCCGGCGCGCCGCCGGCGCCGAAGCCGACGATCAGGCGCACCGGACGCACCGGATAGGTTTGCGCCCGCGCCAGGCGTGAAGCCGCCGGTAAAGCGAGCGCACCGGCTGCGCCGGCTCCGAGTTGCAGCAATCTGCGACGCTTCATCATCGTTCCCCCGAACGGCAAACGGCGAAAGCTTTACTCCGCCTTGATGCCGGCGTCGCGGATCACTTTGCCCCACTTCGCCGTCTCGTCGACAATGAGCTTGGCGAATTGTGCCGGTGTCGAGGCAAACGGCGCAACGCCGAGGTCGGCGAGTCGGGCCTTGATGGCGGGATCGACGAGCGACGCATTGGTGGCGTCGTTGAGCTTGGCGACGACCGCATCGGGCGTGTCCTTCGGCACGCCGAGGCCTTGCCAGCCGCTTGCCTCGTAGCCCGGCACGAACTCGCCGATGCTCGGAACGCCGGACAGCGCCTCGACCCGCGTTGGCGTGGTGACGCCGAGCGCGCGCAGCTTGCCGGCCTTGATCTGCTCCAGGGGCTCGGGCATCGGGCTGAAATAGACCTGCACGTCGCCGGCCATCAGCGCCGTGATCGCTGGCGCTCCGCCCCGATAGGGCACGTGCACCGCGTTGATCCCGGTCATGTTCATGAACAATTGGCCGAAGATGTGCGTGGTGATGCCGATGCCGCTCGAGGCCATGTTGATCTTGCCGGGATTGGCTTTGCCGTAGACGATAAAGTCCGAGATCGTCTTGGCGGGAAAATCCGGATTGACCACCATGACGAAGGCGCCGCGCGTCGTGCTCGCGACCGGCCTGATGTCGCGGACGAAATCGAAGCTGAGATTTTGATAGAGCCACGGATTGGTCGAGTTCGCGGCGATGATCTGCAGGAGCGTGTAGCCGTCTGCCGGCGCGCGCACCACCGCCTCGGCGGCGAGATTGGCGCCAGCGCCGGGCTTGTTTTCGATGACGATCGATTGGCTAAGCCGCTGCGACAGCGCCTGGCCGATGATGCGCGCGATGATGTCGGCACCGCCCCCCGGCGGAAAGCCGACGATGAGATGGATCGGCCGCGACGGATAATCCTCCGCCACCGCGCCGCCGGCGAACGACGGCAGCGCCGCGAAACCTGCGGCAAGTTGTAAAACGCGACGGCGCGGAAGCAGCATGGCACTGGCTCCCAAATAATCTCCGGCGCGCGAGCAGCGAAATTCACTCCGGCTTGATGTCGGCGAACCTAACCCAGCCCGCGCGCGAGCGGCGCAAAGCTATACTGAAGTCCGTGCCGGCGTGAAAGAATGCTTCAGTTTGCCGCTGGGGGGTACCGAGTCGAAGCCGTGGCCAATATTCGAGTCATTCTGCGCGGCAAGGCTGCCGCGGACCCTCGCGTGAGAACCGCCGTCCATGCACTGCGCAATGGCGGTCATGGCGTCGAGGTGCGGGTCACCTGGAAGGCGGGAGACTCCACGCGATTGACCGCCGAGGCCGTCGCGCAGTCCCACATCGCCAAGATCAATTGCATCGTCGCCGGCGGCGGCGACGGCACGATCAACGAGGTTTTCGCCGCCGCCTAGGCCGCCGGCCTTCCGGCCGAATGCAGCCTCGGCGCGCCCATGCCGAACTGGTGACGGCACGAAGTCCCTGGTTCGAATACGAGGCCGCGGAGGGCCTCAATATTAACCTCGACAGCGAGCCGGCACTGCTGCAGCGCTTTCGTGTCTCATGCCCGCGCGCATTGCCGATCCGCCTCGGCCAAAACCCGTTGTTTTCCCGCCAGGCGTAAGGCGGGCGCCGGTCGGGAAATAGTGGGGCACACGGCGGTTGCCTGGACCGGCCGGATGCCTATATAAGGCCTCAACTTCACACGCGGACCTTGGCCGTAAAACAGCCGTCCGGTGTCCGGCCATGAGGGCCGGGCTCTCGGTCCGCGGCGGATCAACCGGAGAACCGATCCATGTCGCTGCCCGATTTCAGCATGCGTCAGCTTTTGGAAGCTGGCGTCCACTTCGGCCATCAGTCCCATCGCTGGAACCCGAAGATGTCGCAGTACATCTTCGGCACCCGCAACAACATCCACATCGTCGATCTGACCCAGTCGGTACCGATGATGCACCGCGCTTTGCAGGCAGTGAGCGACACCGTCGCCGAAGGAGGCCGCATCCTCTTCGTCGGCACCAAGCGGCAGGCCCAGGACGCCATCGCCGAAGCCGCCAAGCGCTCGGCGCAGTATTACGTCAATTCGCGCTGGCTCGGCGGCACACTGACCAACTGGAAGACAGTGTCGAACTCGATCAAGCGGCTGCGCAAGCTCGACGAGATGCTCTCCTCCAATGAGGCGCAGGGCTACACCAAGAAGGAGCGGCTGACCTTGCAGCGTGAGCGCAACAAGCTCGACCGCGCGCTCGGCGGCATCAAGGACATGGGCGGGCTGCCCGACCTTTTGTTCGTGATCGACACCAATAAGGAAGACATCGCGATCAAGGAAGCGCAGCGGCTCGGCGTGCCGGTCGCGGCCATCGTCGACACCAATTGTGATCCGGACGGTATCTCTTTCGTGGTGCCCGGCAACGATGACGCGAGCCGCGCCATTACGCTCTATTGCGACCTCGTCGCCAAGGCGGCGATCGACGGCATTTCGCGGGCCCAAGGCGCCCACGGGGTCGACGTCGGCGCCCAGGCCGAGCCGGTCGTCGCCGAGGAACTGCCGCCGCCGGAGAACAAGCTCGGCTTCGAGCCACTGTCGGGTCCGCGCGGCGTCGCCGACGATCTCAAGAAGCTGCCAGGTGTCTCGGGCGCGATCGAGAAGCAGCTCAACGACCTCGGTATCTTCCACTATTCGCAGCTCGCCGAATTGTCGCCAACGGCGGCGCATAATGTCGGCGAGGAGGTTGGGCTACCCGGCCGCGTCGAAAGCTGGATCGCGCGCGCGAAGCAGCTCACGGCCGAGGTCGAGTAACCGTCTTTCCGGGGCGCGTCGCAGGCGTACGCCCGGAATCCGCAAGCGAGCAAACAAGTGGTTCTCGAGGTCGCGAAGCGCGGCCTCAAGGTGACCCGACAAGGACCGACAGCAATGACAACCACGATCAGCGCAGGCATGGTGAAAGAGCTCCGCGACCAGACCGGCGCGGGCATGATGGATTGTAAGGCGGCGCTCGCCGAGAGCGGCGGCAATCTCGAGGCCGCGGTCGATTGGCTACGCAAGAAGGGTTTGTCCAAGGCCGCCAAGAAGGCGGGCCGCGTCGCCGCCGAAGGCTTGATCGGCGTCGCCGCCACCGCGACCAAGGGCATAGTGGTCGAAGTCAATTCCGAGACCGATTTCGTCGCGCGCAACGATCTGTTCCAGGGTCTCGTCAAGATGATCGCCGACGCGGCCCTCGGCGCCGGCGCCGATGTGCAGAAGATCCTCGATGCGAAAGCGGGCGCAATCACCATCGCCGACGCGATCGCCGACACCATCGCCAAGGTCGGCGAGAACATGACGCTGCGGCGCGCCGCTGAATTGTCCGTCGGCCAGGGCGCGATCGGCAGCTACGTGCACAGCTCAGTGGTTGACGGGCTCGGCCGCATCGGCGTCATCGTCGGCATAGAGTCCACCGGCAAGGCGGGCGAGCTGAAAGCCTTCGGCCGCATGGTGGCGATGCATGTCGCCTCGGCCAATCCGTTGGCGATCGACCCGTCCGGGCTCGACCCGGCCGTGGTCGAGCGCGAGAAGAACGTGCTGGCGGAGAAGTTCAAGGCGCAGGGCAAGCCCACCAATGTCATCGAGAAGATCGTCGAGTCCGGCTTGAAGACCTTCTACAAGGAAGTCTGCCTGCTCGATCAGGGCTTTATTTTCGACGACAAGAAGTCGGTGGCGCAGGCCATCAAGGAGGCCGAGGCCAAGGCCGGCGCGCCGATCAAGGTCACCGGCTTCAAGCGCTTTGCGCTCGGCGAAGGTATCGACAAGCCGACCGGCGACTTCGGCGGCGAAGTAGCGGCATTGGCCGGCAGCCGCTAGGGAGCGCGCTGTTGGGTTTCCTGTGCAAATGCGCTAGCCCTAGAAGGAGCGCGCCGGAATCAGCGGCGCGCCTGAGCTAGTGCCCGCGGGCCCGCAACGATGGCGAAGCCGAAATACCATCGCGTGATCGTCAAGCTCTCCGGCGAGGCGCTGAGCGGCCCGGAAAAGTTCGGCATTCATCAACCGACCATCGACTGTTTCGCCAAGGATTTGATTGCCGCCCGCAAGCTCGGCATCGCGGTCGGCGTCGTAGTCGGCGGCGGCAATGTGCTGCGCGGCGCGCAGATCTCGGCAAACGGTCTGTCGCGGCCGACCGCCGATGCCATGGGCATGCTGGCGACCGTGATGAACGCGCTGGTGCTGGAAGCAGCCATCGAGCGCGCCGGCATGAGCTCCCGCGCCATGTCGGCCCTGTCCATGCCGCAGGTCTGCGAGACCTACGAGCGGCAGCGCGCGCTGCGCCATCTCGAGGACGGCCGCATCCTCGTGTTCGCCGGCGGCACCGGCAATCCGTACTTCACCACCGACACCACGGCTGTGCTGCGCGCCGCCGAGATGGGCTGCGATGTCGTCCTCAAGGCGACCGACGTCGATGGGGTCTACACCGCCGATCCCAAGCGCAATGCGAAGGCCGAACGCTACGATCGGCTGAGCCATCAGGAGGCCCTGGATAAGCGCTTGAAGATCATGGATGCCACGGCCTTCGCGCTTGCCCAGGAAAACCGTATGCCTATCATCGTGTTCTCGATCCGGGAGCACGGCGCGATCGAGAAGGTGCTGTGCGGGAAAGGCCGCTCTACCATCGTCGGCTAGCGCTCGCGCCGACCTGAAGACCGGATCGCGGAAGGCGCCAAGGAGGCTGCCATGGCTACAACGGCGTTCGACATGAACGACCTCAAGCGCCGCATGCAGGGCGCGATTGCGTCGTTGAAAACTGAACTTTCTGGCTTGCGCACGGGGCGTGCCTCGACGGCGTTGCTCGATCATGTGCAGGTTGAGGCCTATGGCAGCCACATGCCGCTCAACCAGCTCGCCACCATCAGCGTACCGGAACCGCGGGCGCTCAGCGTCCAGGTCTGGGACCGTTCGATGGTCCATGCGGTCGAGAAGGCGATCTCGGCGGCGAATTTGGGGCTGACGCCCTCGACCGAAGGCCAAATGCTCAAGCTGCGCATCCCGGAGCTGAACGAGGAGCGGCGCAAGGAGCTCGTTAAGGTCGCCCACAAATATGCCGAAGCGGCCCGCGTCGCCGTACGCCACGTGCGCCGCGACGGCCTCGATCACCTCAAGAAGATGGAGAAGGAGCACAAGATCAGCGAGGACGACGAGAAGCGTCAGGCAGGCGAGGTGCAGAAGGCCACCGACTCCACCATCGCCGAGGTCGAAAAAATGCTCGCCAGCAAGGAAAAGGAGATCATGACGGTTTGACGGCCATGGATGAGATCACCGAGACCCTTGGTTCGCGAAGCGAGGGCTTCGATGTGCCGCGCCATGTCGCCATCATCATGGATGGCAATGGCCGCTGGGCCGCCGCGCGCGGGCTGCCGCGGGTCGAAGGCCATCGCCGCGGCGTCGAAGCGCTACGCAAAACCGTGCGCGCGGCCGGCGAGCTCGGCATCTCGATCCTCACCATTTTCTCGTTCAGCTCGGAGAACTGGTCGCGGCCGCAATCGGAAATCCGCGATCTTTTGTCGCTACTGCGGCGCTTCATCCGCAACGATCTGGTCGAGCTGCACAAGAGCAACGTGCGGGTCCGCGTCATCGGCGAGCGCGACGATCTCGATCCCGACATCCGCCGCCTGCTGCAAGAGGCCGAGGATCTAACGCAAGGCAACGACGGCCTGACGCTGGTCGTGGCGTTCAATTACGGCGCGCGCCAGGAGATCGCCCGCGCCGCGCGCCGCCTTGCCGCTGAAGTCGCGGCCGGCCGGCTTGCCGCGAGCGACATCACGCCGGAGCTTTTGGCGCGCCAGCTCGATGCGCCCGATCTGCCCGATCCCGACGTCATCATCCGCACCAGCGGCGAGCAGCGGCTGTCCAATTTCCTGCTCTGGCAGGCCGCCTACAGCGAGCTCGTGTTCGTGCCGATCAACTGGCCCGATTTCGACCGTGCCGCGTTGGAGAGCACCATTGCGGAATTCCGCCGGCGCGAACGCCGCTTCGGTGGATTGATCACCCAAACCGGATCGTGAGCCCCTTGAACCAGCGCGACGCCGCCGCAGGTGCCAAGGCCGGCGGGGATGCCGCGAACAACGTCATGCTGCGGATCGCGTCGGCTGCGGTGCTGGCGCCGATTGCGATCGGCTTCGCCTATATCGGGGGTTGGCTGTTCCTGGCGCTGTGCGCCGCCGCCGCCGCGCGCATCCTGTGGGAATGGATGCGGCTCGTCGCCGACCACCCCGACCGTCGGATGCTGCTGCTGGGCTTTGCCGCCCTCATTGCGGCGTTTTTTCTGACCGGCTTCGATGAACCCGCCGCCGCCGCCGCCACGATCGTCATCGGCGCGGCCCTTGCCGGCGGCACCCTAATGGCCCCGGCGCGCAACTCCGTAGGGTGGGCGGTGGGCGGCATCTTCTATGCCGGCATCGCCTTTCTCGGTCCGGCGGTTTTGCGCCGCGACCCGACACTGGGCTTTACGGCGGTATTATTTGTGGCGCTAACCGTTTGGGCCACCGATATTTGTGCCTACGCGGCGGGCCGTGCCATTGGCGGGCCGCTGCTCTGGCCGGAGATCAGCCCGCACAAAACTTGGGCCGGCGCCATGGGCGGCGTCCTTGGGGGGGTTGCCGCCGGAACCATGGTCGCTTATGCGAGCGGCATCGGCGCGCTCGCCGCCATAGGGGTCATCGCGCTCTTGCTTTCGCTCCTGACCCAGGTCGGCGATCTATTCGAATCCGCGGTCAAGCGGCGCTTTGGCGCCAAGGACGCAAGCTACCTCATTCCCGGTCACGGAGGACTGATGGACCGCCTTGACGGCTTCTTGGTCGCAGGCTTCGCTGGCTTGCTGATCGGGCTCATCCGGGCGGGCATCGCCGCTCCGGCCCAGGGTCTGTTGGTATGGTAGCGCGCGTGAAGAAGGTGCAGCAGCAGCCGGCACGGCGCACCGCCGAGGCGCCAGCGCTGAAAACCGTGACGCTTCTTGGCGCCACTGGCTCGATTGGATCGAGCACTATCGACCTCTTGCAGCGCGAGCCCGACCGCTACTGCGTCGAGGCGGTGACTGCGAACCGGAACGCGGGCGCACTGGCACGGCTCGCCCGCGAACTCGGCGCGCGCTTCGCCGCGGTTGGCGATCCGCAAGCCTATAGCGAGCTGAAATCGGCGCTGTCCGGTTCGGGTATCGCCGCGGCCGCGGGACCTGAGGCTTTGGTCGAGGCGGCGCAACGGCCGGCCGAATGGGTCATGGCGGCGATCACGGGCGCCGCGAGCCTGAAGCCGACGCTCGCCGCGGCCGAGCGAGGCGCTGCCGTCGCCATCGCCAACAAGGAGTGCCTCGTCTGTGCCGGCGCGCTGTTCATGCGCCGCGCCGGGGCCGCGGGCGCCACGATCTTGCCGGTGGACTCCGAGCACAATGCTGTATTCCAGGCCCTGATGTCGGGCCGGCGCGAAGAAGTGCGCCGCGTCATCCTGACGGCGTCCGGCGGGCCGTTCCGCACGTTCTCGCTGGACGCCCTGCGCTCGGTGACGTTGGAGCAGGCGCTGAAACATCCGACCTGGTCCATGGGGCCGAAAATCACCATCGACTCCGCGACGTTGATGAACAAGGGTCTCGAGCTGATCGAGGCCCATCATTTGTTCGCGCTTGCCCCCGACGAGCTCGACGTCGTTGTGCATCCGCAGTCGGTGGTCCACGGCCTCGTCGAATTCCGCGATGGGTCGGTGATCGCGCAGCTCGGCTCGCCGGACATGCGCATACCGATTTCCCACTGCCTTGGCTGGCCGACCCGCATGGCGACGCCGGCGCCGCGACTCGATCTGGCTCGCGTTGGGTCGCTCACATTCGAGGAGCCAGACCCGGTCCGGTTTCCGGCGCTGGCCTTGGCGCGGCGCGCCCTGGCGCAGGGCGGGGCAGCGCCAACGGTCCTCAATGCGGCCAACGAGATCGCGGTGCGGGAATTCGTCGGCCGCCGCCTCGGCTTTTCCGGCATTCCAGCGCTGGTCGAGGCTACCCTCGATGCTGCAGCGCGGCGCGGGGAGCTTGCCGAGCCCGAGTCAGTGGAGGAGGCCGTCGCCGTTGACCATAACGCGAGAAGGTTAGCGGCCAACCTCTTGCCCGAAATTGCCGCAATGGCATCCTAGCTTTCGGAATCGGGGACGGGTCTTCCAGGGGGCGTCAGGACAGCGTCATGGGGTCGTATTTTTTGTCGCATTTACATGCGTTTGGCGGTGGCGTGGTGGGCTACCTGATCCCCTTCCTGTTCGTTCTCTGCCTGGTCGTTTTCTTCCACGAATTGGGGCATTTTCTGGTCGGACGCTGGTGCGGCGTCCGTATCCTGGTGTTTTCCATCGGTTTTGGCCCCGAACTGGTCGGTTTTGACGACCGTTACGGCACTCGCTGGAAGATCGCCGCGATCCCGTTGGGTGGCTATGTGAAGTTCTTCGGCGACGACGGCGTCGCCTCGACCCCCGATTTGCCCCGCCTGGCCGGCATGGACGAGGCCGAGAAGGCGCAAAGCTTCATAGGCCAGTCCGTGGCCAAGCGCGCGGCCATTGTCGCGGCCGGGCCAATGGCAAATTTCCTTTTGGCCATAGCGATTTTCGCCAGTATCTTCGCGCTTTACGGCAAGCAGTCGATGAGCGCTCGCGTCGACACGGTGCAGGCTGACAGCGCGGCCGCCGCTGCAGGCTTTCAGTCCGGCGATCTGGTGCTCGCGATCAATGGCAAAACAATCGCCGACTTCGCCGACATGCAGCGCGTCGTTAGCGAAAGCGCCGGCGAGTCCTTGAAAATCACCGTCGACCGCAAGGGCGCTCAGCTGGTGCTGGGCGCCACTCCAGCACTGAAGGAAATCAAGGACAATTTCGGCAACGTCCACCGCATCGGCATTCTCGGCATCACGCGGTCCATGGCGGCCGAGGATTTGAAATTCCAGCCAGTTTCGCCACCGCAGGCCGTCGTGCTGGGTGTGCAGGAGACTTGGTTCGTGATCGACCGTACGCTGAGCTATATCGGCGGGGTCGTGATGGGCCGTGAGGCGGCCGATCAGCTCGGCGGCCCGATCCGCATCGCGCAGATGTCGGGCCAGGTGGCGACCATCGGCTTCGTGGCGCTGATCCACCTTGCCGCCGTGCTTTCGGTGTCGATCGGGCTCATCAACCTGTTTCCGATACCGCTGCTCGATGGAGGTCACCTTTTGTTCTATCTGATCGAGACTGCGCGCGGCCGGCCGCTATCGGAGCGCGCCCAGGAGCTCGGCTTCCGCATCGGTCTCGCAATTGTCTTGATGTTGATGATCTTTGCGACCTTCAACGACATCGTTCACTTGGCTACATCGTGAAGGTTTGCTGGCGATCGGGGCGGGGCCCTGCGGTTGGGAATTGGGTTTTAGGGGAATGGGGACGTGCCAAAAATATGCCTGGAATTAACGTCTTATGCGGACAAGCACTGAGGGAGACCGCGAGCTAAGCCGCCATGGGGGCGGCCACGAGGGGTAAGGGCGCTTAGCGCATGGACATGTGTGTGCGGGTGAGACGGGGGCTAGTCCTGGCCGGCTTGCTCCTCGGAGTTGGCGTTGTTGGCCTCACGGGTCGTGCGGTCCACGCGGCGCCGCCCGGGGAGGTGAGCGCGGGCGCAAGCGCCATCGTGGTCCAGGGTAACCGCCGCGTCGAGGCGGATACCATCCGCTCCTATTTCAAAGTCGGCCCCGGCGAGCGTCTCGATGCCGCCAAGATCGATGCCGGCCTCAAAGCGCTCTACGCCTCCGGACTGTTCGAAGACGTCCGCATCAGCCAATCGGGCGGCCGCGTCGTCGTCACCGTGGTCGAGTCGGCGGTCATCAACCGGATTGCCTTCGAAGGCAATCACCGCATGAAGGATGAGCAGCTCCAGCAGGAAATCCAGTCGAAGGCGCGCGACTCGCTGTCGAAGGCCAAGGTGCAGGCCGACGTGCAGCGCATCATGGACATCTACCACCACAGCGGGCGCTTCGACGTCAGCGTCACGCCGCAGATGATCGAGCGGCCGAACAACCGCGTCGATCTAATCTTCAAGATCAACGAAGGCGAGAAGACCGGCGTCCGCGATATCACGTTTGTCGGCAACAAGGCCTATTCGTCCTGGCGCCTGAAGGAGGTGATCAAGACCTCCACGTCGAATTTCCTCAGCTTTTTGCAGACCACCGACGTCTACGATCCGGACCGCCTCGAAGCCGACCGCGATCTGATCCGGCGCTTCTATCTCAAGCACGGCTTTGCCGACGTGCAGGTGGTGGCGGCGACGGCGGAATACGATCCGGCCAAGAAGGGCTTCAACGTCACCTTCACGATCGAAGAGGGGCCGGTTTATCACTTCGGCAACGTCGAGATCCAATCCAACGTC
>Ga0306925_10002573_pt1 | contig 15696 bp, 13 predicted proteins | sample flu12Cox44000176_FD_203755 | JGI IMG/M metagenome (GOLD analysis project Ga0306925, IMG submission 203755) | Lab enrichment of tropical soil microbial communities from Luquillo Experimental Forest, Puerto Rico - flux8day.12C.oxic.44.000.176 (v2)... | ecosystem: Environmental > Terrestrial >... | reverse complement strand
ATCGGAATGACCAAGTGGCGAACACAAATTGCGGCCGGCTGCCTGATCGCGGCGACCGTGATCCCATGGATAGAAGGCGCCTCGGCCCAGACGCTGCGCATCGGGCTCGCCGACGATCCCGACATTCTCGACCCGACGCTCGGGCGAACCTATGTCGGCCGCATCGTCTTTGCGGCGCTCTGCGACAAGCTCGTCGATATCGGCCCCGAATTGGAGATCGTGCCGCAGCTCGCGACTGAATGGCAGTGGACGGACGGCAATAAAGGTCTCGTTCTCAAGCTGCGCTCGGGCGTCAAGTTCCAGGATGGCGAGCCCTTCGACGCCGACGCGGTCAAGTTCAATATCGAGCGCCATTTGACGATGTCCGGCTCGAACCGCAAGGGCGAGATCAGCGCGGTCACTGGTGCCGACATCGTGGATGACCATACCGTCAAGTTGGTGCTGTCGGCCCCTTATGCACCGCTGTTGGCGCAACTCACCGACCGGGCGGGAATGATGGTGTCGCCGAAGGCGGCCCGAGCGGCGGGAGAGAGTTTTGGCTCCCACCCGGTTTGCGCCGGCCCGTTCAAATTTGTCGAGCGGGTGGCGCAGGACCGCATCGTGCTCGAACGCTTTGCCGATTATTGGGACAGCGCCAAGATAAAGCTCGAGCGTATCACCTATTTGCCAATCCCGGACTCGACGGTGCGGCTCGCCAATCTACGATCGGGCGGACTCGACCTGATTGAGCGTGTCGCCGCGGCGGACCTTGATACCGTGCGCAAGGACACGCGCCTCAAGCTCGCGACGATTACCGGGCTCGGATATACAGGGATCACGATCAATCTCGCCAATGGCGAGCGTTCCAAGACCCCCTTGGGTCAGGACCCACGCGTGCGCCGAGCACTTGAGCTGTCGATCGACCGCGAGGCCCTGAACCAGGTCGTGTTCAATGGCGAGTTCCAGCCGGGAAACCAATGGCTTCCACCGGAAAACGCGTATTACGTCAAGGAGCTGCCGATCCCGGCGCGGGATGTCGCCCAGGCCAAGGCGCTGCTCGCAGCCGCGGGTACGTCCGACCCGACTGTGAGCTTGATGGCTCCGACGACCCCCGAGGTTCAACAGGCCGCACAGGTCATCCAGGCGATGGCGAAAGAAAGCGGATTCGACATCCGCATCCAAGCGACAGAATTCGCATCATCGTTGCAGCTTTCTGCAAACGGCGATTTCGAAGCCTACCTGATCGGTTGGAGCGGCCGAACCGATCCCGACGGCAATATCTACAACTTCGTTTCATGCAAGGCGCCCCCGGCACTTAATGCGGGGCGTTACTGCAACCAGGATGTCGATCACGAGCTCGACGCCGCCCGGCAGGTCGAAGCGCGGGCGGATCGCTTGGCGCATTACCGTAGGGTCGCCGAGCGTACCCTGGAGGACCGGCCGCTCATCTATCTCTATCACGCCAAATTGCTGTATGCCCACACCGCGAAATTGGCGGGGTTCACCCCCTACCCCGATGGTTTGATCCGCCCGCAAGGGCTGCGGCTGGAGTGAACAATGCACCCCTCTACTGGGCCGACACTGGAATACACACCAACGGGGAGCAACCGAAATGATCCAAAAGCAGACATTGATCGCGGCTTTCCTTTTCGGATCGGCTGTGTTCTCCGGCACAGGCGCGGCGCAGACCTTGCGCATCGGGCTCGCCGACGACCCGGACACTCTCGACCCAACGCAAAGCCGCACCTTCGTGAGCGCCGTCGTCCGTGCCGCGCTCTGCGACAGGTTATTCGACATCGGCCTGGAACTGGAGATCGTGCCGCAGCTCGCGACGGAGTGGCAATGGGCTGACGACAAGAAGGGGCTCGTCATCAAGCTTCGCCCCGGCGTTAGATTCCATGACGGCGAGCCGTTCGATGCGGCAGCGGTCAAATACAACATCGAACGCCATCTGAATATGCCGGGTTCGACCCGAAGGAACGACATCAAGGCGATTACCGGTGTCGAGGTGATTGGCGACCAAACCGCCAAGCTCGTGCTATCAACGCCTTTCGCCCCGTTGCTCGCCCAACTCGCGGGACCCGCTGGAACGATGGTATCGCCCAAGACGGCGCAGGCGGCTGGCGAAAATTTCGGCTCCCACCCGGTTTGCGCCGGACCGTACAAATTCGTCGAGCGCGTTGCCCAGGACCGTATTGTGCTCGAGCGCTTCACCGATTACTGGGACAAGGACAAGATCAAACTCGACCGCATCGTCTATCTGCCGATACCGGACACGACTGTGCGGCTCGCTAATTTGCAGTCGGGCGGGCTCGACCTGGCTCAAGTTGCCGCGACCGATCTCGACACCGTGCGCAAGGACCCGCGTCTGAAGTTCACCGCAGTCGAGGGGATCGGCTATTCGGGGATCACCATAAATGTTGCCAATGGAGTTCGAGCGAAGACGCCGTTGGGTCAAGATGCGCGGGTGCGCCAGGCACTCGAGCTATCGATCGACCGCGAGGCGCTCAACCAAGTTGTGTTCAACGGCGAGTACCGCGTTGGAAACCAATGGATCTCGCCGCACAACCCCTATTATATAAAGGATCTGCCGATTCCGCCGCGGGACGTCGCCAAGGCGAAGGCTTTGCTCGCTACCACAGGTACACCTAACCAGATCGTCGCGATCACGGTGCCGAATAACCCGGTGACCTTGCAGGTGATGCAAGTCGTCCAGGCCATGGCCAAGGAGAGCGGTTTCGACATGCGTATCCAGGCGACCGAATTCGCGTCCGCACTGCAGCTTGCTGCAAAGGGCGATTTCGAAGCTTTGGCGGTCGGCTGGACCGGCCGCGTCGACCCGGACGGCAACATCTACAATCTCGTCACGTGCAACTCTCCATACAACGACGGGCATTATTGCAATCCCGAGGTCGATCATGAGCTCGATGCCGCACGCACTAACGAGGCCCGGGCCGAGCGGCTGGTCCATTACCGCAAAGTCGCCGAGCATCTCCTCCGCGATCTCCCGATCATCTATCTCTATCATCCGAAATGGCTGTACGCCTTTTCCGCCAGATTGTCCGGGTTCATCCCCTATCCCGACGGGGTGATCCGCCCGCAAGGGTTGCAGCTCGACTGAGCCCTTGTCAGCGGCAAAATGCCGAGTATATTTCCGGTAGATTGCCGCCGCGGAGCTGCACATGACCCCACCCGAGCCGATCATAGAAGCAATCTATCGGAAGTTGGGGGGGAGGCGGATCCTCGGGCGAGAGGTCGCGTCCGAGGCGGATCTCGCTTAGGTCGTGCAGGCTCGTATTCCGGAGCAAGCTGTTGCCGCGTTGCAGGGTACCAGCTTCTCAGACCGAGAGATCGAGCGATTTGTCATTCCGGCGCGCACGCGTCGCTATCGACGAGAACGCAAGGAACCGCTCACCATCGAGGAATCGGATCGATTGGTTCGCTTGGCCAGGGTCCAAGCCCTCGCCGAGGACGTTTTCGGCGATGCCGAAAAGGCCAACAAATGGCTCCGGCAGGGATTGGGGATGCTGAACGGCCAAGCACCGCTCGAATTGGCGAGGACCGAGGCCGGCGTCCGGGTCGTCGAGCAAATTCTCGGCAAAATCGACTGGGGTGCGGCGGCGTAGTGCGGCTATGGCGCCTATCGAGTGCACGGCACGCACGCGATTTCGACGGTGGATACGGTCTATTGTATAACGGGCGCTGGAATACCAGGGGGCGGCCGGTAACGTACTGCTCCACGGTGCCCTCGCTGTGCGCCCTTGAGAAGCGCGTCCACGTCGCTGATCCGGCTTTGCTGCCGGACCAAGTGATGGTCGAATACGAAGCGCCTGAAGATCTGGCGAAACACGAGATCACGCTGGACGTTTTGCCTTCCCAATGGGGCAAACGGGAAACCCGTACCCAGCGGATCGGCGACGAGTGGCTCGACGCCGGAGAGGGTATTCTACTGGTCGTGCCTTCCGTGATCGTGCCCATCGGCGCGGCACCGGATCGTAACGTCTTGATCAATCACCGGCGCGCCGACGCTGCACGGATCCGGATTGTGGATGCAATGGCGTTCACGCTCGATCCCCGGCTTTTTGCCCGATGATCACCTTCCTGCTGCGGCGGCTGGCGCTTGTCCTGCCGACCTTGTTCTTCGTCTCCGTATTGGTCTTCGGGTTGCAGCACCTGCTCCCCGGAGACCCGGCGCTTGCTATGGCTGGAGAGGACCGCGACCCGGCGGTGATCGCCTTTCTGCGCCAGAAGTACCATCTCGACGAGCCCTTCCCAGTCCGCTATCTGCTGTGGGTCAAAAGCGTGCTCGCGGGCGATCTCGGTGAATCGATCCGCATCAAGCGCCCGGTACGCGATCTCGTGCTGGAGAAATTGCCGGTCACCGCCGAGCTCGCGGCACTCGCCATCGTGATCGCATTGTCGATCGGGCTACCGATGGGGATCCTGGCGGCGGTAAAAAACGACTCGGCGATTGATTACGCCGCGACGATGACGGCGCTATGGGGCCGGTCGATCCCGAATTTCTGGCTCGGGATTCTGCTAATTCTGCTCTTCTCGGTCGAGTGGGGGCTGTTGCCGGCTTCGGGCTTCGTCAGTCCTGCCGAGAGCCTATCGCGCAACCTCGCGACCCTAATCATGCCGGCCTTTGTGCTTGGCAACGCGATCGCCGCGGTGATGATGCGCCACACCCGCAGCGCGATGCTGGAAGTGTTGAGCGCCGACTATGTCCGCACCGCTCGCGCCAAGGGCTTGAGCGAAACTCGGGTGGTGCTCCACCACGCACTGCGTAACGCGCTCATGCCGGTGATCACCCTCGGCGCGCTCGAATTCGGAGAGCTGCTGTCGGGCGCGGTGCTGACCGAGCAGGTCTTCACGATCCCCGGCTTCGGCAAGCTGGTTGTCGACGCGGTGTTCAACCGAGACTACGCGGTCGTGCAGGGAGTCGTGCTATGCACGGCGCTCGCCTTCATCCTGCTCAATCTTTTTGCCGATTTCGCTTATGCGCTGGTCAATCCGAGGTTGCGCGGATGACCGCCGGCATCCTCGACAGCGCGTCCGCGGATGCGGGTGCACGGCCGTGGCGGCTTGCGTTGCGTCGGCTGGCGCGGCGGCGCGCAGCGCTCCTGGGGCTGGCTGTCGTGGCATTCTTTATAGCGGTCGCTGTTGCTGCACCGCTCGTCGCACCTTACGACCCGCTTGCCACGGATTGGCGAGCGGTACGCAAGCCGCCTTCCGCGCTGCATCTTTTTGGCACTGATGTACTCGGCCGCGACGTCCTCGCGCGGCTCATTTGGGGAGCTCGAGCTTCGCTGATGGCCGGCCTCCTCTCGGTGTCGATCGCGGTCGGCGTCTCGGTGCCGCTCGGGCTCGTCTCCGGTTACCTCGGCGGAGCCGTCGATGGTCTGCTGATGCGTATGATCGACGCGATGCTGGCGATCCCGTTCTTGATCCTGGCGATCGCCCTCGCCGCCTTCCTCGGACCGAACCTGACGAACGCGATGATCGCGATCGGGGTTGCTCAGACGCCGATTTTCACGCGCCTTACCCGCGGGCAGGTACTAGCAATCAAGCACGAGGATTACATCGAGGCGGCTCGGGCGGTCGGCAACTCACATCGCCGTATCGTGCTGCGCCACATCCTGCCCAATGTGCTGGCACCAATCTTGGTTCAGGCGACGCTCGCGATCGCGGCAGCGATTATCGCCGAGGCGGCCCTCTCTTTCCTCGGTCTCGGCCAGCAGCCGCCGGCACCGAGCTGGGGCAGCATGCTCAACACTGCCACTCACTTTATCTCACAGGCGCCGTGGATGGCGGTGTGGCCGGGCTTGGCGATCTTCAGCCTGGTGCTGTCGTTCAACCTGCTCGGCGACGGGTTGCGCGACGCGCTCGATCCGCGCAGGGGTTAACATCGTCGTGTTCGCGAGACTGTGGGACAGCGTTCTCTTCTGGCGTCGGGCGGCGGGTGTGCTCGCTACGCTATCACTGGCCCTCCTCGTCGCTGCGATAATCGCTCGCGAGCCGCCGGATTTTTCGACCATGCCGGTCATCGCTGTCGTGCGTGACGGCGAGCGGCACCCGGTCTGGGCGATCCGGCTCGCCCGCGCCGCCCACCAGATTGCTGCCGACAGCCTGCGCCCGCAACCGGTCCCGGCGGACCATGTCTACCAGCTCTGGCTGCTGGCATCCGATGCCACAACGCCACATCCGATCGGCCTATTGCCCCGATCGGAGCGCAAAGTGATCGCGGTGACACCGGAGAATGCCCGCCTGCTGGCAGGCGAAGGCGAGCTCGAGGTCACGCTTGAGCCGGTAGGCGGCTCGACCGCGCCATGGCCAAGCGGGCCCATACTGTTTCGGGCAAGCCTTGAAGGCTCTGGCTGAACGCGCGATCGCCATGCCCTTGTCGCAGAGGGGAGGGCGCCACACCTAGATAACCGGCCACCCCAGTCGCCAAAAACACCGAGGCTGGGCCCTGGACGGCACCTTGAAAACCGGACGACTCCGTCGGCCTCCCCCAAATTTCAACTGGAAGGCGAGATTTTGCTGTAGTTTTGCTGCAGGTTCCGCAGCGACGGAGCATCGGCGCAACTTTTGAGAGCGGCAGGCGGCAACCAGAGCACCCGCCGTCGGATCTGAGTATCGAACGCATCGTAGATCTGCTCGTCTAGTCGGTACAAGCTTCAGAGGTGCAACATGATGATGCCGCGCGGTTCGATCGACGAAATTTGCGTCAACACCGTTCGCACCTTGTGCATCGACGCGGTTCAGCAGGCAAAATCCGGCCATCCGGGCACACCGATGGCGATGGCGCCGGTTGTCTACACGCTGTGGCAAGATTTCCTTCGGTTCGATCCGGAGGATCCGATCTGGCCGAACCGCGACCGTTTCGTGCTGTCGTCTGGCCACGCCTCGACCTTGCTCTATTCGATGCTGCATCTGACCGGCGTCAAATCGGTCGACGAAAATTACGAGCGGCTCGGCACGCCTACGGTGTCGCTCGACGATCTGAAACATTTCCGGCAGCTCGATAGCAAATGCCCGGGTCATCCGGAATACCACCTGACCTCAGGTGTCGAGACGACGACGGGACCGCTCGGCCAGGGAATCGCCACCAGCGTTGGCATGGCGATCGCGGCAGACTGGCTGTCGCGGCACTTCAACAAACCGGGATTTACGCTGTTCGATTACGACGTGTTCGCGCTGTGCGGCGACGGCTGCATGATGGAGGGGGTGGGCAGCGAGGCCGCCTCGCTCGCCGGCCATTTGCAGCTCGGTAATCTCTGCTGGATCTATGACAGCAACCACATCACAATCGAGGGGAATACCGCTCTTGCCTTCAGCGAGGACGTCGCCGGGCGGTTTCTCGCTTATCGCTGGCACGTGCAACGGGTCAGCGACGCCAACGATCGCGAGCGGATCGCCGACGCGATAGCGGTTGCCAAGCGCATCGATGATCGGCCGAGCCTGATCATTGTCGACAGTCATATCGGCTATGGCGCGCCGCACAAGCAAGACACCTCGGGCGCCCACGGCGAACCGCTGGGCGAGGAGGAGGTCAAGCTGACCAAGCGCTCCTACGGCTGGCCTGAGGATGCGAAATTTCTGGTGCCGGAAGGCGTGTACGAGCATTTTGCGGGAACATTCGGAACCCGCGGCGAGAAGCTGCGGGCAGAATGGATGGCTCTGTTCGACCGCTACCGGACCGCCTACCCCGAGCTCGCCGATCAGTGCGAGCGGATGCAGCGGCGCGACCTTCCGGATGGATGGGACAAAGACATTCCCACGTTCCCGGCCGATCCCAACGGCACCGCCAGTCGAGACTCGTCCGCCCGCGTTTTAAACGCGATCGCGCCGCGCTTGCCGTGGCTTCTCGGTGGTGCCGCCGATCTCGCGCCGTCGACAAAGACGCGGCTTACCTTTGAAGGGGCCGGTGATTTCGAGGCCGATGACCGCGGCGCCCGCAATTTTCATTTCGGGGTCCGCGAACACGCAATGGGGTCGATTTGCAATGGCCTATCCCTGTCGAAATTGCGGCCGTTCGGTTCCGGGTTTCTGATCTTTTCCGATTACATGAAGCCGCCGATCCGGCTCGGCGCCATCATGGAACTTCCGGTCGTTTACGCCTTCACGCATGATTCGATAGGTGTAGGAGAGGACGGCCCGACCCATCAGCCGGTCGAGCAGCTTGCCGCACTGCGCAGCATCCCCGGGCTGATCGTCTTGCGTCCGGCCGATGCCAACGAGGTGGCTGAAGCGTGGCGCGTGGCCCTTGGGCTCAAACACGAGCCGGCCTGCCTGATCTTGAGCAGGCAGAACCTACCGACCTTCGACCGCGCGCGCTACGCGTCGGCAAGCGGTGTCCGGCGCGGCGCCTATGTCCTTGCTGATGCCGCGAATGGAAAGCCGGAGGTGATCCTGATCGGTACCGGAAGCGAGGTGGGACTCTGCGTCGAGGTCTATGAGAAACTGACCGCCGAGGGAGTCGCAGCGAGAGTGGTTAGCATGCCGTCGTGGGAATTGTTCGAGCAGCAGGATGAGGCGTATCGTGCATCGGTATTGCCGCCCAATGTCACTCGGCGGGTTGCCGTCGAACAAGCCTCTACCCTGGGCTGGGAACGGTATACCGGGCTGCGCGGCACGATCCTCGGGATGCGGACCTTTGGCGCTTCGGCGCCGTTGAAGGAGCTGCTGGTCAAATTTGGGTTTACCGGCGAAAACGTCTATGCGGCCGCCAAGCAGCAGCTGGCGCGCCAGGAGTAGCGCTCATGGCCAACCCTTTGAAGACGCTTCAGGAATATGGGCAATCGGTGTGGCTCGACTTCGTCAGCCGCGATTTGCTGAAGAGCGGCGGGCTCGCCAAGCTGATAGCGGAAGACGGGCTGCGCGGCGTCACCTCGAACCCGTCGATCTTCGAAAAGGCGATCGGGCACGGCGACGACTACGACGCGCAGATCGCCGCCTTGCAGGCCTCGGGCGATCTGGATCCGGGCGCCCTGTTCGAGCGCTTGGCGGTTACCGACATCCAGAACGGCGCCGACGCGCTGCGCCCAGTCTACCACCAGACACAGGGGCGCGACGGCTATATCAGCATCGAGGTCTCGCCCTATCTCGCGATGGATACTGGCGGAACGATTGAGGAGGCCCGCCGACTTTGGCATGAGGTCGCGCGCGAAAACCTGATGGTCAAGATCCCGGCGACAAAACCGGGCCTACCGGCGATCCGGGCGATGATCGCCGAGGGTATCAACATCAACATCACGCTGTTGTTCTCCCAGCGAGTCTACGCCGAGGTTGCCGAGGCTTATATTGCCGGGCTCGAAGCCTTGGTCGCCAAGGGCGGCGACCCGCACCGAGTTGCCAGCGTCGCGAGCTTTTTCGTCAGCCGCATCGACACACTGGTCGATGACGAGCTCGACAAGAAGATCGCGGCCGCTACCGACCCTGCCGAGAAGGCGCGCCTCCAAGGCCTGAAAGGCAAGGTGGCCATCGCCAACGCCAAGCTCGCCTATGAGCTCTCCAAAAAGATCTACGCGGGAGAGCGCTGGCAGCGGCTCGCCCAACAAGGCGCACAGACGCAGCGGCTCCTCTGGGCGAGCACCGGGACGAAGAACAAGGCGTATAGCGACGTGCTCTATGTCGAGGAGCTGATCGGCGCCGACACGGTCAACACGATCCCGCCGGCGACGATGGACGCATTCCGCGATCATGGCCGACTGCGCCCGAGCCTCGAAGAGGATGTCTCTGGCGCGAAGGCAGTGATGGACGCCTTGCCACCGCTGGGGATCTCGATCGACGCGGTAACCGCGAAACTTGTCGATGACGGCGTGCGGCTGTTCGCCGACGCCGCTGACCACCTCTACGCGGCTGTGCAAAATAAGCGTCGCAGCGTACTCGGCGGCAAGCTAAACGCAATGAGCTACAAACTGCCAGAGGAATTGGACAAGGATGTCCAGACAGCGCTCGAAGATTGGCGCAAGGGTGGGAAAGTCAGGCGACTGTGGGCCGCCGACGCTTCGCTGTGGACCGAGATGGACGAAGCCAATTGGCTCGGGTGGTTGGCGATCGTTGACAAACAGCTGAAGGGTGTCGCCCATCTCCAACATTTCGCCGATGACGTAAAGCGCTCGGGGTTCACCGATGTGCTGTTGCTCGGCATGGGCGGGTCGAGCCTCGGGCCCGAGGTCTTGGGCGAAACCTTCGGGAGCAAACCGGGCTTTCCAAAACTGCATGTGCTCGACTCGACCGACCCTGCGCAGATCTGGCATTTCGAAGCGCGGATCGACCCGGCACGCACCTTATTCCTGGTATCGAGCAAATCCGGGAGCACGCTCGAGCCCAACATCTTCAAGCAGTATTTCTACGAGCGAGCAATGCAGGCGGTTGGCGCAGCGGAGGCGCCAAAGCGGTTTGTCGCGATCACCGACCCGGGCTCCTCGCTCGAAAAGGCGGCGCTGACCGAGGGATTCCGCGGTGTCTTCCACGGGCTGCCGAGTATTGGCGGCCGATATTCGGTGCTGTCCGATTTCGGTATGGTGCCGGCCGCGGCGATCGGTATTGATATCCCGGCCTTCCTGGAGAGCACGGCCGAGATGGTGCGGTCTTGTGCCGCAAGCGCTCCGCCGGTCGAGAACCCGGGGGTTATCCTTGGTGCTATCCTCGGGATTTGCCAGCGGCGCGGGCGAGACAAGGTGACGATCGTCGCTTCCAAAGGCCTCGCCGATTTTGGCGCGTGGCTCGAGCAACTCCTTGCCGAGTCGACCGGCAAGCTAGGTAAGGGGATCGTCCCTGTCGACGGCGAGCCGTTGGGCGCGGCTACGGTCTACGATAGCGATCGGGTGTTCGCCTATCTGCGGCTGGCGACCGATCGGGATGGGGACCAGGAGCGCGCGATCGCGGCGCTCGAGACGGCAGGACAGCCCGTGGTACGGATCACGGTTCACGACCGGATGCAGTTCGGGCAGGAGTTCTTTCGCTGGGAAATGGCCACGGCGGTCGCCGGCTCGATCATCGGCATCAACCCGTTTGACCAGCCCGATGTCGAGGCGGCCAAGGTCAAGAGCCGTGATCTTACCGAAGCTTATGAGAATACCGGAAAGCTTCCTGGGGAACGCGCGTTCTTCGAAGGCAACGGGATCAAGCTATTCGCAGATCCGCGCAACGAGGCCGCCCTGAAGCCGCAAGCAACGAGCCTGACCGGAGCCTTGAAGGCCCAATTCGGGCGGATCGGTCAGGGGGATTACGCAGCCGTGCTCGCCTATATTGAGCGCAGCCCAGCCCATATCGATGTAGTGCAGCATATCCGCCGCGCCATCCGCGATCGGACCACGGCCGCGACCTGCGTCGGCTTCGGGCCGCGCTTCCAACATTCGACGGGACAGGCCTACAAGGGTGGACCGAACAGCGGTGTCTTTTTGCAGATCACCTGCGACGACCCCGAGGACCTGCCGGTGCCCGGACAATCCTATACCTTTGGCATCGTCAAGGCGGCGCAGGCGCGCGGCGATTTCGACGTTCTCGCCGAACGCGGTCGCCGTGCCTTGCGGGCGCACATCACCGGCGACCTCGATGCCGGTCTCGCCAGGCTCGCCCGTGCTGTCGAAGAAGCCCTGCGGTAGGAGGCCGACCATGGACGCTCGGGTCGTGGACAGGAGCAACCGTCGGCAAACGCAGACGCCGGCGCACCAAGCACCTCCGTGCACCTTGGTGATTTTTGGCGCCGGTGGCGATTTGACAAAACGGCTCCTGATGCCGGCTATCTACAATCTGTCAAAGGCCAAGTTGCTGTCGGACAAGTTCTCGATCATCGCCGTCGACCGCACGCCAAAACCGGTCGAGGCCTTTCGCGATTATCTAGCCGAGGGAATCAGGAGCTTTGTCTCCGACACGGCTTCCGGGCCGGCGACCGAGCCGTTTGACAAAGAGGCGTGGGAGTTCGTCGCCAGCCGCATCACGCATTTCGCCGGAGACCTGACACAGTCCGACACCTATGCGCGGCTCCACGACACTCTGGAAAAGACCGCAGCGCAGCATCAAACCGGTGGCAATGCAGTCTTCTATCTGGCTGTCGCCGCGCAATTGTTCGGGACGATTGTCGAGCACATCGGCGCCGTTGGCCTCACTGAGGAAAAGGACGGCTGCTTTCGCCGCATCATTATCGAGAAGCCGTTCGGCACTGATCTCGCATCGGCCCGTGCACTGAACGCTCGCATCCTCAAAGTATTGTCGGAAGCGCAGATCTATCGGATGGATCATTTCCTCGGCAAGGAGACGGTCCAGAACATCATGGTGCTGCGTTTTGCCAACGGAGTGTTCGAGCCGATCTGGAACCGTGACCACATCGATCATGTGCAGATCACCGTCGCCGAGACCGTCGGCGTCGAGCTGCGCGCCCGATTTTATGAACAGACCGGCGCCTTGCGCGACATGGTGCCGAACCATGTCTTCCAGCTTCTCAGCATGACCGCGATGGAGCCACCGAACTCCTTCGACGCTGACGCGGTGCGCACCGAAAAGCACAAGGTGTTGGAGGCGGTACATCCGCTCGATGAGCCAGAGGTGCGCCGCAACACAGTGCGCGGGCAGTATGCCGCAGGGAAGCTCGGCGACACCGCGGACAAGGCGTACAGGGAAGAACCTGGCGTCAACCCCGACAGCGCCACCGAGACTTACGTCGCGATGCAGCTCGGCATCGATAATTGGCGCTGGGCCGGAGTGCCTTTTTATCTGCGCACCGGAAAGCGGATGACCCGGCGCACCACCGAGATTGCCATCCAATTCAAGCAAGCGCCGTTTGCGCTGTTTCGCGACACCCCGGTCGACATTCTGACCCCCAATGTCCTTGCTTTGCAGATTCAGCCCGATGAAGGGGCATCGCTGCAATTCGGGGCAAAAATCCCGGGGCCGGAAATCGCGCTCGGTGGCGTGCGAATGAATTTCTCCTATAAGGACTACTTTAGCACAGAGCCGACCACCGGATACGAGACCCTCGTCTATGACTGCATGATTGGCGATCAGATGCTGTTCAACCGAGCGGACGGTGTCGAAGCCGGGTGGGAGGTGGTCCAGCCGATTGTCGACCTGTGGAAAAACGACAAGGCGGTCCTGCTCGAAATGTATCCGGCGGGTAGTGCGGGTCCCGAGGCCGCGGACAATCTGCTGTGGCGTAGTGGCCGGCACTGGCGACCGATCAGCTGAGCGCGGAACCGGGTTTATGAGCCGTTCGATCATCGTTGCCCCGTCGATCCTGTCGGCCGATTTCGGCCGGCTCGCCGATGAGGTCCGAGCCGTCGACTCTGCGGGGGCTGATTGGATCCATGTCGATGTGATGGATGGGCGCTTTGTGCCGAACATCACGATCGGGCCAGTTGTCGTCGAAGCGGTACGCAAAGCGACAGCGAAGCCTATCGACGTGCATCTGATGATCGTCGAGCCCGAGCACTACCTCGACGACTTCGCCCGAGCCGGCGCTGATCATCTGCTCGTCCATTGCGAGCCGAGCTCGACCGTCCATCTGCACCGAACCTTGGCTCACATCCGCGACCTCGGCAAGATTGCCGGGGTGGTCTTGAACCCGGCAACCCCTCTGTCGCTGATCGAGTACGCGCTGGATCTTTGCGGGATCGTTCTGGTCATGACCGTCAATCCGGGCTTTGGCGGCCAGCAATTCCTGCCGGAGATGCTGCCGAAAATCCGCGCATTGCGGTGCCTGTGCGACGAGCGGGGCCTCGACCCAGTGATCGAGGTAGACGGAGGACTGAGCGGGGAAAATGCCTGGCAGGTAAGCGAGGCCGGCGCAACGGCCATCGTCGCCGGTTCTCACATATTCCACGCGCCGGACTACGCCCGTGCGATCTCAGCTATTCGTAATTCGAGCCGGCGGCCCTTGCAGTTGTGAACCTTGATCGCGACCAATTAAAGCGCGTGGCAGCGCTGCGCGCGATCGAGGAGGTCCAAGACGGCATGGTCGTTGGGCTCGGGACCGGTTCGACCGCCGCCCATGTTGTTGAAGGGCTCGCCGCGCGCGTCGCCGCCGGGCTCCGAGTGGTCGGCATCCCGACTTCCGAGCGCACGGCCGCGCAAGCACGCCGGCTCGGCATCCCGATTGCGACGTTCGCCGAGCACCAGCACTTGAATCTGACGATAGACGGGGCCGATGAGGTGCAGCTCGGTACGCTCGACTTGATCAAGGGTCTGGGCGGCGCGCTGCTGCGCGAAAAGATCGTCGCCGCAGCCAGCGACCGGCTGGTCATCGTCGTCGATCAGGAGAAGCTGGTCGAGCAGCTCGGCGAGCACACCCGCGTACCGGTCGAGGTCGCCCAATTCGGCTGGCAAGCCACCGCCGTGGCGCTCGCTAAGCTCGGCTGCGTTCCCGAGCGGCGCTACACAGTCAACGAGCAGCCCTACGTCACCGATGGCGGCAATTTCATCCTCGATTGCCGGTTCGGACCGCTCGCTGATCCCGGCACCACGGAGCAGCAACTCGCGATGACGGTCGGTACGGTCGAGAGCGGGCTCTTCGTCGGGCGGACGTCGGTTGTCGTCGTTGCCTCGATGACGGGTGTCGAGGTGCTGGTTGCGCCCGCAAGAAAGTAAGAAGCCGCCCGTTGCGGGCGGCTTCCGATTCGAGGGCGCCGGACGATTTAGCGTCCGTATCCGCTCTGGTAGGTTTCGGGTCCTGTCGAAGAGCCGAAGTTCTGATTAAAGCTCGCCAGACAATCGGCATGAAGTTGCGGATCGGTTATCGGACCGCACTCCTTTTGCATCCGCGCCTCGCGGAAACCGCGGCTCGTTTGCAACAGCCGATCGTAGCGTTCGCTGTCGATCACGTTCTGCCGCGCCGACCACGAGGGCGAGACATCGCCCGGGTCGGTCTGCGGCCCATTGGTTATCACTTGGGTCCCGCCGGCTGTCTGCGCGCGAGCGGCTGGCATCGCCGAAACCGTCATCAGGCAGGCAGCCGCGAAGGCCAAACTCGTAGTCTTGATGATCATGACCGTCGTCTCCTCGCGATAATGGTCAGCCAAGGAAACACGGGAAAAGGAATTTCAGTTCCGCGGAAGGCCACGAGCGGAGCTCGTGCCGTGCAAAAATTGTCAAGATTGTGGTAACGCAATTCGACGGCCAGCGTTAACGCCGTGATAAGGTAAATCCGAAAGAGCTCACGGTAGCGGAATTGCTGTCGTATGGAGGCTTGGATGGGACGATTGGTCATCGTGTCAAACCGTGTCGGATCGTCCCTCAAGGGCAACGAAGGTGGCCTCGCCACCGCGATGCTGGCAGCGTTCGATCGGCGCGAGGTGATCTGGCTCGGCTGGAGCGGCGAGGTCACGGACGAACCGTCTGGCCCGACCCGCGTGCACCGCGAGGGAAGGCTCACCCGCATGCTGGTCGATCTGGAGCGCTCCGACTACGCGGGTTATTATCTCGAATTCGCCAATAGCGTGCTCTGGCCGGTCTTCCACTATCGTGTGAACCTTGCAGAGTATGGTCGGGAACGATGGGTGGCCTACGGTCGGGTCAACGAGATGTTCGCCGAGCGTGTCGTCCCGGCTCTCAAGCCCGACGATATTCTGTGGGTCCACGACTATCACATGATACCGCTCGGCTCGGCGCTGCGCCGGTTGCGTGTTGACAACCCGATTGGCTTCTTCCTGCACATCCCATTCCCGGCGCCCGAGGTACTGGCGACGCTGCCGGTGCACGAAGCGTTGGTGCGTG
>Ga0306925_10002572_pt1 | contig 15700 bp, 16 predicted proteins | sample flu12Cox44000176_FD_203755 | JGI IMG/M metagenome (GOLD analysis project Ga0306925, IMG submission 203755) | Lab enrichment of tropical soil microbial communities from Luquillo Experimental Forest, Puerto Rico - flux8day.12C.oxic.44.000.176 (v2)... | ecosystem: Environmental > Terrestrial >... | reverse complement strand
ACGGGACGCAGCCGCTCGCGTAGCTGCCTTTTCGGGAACGGTCGCTCTGGTAAAGCGGGGATCTCTTTCCATGCGATCTTCTCCCCACGGTAGCGAATCTCCAGCTTTCCACTTTCCCATTCCCGCACTATAACCTTGGCTTGTGCGGGAGCATGATGGTAACTGTAGCGCTGAATCTGCAGCAAACCACCACGGTAGCGCACCACCCAATCATGGCTGAGCGCACGCTGCGCTTCCAGGCAGAAGACTTCCTCCAGCCGCCGCAGACTCGGTTTGCGACGATGAAAATCTTCTTCCGAGGCTCTTGTGCTCCGGCAGATAGGTTTCCCGAAGAAACTGATTGGCCGCCTCATAGCTGCCTATGTTCTGGCGGCGCAGTTGCTTGATCAGCCGGTCCTGATGCGTGCCATGATTGCGCTCCACTCTGCCTTTGGCTTGCGCAGAGCTGGCCGCGATAATACGGATGCCGAGCTTGGCGCACATGCGTCCAAACTGCGTCAGCGGCGCCTGCCCGGCTTGTTTCTCGGCTTCGCTGGCGGGGCGAACATAGACGTTCTTCCAATCCGTATACAGCGCCTGCGGAACGCCGTATTGTTCAATCCATCGTCGCAGCACGTTGGCCGTCGCCCAGGTGGTTTCTTGCTTCACTAATTGGCATAAGGTGGTTCCCGTGGCATCGTCCACCAAATTCATCAGACAGCCTTCTGGACCACGTTCCTCCAGCCAGGCATGGAAACTTCCGTCCAACTGCACCAGTTCGCCAAAATCGGCTTTGCGCTCGCGTCGCTTGCCATAGGGCCGGCGCTTGCGTTCCCGGCTCCATAGCCCGGCCAGCTTGAGCTTGCCCTCTTTGACTCGTCGTAACATTCCAGCTCGATCCACCTCTCGTGCACTCAACGCCGTTCTCCCCAAATCCAGCCTCCATGTGGGGCTTTAGCCTAAGGGGACATTTCTATCGAGGCGAAAAGGGGACATTTCTAAAGAGGTTCAACACGGGAGTGGTGCATAGAGAGCTGCGAGATTCAGATCGGGCGGATGCACTGGTGCGACAAGAAAAGGATCCTGCCACGCGCTGCCTGTTCGCGGCATCGACAGGCTCTTCAGCGCATGATGTTGATTCAGTTAGCGAGGTAGGGGCGATAAACCTGCATAGTTAGAGTCGCCAACAATTATTGGCCCCGGGGCACCTTCACTGAGCAGCGACTTAGTTCTTCGCAGAAGGAGTGTGCCTGATGGAGGCTTGCATTGCGGTCGAATGCTTGCCCGCCATGGCTTGCTTGCGCCTTTGATGACCAGCCCGCATGCTGATCCCATTCTTTTGTGCCTTCGTGGCATGCGCGTTTGTGGTCGCCGGTGTGGGTTGATCGAAATGGTCTGGGTCAACCTCCTGCTGTCCATGCGCCTGCATTAAGAAGACGGGAAAACCTCCGACTGCCACCATTAGAACTAATATTCTTAGCGACTTCATAATCTCCTCCGTTAAGATCGAAGCGTTCCCGCAATTGCCAGCCGATTCAGCACTAAGGCCGCAGCGAAGAGCGCCGTCGTTGCAAGTTACCGAGCTTTGATCAACTAACCCACTCTACCTTTATAGGCGTAAGGGAGAGAGAGAATCGCTCATCGCCAGAGGCAAGAAAATTGGGTAGGTTGCTTGCTGAGAATTGAACTGGGGGGCGGATACCAGCCCGCTAGCACTGGTCGGTTGTCGGGGAGTCGGGCAATAACCCTAGAGCCTAGCTTGCTGGGAAGCGCCGGATCAATCGGCCCTCAGATGCGGACCGACGGATTTTTTTCGACAATGAGCGCAAAGCCAGTCGGCGGATTTTCGCCTTACTAAGTAGAGGTCAAATCAGGGATCGACCTCAAATTGAAACAACGAGAAGGAGCACGATCTTGATACTGACGACGACAGTGAATACTTTCTTGAAACGGAAGCTAAGCGTGGGCCTGACTATGGCTGCGCTGATCCTTCCTCTCACAGCAGCAGCTCAAAATACAGTTACTTTCCTGCGTACCGACGAACCTGGTCGCTGGTTTAAGAATACTGCCGGACCGATTGCCGGTACGCAGTCGCTGGCCGTAGCTGCGCCGGGTGTGGTGGTGACATTCGAGGACATCAACACCTCCAACGCGGTGCATACTGTAACGAGCTTGCTTTATCCCACCGGCGCTGCGGGCATGCCGTTCGACTCCGGCACGATTGATGACGATGTAGTAAACGTCACGTTGACGACCCCAGGCCTCTACGTATTTACGTGCAAGATCCATCCCTATATGTTTGCCGCGGTCATCGTGGACGATCCGGCCACCCCAGGTTTAGATTTAGGCGACAGCATAAAGCTGCTCACAGGTGTGACCGTGCCCACCAGCAGCGACCTTGCTACCCGCCTGCTGCGTACGTTCTTCATCGCTACCAATCCTTCCAACTGGCAAGACCACACCCTCGCCACCTGGCATGTGACGTATCCCAACGTGCCGGTTCGCATCACCGGAGGAACGGTCGTCAATCTCGCGGACGTACTGAGCACCCGTTACGGTAATGACACGACTATGGCCCAGCCCTTCAACCCGCAGACGCCGGGCGTCGGTGAAGTCTGGGTGGACACGCAGTTTGAATTGACTGCCCACAAAGACAAGCCAGGAACGGCCACTGCGGTTGATGCCACGTCGTGGAGGCCGAGGATCAAAGTCGCGCTTCCGCAGATTGACTTGAATAACCCTCACAACATGTGGGCCGATCGCAACCAAGAGTTGATCTACCAGACCATGTGGTTCGATCACTTCCTAGCGGCTTTTGATCGTAAAACCGGACAACTGGTGAACAACCTGATGGTCGGGCCGGATCCGTCGCATGTGATGACCCTCACGAGCAACGACCACGTCCACGTCGCCTTGGACGGATCGGACGATTCCAACGCTGTGGTCGAGCTTGCGCCCGGCGGCGGAAGCATCGTGCGGAAAATCAATATCGGCGAGGGACATCCCCATGCCCACTGGATGGGTCACACCGGAGAAGTCATGGTGACACCCAATTCCTACACGGCAGACTCCACGATCTTTGACTTCGGTACGGACTCTATCCGAACCATAGTGCCTGTCGGCAACTTGCCGATCGCCACCAGCATGATGCCAGACGATAGCAAGTACTATGTAGCCAACTTTCTCGACAGCACCATCACCGTAATAGACACGGGCACCGGCGCGGTCAAGAGCACTTTGAACCTGCTGGCCAACTATGACCCCATCAGCGGGACCGTCACCGGACCTGTTGGCGGTCTGCCCATCCAGACCCCGGTCAGCCCCGACGGTAAAGTCATGCTGACGGCCAACGTGCTGACAGCCACCCTCACCGTGGTCGATCCCAGGACCGATGCACTCGTGGCAAGCCTGCCTTGCGATCCAGGGTGCCATGGTGTGCAGTGGGGAGCCAAAAGAGGAGGGGGTTACTACGCCTACGTGAGCAGCAAGTTCTCCAACACGCTGCTGGTGGTCGATCCTAATCCTGCCAACGACGGCGACCTGACTAAAACCAAAGTCGTGGGCAGGATATTGCTCAATGCTCTGCCTTCAACGAAGGCCGACGATCAAATCGTCGGTAACACGGGCATGGGCGGACAAGGCGTGCTGCCGATACCGAACGTCTACAACGGCTGGGTGCAAAACCTGCCGCAAGGATTTCAAGGGCAGTTGACGCCGAGCCAGCTCAATCCGTTCCCGGGACACTAAGACTGGATGGGAATGGGTAATTAGCATGTTCCTGTTGCAACGAACAGTGGCCAGCTACAGCTGGCCACTTTTTTCAGATGAAGCATCGATTGCCGCTCGCTCAGGTCGAGACGCGCTGCTCCGGAACCCATTGAAATTCACGCGGCCTGCAAAATAATTTCCTGGCAAAACGCAAAATCGCGGCTAACTCTTCGCCTTAACAGATGAGGGCCAAGCCCCAAAAAGGAAAATACGCAGACATTACCGAATCCGTTTTCTTCCAAGCCGCCTGAAAAACAACGGGAAGTCGGCACAACGCTGTAGCAATGATTGTTAGGGGGATTTAATGACTCGCTTCGCGATTGAGCGATTATTGGCAAAGACACATTATCTGTTGGCTTGCGTCCTCCTGTTCTATGTGCCTAACAGCTCGGCCACTGTTTTCGCCTCGGTTCGCGGGATTGTCCACGATCCGCAACATCATTCCGTTAACCAGGCACGGGTAACGCTGCAGGCAAACGACTCAGGCTATCGGCTGATGACCGGCACAACTCCAGATGGAGAGTTCCAATTCGATGCCGTTCCATTCGGCCTCTATACCATCAGTGTCGACGCGCCCGGGTTCGCGCCACAATCGCAGGTTTTGCAGCTGACGTCAGGTTCTGCGCCTATCCTTCATTACCAATTGGCTGTGGCCACGGCGAAGCAGGAGGTCACCGTGACCGCACCGCGTGAGGATTTGGATCCCGAATCCCCCCGGCGTGGTATTTTGATCGATCAGCAACAAATCTCTCGTTATGCGGGAGTGGATACCAGTAACAGCTTCAAGATCATCACCGAATTCGTCCCCGGATCGTACATGGTGCACGATCAACTGCACGTACGCGGTGGGCACCAAGTGACGTGGGCGCTTGACGGTGTACCCATCCCCAACACGAACATCGCGTCCAATTTGGGCCCTCAGTTTAACCCCAAAGACGTGTCGTACCTGCAAGCGGAAACTGGTAGTTACGCGGCCGAGTATGGTGATCGAGTTTACGGTGTTTTTAACGTGGCTACCAATACTGGCTTCGAGCGGAATCGTGAAGCGCAACTCATACTCATCTACGGTAACTACAAGCAGATTGACGACTGGTTGAGCTTCGGTGACCACACCTCGAAGTTCGCGTATTACTTCAGTGCTGGGGGCAACAATACCAACTGGGGCCTAGAACCAACGACGGAGGTCAATCTGCACAATCGGGCCTTCGGCGGTGGCGCATTCACCTCTCTTATCTACAACCCCAACCCCAAAGACCAGATTCGTTTTGACGCCGGGTTGCGCCTGGACTACTACCAGGTTCCCAACGATCCTGACATGCAGGCAGCAGGAGTCAACAACCGCCAGCGCGAACAGGATATGTTTGCGACCGGAACCTGGGTCCATACGTTTTCTCCCGGTCTGATGCTCATTACCTCGCCTTTCTATCACTTCAACCGAGCGGCATATGAGGGCGGACCAAGCAACGTGCCTATCACAACCGACAACCGAGCCTCAAATTACGAGGGCGGCCAAATCACCCTGTCCGCGATTAACCGCAGAAACAACGCACGCTTCGGTATTTATTCGTTCGCGCAGCAGGACAATACCTACTTCTCGATGATCGCGAATGACGGCACCGGCCAGCAATTCAAGCAGAGAGTTTATCCCGGCGGCTATCTGTTCGCCGGCTTCATCGAAGATCAATTCAAGGCAACGAATTGGTTGACGTTTACTGCCGGTCTTCGTCTGACTCACTTCTCGGGAGGTGTCACGGAGAACGCAGTCGATCCACGACTGGGAGTGGCCATCGCGGTCCCGAAGCTAAATTGGGTGCTTCGGGCTGCTTATTCGTACTACTATCAGCCACCGCCGCTCGACACTGTTACTGGTTCACTCCTGAACTACACCCAAGCGCAGGGTTTGGGCTTTCTTCCCCTGAAGGGAGAACGCGACATCCAGCAGGAGTACGGTGTAACCATCCCGATCCGTAATTGGACCTCCACACTCACCTATTTCCACACCAGCGTGCGAAACTTCTTTGACCACGACGTAATCGGCAATTCCAACATCTTTGTGCCTCTCACCATTGAGGGAGCGATCATTGAGGGAGAGGAGGCCACAATCCGCTCGCCCCTGATTCTCCACCGCTATCGCGCCCATATGGTCTATTCCCACCAAATCGCCCAAGGTCTCGGTGCGGTCACCGGTGGACTCACGGATTTTTCGCTGCCACTCGGCGGGGCGTTCTACCTCGACCACGATCAGCGCAACACCCTATCAGCAGGCTTCGAGGGCGATCTCCCGCGGCGTACTTTCGCTGCCGTCACCTTTAACTATGGCTCTGGCTTTCTCAACGGTAACGGTCCGAGTCATTTGCCCGCCTACTACACGGTTGATTTGTCAGTTGGAAAGTCTATCGGCGAAAACTGGATGGTCCGTTTTATCGGCACCAACATCAGCAACCAGCGCTACATGCTCGACACTAGCAACACCTTCGGAGGCACCCACTGGGCGGATCCGTTTATGTGCTCTGTGCAGGTGAAATTCCGGTTTCATTATTAAAACCGACGGTCTGACTCGGGCCTTCGCTTGAGTCCCTTAATGGCTACTATTGGATGCGTGAACAGGACAAACCGCATGGTGATGCGGCAGATCGCCGGTTTCGCTGATTGCGGTTTCATGTCTCAGTGTGTTCGTGCCGCTGCCTGTCAGGGTTGACTAATGCTCCAATTAATTCACGCCAAAGCAGCGAGAAAAGTTCGGAAATCGTCTGCGAGGGCCGCGCCAGCACGATCACAAGCGGAAACGAGAAACGCCCTACGGCGAGGAGCCGCGAGCGGCTCCTGCTTGTCGGCCATCCGAAAGTTGGCCAGCGCTTCGAGGGAATTGATTGCCTTCCCGAAGCTATGCTTGCAGAAGAACGCACTGGCAGCGAGCCTCATACTGGGTGTTCTCTGGTCGATTTGGCATTTGCCTGTGACCAATTACCTTGGGACCGCCACCCCTCATGGGGCGTCCTGGTTTCCTTTTTTCGTTACGTTTGCTGCAGCCATGACGGCCGTTCGCGTCTTGATCTCCTGGATTTACACCAATACAAACAGCGTATTGCTGGCCCAGTTCATGCATGTAAGCTCCACCGCCTCCTTGTCATTTTCAGTCCGCCGAGTGTGACAGCTAGACAAGAAGTGATATGGTAAGCACTCTACGCAACCGTGTTGTGGCTCCCAGTGGCGGTCGTGGTTAAGGTATTCGGGAAGCGCTTAATGCGGACAAGAGCCCAAGCAGTTCCGGGTAGCGACTGAATTGTCGCGTCAATTGGAAGGATCGACGTATGGAGCTTCATCTTGGAGAGAATCCGCTGTCGGTGGTGTACATGATTAACAGCGAGGCTGCGACAGCCATAGTCAACACGCCCCTGTCTCTTTGTTTGGTGTATTGGGCCAACATATCGTGCGCTCTTCTTATCTCTGCAAGCTGGAGGACAGTCCCGCTCGCCAGGCCAACTTTCGGTTATCAAACCTTTCCTTATTGCATTCAGTCGGCCGAGAATGACTTCTAGCAAGAAAGCTATTAATCGAAGACCTGGGTGTGGTGCTTTTTTTGGGGAACGGGACCCGCCCACCAAAAGTCGAACGTTGGTCAGTCAAGGACTAGGGCTGTCGTTCCTGGCTTAATTGACGTAGCCTATGGCTCAGGCAAGAGGCCCTCCGTGAACCCGAAATACAGTTCAGACGAAAGAAGGAAATCTTCCGGCAGCGGGAGCCGCCAAATTCGGCTGGCCGGCTCCATACTCGGCTATCGGGCTCACATTTGTGCTTTCTTTAGCACAGCGGAGGACGCCTATCGTGTGCTGCTTCCATTTATTCGAGAGGGCCTGGAATGCGGCGAGAAAGCCGTCCACACCATCGATCCCAAGCGATGCGAAGAGCACATCCAGCGGTTGGAATCTGCTGGAATTGATGTGGCCGCCGTACAAAAGAATGACCAGTTGGAGCTGCGCGACTGGACAAATACCCATCTGAACGGGGGGCAATTCGACCCGCACAAGACATTGGCTTTGTTTGAAAAGGTCGTGAAGGAAGCCAAGGCAAAGGGCTTCCAACTGATACGTTTCGTTACTCAGATGGAGTGGGCTTTGGAAGTGGGCGTTGACCTCAATGAACTGCTGGAATATGAGGCGAGGGCAAATGAGGTCTGGATACGCCACGAAGGCCCGGTTAATCCGGTGATCTGCACGTACGATCTCACGAAGTTCCGCGGAGACGTTGTTGTTGATATCATGCAAACCCATCCGTTGGTCATCATCGGAGGGGTCCTGCAGGAAAATCCGTTTTTTGTTCCGCCGGAGGAATTCTTAGAGCAATTACGAGAGAAGCGCGCCAGTTGATTCCTCGGACACTACTTTGGCAGGTCGATTTAGATGAAAGAAGCGATGGATGAGGCTAAGTACCTCAAGACTTGCATCAACAATCTGATCAGTATGCTGACCTTGCCTGCCATCTGGACGGGCAGAGAGGCCCATCAGATCGCCACCGCCCTACTCGATGTGCTCCTGGACATGTTGCAGCTGGATTGGGTGTATGTCCGACTGAAAAACACAACCGGCGGTGCGCCTATCGAGATGATTCGACATGCTCAATTTGGAAACACAGCCGACCGCATCGAAGTGGTCAAAGGGGTACTTGAGAACTTACTGCAATGCGACACACAGGCGTGGCCTGTGGTTGTGCAGAAGTCCCTCGAGGAAGAGCGGTTCTCGATCGCCGTATTTCGCCTTGGCCTACACGATGAAATGGACTTACTCGTCGCCGGTTCCAAGCGCGCTGAATTTCCCGACGTGTATGAGAGGCTTCTGCTGAATGCAGCGGCGAATCAGGCGACGATTGCGTTGCAAGAGTCCCGACTTCTGGGTGAACAAAAACGGCTCGCAGAGGAGCTGGACCAAGAAGTTGCCCGAAGCGGGTTCTATCTCACCGAAGGCGAGCGCTTGTCTCACACCGGAAGTTGGTCATTCGAACCAAACGGGTTTTTTAGGCATTGGTCTCGCGAATTGTTCGAAATCTACGGTCTCGATCCGGATGGGAAAGCCCCCACGCTGGAGGAGTATCTGGCACTCATTCACCCGGATGACCGCCAGTTCATGGCAGAACTCATCGAACGGATGGTGGCCGAACACATCGGTTGCGACGTCCGGAAGCGAATTGTGCGGCCCAACGGAGAGGTTCGATACATTCGGTGCGTCGGTATTTCGGTTGTTGACGGCGAAATCCTCAAGGAAATCGTTGGTACCGCCATGGACGTGACCGAACAAGAGCATTTAACACAAGAGTTGCAGCGGCGGGAGGCCTATCTGACTGAAGCTCAGAAGCTGAGCCATACCGGAAGCTTCGGTTGGAAGCCGCTGAACGGAGAGATCTGCTGGTCAGACGAAACGTTCCGCATTTTCCAGTTTGACCCCGCGACCACACCGACACTTGCTCGAATACTCGAATGTGTTCACCCGGAGGATGTGCCCGCAGTTCAGGAAGTAATCGAGCGTGCAACTGCCGGTGGCAAGGGTTTCGACTTCGAACATCGCCTGTTGACTGCTAGTGGGACGATCAGACACGTCCACGTTGTAGGAAGTCCGATAGAGGACGAATCAGCCAACCCTGAATTCGTCGGCGCGATCACGGACATAACCGAGCGGCGTGAGGCGAACGCCGCGTTGGAGCGAGCATTTGATGAGATCAAGGCGTTGAAGGACCAGTTGTACAAAGAAAACCTTGCCCTTAAAGAAGAAATCGATCGCTCTTCCATGTTCGAGGAGATCGTAGGCGCTTCTCCTGCACTGCAAAAGGTACTGTCTCGCGTATCGAAGGTTGCAAAAACGGATTCCACGGTTCTCATCACTGGTGAAACTGGAACAGGCAAGGAACTCATCGCGCGTGCCGTACACAAGCGCTCAGTGCGCGCGGAGCGGACGTTCGTGAGCGTGAATTGCGCAGCCATTCCACAGTCATTACTGGCCTCGGAATTGTTCGGGCATGAAAAGGGGGCATTCACAGGAGCGCTGCAGCGTCGCCTCGGCCGATTCGAACTGGCCGAGGGTGGAACCATCTTCCTCGATGAGATTGGGGAGCTTCCCGGTGAGACCCAAGTAGCACTCCTTCGTGTCTTGCAGGAGAGAGAATTCGAACGAGTGGGCGGGTGCCAACCCATACGGGCGGACGTACGTGTGATCGCTGCTACCAATCGGGACTTGGAGGCCGCGATTGAGGGCGGGATGTTTCGCAGCGACCTGTTCTATCGGCTTAACGTTTTTCCTATCGCCGTTCCGCCCTTGCGCGAGCGCAAGGAGGACATTCCAATGCTGGTTGAGTACTTCGTCGATCGATATGCCAGCAAAGCAGGTAAGAAGATCCATCGTATAAGCCAAAAGACTCTCGATCGGTTGACTGCCTATCCCTGGCCGGGAAATATTCGTGAGCTTCAGAACGTAATTGAGCGGTCGGTCATCTTATGCGAAAGCGAGGATTTCTCGGTGGATGAGAGTTGGCTTCCGCATGATGCCGTTCCCGCTATCCAAAACAGACAGCCAATCACAGAGAAGTTGGTTTCACAACAGAAAGCGATCATTGAGGCAGCGCTGGCTGAAAGCAAAGGGCGAGTGTCAGGACCGACCGGTGCCGCAGCCAAACTTGGAATTCCGCCATCCACGCTGGAATCGAAGATCCGCTCCCTGAAGATCAATAAGCACCACTTCGCCGCCTAAAGCACCCAGCCACAGATCCCAACATTCGCGACGTTTCGCGAATTCTCGAATACTCGCGAAATTGCGTCTCGCGCATCTCAGGATTTTCAAGAGGTTGGGATTGGCAACTGCATTGCATGGTGCAAGCCAACGACCCGTTCCTCAGATGGAACCGATGACTCTGAAGATTCAAAGAAGGGCGGCGGACCGATTTGTGGTCTTCGCGTTGAGCGGTCGGATCCGAACGGAATATGTCGCGGAGTTGCAAAACCTCGTCGATTTCGCGGCAGCAAAGAACAGTGTTGTTCTTGACTTAAAGGAAGTGCGCCTGGTGGACCGCGAGGCAGTTCAATTTCTCGCACGCTGCCAAGCGGAAGGCGTCGGACTCGACAATTGTCCGGCCTACATTCGCGAGTGGATTGAGAGGGAACGAACGCAATTGACGTAGTCGCAGGCCAGCGTACCTCGAAGTGGGTACGCCTGGATGATCCTCTGGGCGGTAAGAAAGTACTGCGTCTCGCGATGGCTGTGGTCAGTGATTTGCAGGAATCTCGGCCAAGCGAGGTACGAACCTAATACCAGTAAGACCAAACGAAAGGGAGTGAATACATCATGGACAGAATGTTGGTAGTGGTTTTTGACAACGAAACCAAAGCCTACGAAGGAAAGAAGGCGCTTACGCAGCTCGATAACGAAGGCAGCATCAGCGTGTACGGCTACGCGGTAGTGGCCAAGAACGTAGACGGCACGGCATCGATCAAACAAGGCGACGACGCCGGACCGCTCGGGACCCTTGCCGGCACAGCGCTGGGCAGCTTGATAGGAGCGCTGTTCGGCCCCGTCGGGCTGGCAGTAGGCGCAACTGCCGGGTTAACTGGTGGCGCGAGCTTCGATCTGTTGAATGCTGGTGTCGGTGAAGACTTCATCGATGAAGTGTCCAAAGCTCTAACCCAAGGCAAGGTAGCTGTCGTTGCCGAAATTGAAGAAGACTGGACGACGCCCGTGGACACCCGCATGGAGGCGATTGGCGGCACAGTCTATCGTCGCGCATTGTCGGACGTAACGCACCAGGTGAACCAGGAGAACGTGGCCGCGATGAAGGCCGACATGGCCCAGTTGAAAGCAGAGCATGCGCAGGCCCGCGCTGACCGGAAGGCCAAGCTGGAAACCAAGATTAATCAGCTTGACTCGAAGATTCAGGACCAGTTGCAGAAGGCTAAGGAGCAACGCCAGGCAACCGAGCGCAAGGCTCAAGCCAAAGTCGAGATCCTCAAGTCGAAAGCGGCGGCTGCAGCGGCCAGGGCGTCGTAACTGTTCACAAGAACTGAACAAATCAACCGGCGATTGGGTTCATCGCCTCAAGCCCGGATCAGCGGACCATTGGAAAGAATCGATGGATCCGTTGATTCGGCAAGGCTCCTACAGAGAGGAACCAGTGTCAGCACTCATACCAATTCGAACAGTGCTCGCGTATGCACTTTCCTCGCTTTGTCTCATTCTTCCAACGCTTACCGCTGGGCAGGCAGCATCGAATACACAATCTCAGGACGAGGAACTGCAAATGGGCCAGGAGGTCTTCGATCAGCTCAAGGCCAAGGGAGAGATCATCGAGTCTTCCCCTCTGTATGACCAGCTGAAGCCAATAGCCGACTCCATTACGCAAGCAGCGCAGCCCAGATACAACCATCCATTCAAGTTCTACCTTGTGCACGAAACACAACCCAACGCCTTCGCGACTCCGGGTGGCAATGTCTACGTCGTGGATTCATTGCTGTACTTCGTAAAAAACAAGGAGCAGCTTGCCCATCAGACGAAGACAGACCTCCTGCATGGTTCCGGCATAGGCAAAGAACTTCACTTCTACCGGGCGTCGCTGGCCGATGCGCCATGACCGCCGGCTGGACTGCCGTAATGTATGCAGTGAATACCCCGTCTCGTGAAACAGGATCGTCGGAAAATCAAGGAGATCCAGTCCCGTCTCAACGATCTTGGGGTGGCAAATTGCCACATCGATCCCCCGCTTGAGTTGCTCCCGGTACCACGACTCTCGCTTGTGGGTGGGCACACTGGCCCGTAACGTCGCCGCCCGGATTCCCTCCGCTCGAAATAACCCTTCCCAGCGTTCAATGACATCGTGTTTGTTCGTGTAGACCGCAAATACTTGGCACTTGCGGCCCCGTGCCAGTTGAGTTTTAACTTCCTCGATGAGCGCCCGCTCCTTCGCATAGGCCAGATGCGGGTCCAGGTCCACGGTTTCGGCGATGACAAAGCCTCTCGCTGCACTTGGTCTCCGGATTGAACTCTGACCCATACAACGTGCCAAACCCATACGGATGGTCCGGCCACGCCAACAGCGTATTGAGCATGGTGCTGACCACGCTGCTGTTTCCTCGGTGCTCCTTCAGGCAGGCCGTGATCTCCTTCTCCAGCTCCTCATAAGCTGTCTTCAGGGGCTCCGCCATGCCCACTGAAACGACTTCCTCGCCGGTAGCTCGGCAACCCGTCCGAGATATCCTCCAGGCCGATAAAGGCACAGTGGTCCATCAGATACTTGCCGAACAGCAGGGGCGAAGCGCCCGGCTTGCGCTTAATGGTGACTGTCTTCTTGGTCTTCTTGGAACAGGCGTTGTCTTCAACGGTAATCCTTTCAATGGTCTCGATCACCCCAAAATCGCGGGTAAAGCGTTCGCGTCCGGCCGAACCCCATTCGTAGCAGTCGCTGGTCATGCGCTTGGCGTCGGTTCGAAACAGGGTGTTGAAGAGATCATCCGCATAGCCGGAGAGCAAGGTCCCAGTCAGTCCCAGAAACCCGCGCGCCGTTCGGTAGAGTACGCCCAATGCATTGCCTTGTGCCGTATCCCCGGCGAGTTGATGGATCTCATCCGCAATGGCGTAGTCAAACCATTCAGGCATGTAGCGGCCCATATACTCCGCTGGAGCCATGCGCACGATTTTGCTGCCGTCGGCTTGCCAAAGCGCACAGTACCTGGTCGTCCCGTTCTTCTGGTGCTCCACGATCTCGTGCAAGCGTTTCCCGTCGAAATCGGTGATGGTGAGGCGCACCCCGTCCGTCTCGATCGGAGAACCTGTATCGGGGTTGGTCAGCCCTCCCAGGTATCTTCCCGAACGGCTTCGGCCATAACAGTGCTTCCAGAAGTACGAGAGCTTGGCCTTCTCTCGCCCAATGCAGAAGATCGCAGTTTCGGGGCAGAGCCTCCGCCAGCCTTTCCGTCCCAGCCGGCGCAACTCGCTCATTGAGCAGCTATGCATCCCCTCTCGAACGATCTCACCCCGCCGGGGGCGAACTTCGTTGATGCCGTGAGGCTCCCGCGAATTGCCACCATCGCGCATATCGTCGATCAGAAACACCCGCACGCGGGGCAGTGTCAGAAAAGCTTCGCGCGCCCATTTCTCCACCAGATGCGGTGGCGCCATAACCAGCCCTGTGAAAGGCCGGCCATTGCTGTGCACTAGCATGCTGCCCAGCGCGATCAACGTCTTGCCTGCACCACATTCCGCTACGACATTGGCATTTCGTGCCAACTGCCAGCGCTTGCTCACACCCATAATGGCCAGGGCCTGCGCGGGATATGGAGTTCTGAGCATATGCGAGAGCAGTGGAGATGGTGGCTCACCTGCGCCAAACAGCGCCGGGTACGAGGACAAAATGCGGTCGCCGATCTCCTCGCTGTGAGTTCGGAGATAATCGTGGATGGTGCCGAGGTTTGGCATGGATTTCTCCGGGAAAGCGGGCAGGTGAGATGAAGCTGGAGGTGGAGTGCTATTCCGGGCGGAAAGCTGACGAAAGGCCGGTTCGGTTCCGGCTGGACGGACACGAGTACCTGGTCGAAGAGGTCCTTGACCAGTGGTATGGCCCGTCAGACACCTATTTCAAGGTCCACGCAGATGACGGCAACCTTTATATCCTGCGCCGGGAGACAGCCGTACCCGAGGGGGCATGGCATCTGGAATCTTTCCGGCAATTGCCACGGAGGAAGTCTTAGGCAACCGATCTTAACTGCACTCGCTGGCGCCACCTGTTGCAGGGTTAGAAGGCTCTAGGAAGGAAAACAGGCTTCGAGCCAGAGCTTGAGCGTAAGGTCATGCCGCGATTCGTTGGCGAGATAAGGCCGCAATTCTTTCGCGTACCGCGCTCTGAGCATGCGCTCGTCTAACCGCCCTGCTTTTGCGAGAAATTTCGCATCTTCGAGGTCGACCGGGCTGTTGCGAGCCAGTTTGGCAAGCACAAGGTCATGGACATCGAGGGCGAAGAGGCGAAGTCGAGCGAATGAGCCCGGGAACACCTCAGTTAAGCGTGCTGCGAAATCCGCCGGAACATCGGCAATGGTCACGTGCTGAAGGTACATTCCGTGTTTCTTGTGAAGCGCAGAACCACGCCCGGCAATCGTCTCAAGTTCCGCGATCGCCGATGACGGCGTCGCGGCGATGTAATCGACGTCCGCCGTCGGCCGAGGCAAATCGTAGAGCACGGACAAAACGAAGCCACCCAAGCAATGAAGTTCGACCGCTGACTGGAGAAGCTGATCAACATCTTGCAGGAAGGCCTTCCAGTGCGCTGGCGGATTCCGGAGTGCATCACGCGACATACCTGAGCACCTCGGGTCGCCAGTTGCTTAGCACATTCCATCGCCGCGCCTCTTTCGGGCGATGTTTTCTTAGCCACTTGCGCTCAGCGTCACTAAAATCCTTTCCTCCTAACAGCTCCTCCTTCACAAGCAAACTACGCCCGAGCCTGGATTCCAGTTCTTCAAGAACAGCGTCCCTTTTGGGGTTGCGGGATGGCGATCGGGCGCCCGCCTTTCTCGCCAGCGAGACCACAAATCCAAGGCGATTCTGCAGGTCGTGAAGCTTGGCCTGCTGGACCAGCCATTCCGTGTTCATGTCCCAGTACTTCAGCATCAGCCACGGCAAGGCCTCAAACAGTCGCGCTTCCAGCTGCTCTTGGGCCAGTGCCGCGAGGAGAAGTTCAGCGGGGTTCATGCATCGACGTGGACTTGGCAGATAGTCGAAGCCCGGATATCCGAGGCCAGCTAAGTGCGACGCCAGCTGATCTGGACTAACCTTCTTGGAGGCCATGGATGGTCGGGACGGCGGCAAGGATGACGGAGATAGCTTGTATACCCGTACCATCTTTCGCGCCAACTCCGGTATCAGTGGCCTCCGGCCTTTTTCCAGCATGGAGAGATAGCTCTGCGACACACCGAGTTCCCTCGCGGCTC
>Ga0306925_10002571_pt1 | contig 15708 bp, 15 predicted proteins | sample flu12Cox44000176_FD_203755 | JGI IMG/M metagenome (GOLD analysis project Ga0306925, IMG submission 203755) | Lab enrichment of tropical soil microbial communities from Luquillo Experimental Forest, Puerto Rico - flux8day.12C.oxic.44.000.176 (v2)... | ecosystem: Environmental > Terrestrial >... | reverse complement strand
ATTTCAGGCAGTACTGATTGTGCGGGAAGATGTTGATGAAATCGTTGCCGCCGTGATTGCCCCAGGGCGCCGTCCATTGGCGTGCGCCGCGGGCGTAGTCGTCGGCGTTCTCGCCACCGCGACGATAACGGCCCTCGAGATTGCCGGTCGGATAGATGACGAGACAGGTGTGGCAACGGCCGTCACCCACGGCCTGTGCTGCCATGCCCACCATTTCGCTGATGGTAGGCACTCCTGTCGGAGCAAATTTGACGTTGGGCAGGCGCATCTGCGCGATAAGCCACTCCGCGTTGACCAGAGTGAGCCCCCACTCCGAATCGTAGGGCGGGGCGAAGTAGGGCCGTGGCGCCCACTGCGACGCGGAGCCGCCGCTGCCGCCGGCGATATGGCTGTCGCAGCAGATGACGCCCTCGATCTGATCCGGCGTGACACCTGCCTCGTCCATCGCCTTGCGGCAGGCCAGGATGGAGTAGGCGCCGAGTGTCTTGTCCATCGAGACGCCGTCCCAGCGACGGTCGACCGGCGAATGTCCGACACCAGCCACCGCGACCTTGCCGCGGTGCTCCCATACGCCGAGCCCGTCCTTGTCTCGCCGCCACTGATACCGGTCTGGCGCGTTCATGGCTCCTCCTTTCCTCTACGCTCCGGCGGTGAAGGTATGGCAGGGACGAACTAGTGATCGGAACCAAACATTTGAGTCCACGCCGCGTCTTCAGGGCCAAAGTGCCGGAGCAACGATGCCCCAATCCTCGGCGATGCGTCCGTTCTCAAAGCGATAGATTGCAACACACGACCCTTCATAAGGGTTGCCGTTGTGGACAGTTCCGGTCACCTGCCAGCGCACGGCAACTCGATCGCCCTCCTCGATCATATCGAGGATTTCTATTTTCGCAGGCGTCTGTACTCCCGCCCGCATACGATTTTGGCGGCCCGCCTCCATCATTTGGCGGGCGCCCTCATGTCCCGCCGGCAGGGCGGGCTTGCCCGGCTCGTGCAGCCGGAAGTCCTCAGTGAACCAATCGCTGATGCGATCGGGAGCGCCCGAGCTCATAGCCGCAGCAATTTCCCGCAGCAGGTCCGTTTGCTGAGACACTCTGATGGCCTCCCGTTCGGGTACTAATTGTCAGGTTTCATCCACTAGGCGACGACCCGCCACTCGTGGATGAGCTGGCCTGTAGCCACCTCCTCGAACGTCACCTCGACGGCCGCACCCACCGGCACCTTGTAGGGCGGGGTGCCCGGGAGATTGGAATAGAAATTGACCCCCGGGTCCGCGTCCAAGGTCACCATTGCCAGGTTATAGGGCTGATCAGGCATGCGCCGGTTGAGGCGGCCATCCTCGATCACGATGTAGGTCGCGATATGGCCTCTTCCCTCAACTTCTTTCCAGGTCAGACCGGCGGCCACGTTGCAGACCTGGCAGGCCTGCTGCGGCGGGTATTGCAGCCTGTCGCATTGAGCGCAGTGCTGCAAGACGAGCCGCCTTTGATTGACGGCGTCCCAGAAGGGCTTGCTCAGAGAGTCGGGGACGGGGATCAGCTTTGGCATCGTTTCATCCCTCGCCCCGTCCAACCCACTGGCCGTAGACGGGGTATTGGCAGCAGACGAACTCGATATAGGCCGGGCGGCCTGAGGTATTGACGTCGAGCGCCCGCCGCAGCGCCGGGATCACCTCGGCCGGCTCGCTCACCCGCTCGGTGTGGAAGCCGAGGGCGCCGATCACCTTCGACATATCCACGTCGTCGGGCCCCAGCACCCGGTGTGTGAAGGGGTCGTGTCCCGGCCCCCAGAAGCCGGGCCCATAGCCCGCAAAGCCGCCATTGCTGATGTGCACGACGGTGACCCCGAGTTTCTCGCGCAGCAGAACCTCGAGGTTGCCGAGCATGTAGCCAAGGCCCGCCTCGCCGGTCACCGCCACCGATGCCCTCTCCGGAAACGCCTTTTTGGCGGCAATGGCAGCAGCCAGGCTGAAGCCAAGCGTCGAGACGTTGCCCCAGCCCAGGAAGCCGCGCGGGATCAGCGTGTCAAAGACGGTGCTCAGCTGGTCGCGCGTGTTGCCGGATTCATGCGTCACAAACGAATTCTTCAGATCCAGCACCTCCATCAGATCGCCGTACACCCGATAGGGGTTGATCGGCTTCTCGTCGGAGTTCATGACCTGCCGGTATCTGGCAAGCCCCTGGTCGCGTGCCGCCTTCACTTCCGCCGCCACATCACCCGCCGTCCGTCCGGCACCGGAGGTGCGGTCGGACACTTCCTGGCGGAGCGCCTGCAAGGTCAGGCGGGCATCACCGATCACCGCATGCGCCGTCGGATACATCTTGTTGATGTGCAGCTCGTCGATGTTGCAGTGGATGATGGTCTTCCTCGCCGGATCGGGAATGCCGTGGCTGAAGCGGCCCGGCGACAGGCTCGAGCCTATGGCGAGGATGAGGTCGCTTTTGTTCAGGTAGTGCGCCACCTGATCGCCGCGCACGCCGACAAACAGCGGATGGTTCTCGGGGAACGCCCCCTTGGCCTTGAGAGTCGTGATCACCGGCGCATTGACGAACTCCGCCAGCGCTTTCAGGTCTTCCGCCGCACCCGCGTAGATGACCCCCTCGCCGGCGTAGATCAGCGGGTTACGGGCTCCCAGGAGCTGGTCGACTGCAGCGCGCACATCCGCCGGGTCCGGCGCCGATTTCCAGCCCTTCACGGGACGGTATGGGTCGGCGGTCTCGTCATAGGTGGCCGTGGCATTGGGAATAGCCAGGATCACGGGGCCCGGTCTGCCGCTGCGCAGCATGGTGAAGGCGCGGCGCATGATCTCGGGCGTGCGCTCGGGCTTGTCGAGATAGCCGAACCACTTCGACACGGTCTTCATGGCCGATGCGACATCGTACTGGCTGTTGCCCGAGCTGCCGGCCGGCACGCCATCGGTGATGCACAGAACGGGCGAGCCATCCTCATAGGCCTGCGCCATCCCGGCGTAGGCGTACTGCATGCCGGCGGCATTCACACCCCCTTGGAAGGTGCACACCCCGATCCGTGAGCCCCCGGTGATGCGCGAGAACGCGTCGGCGACCGCGACGGCATAGCGGTCGTCGCGCATCATTAGCATCGGCACCCCTTCCCGGCCGAGCGCGTTGTTCACCCGGCAGACCGGGAAGGTCGAAACCCAACCCACACCCTCCTCTTTGAGAATGCGGCTAATACCGGTCGCTACATCGATCGTCATGGATGTGGTCTCCTTTGCATGGAGCCGAGCCGTCAGCCTCCGTGTAGGCGCGCTGAAGCATACAATGATCAGCCGCAGCCGATACAGCTTGATGCTCCCGATCCAGCGCTCGACTCCGGCAGAAGGCTCCGCGGGAGGGGTAGGCGGCGCATCCACGACTACCTCGAGGCCGCTGGCCACGGCGACGACGAGCAAGGGCCGCTGTTCCGGCCGATCCGCAACAACCGCACCGGCCGCATCGATAAGGCGCGCGTCGCTGAAGGCCGGCATCGTGGCGCCGTCCGTCATGTTGAGAAAACTCGCGGCCTACCGCCGCCAGAACCAGCTCGACCTCGCACTCCAGGAGCTGGGGCAGATCGAACGCACGCGGTTCATGCTCGACTGGCTCGAAAGCCCGGAATTGCGCCGACGCTGCCATGCCGGGCTCACCAACAGCGAGCAGCGTCATTTCCTCGCGCAGGTCATCTGCACCTTCAAACAAGGCCGGCAAACAAGGCCGGCAAACAAGGCCGGATTGCCGACCGCAGTGCCGAGGCGCAGCAGTTTCGTGCCTCCGGCCTCAACCTCGTCATCGCCGCAATCGTGTTCTGGAACTCCACCTACATCGCCGACGCCATCGCCCATCTCCGTGCGACTGAACAATCGGTGCCCGATGCATGGCTCGCCCATCCATCGCCGCTCAGCTGGGGGCACATCAGCTTCTCCGGCGATTTTCCGTGGGAGCGGGCCGTCGCGACCGCAGATAAGCGCCGCCCCCTCAATCTCGGCCAGACGCGAGTCGCTGCATGACCCGCGACTTTCTCAGTCCGTTCGGCCGTAGCGTTGTTTAAATGACAACCGCGCTATGCCCTCTATTTGGCCACCTGTGTCCGAGAGATCCGGTTAGCAGTTTTTCGTAATTTTCGTATGCCCGGCGAAACCGTCAACGCTCCTTCCGTTATGTCTTTGAAATTGTTGGAGCGGGTGAAGGGAATCGAACCCTCGTCGTAAGCTTGGGAATTCTCCGAATTTCCTTTATTTATCAAGGGGCGGTTGTCACGTTCTGCCGATACGGGCCGATAGGAACCGGTGGGGGCTGGTCAGGGTGACAACCGATCCCGCAGCCGGACCAGGGGCGGGGGGAAAACAGTCGGCTCGAAACCTCCAACGTCATTGTCATCAAACCTTACCACTTCTCAGTGAATTAACCAATTTGGGACGTTGAACTGACGGTCGTCCCTCCCTATGTCGTGGCCACCGAGTCCAGAGCCACAACTAATAGTCCCGACCACCGCCCAACCGTCAATGCCGTTTCACATCCTGAGCCTGAGCGGGGGCGGCTACTTCGGCCTCTATACCATCTCCATCCTCGCCGATATCGAAGAGCGCATCGGCGCTCCCCTCGGCACTCGCTTCGATCTGATTGCCGGAACCTCGGTCGGCGGCATCATCGCCATCGGCATCGCGAACGAAATCCCGGCCGCCAGGATCAAGCAAGCCTTCGAGCGCAACGGGACCGAAATCTTCTCAGCCCGACACCCACCCAGGACCGCTATCGGGAAGTTCGTCGACGTCCTCCGGTGCGTGATCAAACCCAAATACGACCCCGGCGCGCTTCGCAACACCATCATCGAAATTATCGGCGATGACACCCGCATCGGCGACCTCAAGCATCCCTGCCTTATTCCAACTGTGTGCCTGACCAAGGGCGGGCCGCAGATCTTCAAAACCAGCCATCATGCTGACTTCAGCCGCGACCACCGCCTCAAAGCGGTCGATGTAGCGCTCGCCACCGCAGCCGCCCCGAGCTATTTCCCCATCGCCGAGATCGAGGATGGGCTCTACGCCGATGGCGGCTTGTACGCCAATTCCCCCGACCTGATTGCGCTCCACGAGGCCGAGCATTTCTTCGAGGTAGACAGCGCCAACATCCGCATCCTCAGCATCGGCACGACCACATCGAAATTCTCCTTCGCGCACGACGCCGGCACCCGCTTCGGCCTGCTTCAATGGACCATGGGCCAGCGCCTCGTGCAGGCAATCCTCTCTTCCCAGCAGCAGATCGTTGACCATGTGGCCCGGCATCGTCTCGGTTCCCGCTACGTCCGCCTCGACACCGAGCAATCACGGGAACAAGAACGAGCGCTCAGCCTCGACACCGCCCACCCCGACGCACAGCGAACCATAAGGGCTATGGCTGCGGTGACGGTCCAGGCGGCGCTCGCCAACCCCGACCTCGCCCCCTTCCTCTCTCACATTTCGGCGTCTCCGAAATTCTTCCATCATCCCGCATTGCAAAAGGCATAACCGGATTATGGGTATAGCGGCATCTCTGTTTTTCAGCTCGAACGATACCGAAAAGCAAACCCTCCACCGGCGCATCACCCCGAGCGCCGAACAGATGCAGGAACAGCAAGATCGCTGGAACGAATTAGCGGATCACGTGATGGCCGATCTCAAATCCGAGACCGGCTGCCCGATCCGCTCCTGGCTCCAAGGGTCCTATAAGTATCACACGCAAATCCGACCACCCCGAAAGGGCGACGAATTCGACATCGACCTTGGCATCTTCGTATGCTGGCCCGGTCAGGCCGAGACGGGACCGCAGAAGCCAAATGACCTGCGCACCACTCTACATATCAGTTTGCAGGCCTACGCCGCATCGACCGACGGCGTTCGCAGCGTCGACAACCCGCCCAAGCCGCGTTGCGCCCGCATCCACTACGACGGCGACTTTCATATCGATGTCCCGATCTATCATCTTGATCCCGATGCCGATGAGCGGACGCTCGCCGCTGCCGGAGGCTGGGAAATCAGCGACCCCAAGGCGCTTTATCTCTGGTTCAAGAGCAAATTCGATGACGCCACCCGCGCTCGGGTCCGCAGGCAGATCCGCTATCTCAAATGCTGGGCGGCTCTTAAATGGCGGATCGACGACGGACGCCCATGTTCGGTCCTGTTGACCGTTCTCGCCGCCGAAGCATTCGTCCGTCTCAGGGACGACCAGATCGGAGCCGACGACGATACGCTCCTCGCGCTTTTGCGCGAAATCGCTAATAGGATTGCTCGCGGGCGGCGGGTGCGGAACCCGGCTAATCCCGGCGAGGATCTCAATTGCCTCACCGACCAGCAGTGGGCGGCATTCAGCAAAGGGCTGAACGACCTTATAGGGACCGCTGCATCGGCCATCGCTTCCGATGATGAGATTGAAGCTGCCGATTACTGGTCACGGGCCTTCGCCCACTTCTTCCCGATGCCCGACTTTCGAGCTGCGGTCGCTACTGACGGTGTAGCCAAATCGCACGCCCTCATTCCGATAACATTGCCTGACGTGTTCGTGCGCGCTGTCGGCAAGAGGAACCCGAACATCAAGCTCACCGGCAAGAACGAAATCGGACCTATTCCGAAGGAATGCAGCATCATCTTCGAGATCGTCGAGCCGTGGAAGCTGCCATCCGACACCACCGTCGATTGGATGGTCCGCAACGAAGGCGATGAAGCCGAATACATAAATGATCTCGGGCATCGGGCTGGTAACGGGTTCGCCGCGACCGAAAGCTCTGCCTATACCGGGACGCATTATATGGATTGCATCCTACGCCAGAATGGCCGGATTTACGGTGTGCGGCGCATCCCGGTTCGGATCAGCGGAATGAACGCGCCGCTTCGCAATCCGGTCGCAAGCCCATCGTGGACTAATGTGCGGGCGCGACGCTAAACGGTAGCGCGCTCCACCACTGCTACAGACTCGGCTCCGGCTTTCTTACGCTCCCATCCGATAGCCTGAATGATGACGTGAAGTTCGGCGAGTTCTTCATGCTGGATTGAGGAAGTAAACTGAACGAAATCTTCTTCATCAGCATCAATAGGCTTGGATAGAGCCGTAACTCTACCCTGAGTTTTGCGCTCCATATTGTATGGCGCATAATAACAAGCAGTCGGTATCCATCCCTTTGGCCTGAAAGCCTTAAGTGCATCACGGGAATGGGTGAAAGCAAGATAAAATTCTGGGGGGATACGATCCAGTCTTTGGATATAGCAGTTGGCCCAGTAATCTATTTCATCAAGGTTCACCATGTCCCTCGGGTCCGCTGTCTCGATCAGCTTCAGTATGGTTTCGGCTTCGATTTTGCTGGTCATTGGATTTTCTTTCTTAAGACGGTTACGGAATCGCCTTCGCATGAATAGGAGGCGTGGAACACCCAATCGGCAATTTGCTTCTCCTCGTAATCTTCTGGATGGCGGCAGTATGTTTTGGCGAGGAGACGCGCCCTCACAATTGCCCGCTGTTCATCGGACCACACCTCTGCATCGGTGTCAGCGTGCCGGTCTTGAATGATGATAACGAATGCGACGGGTTCCATTTTCTTCTTCCTTGTTGCCCTAGTGCGATAACCTACAATACGCAGATTATTTGTTGTTTAACAGCGCATTTCGGCGCAATTCTGTTGCTTATTTCCGTCGCCCTGTCTCACGGCATAGATCGTTGCCGCCTGCCTCGACCGGCTGAGCCGCGAAGAGCGGAGAAAGCCACCCCGCTAACCTCTGGCCAGCACCTGACCAGCACCCGATGTTAGATAACCCTCACATCATTCGGCGGAGGTTATCCAGTGGAGCGAATCGGGAACAAAGTCCCTCTACGGCCAGTTGACAACGAAGTGACAACTTGACAACCGCCGGAGCAGCTAACCCCTTGAAAAGCTGGAGCGGGTGAAAGGAATCGAACCCTCGTCAGAAGCTTGGGAACTCCTGAAATTGTCTTATTTATCAAGGGGCGGTTGTCACAACGAGCCGGTATGGACCGATAGGAGCCGGTAGGGGCTGGGGGCAAGTGACAACCGTATGAGAGGCGTGCGCCGGGTAGAAAACGCCGCCCTCACGCCGCTTCAGTTCGCCGCTCATACTCGATAGCCCGAATGATGGCATGGAGTTCGGCGAGTTCTTCGGTGAGAAACAGAGGGCCGTCCAAGGTAGTGTCGATATGCGTTCCGTTGGGCCCGTAGCTCACATTCCTGCATATCCAGACTGGCCGCGATTAGATGGGTGATTTCCATCTGCCATGGCCGCGAAGGAATGGTAGCCTTGGGGCCGAAGAGTCTTCAGTGCATCGCGGGAGCGGGTATATTGCCAGTATCTTGTCACTGATCGCTTTTTCGCAGGCGCAGTGAAGTAATCGTGGTAAGAGAAGTAGCCGGGCGTTTTTCGATGTGCAGTTTTAAGCATGCCCCTAAATGCCTATTCACCCTAACCAGCGTGCTCGGGGGGCTAGTCGGCTTGCAGTCGTTCAGGTGCAAAGATTTTAGTGCTTTTTAAGCCCGATCCCGCGGAGCAAGCCCAACGCGATGGTGCCGACACTTCTATCCTCAATTGGCGGGAGCGGCTCGTGTGTTCCCAGAGCGGCAGCCGCGACGTTGGTACGGTCGTCACCGGGGGTTAGGGGATGACAGATTTAGCGCCGCCGGGGCTACTGCCCTCTTCGGCGAGAAGCTAAGGGTGCTAACCACGCGCTGGCTGGCCTCATTATAGCAACGGCTACCCCCAGGGAAAGAAGGATCACCCCCAAAGACCCAGGCTCAGGTACCGGCGTGAGAAGCACAGAATCGATCGAGTTTGGAAAAGAGAACTCCCACGACGCATCATCCATCGTTGGATGAAACCCAACCTGGACGTCCTGTTCAAGCGTATATTGTCCCCCAGGAAGGTCCATTTCCGATCCCGGCAAACCGATCGGACTTTGTAAGTTAAAACCCGTGGCTCCGTTAGTCTGAAAATCAATGGAAAGAAAAGTGGACAGAATAATAGGCAATTGTTGACAGTTTGGATGAAGCTGATCGAATTTACATAAGCTGTCGGATATCGTTAGGACGGTCCCAGGTGTGCCGCTTAGAGAAGCGGTGCCGTCGGCAGAGATGAAGAGATCGAAAGGAAGAGCCCTCCCTTGTGGGGTAACAAAAGTGATCATCGCAGCCATCACATTTGTGTAAAACAACGCCCGGGAGCTAGCCACATCTTCGGGAATAGCATTGTATTGGACGTCCCAATTGGTTGTGGTAAGACCTGGACAATTGCCGGGCGCAACCATGAACTTCTGAAGGCCCGGTACGGGAGGGCTTTCGGTCACACTCCCCTGGATGCCGTCAAACAGTGCCTCGCTATCTGTTACGGAAAAACTATTATCCGCAGTCCCAGCACACGAAATGGGTATCCCAGCCGCGTGGCTAGAGCCAGACACCAAGACTGCGACAACAGCGGCCGCAACCACGCGATGCATCAGGCTTACGCTTTTCAGGTAACTCTGGAGAGACGGATGGCGCATTTGGTGTCACCTCCCAGTTAACATTCGCCAGATTATTTCCCGGCGATTTGAGGAAATGATCGTCCTTTCAGCTTATTTGTCAATGGTGAATCGCTCTGTTCGCTCGATGTCGGTGTCCCCGAACAGCGGTCGGGCTCTATGGAGAAGGTAATCAGCTGACAGGAGCCGCCGTAGCGAGCTGGAGTAGGCGGCTTTCGGGATCCGCGAATGACTCCTTATCGCCCTCAGCCACCCGGTCAGTGACATCCCCCGAGAGGTCAGGGCGAAAGTGCAGCACGCGTCCTTCTGTAGCCCGAGAGCGCCGACGATCATGACGGTTCATAGGGGAGGCACCGATAAACTCTGAACAGGTCAAAAACGATCCCTTGGGAACTCCTTTTAACTAAACTCCTTATCATTCACCCGGCACCAAACCCGCGCATCAATCTCATCCAGCTTATCCTTATCCGCCGGGGCAACGGTCTCGATAAGATTCAGGAGAGCCCGCGCGTCCGGCTGTGTCGAAGTGGGTGCAGTCATGGTTCAATACCTTATAAGTATCAGAGCTTCAAAATAAGTCAGAACCGGTATACCGATTAAAAACCAACAGGCATTCCATCCGTATCCTGTCAGCGCGAGGATAAAATGGTCAGAACTATCGCCAGCGGTATAGTGATTAAAAAGGTCAAGTCTCTCGCGGGTGGAAAATCAAACATGCTTAAACCCCATTAGTTGTTTTACTGATCCGCAGCGCTGACAACCATGTTGGTAAGCGCCGCGCAGAACAGTTAAGATAATCTCGTCATTACCTCCGGTAGCGTTACGACCGTGTTTGGTTCGAACCTCCATGATCCAGTTAATAGCTTTCTCGATTTTCTCTCGCTCTACTTTTCCGGTTCAGATATGGCGAAGGCTTGACCTAATGAAATCTTCGCATTTGTGTAGATAATATCTAGCTGTTTGCCTGTCGTCAGGCTCGTTCAAGTCGGAATTCTTGAACATATTGCAAAGACGTTCAAACGAATCGAGGACCATCCACGCATCGTGCGGCATCCCCGCATCCTCCAGAGGCCGAGCTTGCTCCTTGGCCCCGGCTTCCATCCGGGCGAGTTCACGCTTTGCGGCTCCAATCACGGTTTGGGTGTATTGCCCGAATTGGCCGTCAAGCTTCAAGCTTCGCTATTGCTTCCCGCAGTGCGGCAGAGTCCGTTTTGTTGATCATGGTTTCTTCTTTCTCCACACTTTCTCAAATCCAAATTTAGCACCGATCTCTTCAGAAACTGAGCGCCGCCCGCTTATGATGTCGCACATATACTGCGGAGAAATGTCGATCTGTTTAGCAAGCTGAATTTGCCAGCCGAAGCCAAGCTCCCGCTCATATTTCCTGATTTCATTCAAAACGGGCGTGTGGTTCATACCGCCATTTATACACTATAGCAGTGTAGTTTAATACGCGTATCCGCGTAATTTTGTTGCTTATTCTGGTCGCCGCCTGCCTTAAAAAGCTCAGCACGAAGCGCGGAGAGCCGCGCTGACCTCTGGCCAGCATCTGACCAGCACCCGACGTTAGATACCCCTCACATCGTTCGGCGCAGGTTATCCACGAGAGCGAATCGGGAACAGATCCGCTCTACGGGCGGTTGACAACGAAGTGACAACTTGACAACCGCCGGAGCAGCTAACCCCTTGAAATCATGGAGCGGGTGAAGGGAATCGAACCCTCGTCGTAAACTTGGGAAGCTTCTGCTCTGCCATTGAGCTACACCCGCGCGGCGCCGATGATAAGCGATCGGCGGCCGCGTGCAAGCGCGGCGCGACCGGGGAAGCGGTCTCAGGAGCCGTTGGGACGGCTTGCCGGTGGATCGACCGGGACGGTCCCCATGTCGGCTGGCAGACAGACTTCGAGGATCTCGAGGTCGTCCGAAGTGCCGATTTCGTTATGGCGCATGCCGCCCGGAATGAAGCACGAATCGCCGGCTTCGAGCCGGCAGCTGGTGACGCCGCGTAATCTATCGCTCTTTCTCGAGCGCGGGCATGCCTACGTGTATCTGGTCTACGGCAGCGCCTACATGCTGAACGTCTCAAGCGCAATAGCGGGGATCGGAGCCGGCGTCCTTATCAGGGCGCTCGAGCCGCGCGACGGTATCCCGATCATGCAGCGAAATCGTGACATCGAGCGGCTGCGCGACTTGGCGCGAGGACCTGGATAGCTCACCGCGGCGTTGCGGATTGATCGTCGGCTGGACGGGCTCGATCTTTGCCAAGAAGGCCCTCTATGGCTCGGACGCGATGATCTCGACCTCGGCGAAATCGGGCAGAGCATCAGGATCGGTATCGCGCGCGAGGCGGACCGTCTCCTGCGATTTTATGTTCGGGGCAGTCCGTTCGTCAGCGGTCCAAGGTTGCTCAGGGAGTAAGAGACCTTAATCGGCATGTCCCGGTTTCCAGACTAATTCCGAGGATCATTTGGATAAGTGACTGTTACATCCAACGTCTTTTCGCGCCACGTATTTTGCGATACTTGGGACTTAGAGTAGCGAATGTCTCGCCACTCTTGGTTGTCCCAACCGCTGGCCCTGGCGCGCCACCATACACGACCGGGCACACTCGCACCTCGACGACCTCTCGAACCACGCTCAATCCTGGATCAGGGATGAAAACGGCCACTTCGTCAACAGCCTGCTAGGCTAAGCCAATCACCTATTTGTTGACCACGACGGTCGTTTCCAACACGGCGACTTCGCCGATCACTTTGACCTGCATGGTCGCACCAGCCTTGACGGTCCAGTAATCGCCGGGCAGATGCCCCGTCGTCTGTCCGTCGATCTTCGACGAGACCTGCCCGCTGAGCAGATGCGCGACGTAGAACCCGCGCAGCGGTATTTCGCGCTCTTGACCGGCGATCCCCCATGATTGAACGACGACATGGACGGCTTGTGTAGCGCCGTCTTTGGCGGGCATCGTCGTGTTCCCCTCGAACATTGGGGTCGGCGAGAGAGCCTGGGCCGTGGTTCCAGCCAAAGGTACGGCGATCGCGAGCAATGCGGTCATCGCGGCAACGCATTTCGTCATGACCGTAGGCTCCTCCAAATTCTACCCTCGAATGTTTATGCTGCCGACACCGGCGCCGGATCCGAGCAACGCGACGGCATTCTCGTCAAGCTTTCGTTTGCCCGCGATGGAGCTGAGGCAAAACTCGCTCGTCGCCTGACAATTGGCCACTCCGTTTCTAATCTCTGTTCAGAAAAACAGCCTGAATCAGCCGACAGTTGGAGGTGAGGCAACCGATCGCAGCGCCGCTGAGGTCGTTTGGATCGTACAAGATCACGAATGGCCGTCTTGCCGCCACTGCGGTCGTGGCGAGGCTCAGTACATGGCTCGTGTCGGGATTGCCGACGCTGAGTGCGAAAAAATTGATCACTCCGTCGCCGGGATTGCACCGGACGTGGATGCGCGATCCGACCCAAACGGCGACTTCCGCTGCCGTACAGGTGAAGAACCCCGCCAATGCGGGCGCTGGAGGCGCGATTAGAGCGCATGCGCCGACCGCGGCGCCCGCCAAGACCCGACGTGCCCTATATCCGCGATTGAGTCGCCGTATCTTCATGATATAGCCTCCTTCTGGTTCCCTCGGTGGTGTCCGCTGCTCTTCGCAAGCGCAACGTCATCTGGATCAGCTCAATTGTCCTCAATTGTTATTGTGACGAACTCTGTTGTTATTGTGAGGATATCGGGCGCGAATATCGCCGGGATGATCGTCGCGATATCCTCCTCTGGCTCCAACATGTAGACGTGGCCGGCGTTCGGAAAGGCGGGGGTGGGATTGGTAGCGACGAAGACCCGTCCCTTTGCTAGTGCTGGCTCGTTGTGGATTGAGGCGAGGCTGCCGCCGTAGGGCATCGCGATGCTAGCCAGCAGCCTCGGAATAGGGACGAGGACATAGGGGGCTGGGCAATTCTGTGACAAATAGTCGGTGTTCGAGCATCGCCACCCGACGGGGGGCACGACGCTCGGATCGCCGAGGACGACGAGATGGCCCTTGTGGTCGATGGGGTCTTCATTGGTGCCGGTAAAGACGATGCCGCCGGTCACGGTGGGCGTGCTGTAACTTTTGTGGAAGTTGTCAGCCATGTTATTCGGGATATCCGCGATCCAGCGGACGCGGTCTTGTTCGGTCGTGGCGCAGACATTGAGCGCATGCAGCTTGTCATAGTCATTCGATACGTGACCAATGGAGACGACGGTTTCGCCCCCCGTCCTGACGATGAACACGTCGTTCCACGCGGCGCCGGGCCGCCGGTAGTCGTCGTCGCCATGCACGGCGTTGAGGAAGGTAGGCCCAAGTCCGGTCGGCGGGAACTGCCAGCGCATACTGCCATTACTGGCATTAATCGCATAGCTCCAGCCGTCCTTCTGCACCGACGCAATTAGCTCGCCGCAGCTCGTCGACATAACCGTCGCGCCGGCGGCCCAATCGGGGTCGCCGTCCCTCGCGAAGGGCACGGGCTGGAACGACCAGATGATATTGCCGGTATCCTTGTCGACCCGGATCGTGCTGAGGCCATGATTGGGCGATGGCTCAGGCTCAACAGGAGAAGGGCAGTTGGGGGGAATGTACGGGTAAACGCACCATGGAATGTGCGTATTGCCAGTGGTAAAATAAACACCTGTCCCGTCGGCCGCGAGCGCGTTCCACACGCCGCCCCCATGCGTCCCGTCGCCGGGCTTGCCCGCTCCGACGAAGTTGAAATTCTTGTCGATCTGCCCAGTGTTCACGTCGACTGCAACTACTTTTCCCTGCTGTATCGGACTGTCACCGGTGTCGTGGACCCCCACATAAACCTTATTGCCTGAAACCAATGGAGAAGAAAACGCAATGCGCTCATGATGCTCCCGCAAGTTTTGGGAGGTACACCCGTCTACGTGCGCAACAACATCGCTTTTCCAAATCGGTTGAGGGTTATTAGGATCGGCCGACAGTGGGAACGCGAATAGTCGCGCGCTACCCAGCCCCCCTTCGGCGCCGGGGTCTGGCGCGCCAAAAATAACCGCGCGCTGACCCCCTATGACGGCGAAGGTTGCGCTGGACTGAATACCGTAGTGGCCGATCCCCCCCGAAAATCCGCCTGGATCGCACGAGCCGAGCAGGGCCGGGTCTCCGGCTCTAGGGTATTGCCATTTGAGCCCACCGGTCGCGGCATCGAGCGCGTAGAAATATCCGTTGACGCTGCCGATGAAGACCGTGTCGTCTACGACGATGGGCGATGCCTTGAATTCGCCGACTCCGTTGAATGTAGCCGGAAACGCCCATCCGACTTCGAGTGTCCCGACCTTGGCGGGATCGGAAAGATTGCTTGCATAGGGTTGCGCGCCGGTTCGCGAACTATCATAGCGATAGGTGTACCACTCGTCTGGCGCGGCATGCGCGGCGGTTACAAAAAACGCGGAGCACAACATCGCGGCGGCGATCGAGCTGCGGAAAGTGCCCATGGCTATTTCGCCTCCACGATCAAGGCTCTCACGACCACAGGGTACGCACCATTGTTCACCACGTCGATTGGCGCGCCGGCCGGCACGGCCTTTCTCGCCGCAGGGGTCGACGCCCATCGCTGCTTGGAGATGCTAATCTCGCCGGGTTCGCCAAGGAAATGGACGAACGCGGCGGAAGGCAGCGTAATTCTGTGGGGCTGCCCGTCCGGCGGGAAACTGAAATCGCGAATGACGAGTTTGAAGTTTGGGTCCTCGTCCGTCTCGAAGATGATCCGCGAGAACCCGCCCGATGGATCGGGTTCGAAAGGATGCGCCGGCGCTACGCCGCCGAGCGTGGCCGGTCTTTCGGTCGGTTTTGGAAGCAGGCCACGGCCTTCAGGGGCGAGTTGCGGCTCTTGAGCCCACGCCTGAGTGCAAGCTATGATCGCGAGGCTCGTCGCGATTCCAAGAAGCAATCGCATGGGTCCTCCCTTTGCCCGAGCACGGTCCGCCGGAGTGGAAACCGGTTCGACCATCAGACCGAGTCTTCTTTAGCCCTGCTCGTGCACTAAAGTAAGGCGTTACGAACGGCCACTCACCCCCGCAAGAAGAAGGGGGGCGAGATTTGCTGTCCGAGCGGTATAATCCGAGGTATAATCCGACATTCCCCGGATGACCTCCGGTGCGGCCAGAAATCTGCCCCTTTCTTGCAGGTCCGGCAAGCCTGATCGGCTGGCGCGAGACGAGA
>Ga0306925_10002567_pt1 | contig 15716 bp, 18 predicted proteins | sample flu12Cox44000176_FD_203755 | JGI IMG/M metagenome (GOLD analysis project Ga0306925, IMG submission 203755) | Lab enrichment of tropical soil microbial communities from Luquillo Experimental Forest, Puerto Rico - flux8day.12C.oxic.44.000.176 (v2)... | ecosystem: Environmental > Terrestrial >... | reverse complement strand
CGAGGCGGCGGCCCGCGCCGGCAAGGCCGTCTTCTGTGAGAAGCCGCTCGACCTCGATCGGCGGCGCGCCGCGGCGTGCCTTGCCGTCGTCGCCGAATGCGGCGTGCCGCTGATGGTAGGCTTCAACCGCCGCTTCGATCCCCACTTTGCCCGGCTCGAGCGCCAATTGCGCGACGGGCGCATCGGCCGCATCGAGCTGCTCAGCATCACGAGCCGCGACCCGAGCCCGCCGCCGCTCGCCTATGTGCGCGTCTCGGGCGGCTTGTTCCGCGACATGATGATCCACGATTTCGACATGGCGCGATGGCTGCTCGACGAGGAGCCGGTCGAGGTCTTCGCCGCCGCCAGCGTGCTGATCGATCCGGCGATCGGCGTCGCGGGCGATGTCGACACCTCCGTCGTGACCTTGCGCACCGGCTCGGGTGCCCTCTGCCAGATCTCGAACAGCCGCCGCGCCGCCTATGGTTACGATCAGCGCATCGAGATCCTCGGTTCGAAGGGGGCTCTCAGAGCCGACAACGTTGCGCTGAGCACGGTCGCCTTTGCCGGCGCCGACGGCATCATCAGCGACAAGCTGCTGCCCTTCTTCCTCGAACGCTTTGCCGAGGCATACCGGCTGGAGCTCGACCATTTCATCGACGCGCTGACCCGCGGAACGCCGCCGCTGCCCGGCGGCAGCGACGGGGTCAAGGCGCTGGCGTTGGCGGACGCCGCACTGCAGTCGCTGCAGACCCGCCGCGCCATCGCGCTCTAACGCGGACCCCTGTAAAAGCCGGAAAACAGGGCGAATAATCGATTCTGCCCCAAATTTCGTTCGAGTTTTATTCGTTAAAGCCATCTGTATCAAACGCTTAGAAGCCAGGCTCCGGTCCACACGAACAGGGGTCCCGAGCGCGCCGAGCAGGGGGGTAATCGGTCTATCAGGGGGCGAACAGGGGAGGCGTTTGCGGGATAATCATATTGTCCTATTGACAATTGCGACTAACGTTGATATATGGGGCGCAAACTCCGAGAGGGGAAGATGTCCGAGACCACGCGCGAATACGCGCCGAACTACCGCCAGGCGCCTATTCGCACCCGGTTCAAGAAGGGCTGGTCCGGAAACCCGCGCGGGTCGGCCCGCGAAAAACCTGGCGGCACTGCTGACCGCGGCGCTGAACGCGACGATGACCGTCACCGAGAACGGGAAACGCCCGCAAGTCACCAAGCGCGAGGCCGTCATCGCTCAGCCGGTCAACAAATCGGCCTCGGCCAGCTGCGGGCGACGAAGATATGATCGACATGCTGCGGGACATCGAAAAAAGGAGCCGGTAATGGCCGAGAAAAACCCATTCAACCCGACCGACAAAGAGGTGGTCCAACAGCTGATTACGAGGCTGCGCGGCCGAAAGACCGAGAATACAGGACAAACGCGTCTCGCAGAATGACGACGGCCGAAACGCATAGTCTGGGCGAGCACAAGGCACTGCTGCGCGCCGATTTTGCCAGCTTCGCAGCGCACTGTTTCCGTGAGCTCAACCCGCGGACCCCATTCGCGCCGAGCTGGCATCACGAGTTCGTCGCCGCGAAACTGGCGGCAGTGCGCGACGGGCGTATCCGGCGGATGATCATCAACGTGCCGCCGCGCCACCTGAAGTCGCACCTGGCTTCGGTCGCCTTTCCGGCCTGGTGTCTCGGCCACGATCCCAGCCTGCAGATCCTCTGCGTCAGCTACGCGCAGGACCTCGCCGACAAATTGTCGCGCGACTGCCGGCATATCCTCGCCAGCAACTGGTACCGGCAGCTCTTCGCCACCCGCCTTTCGGCGCAACGGCAAGCCGTGTCCGAGTTCAACACCACGGCCCAGGGCTGTCGGCTCGCCACCTCGGTCGGCGGCGTGCTGACCGGACGGGGTGCCGACATCATCATCATCGACGATCCCTTGAAACCCTAGGAGGCCTTGTCGCAAGCCCAGCGGCAGGCGGCCAACGACTGGTTCGACCACACCCTCTACAGTCGACTGAACGACATCCGGACGGCTGCGATCATCCTGATCATGCACCGGCTGCACGAAGACGATCTCGCGGGCCACGTGTTGGCGCAGGAGGATTGGGAGGTCGTGCGCCTTGCGGCGATCGTCGAGGACGACGAGACCTACCCCCTCTATACGGAGTTGGGGCCGTACTCGTTTACCCGGCGGCCCGGCGAGGCATTGCACCCCGACCACCAGCCGCTGGCGACCTTGAGCGGATCCGCCGTGTCCCCGGGTTTATCCGGGGGATCGGCGAATAACCCCCCGGACACTTCGTTTCGGGGGTCGCCGGCCAGTACCAGCAGGCACCGTCGCCGAAGGGCGGCGGCATGGTCAAGGCGGCATGGTTCCGGAATTGCGCGCCGAACGAATTGCCCGAGAAATTCGACCGCATCTTGCAGAGCTGGGACACGCCAACAAGGCGACCGAGCTCAGCGATTTCAGCGTGTGCACCAGCTGGGGGATCAAGGGCAAGGACCTCTATCTGCAGCACGTATTGTGCAAGCGCATGGAATATCCCGAGCTTCAGCGGGCGGTGCGCGAGCAGTGCCAAGCCTTCGAGGCGAAGGTCTGGCTGATCGCGGACAAGGCGTTCGGCACCCAGCTGATCCAGGAGCTGATCGAGCACGGCCTGCATCCCGTCACCCGTTATCAGCCGCAGTCGGACAAGATCATGCGCTCTCGACGTTGCCAAAGGCTACGCCTGTCGCGTCAGGCGAAGCTTCGCTTCGCCGAGAGCATGCACGCGCAGACGGCGATGATCGAGAACGATTTCGTGCATCTCCCCAAAGAGGCGGCATGGCTCGTCGAATACCTGCACGAGCTACCGGTTTTTCCCAAAGGCAAGCATGACGATCAGGTCGACTCGACCGCTCAGATCGGTTCCGAGGCCGGCGAGGTCATGGCTGCGGTGCAAACCGCGATGCTGGCTAAACTGCCATACACGGTACTGCGCGACGCGGTTATCGCTCATTTGACGATCGCCGAGGGCCTCGGTCCGCTGCTTGCCAATGTGCCCCCTCGGGGACGGCAGTAGTCATCGCATTGGACGGCTGTCAATGGATTAGTGGAGGGGTTCAATGGGCAAACTTTCGAACAATACAGGGCAGGTCGCGGCGGCCGTGGCCAACGTGCCTGTGCTGCGCATGGAGGTCGTCAAGCGCAGCGACGACATGAACGGTTTCGTCGCGCTTTCTCCGGGTTCGGGCGAAATCGCCGCCTCGCCAAGGACTTCGAGAACCTTGCCGGCACCCTGGAGACCTTCGTTACCCTCGCCGCCATCCAGCTCCCCATTAGGCGGCCTCCCAGGACGTAGGCTTTTGAGTCAGGCTCCCCAGAAAGCTGTGTCCCACATGGCCCCTCTACGGCGCTGGGTCCTTCGCCCCGGAAGGACCCAGCGACCGCAGCGTCAGCTGACGAGAGGAAGATGCAGGAAGCTAGTTGAGATGGTATATTCTGGCAGCATTGCCTCCGGCGATCTTGGCCTTCTCCTCTTCAGTACAGTCCTTCAGAACTTCCTCAATGATTTGCCGGCTCCTGGGGAAGGTGGATTCGACATGGGGATAATCTGAGCCCCAGAGGAGATTGTCGACACCGATGACATTGCGGTCGCGTATGCCCATCGCATCTTCTTGGAAGCCCGCAAACACATTGCGGTGGAAATAGTCGCTGGGCAGCATGGCCTCCTTAAACCGATAGCGCTCTTGCTGGACGCGTTGGGTGTAGGTGTAGTCGATGCGGTTAAGGAAGTGCGGAATCCATGACAGCTCATGCTCCACGGTCCCCACCTGGAGTTTTGGGTGGCGCTCAAAGACGCCGCTAAAGATCATCTCACCGAGGGACATCCGCACCCAGTGGTCGGCGTTGGCTAGGAAGGAGTTGCGGACGCGATTGCGGTCCTCGAGCCCAAAATCCTGCCCTGGGCCCGGCCGGTTGGTCGCGATGTGCATGCCAAGGGGAATATCCAGATCCTGGGCCGCCGCCCACAGCGGCTCATACATCGGATTGTCGTACCCCTTCCCCTCCGGGGGATACACGGTGATCATGCCGCCCGCCAGCCCCATCTTGGCACAGCGCTGCAGCTCCTTGACACCCTCCTGCACATCGTCCACGTTGATCATCGCGATGCCCTTGAGGCGCTTGGGCGCCCCGGCGCAGAACTCGGCGAGCCAGTCGTTGTATCCTCTAAAAATCTCCGACAGCAGCGCACTGTCTGGCACGCTGTACAGCAGCAGACCGACCGTGGGATAGACAATACTTACATCCACGTCATCGGCATCCATGTCCTTGAGGTGCTCCTCCGGGACGTAGCCGCCGCGCCGGACTTTGTCGAAGGTCGTGGTACGGACCAGCTGTTCTGGCGCCTCAAACCGCATACCTGTCTGCGTCCCGGCGGCCAGCCCGATCACCCGGTGGCCATTGCAGAACCACCAATCGCCGTCATACTCGCGGACAAGCTGTGGGACCCGGTCCTTGAACGCCGGCCTGGCTCTGCTCGTCCACAGGTCCGGTGGCTCAAACACGTGATTGTCCGATGAGATAACCCGGTAATTCGCCATGATTTGACCCTCCTGCTTGGTGGTGAGCGCCCTCGCAGTCCTGCCGTCTACATGACCCTCACCAGCCCCACTATACCGCTTGCGGAACCCTCGCGATATGGCGGAGTATGATCCGGGAGTTGGTAGCTGTCAGGGCCTCGCTCAAGAGCCTACGTCCCGGCGAGCCGCCTGATGGCGAGCTGGACGGCGGCGAGGGCCCGCTTCCCACTTTCCACCCTCAGCGGACCTACCCGCTTGACACTGAGTTCGGCCAGCACTCGCGTACCCGGCGGCGCGGCGAGGCATTGCACGCCGAGCGCCAGCCGTTGTCCGCGCGGCGGTTGCTCCTACACCGGCTGATGATTACGCTGATGCAGGCGAAGAGGAAGGTAATGGAGCGGGGGCGGTTTTGCTTCGTCGCGTCGTGTTTTGCCGCCGCCTTATGGTTGTTGACGGAACCGGAAAACGCCTGGCCGTTAACTCCCGCCGGTGGGGTTGCCCCCGGCTCACAGGCAAGCGCAACCTTCCTTGGCGTCGACACCACGACTTCGGGAGACTGGATCGGCCATTATGGATCAGAAGGTTACATAATTCCGAACTCTTCCACTAATTTGCCCAATTACGTACAGTTGCGAGTCACCGCCGACGTAGCCGACGACGCATGCACTGATAGCCGATGCCTCGAAACCTCGGATCGCTTGTCCCGCACATGGAATTCGTGGCAGGCGAGCACTTTTACTATCGATGTTGACATCAGCGACGGAAGGACACATAATATTAGTCTGTATTCTTACGATTTCTTCTATACTGGAGACATCCAAAACTTTACGATCAAAGCCGCGAACAGCAGCGCAATCCTCTCTTCGCAGGACTTGTCCAGCTTTGTTAATGGCGTCTACCAAATATGGGAGATCAGCGGCCACGTCACTATTCTGGTCAGAGGCACCACATCGCCGATACCGGCAATCATCAATGGGCTTTTTTTCGATTCGCCGCCACCGGTGACTGCACCGGGGTATTTGACCCTGCCGGCGAGCGCGCCGGGCCGACGCCAATCCGAATTTATGCCCCGAGCGATCCCAACTACTCCTCGTCGCAGCTCAGTGTCCGGGTAGCTGCTCTCCCATATGGCGGCAGAGTGACGCTTGCGGATGGAGTGACGCCGATCAGGATCCACGAAACCTTGACGGTAGGTCAGTTGATGAGCCTGAAGTTTGTGCCATCGGCCCGCGCGACGACAGCATCGACCTTCGCATATACAGTCACTAATCCGGCAGCACGAAGTACGCCGGGGAGTGTCTTGATTGCAGCGGAGGTTGTCCCGGCGTCTCCTCCGCCGCCGACCTGCTCCGCCGCCGGTATGGAATCGGCTCCTATCGTCCGCAATGACTCAGGTCGGAAGATTTCGCTGCTCGTTCCACGGAGCAGTATCATCCCCTCGGATGTAGCGGTTCTGATTAACGATGGCGATCGGCAGTCCATCGTCGCAGGACAATATTTTCAACTTAGACACACCATCCCAGACGCTAATATGATCCATGTAAGTCTTCCGATTACTCCAACGAAGGGGGCGAACTACGCAATTTCGGCGGAAGAGTTTTCTCACATTAAGGCGCAGGTGGACGCGCAATTAGGCACGAATATTCAAGCGTATGTGATTACCTGGACGCAGCCTTACATGGTTTTTGGAGAGCATGCGGGAGCAGTGGGAATAACAAGTGCGTTCACGTACGGATATGACCGTGCTGCGGCCCGGTCTCCTCGATATTTCAACAGCGCGACCTATCAGCCTTATACCGATTTTCACATCCGCCCGGCGATGATGCTCGCCGGGTATACCCCCCAAGACATCGTATCGCTGATTGATCGAGGGGCGTTGGCACAGCACATCCTGCCCATGGGAGATGGGTATTTTATCCGTACCACTGATGCCCGGCGCAGCGATCCCCGATATGCCGATTTTCGCGCGGTGGTTGGCGAATGGAACCACCAAAACGGGTTGAAGATGGCTTTTGTCGACAACTCGGCGGGGACCGGGCGCGACAAAATTCAAAATACACCACGGGTCTTATTTTACGAGACCGGCCTGGAACAAGTGCCGGCGATCAACACCAATCAATATGTCCCAGGCGCGCTCGCGGATCACCTGACCTCGTTTGGCGGAGACCTGCTCGCGGGCTCGCAGATGATTATTTTGGATTGGATCAGGGCGGGCGCGACTGCAAGTTATGGCACTGTGACCGAACCGACTGCAAACCGTTCAAATTCCCCCAAGCGACGGTCTTGGTAAGCCAATATTTCTATGGGAATACTGCATTGGAAGCATACAATAAATCGGTACTGGCACCCTATCAGGGCGTCTTCGTTGGCGAGCCGCTGGCGCGCCCGTTTGGTACAGAAGCATCTTTTGCCCACGGAGCCCTCTCGATTAAGACAAGTATACTTAGACAAGGGACTCCCTACTCCTTGATCGCGGGGAGATCTTGTTCAGGGCCGTTTACCACATTGAAACCTGATATCTCGTTGTCACCATACTCCTACACTATCATCACAGACTCGACGGGATTTCATTCTTACTACGAATTAATCGAAAACTAGCCATGTAAATATAACCCAGCGTCCGACGACGCCGACGACCGTTGTGGCGGCGTTGGGTCCGCAGATGACGGCGCTTGGCGGCGAGGGGACCGCAGGCGTTCATCCGTACCATTGAATGCCGCCTTTGTTCGGACTGCGGCCAGGGGGGCCCAGAGCAGGTCGTCACGGGCGAATAACCGCAGACAGCCGATCTTAGTTCCTCCGCGGTTGGATAGAGCACCGGCGCCGTGGCGCAATGGTCGTCTCCGGAGAAGCGATCCGAGCTTCCCGTTGCAGTAGCCATTCGTCGGTTTGGCGACTTCCCGGGAGAGTCGTTTGGTCCGTGCCGAGAGCAGCAACGTCACTCTCCTTTTCGCCGCCGCTGCTCAAATTCCCAACCGTTCGGCCGAAGCTGTTTGGGCTTGGACGCGCCCCGTCGCAACTGGCGTTTCCGCTTTGCGCATATCGCCATTCGCGGCGAGATAGGTCGATTTATTGGTTTCGACGTTGAACGCGAGCGGGCGCTCGCGCGTGTCGAATTGCGGGCGTGCCAGTATACGTCCTGCTAGTTCGAGATGATTGCCGATGTCGAAGAATTCAATCGTGTCCGGGTGATAACGGGCAAACTGCAAAAAGGTGTGCGTGCGGGAGGCGATCACCCGGCAGCCCAACTCAAGTGATTGCGAAATCGGACCTGAGGAGGATTGTCCCACCTCCAGATACGGAAAGACCACCGCGTCGCAGACTGCCATCCCCGATACGAAGTCGGCGTCACTCTGCGCGCCTAGGAAATGAATTCGACTGGACAAGTCTTTGGGATGCTCGACCAGGAGATCGCGCATCGACCCGTCGATGGCGACTGAGATGGCGGGCGCGCTCGCGCCTGGGCTCGTCCGTGTTCGCTCGACGACGCTCGTATCGATATAACCGGCGTCGAATAATGACGAGACGACCGGGTCGATCGGCTGGTGCCGCCTGATCTCATTCGGGTGGACCCCGCCGAAAATCAGCAGATGGTACTCCTCGGGCAAGTGGTGGAGCGCCCGGACGACAGTGTCGAAACCTTTGTATCGGCCGAGAAACCCGAAGACCCCGATCAGCTTGCTCGGCGCCGGCACCGCGTCCAAGACCGGAAATTTCGCCCGTGACGCGGTGCGGCGGATCTCCTGCGCTTCGGCGACATCGATGAAGGACAGTGGATGGTCGTAAACGTTCCGCATGCCGTGAACGTACTTCATGTGCCAGAGGTCGCGACGCGTGTGAACAACCAGTGCTACAGGCTTAAAGCGCTGGGCGCGGCGCAGGCGTCTGGCGATGCCGGCGGAGAGCCGGTTTGCGCGCATATAGCCGGACCGCATTGCAATGGCCTTGGCAAAATTGAACCTGCAGATCTCCCTAAACCATTCCGCAAAGTCGAATGCCTCCGACAACATGATCGAGTGAAACGTCACCGAAAGCCGAGGTGATGCCCGCACAATCCAGTTAAAACGACGAAAGATATCGCCGCAGCTGCGGCCCAATGTTCCGTGTTCCAGCTGGAGATTTACAGTGTCGTAGTGCCTGATCTCTCGGCAGATGGCTTGGATGTGTCTATCGCCGAATCTTCGGACTCGGCTATGGGTACTGCGCAGTAGGAATTGATTCAACTGAAACACGGTTACATCAAAAACGTCGCCGAGCTGTCGTTCGAGACTACGGGTGTACGCGGCGACGCCGCACAAGTCATCGTGAGTGGAAACCACCGCGAGCCTGGTGCGAGCGCTGCGGCTGGCCGTCCGCAAGGGTGACGCACCGGTCGCGGCAAGAGGCAAAAGGGAGGGCTGAGATTCAAACTCCAGCGTCGTCATGATTGCTTCCTCTTCCGGCCCCGTGCCGGTTTTAGCCTGATCAATGCACGTTATGGACGCAGGTGATCTCGGATGGACTGAAGAATGAAGCCGCCGATCATCCAGACAGCGAAGGCCACCCCAGTAGCCACGGCGAGCGATTGCAGCCGGCGCGGATACAACGATTCCTCAGGAAGCGTCGGCCGGACGAACGTGGCGAGATAAACTTGCTGGCGGTCTGCATTGATGCGCGAGCGGTCGAGCGCCTGCAGCGCGTGCTGATAGGTATTCTCGGCGAACGTTCTCTCGCTTTCGAGCTGTTCGTATGAGCCCATCACCTGGGAAAGAGCTTCCGATCGCGTCTTTTCGGTATCTGTGACCTCGCTCTCGACCGCCCGGCGTTGTGCCTCGAGCGATTGGACACGGGCCTCCAGCATTTTGATTGAGGGAGCGTCGTCGCGCATATAGTGCTTCAAGGTGGATAGTTCGGTGTCGGCCCGAACGAGCTCGTCGCGAACTCGTCCGGCCAGTGCTACGGTCGCATCGGCGGTCTTGCGCGGATCGATGATTCCCTCTTTGTCGCGGAACTCGCGCAGCCGGGTAAGCGCTAATCTGAGACGCTTTTCGGCCCGGTCCACCTCCTCTTCGGCATTTCGCAACGCGTCTTGGCGGGCGCGTGCCGACAAATCGTTCACCAGCCGCTCGGAAGAGGCAAGAATGCCCTCGGCCAGCCTGAGGGCATCTTGCGGTGTGAAGGCGCGGGCCCTGACCACAATCGTCCCGTTGGTCGCGTCGAAAAACGCGTCGACTTGCCTCTTCCAATAGCGGACAAGCTCCTCGATCGACACCGGCAGATCGAGTCGGACCGGCCAATCAGCCTCGGAGCGCGAAAACATCTGCCGCAGGTCGAGCGTCGCGCTCAGATCATCGATGATCGCGCGGCTGGCGAGATACTGCACGACGACGTACGAATCCAGGCCCATCACCGAAGGAGCAATGCTCTCCTGAAGAAATAGGGCCGGGTCATGGCGCTCCGGTTCGGCAGAGCGCAGGGCAAAGCGAAATTCTGCCACGTATTGGTCGGCAGCAACGAGGAAATAATACGTGGCAGCGATCGCGGCCGGTACCGCGACGATAATCATGAACGAGAACCACCCCAAGCGTGACCGCCGGCGTGGTGGGGCGACCGTGCTCCGTCGATGATCGAAGACGACTGTTCTACCGCTTCCTTCCGAAGGAACGGGAAGCGCGGTTGCGCTGGCCGGCGTGAAGACTGCTCGGTTGGACTCGCCTCGCAATGGGAGACTGGCTCCGTCATCGGGCGATCGCTTGCGTTCGGCTGCTGGCACCGCTGCCATTACAGACTTTCCTGCACCATGCGATGATATCGACCAAGCGCGGTATCGATGTCATCGAATAACGTGAGTTCGCCATTGGCTAGAATGGCGCCTCTGTCACAATATTGGCGCAGCGTGTGAATGTTGTGGGTCACAAGAATGATGTCGGAGCGCTGCATGCGTTCGCGGAACGCTTCGGCGCATTTCTGACGAAAACGCTGGTCGCCTACCTCGGTCACTTCGTCGATCAGGTAGAGGTCAAAGTCGAGGGCGAGGCAGGTCGCGAAGGCGAGCCGGGCCCGCATGCCGGCCGAGTAGGTATTGACCGGCATGTGCAGGTATTCGCCCAACTCGGAGAATTCCTCTACATAGTGGAGCACGCCGCGCAGACCCGCCCCATAAATTCGGGCGACAAACGAGACGTTCTCGCGGCCGGACAGAGCACCGTGAAAGGTGCCGCCGAAGCCAAGCGGAAACGACACCCGGGCATATCGTCGGACAATCCCGAAATCGGGAATCTCCGACCCGGCGATTAAACGGATCAATGTCGACTTGCCCGCGCCATTGCCTCCGAGAACTCCAAAATTTTGGCCGGCTTCAAAAGTGACGCTGACGTTGTCGAGCACGGTTCTTCGCCCGCTCCGGGTGCGATAGACTTTGGAGACCCCGTCGAGCGTGATCATAGCGGCTCGTAAAGATGGCGGCGCAGCCCGCGCTCGATGCACAAGCCCGCCGCCACGCTCACGGCGGCGACGATCGCCAGATATGACCGATCAAGCCAATGCGGCTCGTATTCCGGAAAGAAGCTCGAGCGAAACCAGTCAACTGCGTGCAATATCGGATTCCAGGCGAGAATATCGCGGATCCAATCCGGCATCATTCCCGGCACGTAGAAGATCCCAGAACAGAAATACAGAGCTCGGGTCAATTGCGCCCAAATCTTATCCCACGACTTAAAGAACGCGTTGATGACAGCATTGATGAAGCCAATCCCGCAACCAAACAGCGAGACGGCGACGACCGATGCCGACAAGGCCGGTAGATCGTGAGGCAAGAGGCCGATGCCGAGCGCGAAGAAACCCGCCAATAGGATTATCGCCACCATCATGTCGGTGAGAACTTCGACCAGGCCTCGCGCCATGATCACATCAAACGTACTCACCAATGGCAGTTGTAGTAGCGGAGCGCTGCTGCTGACCGCATTGGTCATGCTGCTGCTGGCGTGGACAAATAAATGATAAGGGATGATCCCTGTATAATAAAAAATAAAAAACTTGTCACCGATCGGCGGACGACCGCGCATCATCACAGCGAACACAAGAGATAGCATTAGGATGTGCAACACGGGTTCGAGCAATGCCCAGCCGTATCCGAGCTTCGAATCTGCAAGACGGGTACGGGTTTCGCGGATCATCAGGGCGTAAATGACGCGCAACTGGGTCTGCAGCGCCGCGAAAAAAGTCGGTCGCAGCTGCAGCTCCGGACGCAGGCGCAATGGGCGGTCGCTCAAAACGACGTAATCGCCGTCGAGCATTTCGAACCGGCGGTGCAATACCTGGAGGATCGCCCGGCCATATTCCTCGTTGTCCGGGGATGTTCGGATCAGCTCTCCGCCGATGGCGAGCGCCTCGCTGAACCGGCCGCTGTCGAAATACACGGTCAATTGCGATCGTTTGGCGTCGGGGTTTGAGGGATCGAGCGCGGCGGACCGGCTGAAGCCCTCTGCCGCCTCGTCAAGGCGACCCAACCGATAAAGCAGATTTGCTCTATGCAAATGATATTCTGCCGCCTCGGGCGAGAGATCCAGGGCGCGATCGATCGCGGCGAGGGCATCCTCGGTTAGACCGCGCAGCATCTGGGTTGCGGAGAGCAGCCTAAGCGCGACGGGATCTTGTCTGTGGATATCGACGACCTCGAGGATAATTGCAGCGGCCTCATCATATCGATTTGTCCGCAACAGAAGCTCGGTCGCATGGAGCGCGTTGAGGCGATCCGCGGGCGCAAGCGCGACAGCACGCAGCGCTAATGCGACCGCCTGTTCACTTTGTTCTAGGGCTAACAGGGTTGCGGATAAATGGCGCAGCACCTCCGCGTCAGCAGGATCGAGGGCCGCGGCACGCACCAGGTAATATGCAGCCTGCGCAGGTCGGCCGACGGTTTCGAGCAGACAAGCCGCGTGAAGGGCGAATTCAAACGAATGCGGCTCGAGATCGCTGGCCTTTCTGCCGTGTGAGATGGCGCGATCGAGCTGCCCGGCTGCGGCAAAAGAGCCGCTTGCGTGACGATGTCCCGTGGCCCAATAAGGCCGGATCGCTAGGAGCTGCTCGTAAGCTGCTGCCGCTTCTTCGTGTTCCCCGCAATTGCTGAATACCCAGGCACACAAATTAGCGATTTCTTCTTTTTCAGGCTGCAAATCGAAGGCACTGCGGGCACACTCGACTGCAACGTCGTGGCTGCCCTTGTGGTAGAGCGCCTCGCTCAACTGACAATAGATCCAGGCGCGCTCGTGATTGGGGACGTCCAAACGCCCGAGATATGAACGGCACGTCTCGAGGTCGCCTGTAGAAGCGGCACCGATCGCGGATTGCCGAATTTCACCAATGTCGCTCAATTGCGCGGTACTTTAGCGACGATGGAGAGCTGAGTTTCACATTGTAAGCGTTTGACCCGCTCGCGGCGCTGAGGGGGATCCGCGCGCCGGCTGCGCGTCTTCGGCAATCACGGCCTCCGTCGGATTGTCGCCGCATGTGTAATCTGTCCAAATTGCGTTGAGGCCTCCTATCATGCGTGTCGATCTGTCAAAAAATCAAGTCCAAGTTTTGTCTAAAATTCGTCAAACGCTCTATAGCCTCAGTACCTTGCCGAGCATTAGATTAATAAATTTTAAGAAAACTATTAAAAAAGCGCTAAATTTATGATAAATTATTACTGTTAACTGGTTAGCGTCGCGAAGCACCGCACGCAGACGCTTCGTAGTGCCTATGACTGGGAAGATCGAGCAGGTCGAAGTGATCACGTCGGTGCAGCGCCGCCGGCGCTGGTCGGCGGAGGAGAAGGCGGCGTGCGGGCCGAAGCAGCCAAAAGCAAACCCGGTAGTGATGTTGCCGGGTTAGCCATCCTTCGGAAAGTGGATCGCAGCTCGACTTTTTCTCAGTGATCACGGGCGTGCCACGCCGCATCCCAGATCAACTCCTCGGGCGACGAGCCGAGCTCGACCAGCCTCCGCGTGACCCGACCCCATACGGCGCACCACACCGCCTCCGGCTCCGCGTCGGTCTCGCGGATCTCGTCCTCGATCAGGTCGAAGAGGAAATCGGCAACGTCGTCTGTTACCTTCAGCTCGGCCTCGGTTAGTTCTCTCAATCTCCGTCTCCCCCCGAAAAAGGGCGAAAAAGGAAGGGGCTAGCCCGCGGGTTGTCAGCGCCGCCTACGCTACCGGATCGGCTGACGATAAATCGAGGCCCGCCCTTGATTGGCGACATCCCGACGCTCGAGATAAAAAGGCATACCGCCACGTCACCTATTAGAAGCCGCGCTGATAACCGATTGGCGAAACTTACCAATGTCGGTCAACTGCGCGGTATTCTGGGCGGTGAAGAGCCAAGTTTAGGTCGCGAGCGCTTGACGGCTGGCGACGCTGACCGGGATCGGTGCGCTAACTGCGCGTCTTCGGCAATCAACGTTCCCGTCGGGCCGTCACTGCATGTGTAGTCAGTCCCACCTCTGTTCAAATTGCGTTGAGGGCCCCTCATCATGCGTTTCGATCTGTCAAAATCACGTCAAATTTTCATCACGAACCCGTCAAACTCCGTATACCTTTAGGATGTGCGTAATACATCGGTTAAAAAATGAAATGAACTCACTAAAAAAAGATATCAAGTTAATAATAAATTACTAACGTTAATTGGTCAGCAGCGTGAAACGGCGTGGTGCTCGCCGAGCCGGCCACTAGTCGCGACAACCTTGCGGCGATTGGAACCCGTCACCAACTCTCGGCGACCCCCCATAGGACGTTGGCGGGAGACTTAGGCTATGAGGTTGGCAACGCGCCAGACATCGATCTCGGGTATCATGCCGCGAAAGCTAACCGGTCGAACCTCTATTAGCGGTTAACACGCCGGGTGAGCGCGGGTAGCCGCCTGCCAGCGCGTCAATCGGCAGTTTGACGGCCGGAAAGAGTAATCATGCACATATCGGCGAAACTGCCGGTCGCAATGCCGGCCGCGAAATCGATGGTTGAAGCCTGATCAGCGTAGAGCTTTACGGTCTGGCCGAACTGCACGAGATTGGCCCCTTCGTATTCCGGCAAAGTCACCCAGTTGGACGCCCGCACGCCTCCCACGGTACTGGTCATAAAGAAAGTGCCGAGTTTCGGCGTGGATGGTCCGCCGCTGGTCACGCAGTTGAACGATATCTATTCGATAACGAGCCGAGAGGTGGCGGGAACCGAAAATGATCCCTCGCAGACGCTTGTCAGGAAAACCTGTGGGCAACTGACGGCCGCTTGGAACGGCGCACCGATATCGAGTGCCTTGGCGATCGCGTCGGCGACTGCCTTTTTGTTATCGATGGTGACATCGGTAGCGGCGTGCGCCGGGAGTTGAGACGCGGCTGCGCCGAGCGCCGCCCGCATCGGCGGACAATAGAACTGGCCTTCGGCATGGAGAGTTCGTCTTTCCGGTGGTGCGTAACGGATGGCTAGGGGAACATACCAGAGCCGCGTTTTTAGAGAGAGCCTTTTGTGATCAGGTCTCGTATTTTATGCAAAAGGGTTATATTCTCGCGATCATGCCCCTTGACCTCTCCGATGACGAGAAGCTTGCCCTCGTAGCGCTGTTGACCCGCACCATCGCGGATGATCGCTACCCTCTGTCGCCGCGGGTTCGCACCTTGAAGGACATTCTTGCCAAGCTCAGACCCGAGCCTGTCCGCGAGCCTTTGCCGCCGCCGAAGGTATACGCACCCCCGAAAGCCGCCGCTGCCAAAAGACGGCGCCGTCGTTAGGTGAAGCCTGATCGCAGCCCGCCGATGACGCTCGGCGCTGCCGCTGTGGCCGATACGGGTTCATCGGGCTGCGCGGACGGAGCGCGGCAAAAAGCCTTCCAATGTGAAGCAGCTCACACTTCCCCGCCAACCAAGATGCTAACGAGTAGAGGGGAGCACCGCTTGGTGTTCTCCTAGCGACGAGAGCGGCCCGATACGATCCCCCATCCGCGGTCGCCTGCTCCCCTGAACCCCGGCGTCATCCCCCTCGCCGGGGTTCTCTTTTGAGCTGCCGCGGGGCAAGCGGCGCGCCCGGGACTGAGTTGTGTGCGTCAAGTTCAGCAATTTGATCGTGGTGTTGGGTGACGCCGGGTGAACCTCCTGTGTCAGTCGCGACCGTAGCCGCGTGGCGGATCGATCGCCTTCAGGTCCTCAAAGTCGAGTT
>Ga0306925_10002566_pt1 | contig 15722 bp, 12 predicted proteins | sample flu12Cox44000176_FD_203755 | JGI IMG/M metagenome (GOLD analysis project Ga0306925, IMG submission 203755) | Lab enrichment of tropical soil microbial communities from Luquillo Experimental Forest, Puerto Rico - flux8day.12C.oxic.44.000.176 (v2)... | ecosystem: Environmental > Terrestrial >... | reverse complement strand
ACTTTGATCTTTATGGCCAAATCCGATGGTGGCACCGCGCGAGGCATGCGCGACAACAACACCGACAACTTCCGGTAACGCTGCAACTCTTCCCGGCAGTCCGCGCAGCCTTCCAGATGCCGGCCGATGTCGCGGCGCTCGTGCGGGGCAGGAGCGTTGACCAAGGCATCATCAAGATAACCGGCGAGCCGGGATCGCACTTTCTGGCACTTCATGGCTGGTCCTCTCGCGTCTGTTCCGGACGCATTTCTTCCTCGGCCCCCATAGAATCGGCGGCCCGCACATAGACCGCCTCGAAACCCATGGCCCCAAACGGGGCCTGCTGCACCGCCAGCGGCACTCTTGCGGAACCGGTACGCGAAATCTTGTGCGCCGCCCCGTCCTTTTCCCCGAGCAGCGGCTCCAGAATCTCTTTCAAGGCGCGGCGACCGCGGAGGATTCTGGATTTCACGGTACCCACACTCACATCCAAAACTTCGGCTACTTCCTCGTAACTCAATCCCTCCAGGTCGCGGAGAATCACCGCGCTCCGGAACACCTCGGGAACCTGTTGCAAGGCACCCTGGACCACCACCTGAATTTCTTGCGCAGCCAATTGGTCGAACGGCGTCGCGCTCAGGTCCTCCAGGTCGATCGCCGGGTACCCATCTTCAGGCTCCGCATCGATGGAGATGTTTTTCTGCAGGTGGCGCTTGAACCAACGCCGATGATTCAACGCTTCGCGTATCGCGATGCGGTAAAGCCAGGTTTTCAGCGAACTGCCGTGCCGAAAATTCCGAATGCCCTTGAAGGCTTTCAAGAAAACTTCCTGAGCGGCGTCCGCGGCGTCGGCCGTGTCGCCGAGCATGCCGAGGATGAGGTTGTACACCGGGCCGTGGTAATGGTTGACGAGCCAGTCGAAGGCCGTCTCCGACCCGGCTTGCAGCTCGGTGACGAGTTCGGCTTCGTCTCTACCCCACGAGAGGGCACTCGCCCAATCGGACACGGTATGCCTTTCTCCGCCCCTCCCGACCCACCCGGGGGGAGGAACCGGCCGGAAAAACGTCCAGCCGAAGTAAGCCTCTGCCCGCTCTAGTATTAGACACCGAGGAGAGCGCGTGGGTGCCCCGGAGCACGGGCCGAGCAGGCTTCGGTCGATTGTGGCATCCGGCGCGCGATAGCGCAATGGGAGGCACCGTGACGGGCTGCTCGGCGCCGATCGGTCGCTCGAAATAAAGAAGTTGCCGCGGACGGCTCTAGCTCGACCGCAGGAATCGCAGGGCTCGTCGGGCTGCGTGATAGCCGCACATCCCATGCACCCCTCCCCCCGGGGGAGTCGACGCGGAGCATAGAAAGACTCCCTTGGCGGGCGTGTTGTACAAGCGCCAGGTCGGGCGAACGAAGAGTTGCCGCAACGAGTTTTCGCCACCGGAGATGTTCCCGCCGACCAGATTGGGGTTCTGCTCCTCCATCTGGGTCGGCGATTTCCTCGACCGAGCGAGGATCAATTCCTTGAACCCGGGTGCGAAACGTTCCACTTGCGCTTCGATGCGGCTGGTCCGGTCGACCTGGCTGCCGCTCGGAACATGACAGTAGGCCCACGCGGTGTGACAACCTCCGGGAGCGCGCGTAGGATCGAACAAACTCGGCTGCGCGAGAAGAACAAACGGGCGATCGGCAGGCGCGTCTGCGGTTGCGCCGCGTTCAGAGCGGACAATCTCCTCCATCGTTCCGCCAAGGTGGAGCGTCCCGGCTTTAGCGCACTGCGGCGACCTCCAGGGAATCGGTGCGCGCAAAGCCCAATCGATCTTGTAGACTCCGGGCCCGTACCGGAATTTCTCCAACGCGCGACGATAGCGGGCGGTAAAGGATGCGCCGGCGATTTCGAGTAGGCTGCGCGGCGAGACGTCGTACAACACGACCTTCGCAGCAGGCAACTCCTTCTGCGAGCGCACCCAAACACCGGTAGCGATTTCTCCGCCGAGCGAGCGCAAATACGACGCCAGCGCGTCGGCGATGGCCTGCGAGCCGCCCTTCGGGATCGGCCAACCGCTCACATGCGCGATCGCACCTAAAACCAAGCCGATGGCCGACGTGCCCCACGCCTCTAGCGGCATCAGGGAATGCGACGCCAGGCCGGCGAAAAGCGCGCGAGCCTGTGCGGTTTTGAATCGCGATTTCGCCAAGCTCTCAGACGGCCGAATCGCACCAAGCCCAAAGCGCGCCATCGCGAAAGGATGCCGCGGGACTCGCATGGGTCCCAGAATGTCCCGTTCCAGGGCCCCCCACTTCGCGACGAGTGGCCCCATGAGCTGCTCGTAGGCCTTTGCGTCCGGACCCAGCCACTGGCATGTTTCCTCGAGCGAGCGCACGAGTATCGCTGCTGAGCCATCATCGAGCGGATGCGCGAGCGGGAGCGGCGGCTGAATCCATTCGAGGCCATGCTGGTTTAGCGGAAGGGTGCGCAGAAAGGGCGACGCCAGCGCCATCGGATGCACCGCCGAACACACGTCGTGCGTGAACCCTGGCAGCGTCAGGGCACCCGAACGCATTCCCCCGCCGATTTGGCTTTGCTGCTCCAGAACCAGAACGGAGTGCCCGGCGCGGGCAAGAACAATCGCTGCAGCCAGCCCGTTCGGGCCAGAACCGACGACAACGGCGTCATATTGGCTTCGTTGCGCCAAGATGTGGCTATCTTATGACGAACAGACGTTCAGACGGAGGGATGGATTGAGCGGCGTTCGCGTCGGCAGCGTAAAATGGCTCAGCCGCGCGAGCCTTTCGGGGCGTAGTAGCCCTTGCGCGCCAGAACCTTCAGTTCGTGGTTAGCCATGTCCACGTGAATCTTGCGGAATTTGCCGTCCTTCGCGGTATTGGACGGATAGTAGCCGAGCGTGTACTGGCTCCGCAGTTCTTCGGAGATTTGATCAAAAGCTTCCTCGAGCCGCTTTTCGTTGTTAACGATAATCAGCCGCCCGCCAGTCTCTTCGGTCATTTTGTGCGCTACGCTGGTGTTGCCGCCGAATCGCGGGTCGGCCACTAGCAAGATATGGATGACCGTGTCGGTACGCTGCGCCGATTCGATGGCTTCCTCCAGTTTCACCCGGCTGCCTTCATCCTGCGCATCGGTAACGATGACAATGGCTTTGCGACCCGCTTCGCCATTCAGCTTTTCCGAACAGGCAAGGTACACGGCGTCGTACAGCGCGGTGCCCACCGACCCCGCCCCGGGAACGGGCCCGGGATTGCCACCCATGTACCCTCCTCCCGGAGTGTTGATGCGGGCCTTGTTGATGGCGCGATCGAGAATGGTGCGGTCGTCGGTAAAGTCGGCGAGCAGGTCCACATCGGTATCGAACGAGATGATCATGCCCTCGTCGCCCTTCTTTAGGACGCGATGAAGGAAACGCGCGCCGGCATCCTGGATCGAGCTGAGCATCCGCTCTTCGCTGCCGGAAGTGTCCAGCAACAGGCCGAGCGTAATCGGCAACTGCATATCTTTCGAAAAGAACGAAATCTTTTCTTCGTGGCCGTCCTCGAAAACCTTGAAATCCTCTTCCTTCAAGTCCGTAACGATGCGCTTGTTCTTATCGCGAACCGTTGCGAAGACGTTAACCAGGTTGACTTCGGCTTTGATGACGGGAGCTTGCGCTGGCGCCTGCTGATTCTGAGTCTGTTGCGGGACGGCCGGAGACGCCAAAGCCAAAGCCGAGGCCAGGGCGAGCAAGCGAACCCATAGCGAACTGGCGAAACTCATCTTCCATTTCCCGAATGTCACGGTTTACCGTATCCTTACTGACTGGTAGTCTGGCCCAGCATGGTCGAACGATCGGGCGTAGTTCTTGACCGCGACCGCCGAACCGGCACACAAGCTTCGATGCAACGACGCAAGGGCTGGGATGCGTCGAAAGGTTGGCCGGAAGGGAAGCCAGACGGCAAGGGAAAGTTTACTGAATAGCGATGAAAAGTCCAAGAAAAACGGCTGCTTTTGCGCTTACGTCCGCGATCGCGTTAGCGTCCCTCGTGGTGCAGGCGCAAAATCCCACTCCCACCCCCCCTGCTCCCAGCCAGCAGACCCCCCCGAATCCTCAGGCCAAACCGACAGAAGCGCCCACCATCCGAACGACCGTGGAGACTGTGGTGGTTCCGGTGACCGTGAAAGACCGCGCTGGCAACCTGGTGCCCGACCTGAAGAAAGACGAGTTTCGCATACTCGAAGACAATGTCGAGCAAAAGATCGAGCGCATGATCAACGAGGCGTATCCCATCTCGATGGTGGTGCTCATCGATAACGATCTGGGCCAGAAAGATGAGGCCCAGGTCGAACCGAGTCTGGTTTCGATCATCGGGGGCTTGAGCACCAGCGATGAGGCATTCATCTGCCGCTTCGACCAGTATTTCCATCCCGGGCAGGGCTTCACCAAGGATCAGGACAAGCTCGCGACGCAGTTGCGACGTACCGAACTGGCCAGCCACAGCTCGACCCCGCCTTCCGGCGATCCCTTCAGCGGGCCCACCATCAACAACGCGCCCGCTCCCGGTGCGATGCCAGGGCAAGGATCGGACACGCAGTCGCTGCGCGCGATCAAAGGTCAGCCCACCAAGGCGCTCGATGACGCCGTTTACAACGCTGCGATGCTTCTCCGCGACCGCGACAGCCTGAAACGCCGGAAAGTCATCTTGCTGATCTCCGACGGCCAAAACGGCGCGAAATTCAACACGCACAATTACGATGAGACGCTCGCCGAACTCTTGCGCCAGGGGATTGCGGTGTACAGCGTGGCTACGGGCAGCGACTACTTCAACCGCAAGTTCACGCGCCTGTCGAAATACTCCCACGATACCGGTGGGGACATCTTTTACGGAGCCAAGCAAGACACCTTTTCGGAGTTCTATTCCCGCATCAGCGAAGAAGCCCGCAACCAGTACGTGCTGATTTATTCCCCGGTCGGTGAACGCAAAGTCGACTACCACACCATTGAGGTTCGCGCGCGCCGCGAAGGGCTGACCATCCTCGCTCGCGAAGGCTACTACGGCGGGACCTTTGCGACCGAAGCACCGAAATGAATTCAAGATTTGTTCCAAAATTGTCGGAATTCTCTTGACACTGGCTTTCCCTGCCCTTATACGGATGTGCAAAGGGTGGGAATGCAAGGTAGTACGCGCTCCGAGCCCGAGCAACAAACTAGAGAAGGAGAAGGTTAATGGCAAAGAAAGCAAAGAAGGCTTCGAAGAAGGGTGCGAAGAAGGGTATGGGAAAGTAGTCGCGCCGGGGTAACAGGATTTCGATAGAGGCGCTTCGACCGTGTCGAGGCGCCTTTTTTTGTTTCTACAACGACTCCTCATGCGCCGGGCAAATCAGCCGGTAGGCGCAACTGCGGCATGGAAAGCCCGCATTCGTAGGGAAGTGTCTGGCCCGGATATCGGCGGCAATCTCCTGAATGAGGTTCTGGGCGTCATCGAGTTGTTTCGCGTCCCGCGTGGTGACCTGCGTGGAATTGTTCTGCAAGTAATGAAACACCAGTCGAACGGGATTCCATTCGAATATCTCGCGGGCAGCCAGTGCGTAGATGCTGAGCTGAAGGGCTTTGCGGGCATCGGCTTGCTGCCGGGGCCGGCCGGTTTTGTAGTCGATGATCTCGACATCGCTCGGGCTCAGCCGGTTGACCTGGTCTATCCGGCCAACCAGGATGATGTCGTTTTCGAGTGGCAGTTCGAAGCCCTTTTCCTGCTCCAGAATCTCGGGCGCCTCCGCAAGGATGGCTGCGTGAAACGTCTTTAGCTGCTCGAGGCCATCCTTCTTGTACTCCGCTTCCTGATAGTCGTCTTCGTAGCCGGCGCTCGACCATTCGGTATCGTAAATCCTCTGGACCTCCTCGAGGGGCAGCCTGTTGCCGCGTTTCAGTTGCTCGACAAAACGCTTAATCGTCGTGTGGATCACGCTCCCAAAACTAAGCGCCGCGCGCGGGCCCTCTTTGAGCGACCACAGATAGTTGAAAGCGAATTGCTGTGGGCATTTCCGGTAGTTCTCGATTGCCGAACTGCTCAGCTTCAGCGGCTCCGGTGCCGGCGGATAAAACTCCTCGGCCCACTTGGCGATGCGCGCGAAGATCTTCGGTGGCCCGGCACTGGCCTCGAACAGTTCTTGTTCCACCGCGCGCTCCGTGGGCCGCTTCTTCTCCTCGGCATCCTTCTTGGCCCTTGGCGCTAGCTGCAAAACGTCGCGGCGCTTGATCGCCGGGTCCATCAGAAGGTCTTCGATGAAGACGGGAACTTTGTTCCTTTTCTCGGTGACCGTGGTCAACGTCAGCCGCTCCTGAGCGCGCGTGAGAGCCACGTAGAACAAGCGTCGCTCTTCCTGAATATGAAAATCGCCCTGGGGGAGCTCTTCCTTCATCAGCTGCAGCGGAAATTCGAAGAGCGGAGAGCGATTGCGTGCCGGAAACGCGTTCGCATTGACGCGCAGGATGAACACGTGGGGAAACTCGAGCCCTTTCGCGCCGTGCACGGTCATCAGCTGGACTGCGTCGCCCGGAACATCATCTTCCAGACTGAGCGTGCCGCCCGCTTGCTCGAAATAATCGAGGTATTCGAGAAACTCGGTGAGGCCGCGGGTTTCGCTTTTGGGCTCCCAGTCCTTCATGAATTGCGCCATGCGATTGACATACTTGCGGTCCTGGCGGTTGACGCGCTGCGGGACTTCGAGCCATTCGATTAGATCGCCGAGAATTTCCCGCGCCGTGTGCCGGCGTAGCAACTTCCGTTGGGTGCTGAGGAATTCGAGCAGTTGCTGACAAGCGCCATGCGACGGTTCGAACGGCAGTTGGCCCTGCGGAGTCTGCAGCACATCGTAAAGGGCCGTACCACGGGACTTGCCGGCGCGTTCGGCCAGCCGCACCAGGTCCCCCGGAGTAAGATGCCAAGCGGGCGCCGAAAGCACTCGAGCACAGGCGATGTCATCAAACGGGTGCGCGATCATCTGAAGGTAGGAGAGCACATCCCGCACCAGGGGGTGCTCGAGAATCGATAGCTTCGTAATGACAAAAGGAATCTTGCGGCCGGAGAGTTCTTCGACGATGCGGTCGCGATGCGCGTGCTGCCGATACAGAATGGCGAAATCCTTCCAGCGGCGTCCGGCCTTGTGCAGCCGGGACAACTCATCAGCCACCCAGGAAGCTTCGGACTCGGCTGAATCGAGTTCGACGATGCGGACCTTCTCGCCTTCCGAGCGATTGGGCCGGAGGGTTTTCTTGGGGAACTCGGGGCTGGTTTCGTTCATGCCGATGGCTTGCGTGGCCACGCGAAGGATGTTTGGTGTCGACCGATAATTTTCGGTAAGCGCGACGCGATGAGGGGTGGAATCCTGGCCCTCGTGCCAGTCCGCGAAACGCTGGAGAAACAGCTTGAAGCTGCCGAAGGAAGCTCCGCGGAAACGGTAAATGGCCTGATCATTGTCGCCGACCACGACGATGTTGCGGGAGTCACCGGTGAGCAGTTGCAGCAATTCGAGCTGCGCGATGTTGGTGTCCTGAAACTCGTCGACCAGGATGTGCTTGAAGCGCTCCTGAAGTTTGACGCGGCGTTCCGCGTCGTCGCGGAGGAGGGCGACCGCCTCGCAAATCAGACCGTTAACGGCAATAGCGCGCTTCTCGTGGAGGATTTCCTCGCTGGCACGGTAGGCCCGCGCGATTTCCTGCTGTAGTGCGACATGTTCAGCGCGTTCCTTGTAGGTGTCCTCGTCGAGTTGCGGCTTGTCGTGTTCGAGTTCGGCGGCGAGTTGGTCGGCGAACCCCTGGTAGTCTTCGCAGGAGACCAGTTCATCCTGGCAGCGCGAGAAAAACTTCACGAAATCGGTGAGGAATTGGCCGGGCTCGGCCAGGCGGCGATATTTTTCGAGTTTCAGGCGCGCGAGATTGCGGCGAAGGAGGATCCAGTGGTCAACATCTTCAAGCGCCAGCCGGTTCGGATCGACCTCTTTGAGCAGGCTTTCGCAGAACGAATGGAAGGTGGCCAGGACAACGTCTTTGCCGCGATCGCCAACGGCTTTGACCACCCGGGATTTCATTTCGCCGGCTGCTTTCTTGGTGAAGGTCAGGCCAAGGATGTTTTCGCCGAGAAGGGAAGAATCGCATTCGAGCAGATGACGGATACGCTCGGTGATGACGCGGGTTTTGCCCGTGCCCGCTCCGGCGATGACCAGTAGGGGACCGCCGCCGTGGGTGATGGCGCGGTGCTGCGCTTCGTTCGGCTCGAGGTCCGGACGTTCCGCACGCCCGAGATCAAAGAGGGTGCCCGTCATTGAAACAGGGTAGCGCTATGCGAGGCGAATAGGAAGCGAAGGGTGGGCAGGCTTTGAGGAAAACTCCGGCGCGTCCAGCCGGTCATCGTCATCGCTGGGAGGCTCGACCCGCCGCGACGCGGGCGTTGAAATCGGCGGATTTGTTGCGAGGCACGGTCAGTGCCGTCCACTTTCCGTTTGCCGCGGCGAAATGCTTGGCGAGAAACGCAATCTGCCCGATGTGGTAGATATAGTGTGCAATCTGGCGATTGATCGCTTGCATCGCCGAGTGCGGCTCCGAGCGAATCGTCACCGTACGGGCCAGATCGGCGTCGGTCAGCGGCTCCAGTGCGTCGAAGAGATACTTCCAGCCTTGCTCCCACATCGCCAGAATCTCCGCACGCGTTTGCGGCGGCGCTTCGAATTCCGTGTCGCGATGGCGGTCCGGCTTTTCGCCATCGGTCGTGAGGAAGTTGGTCCAGCGCGAGCGCATGTTTCCGGCCATGTGCTTCACCACAATGGCGATAGAGTTCGATTCGCCGTCCAACGTCGCGCCCAGCAGGTCATCGGGGCATTGCTCGATCGCGCGTTCCGCGAGTTTCTTGTAGTAGCGAAAAAGGTCCAGGGAGTCTTTCAGGTAAGAAGTCGTGAGTTGGTGTGCCATCCTCGCATTCTCCGCTTCGAACCGGCCCAAGGCAAGATCCGGTCAAATCGTAGTACACTCAACTCCCGTCCAATTTGCCCTCTACAATCCCTTTTTTCAGGAGCGTTCGATGCGTATAGCAGAAGCAATCCTCCCCGAGTTCGACCGGGAAATGGCGACCACGCGCAAAATGCTGGAGCGGTTCCCGGAAGACAAAGTCGAATGGCGGCCGCACGAGACTTGCATGACGTTAGGGCGTCTCGCCGGCCATGTCGGTGAGTTGGCTGGCTGGGTGATTCCCACCATGGCGCAAGACAAGCTGGAACTCGACCCCAACAATTACAATCCAGCGATCGTCCAATCGCGTGCCGAAGCACTGAAACAGTTCGATGAGACGGTGAAGAACGCGCGAGCCGCCCTCGCCGGTGCAAGCGATGAAACCTTCATGAGGCCGTGGACCTTTGTGGCTGGCGGGAAAACCGTCTTCACTATGCCGAAGGTGGCCGTCTATCGCTCCTTTGTGATGAATCATCTGATACACCATCGCGGACAACTTGCCGCGTTCTATCGCATTGCCGGCGTACCGATACCGTCCCTATACGGCCCGAGCAAAGACGAGCAGATTTTCTGATGAGGGAAGAGGGCGGCTGCGGCGCAGCCTCGATTCCTTCGCTCACGCGAAGCCATCAAACGGGGTAGGCGCCGAAATGGTGGCGCCCGGAGGTAATCATGGAAACAGCCGTGATCCTTTCGGCGGTGCGGACGCCGATCGGAAAATTTCAGGGCGGGCTCTCAAGTTTCAGCGCCGTCGAACTCGGAGCGAAAGTCGTTCGGGAATCCGTGCGTCGTGCCGGCCTCGAAGGCCGGCAAATCGACGAAGTGATCATGGGCAACGTCGTACAAGCGGGTCTCGGGCAGAATCCGGCACGGCAGGCGGCGTTGCAGGGCGGCTGCGATGCGCGCGTGGGGGCGATGACCATCAATAAAGTGTGCGGCTCGGGTCTGAAGGCAGTGGCGCTGGCGGCGCAAGGCGTGCAACTCGGTGAAAGTGAAATCGTTGTCGCGGGTGGGATGGAATCCATGTCGAATTGCCCGTACTTGCTGCCGAATGCTCGCACGGGCTACCGCATCGGCGATCAAAAAGTGGTCGACTCGATGATTAACGATGGCTTGTGGGACGCGTACGAGAATTTCCACATGGGCAGGACCGGCGAACTCGTTGCTGAAAAGTACGGAATCACCCGCGAGGAGCAGGATAAGTTCGCGTTGGAAAGCCACCAAAAAGCGATTCGCGCGCGCAAGTCGTGCTTCCTCGAATCGCAAATTCTACCTGTCGAAGTGCCGCAGAAAAAGGGCGAGCCGCTGGTCATCAAATATGACGAATCGCCACGCGAGGATACAAGCCTGGAGGTTTTGGCGAAACTGAAGCCCGCGTTCCAGAAGGACGGCACGGTAACGGCAGGCAATGCGCCGGGCACCAACGACGGAGCGGCGGCGCTGGTGGTCACGAGCGAGCGAAAGGCGCAGAACCTTGGGAAGAAGCCGATGGCACGCATCGTGGCGCAGGCGGTCAGCGGCGTGGAGCCGAAATGGGTAATGATGGCGCCGGTGGACGCGGTGGAGAAACTTTTGAAGAAAACCGGATGGGACCGCGACAAGGATGTCGACCTCGTCGAGTTGAACGAGGCCTTCGCCGTGGCGGCCATAGCGGTAACGCGGCAATTGCGGCTGAGCCCGGAGAAGGTGAACGTAAATGGCGGGGCGGTCGCACTGGGCCATCCGATCGGTGCATCAGGCGCGCGGATTCTCGTCACCCTGCTCTATGAACTGCAGCGGCGCAACCTCCGGCGGGGTATTGCCGCCCTGTGCCTGGGCGGGGGAAATGCCGTGGCGCTCGCGGTCGAACGAAATTAGACCGCAGCAAAGGATTGCCCCCGCGGAGGACGTGGCCCACCGCGGAGACAAGCGGCCCAACTCCACATTCGTGCTACGCGATGCTTCCGACCTCCTCGGCCGTGACCGGCGTCAACGGGCCGCACAAGCCGTGGGTTTCGCCTTCTAGGCCGGCGGAGAAATACAGAGTGGTCGCGGCGAGCCGTTGGAATTCTCGAGAAAATCCGAGAAACTCGTGTGTAAAACCGTTGAAGGTGCGATGCAACCGCTGCCGAAGTTTCCGACTGGGCGGGGCTGAGAGTAAAGACTACGAGGCCGCATTGTTCGGGGGAGTTGCGCCGGTAGCTGTTTTGGGCATGTGCGATAGCTCCGTAGCGCAGTACGGGCAAAACCTGTCGGCGTCGGCAACTTCCCTCTGGCACTGCGGGCACGCGGGATGCAGATTGTATTTGCAGTTCGGACAGAAATTGAATCGTGCGTTGACGGTGGTGCAGCACTGCGGGCAGCCGTACGGGAGCGGCTCGCGTACCAGCAGATAAATGATCAGGCCGATCAACAGATACGCGGGAGACAGGATGAGCACGAGAAGCGTCCAGAGCCCTGCGTTCATGCCGCGGCGCTTTGCATCGCGATACACGTAGCCGAGCATGAACAGGAAGGCCGACAGCACGATGGCGATCCCCGTGATTGCCGCGGCCAGGCCGGCGGTGGACTCCCCGACGTCGCGAATGCTTCCATCGCCAGGGAAGATGGCGCCTCCGGTCTCGGCCAGGTGCAGGTTGACCGCCACTCCGATAATCACCGCCAGGGTCCAAAGAGCGAGGCAGAGCCAGATGAGCCACTTTGGAATTATCCGTAGCTCCTCGCGAAACGTGGAACGCTCGCGCTTGCGGCGGAAGCGGATCAGGCGTAGACGTTCATTCAAAGCGTCTGACATGGTCTCCTCTTGAATTACGAATTCCATTGGACGCGCCGCGTTGATGCAAGACGGCGGCTAATGCAACCAGTGCCGGGACCGCCCACCACAGGACAAAACCCAATTCCAAAATCGGTTTCGGCAGACTGAGTTGCGTTCCGAGCCACGCGAAGCCGCGCCAGACTAGTGGCGCGCTGAGCACGCCGACAAGCCAACTCGCCGCGGTTATAATCCATAGCACCGCGCCACTGTTCGCCGCCGCCGCGAACTCTTGCGCGCGCAAGCGCACCCGTAGCTGCGTGCGCGCGGCGAGGTCGCTCGGAATAAACAACGGGACATTCCGCAGGGCGCGAAGCAGTTCGCGGGTAGCGGCGGCGTGCTGCGCACACGCTGCGCACTCGCGCAGATGGGCCTCGAGCCAGGTCTGATCGGCGGAGGAAAGCCCTTCGATCAGCGACTGGCTGAAAAGCTGTTGCGCGCGTTCGTGCGGCTTCTCGCTCATGCGGCACCTTGCGGCAATGCGGATTTCAGTGCGGCGAGCCCGCGATATAGGCGCGATTTCACGGTAGATAGCGGGGTGGCCAGAACTGCGGCGATTTCTTCCAGGCCCAGCTCCTCGTGAAAGCGCAGCAGCAGCACTTCGCGATAATAGGCCGGAATTTTCAGCAGTGAAAGCTGCACCGCTTGCTCGTTTTCGCGAGTCACCATCATCTGCAGTACCGACGCGCATCGCTCGTCCGGCGGTTCGTAGGGTTGATCCGACTCCGGGTTGCCCAGTTCTTCGAGGCTGCGGATTTTCTTGCGCCGCGACACGTCAATCACCAGATTCCGTGCGATCGCGAAGAGCCACGATTCGAATTTCGACTTGCGGTTGTACTGGTGCCCGCGCTCCAGCACTCGTACCCACGTCTCCTGGAACAAATCCTCGGCCAGCGCGCGATCCCCGGTCAGAAAAATCAGGTAACGGTATAAGCGGTGCTGGAACTGGTCGATGAGCCGGTCAAGCAGTTCCGGATCGCGACGACGTAGCCCCGCGGCCAGCGCCGAGTTGTCGTCGGTGGTCATCAGACCCGCAAACAGCAGCGGGGACCTCGTAGCGGTAAAAATGCTTGCCGGTCTGTTCATACTACCTCGTATACGACTCAGGTGGGGAAAAAGACGCAATGGCTGCCGCGTGCGGTAACCCGCGTAAATCGCTGTGAATTAATAATTTACTGCCAGGCGAGGTGGTCGTCGTATACTCTCCGGTTGGTCAAGAGAAGGCCGAGGAGGAAAGCGTATCGATGAACACGACCGTGATCCGGATTGCTCAAACGACCCTCGGGATTCTGGCACTGGCGGTCGGCACGGGAGCGAGCGGCGCGCAACGACTCGACTATCCGCAGACCCGCAAAGGCGACCAAGTAGACGACTACCACGGCACCAAGGTGGCCGACCCTTATCGTTGGCTCGAGGACGATAACGCGGCGGAAACCGCCAAGTGGGTGGAAGCGGAGAACAAAGTTACCTTCACCTATCTCGAGAAGATTCCGTATCGCGCCGACGTACGCAAGCGTCTCGAGCAACTCTACAACTACCCGAAATATTCCGCGCCCTTCCGCGAAGGCGATCTCCTTTTCTACTCGAAAAACGACGGTTTGCAGAATCAAAGTGTGGTGTACACACAAAAGGGCTTGGACGCTGCGCCGGAGATGCTGCTCGACCCGAATAAACTCTCGGCCGACGGCACGACCCGTCTCGGCAGTTTCAATGTATCGCGCGATGGCCGTTATGCCGCGTATGGTATGGAAGTCGGCGGCTCAGATTGGCAAGAGGCCAAGGTCCGCGACGTCTCCACCAAGGAAGATCTCCGCGACGATCTGAAGTGGCTTAAATTCACGCAGTTTGCCTGGGCTGGCAAAGGGTTTTTCTACAGTCGCTTCGCCGAACCCCAGAAGGGCCACGAACTTTCTTCGAAAAACGAGTTTCAGAAGGTCTACTACCACAAACTCGGGACCCCGCAATCGGACGACGAATTGATCTTTGAGGATAAGGACCATCCGCAGCGCGGGCATTACCTGTTCACGACGAACGATGAAAAGTTCGCCTGGCTGGTCATCGATGACTCGGCCAGCGGCAAGCGCGGCAACGCCCTGTATTTCCGCGATCTCTCGAAACCGGAAAAGGCATTTATCCCGATTGTCAAAGAAATTACCGATGACAGCTACGAAGTCGTGGACGATGTGGATGGCCGGTTCCTGATTTCCACGAATCACCTCGCACCGAACGGCAAAGTCACCCTCTACGATCCCGCGGGTGGAGCGTGGAAAGACGTGCTGCCGGAAAAACCGGAAAAACTTGAAAATATCAGGTCCCTGGGCGGAAAACTCTTCGCTACCTATCTAAAAGATGTGGCCAGCCAGGTCTACGTTTACAGCTTCACTGGCAATCTCGAAAATGAAATCGCCTTGCCTGGAACAGGAACCACGGCGGGGTTTCAGGGCAACCGCAGTGACAGCGAAGCTTTTTTTCTCTACACCTCGATGGATTATCCAACCACCGTGTTCCGCTACGATCTTCCGCCAAAAAAGGCCAGTGTCTTCAAGTCTCCGGAAATTCCCGGATTCCGCCCCGACGAGTACGAAACCAAGCAGGTCTTCTACAAAAGCACGGATGGCACCCGCGTGCCGATGTTCCTGGTGTACCGCAAGGGCCTGAAACTCGACGGCTCGCATCCCGCGCTGCTGTACGGCTATGGCGGATTCAATATCACGATGCAACCGACTTTCAGCTCCGTGCGTTTGGTTTTGCTGGAACAAGGATTTGTATACGCTATGGCAAATTTGCGCGGCGGCGGCGAGTACGGCGAAAGATGGCACGAAGCCGGAATCAAACAGCGCAAGCAGAATGTTTTCGACGACTTCCTCGCTGCCGCGGAGTGGCTGATCGCCAACAAATACACTTCCCCGGAACATCTGGCGATCAACGGCGGCTCAAATGGTGGATTGCTGGTGGGCGCGGTGATGAATCAGCGGCCCGATCTTTTCCGCGTGGCCGTGCCGCAGGTCGGCGTCATGGATATGCTGCGCTACCAGAAGTTCACCATCGGCTATTCCTGGGCATCCGACTATGGCACCAGCGACAATCCGGAGGAGTTTAAAGCGCTTTACGCGTATTCGCCGCTGCACAATATCAAGGCGGGGGCGAAATATCCCGCAACGCTGATTACCACCGCAGACCATGACGACCGCGTGGTACCCGCCCACTCGTTCAAATACGCCGCCACGCTGCAAGGCGAAGCGAATCCTGAGAATCCGGTGCTGATTCGCATCGATACCATGTCGGCGCACGGCTCGAGCAGCACCTCGAAGCAAATCGCGCTTACCGCGGACATGTATTCATTCATATTCTGGAATCTCGGCGTGACGCCGAAGTATTAGAAGTTTCCGCCGCCCCGAGCAGTGAGGAATCCCTCCTGGTTCGCGGCCGAGAAAGATTCCTCACTTGGCAGGCTTCGCCGGGAGGATAACGACCGGAGTGGACCGAAGAAATGGTTTGTCCGAATTGCAAAGCGGAATACCGGCCAGGTTTCACCCACTGCGTCGATTGTGAGGTGGACCTAGTTGCGGAATTGCCGAAAACCGCCATCGAATTGCGCGGTGAAGTCGAGCCGGGCGATCCGAACGAGGACCCGTTTTGCTCCTTCTGGAAAGGCGAAGATCCCCGGGTCCATGCGGAACTCTGCACCGTGCTCGACGAAGCGGGCATCCCCCACAACACGGTCTTCCGCCGCGATCACCTGTTCAACTTGAAAAATTATCCCGCATACGAAGTTGGCGTGCCCTTTTCGCTTTTCGAACGCGCCGAAAACGCAGTGAGGGAGGCGTATGGCACGGGCGATGTCGAAGATGTCGGATCGGCGGAAGGGAAAGGTTCGCTGATCGACCGACAGCCGAATGCCGTTCGAAGACTCCCGGAGACGCTGACACCTCCTCGGGAAGAAAACCTTCCGGGACCTCCGAACGCCGGCGCGG
>Ga0306925_10002565_pt1 | contig 15726 bp, 12 predicted proteins | sample flu12Cox44000176_FD_203755 | JGI IMG/M metagenome (GOLD analysis project Ga0306925, IMG submission 203755) | Lab enrichment of tropical soil microbial communities from Luquillo Experimental Forest, Puerto Rico - flux8day.12C.oxic.44.000.176 (v2)... | ecosystem: Environmental > Terrestrial >... | reverse complement strand
CTTGCCATAGTTGACGCTGATCACGCCCTTGGAAGCCTCGAGCCCCGCCGGCTGCATCACCGCGCCGACCGAAGTGGCGTTGATGTCGAGAATGTGCACCGGCTTCCAGTCAAGTTCGGCGTTCTTCTTGATGGTCTGCGCCGCAAATTTCGGGGTCGAGGCGCTGAACAGCACATCGGCGCCAGCCGATCTCAGCTTGAGGATTTGCGAATCAACCGTCGGATCAGTGACCTCGTAGGAGGCCTCCGCCACGATCATGGTTGCGGCCTTGTTGCCGAGGCCGGCCTTGATGCCGTTCAGATAATCCCTGCCGAGATCGTCGTTCTGGTAGAGCACGCCGACCTTGGCGTTGGGATATTGCTTCAGGATGTACTGGCCGTAGATGCGGCCCTCGACGAAATAGTTCGGGTTGAAGCCCATCGTCCACGGAAAATTCTTCGGATCGGTGAATTTGGAAGCGCCGGTGGCGGCGAACAGTTGCGGCACTTTCTTTGCGTTGAGGTATTTCTGCACGGCCGCGTTCGAGGGCGTGCCGATGATCTGGAAGGTCAGGAGCACTTCATCGCTCTCGACCAGTTTGCGCACCTGCTCTACCGCCTTGGGCGGACTATAGGCGTCGTCATACTGGATCAGGTTGATCTTGCGGCCGTTCACCCCGCCCTGCTCGTTGATCATCTTGAAATACGCCGCCTGGGCCTTGCCGATGGTGGCGTATGCGGACGCCGGTCCGCTGAATGGCACGGTCTGGCCGATCTTGATCTCGGTATCGCTTGCACCGGGATCGTACTTCTTCTGCGCCTGCGCCGATGAAGCCGACAGCGCGAGCGCTACCGTCGTTGCGGTGAAGAGATGAAAGAGCCCGTTCGTCATGTCGCTGCCTCACCCGATGTTCTGATTTTTGCCGATGATGGCGCCCGTGGTGGGTCACCGCCTCGACCGATAGTGAATGAACGAATATGGCAAAGCAAGGTGATGCGGCCGCTGGCGGGAACCCAAAAGCGCGATGGCTTTGGGTCTAATCGCCATCGCGCTAGTGTATTGTTTGCGCATGATCTCCGCGCAAACGCGTTCGCGTTTGTCGCGAGGGAAAACCGCTACACACTTTTCCGGATCATGCGCCAGGCTCACGAAAACCAGAGCAGAACGAGGGCAATCATGGCGGGCGCCGCCTGCCCCAGCAGGATCCTGCGGCTGACGGTGGCCGCGCCGAAGATACCGGCGATGATCACACAAAGCAGGAAGAAGGTTTTGATCTGTAACGCGAAGGCGGGCACATGCTCGATCAGTCCCCAGACCAGCCCGGCGGCGAGAAATCCGTTATAAAGCCCCTGATTGGCGGCCAGCACCGCGGAATCGGCAGCCTTCTCGGGCGAATTCCGAAAGGTCTTCAGGCCGAGCGGCTTGGTCCAAAGGAACATTTCCAGGATCAGAAAATACACGTGCAGCGCCGCAACCAGCGCTACCAGGCCATTGGCAATCGCGCTCATTTGACATCCCCCCTTTGCATTCCCGCTGGACAAATCGAGGACTTCGCCCCCTAGCATGCCAGCTGACCGCTGGAGCTCAATGATCTGCCAACCAGGCACCGACGATGACAGGTTACATAGATCCGACCAAGGAAGTATTCGCTCAATTCCGCGAGAACGATCGCGCAGGTCCCATCCACATGCTCAACCTGGTGCGCTTGCGCGATCGCGCTGCCTATCCCGATGGAAGGACCGCCACGGGCGCACAAGCCTATGCTGCCTATGGCCGCGAAAGCGGGCCAGTGTTCACGCGTCTGGGCGGCAAAATTGTCTGGATGGGCGGCTTTGAGTTGATGGTGATCGGGCCGTCGCACGAACGCTGGGATCATTGCTTCATTGCGGAGTATCCGGGCGTCGCCGCCTTTGTCGAGATGATCCGCGACCCTGTCTATCGCGAGGCGGTCAAGCACCGGCAGGCGGCGGTGGAGGATTCCCGGCTGATCCGCCTCAAGCCGCTGGCACCCGGCAAGACCTTTGGCGAGATTCCCGCAACGTCCCGATGATCTTCGCCATGGTCATGCCGCAACCTGCTCGCTGGAGAGCAGGTGAAGCAGCGCGCTCTTGATCGCAGCCTGCCGCGTCGGCGCCGTGATCTGGGCGCCTAACAGGTCGGTGACGTAGAAGACGTCACGCGCGCGCTCGCCGAAAGTCGCGACGTGGGCCGAGGCGATATTGAGGTTGAGTTTCGAAATCGCCGTGGTGAGTTCGTAAAGCAACCCCGGCCGGTCGAGGCCGGAGACCTCGATCACCGTATAGCGATCCGACCACTGATTGTTGACGGTCACTTCCGGCTCGACCACGAAAGGCCGCGTCTTGCCGCGCACCGCGGCGCGGCGCGCTACCACTTCCGGCAGGCGCAGGTTGCCCTCGAGCACATCCTCGATCATGTCGCCGATTCGCGTCGCGCGTCGCCCCTCGTCGTCATCGCGATCATATTCGCGCGTGATCGCAATCGTATCGAGCGCGCGGCCGTCGGTCGTGGTGTAGATCTGCGCATCGACGATGTTGGCGCCGGCTGACGCGCACGCGCCGGCGATGATCGACAGCAGCCACGGATGGTCCATCGCCAGGATCGTGAGTTCGGTGACGCCACGCGCCTCGTCGAAACCGACATTGATCGCGAGCTTGTGGCCGGCCTGTTCGCTGCTGCGCAGGAAGCGGGCGTGGCGAATCTTGCGGGGCAGTTCGACCTTGAGCCAGTAGGCCGGATAGTGCCGCGCCACATAGGTGTTGATTTCCTGTTCGGACCAATCGGCGAAGGCGGCCCGGAATTCGGCCTGCGCGACCGCGATGCGCCGGGCGCGGTTGACTTCCGAGAAGCCGCCGGTCAGCACCGGCTCGGTCTCATAATACAACGTGCGCAGCAGTTGCGCTTTCCAGCCGTTCCAGACGCCGGGACCGACACCCCGGATGTCGGCGGTGGTCAGGATGGTGAGAAGCTTCATCTGCTCGACGGATTGGACAACGGCTGCGAAATTCTCGATGGTCTTGCGGTCCGACAGGTCGCGCGACTGGGCAACCGTGGACATCGTCAGATGCACCTCGATCAACCACGCCACGAGCTCGGTATCGGCGGCGGAAAAGCCGAGCCGCGGACAAAGCCGCCGCGCCACTTTTGCCCCGGCAATCGAGTGATCCTCGGGACGGCCCTTGGCAATGTCGTGGAGCAGCGTCGCTACGTAGACCACTGCGCGGTGCTCGGGCCTGATCTTGCGCATCAAATCGCTGGCGAGGATGAATTCGTCGTTGCCGCCGCGCTCGATCTCCTGAAGAAAACCGATACACCGGATCAGGTGCTCGTCCACCGTATAATGGTGATACATGTTGAACTGCATCATCGACACGATCTTGCCGAAGGCGCGGATGAAATGACCGAGCACGCCGGTTTCGTTCATGCGCCGCAGCACCACTTCGGCATCGTTCGAGGTCAAAATTTCCATGAACAGCCGGTTGGCTTCTGGATCGTCGCGCAGCTCGGTGTTGACCAGCTTCAGCGAGCGCGTGACGTTGCGCATCGCATCGGGATGGAAGGCCAGATTGTGCTTCTGCGCCAGACGGAAGATCCGGATCAGATTGACCGGATCCTGCTTGAAGACGTCGGGCCCGGCGAGATTGATACGGTTGTTGTCGACGATGAAGTCGTCGCTTTCCGGCACCCGTCGCCGGACGGCGCTCGGCCGCAATCGCGCCATCATGCGACTGAGCACCGGCACCGGCTTGGCCTGCTCGTTTTCCAGCTTGGCGCACAAGATCGCGGTAAGGTCGCCAACCTCCTTGGCGAGAAGAAAGTAGTGCTTCATGAAGCGTTCGACATCCTGCATGCCGGGATGCGAGGTGTAGCCCAGCCGGACCGCGATCTCGCGCTGCATGTCGAATGACAGCCGCTCTTCGGCGCGGCCGGCGAAAAAATGCAGGTTGCAGCGGACCGACCAGAGGAAATCGGCACAGCGGCGGAAGGTGCGGTATTCCTGCGCGTCGAACACGCCGCGCTCGAGCAGCTCGTCGGTTTCGCGCACGCGATAGACGTATTTTGCGATCCAGAACAGCGTATGCAGGTCGCGCAGCCCGCCCTTGCCGTCCTTGACGTTGGGTTCGACCAGGTAGCGCGACTGGCCGGCGCGGCGGTGGCGCTCCTCGCGCTCGGCCAGTTTGGCGGTGACGAACTCGGCGGCGGTGCCCTGCACCACCTCCTTGTCGAACCGCGCCACCAGTTCGTTGTAGAGCGGCTGGTCTCCGGTCAGAAACCGCGTCTCGAGGATCGCGGTGCGGATGGTCATATCGCCGCGCGCCTGCCGGATCGATTCATCGACCGAACGCGTGGCGTGACCGACCTTCAATCCCATGTCCCACAGGCAGTAGAGAATGGCCTCGGCGACCTGCTCGCCCCAGGCGGTCTGCTTGTAGGGCAGGATGAACAGGAGATCGATGTCGGACTCCGGCGCCATCAGGCCGCGGCCATAGCCGCCGGTGGCGACGACCGCCATGCGCTCGGCACCCGAGGGAATCGGCGAACGATACAGATGGCGTGTTGCGGAGGCGAACAGGATGCGGATGATCTCGTCCTGGACGAAACAGAGCCGCTCCGCGCAGCGCCGACCATGCCGGTCCTTCAACAGCACCGCCTGCGCCGTCTCGCGCGCCGCGATCAGTTCGGCCTTAAGCAGTTTGGCGACTGCGGCCCGAAAGACGTCTTCGCGCCCGGCATTTTCTTCCGCGAGCGCGTCGACCGCGGCCGTGATCCTCGCGGTATCGAAACGTTCGTCGGCCTGGGCGGCGGGGCTAGTGACCACTTTCCGAAGTTCGTAATCCATCGCAGTGTCACCGTTCACGAACTTCGCAAAGTTTTGGTCACTGGTGGAGTGGATTTGACATTCGCTACCCACCTAGCCGCAGACTCGAGAGCGAATGTCAAATCCCAAACTCCACTAGAATCGCATACCTGCCAGTGGTCTTTTGATTCTAACATTCGCAAGGGTGCGCGCGGCAATGGGAAGCGAATGTTAGAATCAGACCGCTGGCAAACCGATAACTGCCAGTGCCGCTACTCTATTCGAAATTCCTGATCGGATTTGCAGCTTGTGCTGCAGGAATTTCAAATAGACGGCACTGGTTTGAATGACGACACTATCCATGCCCACCCCGATATCGGACGGCTCGCGCGCTGTCACGGATAATCCATAAAGGGCGAAACGCCCATGCTCCGGTCTTTCCATCTTGGATAACGTATGTCTCACCCACCGAGGTCAAAAGGGGGATTTTTTCTGGCCTACCGCCAGACTAACCATTTGAAATAAAATGGTTTACCAAGACCGAAAAGCGGCTCGAAAGTCGCTTTCGCGCTTTCCGCGTTGACGCTTGCCGGTGCGATCTGCTTTTGATCGCGGTCGCCCCTGACGGAGAGTTCTACAATGTCCTTCATCATTTTACGGCGTGTCGTCGTCGCGATGATGGCCCTGGCAGCGCTGATGGCCGGCAATGCCTTCGCTGCCGACGCACTCAAGGAAATCCGGCTGGATTGGGCGACCTACAATCCCGTCTCGATGATCCTCAAGCAAAAGGGCCTCCTGGAGAAGGAATTCGCCAAGGACGGCATCAATATCGTCTGGGTGCAATCGGCCGGTTCCAACAAGGCGCTGGAATTCCTCAATGCCGGATCGATCGATTTCGGTTCGACCGCGGGTTCCGCGGCGCTGGTCGCCCGGATCAACGGCAATCCGATCAAATCGATCTATGTCTATTCGCGACCCGAGTGGACCGCGCTGGTCACGACCAGAGATTCGTCGATCAAGACCGTTGCCGACCTCAAGGGAAAACGTGTCGCGGTAACGCGCGGCACCGACCCGCATATCTTCCTGGTACGGGCGCTGCTTGGTGCCGGCTTGAGCGAAAAAGACATCGCCCCCGTCTTGCTGCAGCACGCCGACGGCAAGACCGCGCTGATCCGCGGCGACGTCGACGCGTGGGCGGGGCTTGATCCGATGATGGCGCAGGCGGAAATCGAAGAGGGCGCCAGGCTGTTCTTCCGCAAGGCCGAGGCCAACACCTGGGGCATCCTCAATGTGCGCGAACAGTTTTTGAAGGAACATCCCGACGCGGTACGGCGCGTGCTCGCCACTTACGAAGAGGCGCGCAAATATGCACTCGCCAACTACAACGACTTGAAGAAATCGTTCATCGCGGTCACCAGGCTTACCGACGCCGTGGCCGACAAGCAGCTCAAAGAGCGGACCGAGCTTACTCACAGCCGGATCGGCGCGCCGCAGCGGGAATCCATCCTTGCCGCCGGGTTGGCGCTGCAGCAGGCCGGCGTGATCGACCCCAAGGTCGACGTCAAGGCCTCGCTCGACGCCCTGATCGACGATCAGGTTCCGCTGCCGACGAATTGACCTCCGTCGTCCGGGCAAGCGAAGCGCGACCCAGGACCCAAAACCGCCGGGCCGGATGATGAAGCGAGCCGGACACAGCTTCGCGTCACACAAAGTTCGGTGGCTATGGATCCCGGATCGCGCTCGCTCTGGACAACGCTGTGCGTTGCCAGGAGCTCGCTTGTCCGGGACGACAGCGGTGAGCCTTGCACCTTCGCCTTGCAATCCGCCGCAAGAGCAGGTTTTGCTATGGAGATGGCGGACACCCTTTCGGCTTCCAAGCCTGAGATCGCGCTGAGCCCGGCCGCCTCCGGCCGGCTTCGCGGTCACGCGCGCTGGTCTTTGGGCTTGGTGCTTCCCCTCGGCGCCGCGTTGGTCTGGGAGATCGTGGTGCGGCTCGGCTTGTCGAGCGGACGGCTGGTGCCGCCGCCATCCCGGGTCTTCACCGAACTGTTCGATCTCGCGCGCAGCGGCGAATTGGCCCTTCACGTGACGGCGACGCTGACCCGTGTTCTCGCGGGATTTGGCTTCGGCGTCATTGCGGGCACCATCCTGGGCGCGATCTCGGGCTATTGGGGATTTGCTCGAAGACTGCTCGACCCGACGGTGCAGGCGCTGCGCGCGATCCCTTCGCTGGCGTGGGTGCCGCTTTTCATCCTGTGGCTTGGCATTTTCGAAACCTCGAAAATCGCCCTGATCGCCGTCGGCGTCTTTTTTCCGGTCTATCTCGGCGTGATGGGCGCGATCCTGTCGGTCGACCGCAAGATCGTCGAGGTCGGGCGCACCTTCCGCCTTTCCGGGCCTGCGATGATCCGGCGCATCCTGTTGCCCGCAGTGTTGCCGGAATATGTCGTCGCGCTGCGCGTGGGCCTTGGCCTGGGCTGGATGTTCGTTGTCGCCGCCGAACTGATGGGCGCGTCCGAAGGACTGGGCTTTCTCCTGCTCGACGGCCAGCAACTCGGCAAACCGGCGCAGATCCTGGCGGCGATCGTGGTTTTCGCCGTTCTCGGCAAAATCACCGACTGGCTGATCGTGACCGCGATGGCGCCACTGTTGCGATGGCAGGATGCCTTCGGCCGCCAGGGCGAGACCGCCTGATGCTCGTGCTCGACGCGATCGGAAAGACCTATCCCAACGGCGTCCATGCGCTGGAGCGCTTTTCCGCCCACATCAATCTCGGAGAAATCGTCGCCATCATCGGTGGCTCCGGCTGCGGAAAGTCGACATTGTTGCGCGCCATCGCCGGTCTCGACCTTGCCACGTCGGGCGGAGTGACGCTCGACGAAATCGCGATCTCGGCGCCGCACGCGAAAATCGGCATCATCTTTCAGGAACCGCGGCTGCTGCCGTGGCTCAGCGTCGCCGACAATATCGGCTTCGGGCTGTCCGACCTGCCCTCCGATCTCAGGCGCGAGAAGGTCGCGCGGGCGCTGACAAGGGTTGGCCTCGCCGACAAGGCCCATGCATGGCCGCGGGAGCTTTCCGGCGGCCAGGCGCAACGCGTCGCGATCGCCCGCGCGCTGGTGCCGCAGCCGGAAGTGCTGTTGCTGGACGAACCGTTCTCGGCGCTCGACGCCTTCACCCGCAGGGATTTGCAGGATCACCTGCTCGATCTCTGGGCGGATGCGAGGCCGACGCTGGTGCTCGTCACCCACGACGTCGACGAGGCGGTGGTGCTGGCCGATCGCGTCTTCGTGATGCGGCCACGGCCAGGCCGTCTGTTCGTGGAGATCAAGGTCAATCTGGGGCGGCCGCGCGATCGCAATTCGCCGCTGTTCGACAATTTCAAGCGGCGCGTGATGACCGCGCTCGATCGCTCGCTCGACCGTAACGTGCCGGACATCGACCCGAAATCGAATTCGCCGGGCGATGCGATGTGGTGGTGACATCCGTAGCTGAAGCCATTACATCCAGCACCTGATCAATCCGGGAGAAGACCAAGATGGACGCCGCCCAACTCCGCGCCACGCAGGCACCGATCAAGGAAAAATACAAGAGCGATCCGAACGCAGCCCTCATCACCCTGAAGGCGAAAGGCTCGATCGACAACGAAGGGATCGCCTGCAAGGTCGAAACCGGCCGCGCGCTGGCGATTGCCGGCCTGCATCCGGCAACCGGCGGCTCCGGTCTTGAATTGTGTTCCGGCGACATGCTGCTGGAAGCGCTCGTCGCCTGCGCCGGCGTCACCTTGAAATCGGTGGCGACCGCCATCGAGGTGCCGTTGAAAGCAGGCATCGTCAGCGCCGAAGGCGATCTTGATTTTCGCGGCACGCTCGGCGTCGACAAGGAAGCGCCGGTCGGCTTTCGGGAAATCCGTCTGCGCTTCGATGTCGATACCTCTGCACCGCAGGACAAGCTCGATCTACTCTTGAAACTCACCGAGCGCTATTGCGTGGTTTATCAGACCATCCGGAACGGCCCCAAGGTCTCGGTGACGATGCAGCGGGTCTAGCTCGGTGTCGTCCCCGCGAAAGCGGGGACCCATAACCACCACTGCTCGTAATCGCCAAGGCTATTTGCGCCAACCTGCCATAATGCTACCGCATGTGGCTATGGGTCCCGGCTCGCGCTCGCAAGTGCTCGCTTGGCCGGGACGACAGATCAAATAAGATGTCCCCCGATCTCGCCTTCATTCTGATGCTCGGCTTGCGCATGGCGGTGGCGGCGATCCTCGTGGTGACGGCTTCCGTCGCTACCGAGCGATCGGGCCCCGTGATCGGGGCATTGATCGCGACCCTGCCGATTTCGGCCGGTCCTTCCTACGTGTTTCTCGCGCTCGATCACGACGCGGCCTTCATCGCCGAAGGCGCGCTGGCGAGCCTTGCCATCAATTCCGCCACCATGTTCCTTTCCCTGACCTATGTGGTGCTGGCACAGCGTCAGAACGCCTTTGTCAGTATCGGCGGCGCCATGGCGGTCTGGATTTTGCTCGCCGCGATCCAGCGAACGGTCCATTGGACGCTTTTAAACGGCCTGATCGCGAACGCGGTCGCCTTTGCCATCTGCCTGCCGCTGCTGCGAGGCTTTCGCCACGCCAAGATGCCGCTGATCACCCGCCGATGGTACGACGTGCCGCTGCGCGCCGGTCTGGTGGCAACGCTGGTGGCCACGGTTGTGACCCTGTCAGGCTGGATCGGTCCCGAGTTGAGCGGCATCATCGCGCTGATTCCGATCGTGTTGACCAGCATGATGCTGATTCTGCACCCGCGCATCGGAGGGCCAGCGACGGCGGCGCTGATCGCCAATGGAGGTTGGGGGTTGATGGGATTTGGACTCTCGTTTGCGGTCCTTCATCTCGCTGCACCGCGGCTCGGCTCCGCGATTGCGCTTTGCCTCACGCTTGCGACCTGCGTGGGCTGGAATCTCGGACTTTGGTGGCTTGGCAGAAGGAAGCCGACGATCCCACGCTAGTCCCGCGTCATGGCGAGGAGCGTGAGCTCCGAAGCAATCCAGACTATGCCAGACCGCACGGCGTCGCGGAGCCTGTCATCGGGCGCGCATTCGCGCGACCCCGAAAGTGATAAATTGGGCTCGCAATGACGGCCGCTACTTCGACAACTTCGCCTTCAACGCATAGAGCGCTTCCAAAGCCTCGCGCGGCGACATCTCGTCCGGATGGAGCGCTTTCACGGCTTCGAGCAGCTTTTCGGCCTCGCTCGGGGCTGCGGGCTCGGCTGCGGCGCGCGACGGCACGGCAAACAGCGGCAGATCGTCGGCGAGCGCGCGCGCAGTCTGGCCGCGGTCCTGCGCCTCCAGTTTGGCCAGCACCGACTTGGCGCGCACAATCACCGGCGCCGGCAGCCCTGCAAGCCTTGCGACCTGAATGCCATAGGAGCGATCCGCCGAACCCGGCAGCACTTCGTGCAGGAATACGACATCGCCCTGCCATTCCTTGACCCGGACCGTCGCATTGAACATCCGCGGCAGTTTCGAAGAGAGCGCTGTGAGTTCGTGGTAGTGGGTTGCGAACAATGTGCGGCAACGATTGGCTTCGTGCAGGTGCTCGATCGCGGCCCAGGCGATCGATAGCCCGTCGAAGGTCGCCGTGCCCCGGCCGATCTCGTCCAGGATCACCAGCGAACGCTCGCTCGCCTGGTTGAGGATGACGGCAGTCTCCACCATCTCCACCATGAAGGTAGAGCGGCCACGCGCGAGATCATCGGCAGCTCCCACGCGCGAAAACAGCCGATCGACGATGCCGATCCGGGCGCGTAAGGCCGGCACGAAGCTGCCGATCTGGGCCATCAGCGCAATCAGCGCATTCTGGCGCAGAAAGGTCGATTTGCCGGCCATGTTGGGGCCGGTGACCAACCAGATCTGGCCTGATTTTTGTGCGGGCGCAGGTGAAAGATCGCAGGCGTTCGCGATGAAAGGCTGGCCGTCACGCCTCAATGCCTGCTCCACCACCGGGTGCCGGCCGCCCTCCACCGCAAAACCAAGCGAGCCATCCACCTCGGGCCGCACATAATTGTCGTCGACGGCAAGTTTCGCCAGCGCGCTCGCGACATCGAGGATCGCAAACCCCTGCGCGGCGGCGCGCAAATCGTCCTGGGACGCAACGGCAAGCGAACAGAGCCGTTCGAAGATTTCCAATTCGAGCGCGAGCGCGCGATCGCCGGCGTTGGAAATCTTCGCCTCGATCTCGCCGAGTTCGGACGTCGTGAAGCGGACCTGGCCTGCCAGCGTCTGCCGATGAATGAAGGTCGCGTTCAATGGCGGCGCCATCAGCTTCTCGCCATGCTGCGCCGTGACCTCGATAAAATAACCGAGCACGTTGTTGTGCCGGATCTTCAGGCCCTTGATGGAGGTCACCTCGGCATATCGCGCCTGCATCGAAGCCACGACAAGGCGTGAGGCATCGCGCAGATTGCGCGCTTCATCGAGTGCCGGCTCGTAGCCCTCGCGAACGAAGCCGCCATCGCGCTTGATCAGGGGCAACTGCTCGGCAAGCGCGCGCTCGAGCTCGTCGGCAATTTCGCGCGACGGGCGGCGCAACATTTCCATCGCGGCCGCAATCTCGTGCGCGGGCTGCTCCGTGCTCGAAAGCTGCGCCAGCGCGCGGTCCGCAGCAAGGATGCCGTCGCGCAGCGCCGCCAGATCGCGTGGACCGCCGCGCCCGACCGACAAGCGCGCCAAGGCGCGCGACATGTCGGGTGCCGCGCGCAGCGTTTGACGAATATCGTCGCGGAGGCTTGCGTCGGCGACGAAAACCGCCACCGCATCCAGGCGCCTTGCGATGGCAATGCTGTCGGTGAGCGGCGCCGCGAGCCGTTGCGCGAGAAGCCGCGATCCCGCAGGCGTGACGGTGCAGTCGATGGCATCGAGCAGCGAGCCGCGCCGCTCGCCTGCCAGCGTCCGGGTCAGCTCGAGATTGGCGCGGGTCGCCGGATCGATCGCCATGGTGGTGCCGGCGGCCTCGCGCGAAGGCGGCGACAGCGGCGGACGCTTTCCGACCTGCGTGCGGTCGATATAAGTGACGGCAGCGGCCGCCGCCGTCGCCTCGAGCCGCGACATCGAAGCCAAGCCGTCCATGGTGGCAACGGCGAAATAATCGCAGAGCCGCCGTTCGGCGGTCGAACCGTCGAAGACATCGCGGGTCAGCGGCGTCACCGCGTGCGATTCGCGCAAGGCGGGGCCGAGATCGGGATCGCCAAGCAGCGCATCGCTGACGATCACCTCATTCGTGTTGATGCGCGAAAGCGTTGCGGCGAGTTCAGGCGTCGAACATTCCGTGACAATAAATTCAGAAGTGGAAATATCGATCCAGGCAAGGCCTAGACGATCGGCTCCGCTGGAGCCTCGCGTCCTCGCGATCGCCAGCAGATAGTTGTTGGCTTTGGCGTCGAGCAATGTGTCTTCGGTCAGCGTACCCGGCGTCACCAGCCGCACGACGTCGCGGCGAACCACGCTCTTGGCTCCGCGGGCGCGCGCGGCAGCCGGATCCTCCGTCTGCTCGCAGACCGCGACCCGGTGACCCCGCGCGATCAGGCGATGCAGATAGTCCTCCGAACGCTCCACCGGCACGCCGCACATCGGGATATCCATGCCCTGATGCTTGCCGCGCTTGGTGAGCACGATGCCGAGTGCGCGCGAGGCAATCTCGGCATCCTCGAAGAACAATTCGTAGAAATCGCCCATCCGGTAGAACAGCAACAATCCGGGATTGGCGGCCTTTATCTCGAGGTATTGCTCCATCATCGGCGTGACGCGCGCCGCCTCGGCGGGAGGCTGGGCATCGGATGGCGGCGGAAATGGAGGGTGGATCGTCATTGGCCGCGCAAACTACAGAACTTTGGCCGCCGATCCTATTCAGTTTGCCGCCGCGATGCGTGTTTTCCACCCCTCCTCTGGTGCCGCTTTTTGTGCGACCCGGGCTTATTCGCATGACCGATCTTGCGACGCGGTCAATTGACCTGCCGCGGACCGGCTCCTAAAACTTGCCTCAAGCCGGCCGGCGCGAAACCGCGGCATGTCAGGGAGAGAGCGATGGGTGATGTATTCATATGCGATGCCGTGCGGACCCCGATCGGCCGCTTCGGCGGTTCGCTCGCCAAGGTGCGTACCGACGATCTGGCGGCTGCTCCGATCAAGACCTTGATGGCGCGCCATCCGAAACTCGATTGGTCCGATGTCGACGAGGTCTATTTCGGTTGCGCCAACCAGGCCGGCGAGGACAACCGCAACGTGGCGCGGATGGCGCTCTTGCTGGCGGGCCTGCCGGAACAGGTTCCCGGTCAGACGCTCAATCGCCTTTGCGCGTCGGGTCTCGATGCGGTTGGCGCGGCCGGTCGCGCGATCCGTGCCGGCGAGATCGATTTCGCGATTGCCGGCGGCGTCGAATCGATGACGCGGGCGCCGTTCGTGATGGGCAAGGCCCAGGAGGCGTTTTCGCGATCGGCCGAGACTTTCGATACCACCATCGGCTGGCGGTTCATCAATCCGCTGATGAAGGCGCAATACGGCGTCGATTCGATGCCTGAGACCGGCGAGAATGTCGCCGAGGAGTTCCAGGTATCCCGGACCGATCAGGACGCGTTCGCGATCCGCTCGCAGCAGCGCGCGGGAAAGGCGATTGTGGCCGGCTATTTTGCCGAGGAAATTACCCCGATTTCGGTGCCCGGCGGAAAAGCCGGACCCGTGACGATCGACAAGGACGAACATCCGCGCCCCGACACCACCATCGAAGGCCTGACAAAACTCAAGCCGATCGTGCGCAATCCCGGCACGGTGACCGCCGGCAATGCCTCCGGCGTCAATGACGGCGCAGCCGCCATGATTCTGGCGTCAGAAGCGGCGGTGAAAAAGCACGGGCTCAATCCCCGGGCGCGCATTCTCGGTCTTGCTTCGGCCGGAGTGCCGCCGCGGATCATGGGCATCGGTCCGGTGCCGGCGACGCGCAAGCTGATGGAGCGGCTGGGACTGAAAATCACCGACTTCGATTTGATCGAGCTCAATGAGGCCTTCGCAAGCCAGGGGATAGCCTGCTTGCGTCAGCTCGGCGTCAAGGAAGATGCCGACTTCGTCAATCCGCATGGCGGCGCCATTGCGCTAGGCCACCCGCTCGGCATGAGCGGGGCCCGGCTGGCTTTGACCGCAGTGCATGGAATGGAGAAGCGGGGCGGAAAACTGGCGCTGGCGACGATGTGCGTCGGCGTCGGCCAGGGCGTTGCAATGGCAATCGAGAGAGTGAATTGAGGCAGATAGAACCGTCATTGCGAGCCAACGGGTCGCGCGAATGCGCGCCCGATGACAGGCTCCGCGAAGCAATGCATGAATCGTCACAAGCTGGATTGCTTCGGAGCTGACGCCTCTTGCTATGACGAGGAGGATACCAACATGACACTCGCCTATCCCATCGCGAGCAATGCCGCGCACCCGCCGCGCCTGTCGCCGGCCTACAAGAGCACGGCGAAACGTTCGCCCGCAAAGCCGTTGATCGTCATGCGCCACACGCTCACGGAATTGACCGGGCCGGTTTACGGCCACGAAAGCGTTCGCGACGGCGACAACGACCTCACCAGGCAACACACCGGCGAGCCGCTCGGCGAACGCATCATCGTGCACGGCCACGTGCTCGATGAGGAAGGCCGCGGCGTGCCGAACACGCTGGTCGAGATCTGGCAGGCCAATTCCTGCGGCCGCTATATCCATATCCGCGACCAGCATCCCGCGCCGCTCGATCCGAATTTCACCGGGGCGGGACGCGCGCAGACCGATGGTCAAGGCTATTACCGGTTCGTCACCGTCAAGCCCGGCGCTTATCCCTGGGGCAATCATCACAATGCGTGGCGGCCGGCGCATATCCATTTCTCGGTGTTCGGCCATTCCTTCATCTCGCGGCTTGTGACGCAGATGTATTTCCCCGGCGATCCGCTGTTCCCGTTCGATCCGATCTTCAATTCGGTTGCCGACGAGAAGGCGCGGGCGCGGATGATCTCCGCCTTCGACCTGGAAAATACCCAGCCGGAATGGGCGCTTTGTTATCGTTTCAACATCGTGCTGCGCGGCCGTAACGCGACCCCGATGGAGACCTGATCGTGCCGGAAACCAAGCGCGAGGGAATTACGCCGTCGCAGACCGTCGGCCCGTTTTTCGCGTACGGGCTGACGCCGACGGGCCGGTATGACTGGAATGACGCCTTCAGCAACAATCTGGTGACGGCGGATGCCACCGGTGAGCGGATCAGAATCGAAGGGCGGGTGTTCGATGGCGACGCCCAGCCGGTTCCCGATTGCATGCTGGAAATCTGGCAGGCGGATGCGCAGGGTCGATTCGCCGACCCCAAGGACAAGCGTGCGATGCCGAATGCGAAATTCCGCGGATTTGGCCGCTGCGGCACCGATGGCAACGGTGGCTATGCCTTCGACACCATCAAGCCGGGCTCGGTGCCTGATCCCGACGGCAAGCCGCAGGCGCCGCACATTCTGGTCGCGATCTTCGCGCGCGGCATGCTGTTGCATAACTTTACCCGCATTTATCTCGACGGCGAGGCAGCCAATGCCTCCGACCCCGTTCTGGCACTGGTGCCACCCGACCGCCGCGCCACGTTGATTGCAAAGCGCACGGCCAGCGGCAGCAACGCCGTGTATCATCTCGACATCCATCTCCAGGGCGATAACGAGACGGTGTTCTTCGACATCTGAGTTACCCGCCAATTCGCTCGATGAGAATCGTCGCGCCCGATCAACGGGCTGCGCTTGGAGAAGGGCGGCAATCAAGGATCGTCGCTGACTTCTCCAAGGCCATTGAACGACCACCACAGATTTGAGCGTCGATCGTGCGTTATGACTACAATCACGATTGCGTATATAAAAATATACAACCATTCAGCGAAC
>Ga0306925_10002561_pt1 | contig 15736 bp, 18 predicted proteins | sample flu12Cox44000176_FD_203755 | JGI IMG/M metagenome (GOLD analysis project Ga0306925, IMG submission 203755) | Lab enrichment of tropical soil microbial communities from Luquillo Experimental Forest, Puerto Rico - flux8day.12C.oxic.44.000.176 (v2)... | ecosystem: Environmental > Terrestrial >... | reverse complement strand
TCGGTACCCGTCACAGTGACGTCATATTAAGTTGCCAGGGAAGCCGAGTCAAACGCGCGAGTGTAGGGCTTGACCTCAGCGCAAAGATTCAAGATTTCAACTGTGCCCGATTTTGTAAAAGTTCCCAATACCCAAAACTTGAGGTGTATCACTTTTCCCCTCCTTATAGCCTACCCCCGGGTTTTCTTGACCCTGTGAGCGGGCGGCAAGTACACTAGTAAATTCGGAAACCTGCCTGGAATCGGGCCCAGGCTCCTGAAACGAAATAAGAGACTCTACTGCAGCGTACTATTGAGGAGAGATTGCTTTGCCAAAGCGTACATATCAACCGCGGAAGCGCCGCCGCGCCAAGACTCATGGGTTTCGCGTGCGCATGAAGACTAAGGGTGGCCGCAAAGTTGTGGCAGCGCGCCGCAAGAAGGGCCGTCATCGCCTTACGCCCGAGTAGCGGGGAGGCGCCCCCGAAGCCGGGCCTGGGTTTTCCGCGGGACGCCCGGCTGGTGCGCAAGAGCGAGTTCGATGCCGTGTACCGCACCGGCAAGCGCCGCTCGAATTCCCACTTCACTCTATTTGTTCGTGCCAACGAACTGCCACTAAGCCGCTTCGGATTCAGCATCAAGAAAGCACTGGGTGGCGCGGTGGTGCGCAACCGCATGCGGCGTCGGCTGCGCGAGATCGTGCGCTGCCACCGGCAGGAGATACCCGCAGGATGGGACATGGTCATTCACCCGAAGAGTTCCGTGGCCAGGGCGCCGTTTGCGGCGCTGACCGCGGAATTTCTGCGCCTGCTGAAAAGTCTGTGAACTCCACACCCCAGGAAAAGCAGAGAACCGCGAGCATGCGCTTCGCGTTCTTTGCGCTCGATTTTTACAAAACCTATCTCTCCGTGCTCTTTGCGGGGACTTGCCGTTACCAGCCGACTTGCTCGCGGTATGCCTACGAAGCGATAGAACGATTTGGAGTGATGCGCGGCGCATGGCTGAGTTTGAAGCGTCTGCTGCGGTGTCACCCGTTGTCACGAAAATTTGGATACGACCCGGTTCCGGAGAAATGGGAAGAGATGCGATCGAATTCGACGATGTCTGCTGATACCCGCGAGGTGCGCTCGTGAGCACCCCGCCGATGAACCAGTTCCCGCCACTCGGGCCGAAGAAGGACAAGTTCACGCCGGAGTTGCGCATCCTCGCGGCTTCACTACTTTCCATGGTCGTGATCCTGCTCTGGGCCAAGTATTTTGGACCGAGGCCTCCGGTCAATCCGCCGCAGCAGAATCCACCGGCGGTGACCGCCCCTGCAACCAGCAGTGGTACAGCCTCATCTTCGGCAACTGCTCCGGCTGCAACTGGCCAGGCGAAGCCTGCAGCCATTTCAGCTGCGGCTCCTACGGCCATCCCGGAGACCGGGGATTCGCAGGAACGCACGATCGTCGTCGAGAATGCACTATATCGCGTGGAATTCTCCAATCGCGGCGCGGTTGTAAAAGGCTGGCAACTGAAGAATTACAAAGACGACTCGAAACCGCAGAAGACGCTGGATCTCGTTCACCAGCAGGCCGCTGAGCAAACCGGCGGCTGGCCCTTTTCTTTGGTGTTCGACGATCCACAACTGCAAGAAGCGGCGAATGCGGGGCTGTATAAGATTTCGCAGGACAGCGCTACGGTGACTGCACCTGCGGACGTTACGTTTACGTGGAGCGACGGCCGCCTGGAAGTCACCAAGAAATTTCACTTTGATCATTCCTATACGGTGAACGTCGAGACTACGGTGACTTACAACGGCACGCATGTTATGGCGGGCCTTGCCTGGCTTGGCGGCTTTGGCGATCCGACGGTGACGAATCCCGCACCAGTCGAAACGGTGAACGTTTATCACAGTGAGGGCGGAAAACTCACAAGCCTTCCCTACAAGAAGCTCGATGGCCCGGAAAAGTGGGGCAATGTGTGGCAAGGGGGAAAAGGATTCACGGGCATCGAGGATCGCTATTTCACCGCGGCGTTCCTGCCATCGCTGACCGATCCGGCGCCGTTGCAGACGCGCTACTGGAAAGTGTTTCACACCATTCAGGTGGACGGTAAGGACCAATCCGAAGCGATACCGGAGATTGCCACGGCGACCTCGGCCCAGCCGATGCAATTGCGCGTTTACGTCGGTCCCAAGGATTACGATGACCTGAAAGCCATGCGTCCGCCGCTGAATTCACTGGTGCAATTCGGCTGGCTGGAATTTATTGCTGATCCGCTGTTCCACGCAATGAAGTGGGTCCACAAATACGTCCCCAACTGGGGCTGGGCCATCGTGGTCCTCACTCTGATCATCAATATGGTGCTGTTCCCGCTGCGCATTTCCAGCTACAAAACAACGATAAAAATGCAGCGGGTCGCGCCTGAGATCAAGCAGATTCAGGACAAGTATAAAAAGTACAAGATGAACGACCCGCGCAAGGCCGAGATGAATAAGGAAGTTATGGCCATTTATAGTCGCGAAGGCATCAATCCTGTGGGTGGATGTGTGCCAATGTTGCTGCAGATGCCGATCTGGTTTGGCTTGAATTCGGCTTTGCGGGGCGCTATCGAATTGAGGCATGCACACTGGCTATGGATTCGGGATCTCGCTTCGCGTGATCCTTATTATGCCTTGCCGGTGCTGATGGGCCTTTCGATGTACCTGGTGTCGAAGATGACGCCGATGACCACGACGGATCCTCAACAGCAGATGATGATGAAGTTCATGCCCATCTCGATGTCGGTCATCTTCATGATTTCTCCCATTTCCAGCGGTCTTGCAGTGTATATTTTAACGAGCAGCCTGGTGGGTATCCTGCAACAGTGGTACCTGAACCGGACGCACCCTCTTCCCGCCCCGGCCAAACCCGCGCGCAGCAAGAAGTAAGCGGCGGTTAATTCTGCAGGGAGCAGCCAACTCCCTTGAGAGCTCTATGACCAAGGAATTCGTACGAGACGGAAAGCTTGACCGCGAAGGCGCGGCTGAGGCACTGCGCGAATTTCTAGAAAAAATCGTGCGAGCGGGCCATCTAGAGTTGAGTGTGAAGGTGCGAACCGCGGAAGGCTCCAGGGGTGAAGACGAGGGGGAAGCCGAAGTTTTCGCCGACCTTGACGGCAAGGATAAAGAAATACTCCTGGCGCGCGGAGGCGAGGTCCTGAAAGCGCTGGAGCACCTGACATTTCGGGCGCTGGGCCTTGAGCCGGCTTTTCACGAGAAAATTCATCTCGATTGTGGTGGCTTCAGGGCGCTGCGTTTTGAGGAATTGCGCATGACCGCACGTGTGGCCGCGGAGCGCGTGCAAGCCTCGCGGCAACCATTTCGTTTGAACCCCATGTCCTCGCGGGAACGTCGCATTGTGCATCTGGCGCTTAAGGACATGCAGGGCGTGCGCACAGAAAGCATTGGCGCGGGCGAAGAGCGCCAGGTGGTTATTCATCCCGCCAAGATTGACATCGCGAAAAAAGCGTAGCCAGACTTTTTCGCGAGACCTAATACTCCTGACACGATCGGTCGTCATCTTGAGAGCTACGCTGTTCGCGGGTCGAGGGATCTCCCGTCTGCGCACTTTGCAAGGTTTCAGGGATGAGTTCCTTCGCCCGCAAAATCCCCGGGGCCCGGGATGACACCGTATTGCAAGTCATAGAGAACAGAGCATTGCGCGGTGCTTGCATTAACGGCGCACCCAGCCTTGCGACACGACGTCGCCATTTTGGGAGAAACGCACGCGATAGGTGAACGAGGCTGGCCGGTCGGGGCGAATTTGCGGGAAACGCAAATCGGAGAATTCCACTACGGCGTCGCCGCCTTCTTTGTGGAAACGCGTCACGGGAAAACGCGCGAACCACAATACCTTCTGCACAGCCGGCAATTGACGCGCTTGCTCGATGAACGGGTTGGGAAACGCGTCCGGAAAATAGGTGTGCTCGAGGACGTCAGGATCCGCGACGCTTGCACTCTGCGAGCCGAAACGGGAAAGCCCGTCGCTCAAGTCCATCCGCATTTCGTAGACGCCCCGCGGCGCGCGCACCAAGCCGGCCCAGTGCCAGAGTGAAGGCGGCAGCGGCAGAGCGCCGATCGCCTGCACCTGCAGATTTTCTCGCGTGGCAAATTTTTGCACCCTTTGCAGCGCCGCATGATGCGCGAAAGTGGCGGCGAGGATGTAAGCACAGGCAAGCGCAAGGCCGGCGCGATTCCAATTGGCGTAAGAAACGCGCATCCCCCAGCCGCTGAAAGCGGGTAGCAGAAACAGCGCGGCAAATAAAACCGTGGCGACGATGATTGCAGCGTTCGAGATCGGTGCGCCGACAATTTGCGCAATTTTCGCGATGAGATATGGCGCCGGGGTGAAAATCAGCCACCCGACGATGGCGCGCCGATGGATGCGCTCCGGATCTTCGTAGGTCCAGGCGAGCAATTGCGGAATTAGTAGGATCGCGGTGAACGTGAAGTCCACAATGAAAATCAGGTCCCACGCGGGGCGTGACCATGCGAGCGGCGACCAGATCATGGTTCCAAACGTGGTGACGAGGTCAAGAAGAATGTGGCTCAGGATGCCGACGGCCCAGAATCCGCACAATGTCGCGAACGACGGCGATTCCCATTTGCGCCAGCGCGCCACGCCTTGCGTCAATGCAGCGAGCAGCACCACCCACAGCGGAAGACAGAGCAACGAGTGCGTAATGCTGCGGTGCCAGGTCAGCATGAGCAATTCGTTGTGCGAGAATAAATCACGCAAGACGTCGGAGTCTGGAAAGATGGAGCCCAGCATCACCGACCAGGTAACGATTCGGCGCTTGCCCATGGCGCTTGGAGGAAAGAGGTCGGCGCCGTTAAACGTAGCCTTGGCGATCAGCGCTCCCGCAATTCCGTGAGTAATCGTGTCCATGGCGAGGCGTCAGATGACGTTGATCATGGGAGAAGTCTTTGAAATAACGTGCCCAATGCGCTTTGCTGCGATTCCGCGGAGCTGAAAAATGGCGACTGCTTCATCGGCCGCCTCGGGAGCGAGAGCGGTGAGCAGGCCGCCCGAAGTTTGCGGATCGAAAAGCAAGGCGCGATGTTCCTCGGGCACCGATGCAGCGAAGCCGATGCAATTCCCGAGAAAATCGCGATTGTTGTTCAGGCCGCCGGGAATCAGGCCTTCGCGTACGGCTTCGAGCGCGCCTGGAAGAAGCGGGACATTCGCGTGCGAAATTTCCAAGGAAACCGGATCGATTCCCGATGCAGGATCGCCGAGCGCCATTTCCCGCGCATGACCTAGCAAACCAAAGCCGGTTACGTCGGTAACTGCGTGAACGCATTGCGAACCCTTTTTTGTTCCGAGTTCGTGCAGAGCGTCCGCGGCCACGCGGTTGAGTTGTGCCATCGAAGCGATAGCTACATCAAGCGAGGATTTCGCGGCGCGATCTTTTTTTAATGCCGTGGAAATCACGCCGGTGCCGATGGCCTTGGTGAGCAGAAGAACGTCGTTTGTGCGCGCACCGACATTGCGCCAGATTTGACGCGGATTGACGACGCCGGTAACCGAATAACCGAATTGAATATCGTCATTGCGGATGGAGTGGCCGCCAATCACACTGCATTTTGCTTCGGCCATTTTGTCCAGACCGCCGCGAATGATCTGCTCCAAAATCGCGGGGTCCCCTTTTTCGGGAAAACCAGCCAGCGAAAGCGCGGAAACAGGGCGGCCACCCATAGCGTAAACATCGCTGAGAGAATTGGCGGCCGCGATTTGCCCGAAGGTTAACGGATCATCCACGATCGGCGTGAAAAAATCGACAGTCTGCACGAGCGCCAATCCTTCGCCGAGCAGATACACCCCTGCGTCGTCGTTAGTGTTGAACCCAACGAGCACATTTGGATCAGTCGGCAGTGGTAGGCGCCGTAATATTGAGTCCAGCGTCCCGGGACTCAGCTTGGCCGCTCAACCGGCTGCCTTGACCATGGCCGTGAGTTTCACGGAATCGGTCAAGCCACACCTCACTGTACCGCGCATTGATTATAGCGATGCCGCCGCTTTCCTGCTTGTTCGTGTGTGTAGAAACTCGGCTTTCGGGATAACTTGCGCACACTGCCGGGAAAATGGTCTTATCGCCAAGTGCCTTGGGACTTCTGGCTGATTTTTCTTTTTCTCGGTGTTGTGGTGCCGTGGCGCGGCTACAAGCGTTTGAAAAAATTGCTGGCGCTGCCGGCGACGGATACGAAAGAAAAGTTGGCGCTCTATGGCTGGACGATCGCGTTTCAGTGGGCGATGACCGGGCTAGTGGCCTGGCGCGCGCTGGCGCGCGGTTTGACCGCCGCGCAGCTCGGCCTCAGCCAGCACACCGGCGCGAAAATTGTCGCAGCGAGTTTGGGAGGCGCGATCGTGCTCGGCGCATTGCATTGGATCAATCTCCGGCGAGTCAGCCGCATGTCCGGTGATGTTTCGGGAAAAATGCGCGTACTTGCGCGGCGGATTTTGCCGGTGACAATTGTGGAGTTTTTTTCGTATTCTGCGTTGGCGGTAACGGCGGGAGTTTGCGAAGAATTTTTGTATCGTGGCTTCGCCATGGCTGCCTTGTCGCGGACCGGAATGGCCACCTGGATGGTTGTATTCTGCTCCGCTGCCTTGTTCGGTCTAGCTCATGCTTACCAGGGGCGGAGTGGCATTGCGGGGACAACTGTGATGGGGCTGGTTTTCGGTGTCGTGAGAATCGCGTACGATACGTTGGTTCCTGTGATGATTCTTCATGCCACCGTAGACTTGGTGGCAGGCATTGCCGGTCCGAAGTATCTGCTGCAAGAACAAGGAAATAACTAACTATAATAGAATCAATATAGTACAGGATATTACTGCCCTATGCCGGAAACTGAAAAGCCATTGTCCGAAGAGATTATCCGGCGCGCGCTGGGAGAATTCCAAATCACGGCTACGGACAAGCAAGTTTATTGTATTCAGCAGTATATAAAGATTTTGCGACAATGGAATGAAAAGCTGAATCTGACGGCGATTCGGGACCCGTTGGAGATTCTCTATCGTCATTTCTGCGAATCGATGTTTGCGGGGGTAATTCTTCCTCTACACAAATGTCGGCTCGCCGATATTGGCTCAGGTCCTGGGTTTCCGGGGCTGCCCTTGAAGATTTTGCTGCCCGGTTTGGAGCTTTTTCTTGTGGAATCGAACATCAAAAAGGGCACATTCCTGGCGGAAGTGGTTCGCGACCTTGAATTAAGCAATGCAAGGGTGTTGATCAGCCGGTATGAGGAGTTGGGGGAAGAGCTCGCGCCACTGGATTACGTGTGCTCAAGGGCGATGGGAGAATTTGGCCCGTTTTTAGATTGGGCGGCCTCAAAAGAAGTGACGGCCAACCGGGTCCTGCTATGGATTGGTGGGCGGGATTTGGATGAAGCCAGAAAATCTACGCATTGGGAGTGGCAAGAGCCGGTGACGGTTCCCCATTCATTGCGACGGTACCTGCTTGTCGGGGTAAAAAAAGAGCAAATGTCGACGTGACGACAATTGCACAGTTTTCTCCACACAAATTGCCGGTATGAAGGTTTCACGTGGAACGTTTCCCGGTGGTATTGGTGAAATGTTTCACGTGGAACGTCGTTAAAGAAGAATCTTGGTTGAGGCGGGGTGGTAAGAGGCGGAAACTCAAAAAGCCCCCAGGAGTGACTGTGCCACTGAAGGTGAGCTGGATTCTGGGGGAGGTCAGGTGTTCCAGGTGGACAGGATTGGTCGAGTCTCTAATCTCGAAAGCACGTTTTCTGTTGCGTGAAGCCCCCTTTCAACAGAATACTCAAAGAAGAATCGGCTCTTGCTGCGAAATCTGTTGCGCCTTCTTCCTGTGTCTGATACTTTCCGGAATTGAGGGGCGTTCTTGGCGCGGATTATCGCTGTTGCGAATCAAAAAGGTGGAGTTGGAAAGACCACTACGGCAGTCAATTTGGCCGCTTGCCTCGCCGCCTCTGATCAAGCCACCCTATTAGTGGATTGCGATTCCCAAGCCAACGCCACGGCCGCTATCGGATTCCGCAAGGATCCCTCCCGCCGAACCCTTTATCATGCTTTGATCATGGCGGAGCCTTTCGAGAAGATTTCACAAAAATCCCAGGTGGATGGTTTGGATGTTGTGCCCGCTGATAAAAACCTGGCCGGGGCTGCGGTTGAATTAGTAACGGTAGAAAGCCGAGAATACAAGCTACAAGAATTCCTTAGGCCCCTGCGTGAGAAGTATAGGTTCATTATCTTGGACTGCCCTCCCGCTTTGGATCTCTTGACACTGAATGCCTTAGTCTCCGCGGATTCCGTAATGGTGCCGATTCAATGTGAATATCTAGCGCTCGAAGGCGTTTCCGAGTTGTTGGACACGCTGATGCGCATTCGCCGTACTTTGAATCCAAGCCTTGAGATTGAGGGAATCCTTCTAACGATGTTCGATGAGCGAACTACTCTCTCCCGTCAGGTAGCGACGGACCTGCGTAGTTTTTTTGGCGCCCAAGTCTTTCAGAGTGTGATTCCGAGAAATGTTCGACTAGCGGAAGCACCTAGTTTCGGTAAACCTATTATTTTCTATGACATACATAGTAGGGGGGCTGAGGGGTATACCCAATTGGCCCAGGAGGTTATTGGCAATGCCGAGAAACGCGTTGGGGCGGGGGCTCGGAGCGCTCATTCGGGAGCCTGAGGCGCAAATTCCTGTACCTCCACCAACTACGCAGTCCGTTGTGAATGGAGTGCCGGCCTCTGGCGCAACCGCGGCGGCTACAGTGCCTGCCCTTAGCCCGGATCCCAAGCCCGCACTTGTGGGACCGCTGCAAATTGACATTGACTTGATCGAGCCGAGCCCTTACCAGCCGCGCACGCGCTTTCGCGAAGAAGCGCTGGATGAACTGGCGCGCTCGATTCAAGCGAGCGGAATTATTCAGCCACTCGTTTTGCGCCCGATCGGGCAGCGCTTTCAACTCATCGCCGGGGAACGCCGTTGGCGCGCTGCGCAACGGGCGGGGCTGAACAAAGTTTCTGCGATCGTTCGGGACGTGCCGGATGAGCTCGCTTTGGAAATGACGCTGGTGGAAAACATCCAGCGCGAAGATCTGAACGCTATGGAACAGGCCAGAGCGTTTGACCGCTTGATGCACGAGTTCCACTTAACACAAGATGCCGTGGCCGAGCGCACGGGAAAAGACCGGACCACCGTAGCGAATGCCATTCGACTGCTGAAACTCGAAGAGACGATTCAGGAATGGATTGAGGAAGGAAAATTGACGGCGGGCCATGGGCGCGCGCTACTGGCGGTGGCCGAACCGCAACTGCGTATGCGCTATGCGCGCCGTGCTTCGCGTGGCGGCCTGACGGTGCGACAGATCGAGCGGCTTGCCTCGCGGCGCGCCCGCACTGCAAGAATGCAAGCCGAAGCTCCGCTCGATCCCAATGTTCGCGAGGCGATCGAGGAAATGCAACGGCACCTGGGCACGAAGGTCATGCTACGACAGAGGACGAAGGTGCGCCCCGGCCAACTGGTGCTGGAGTATTACAACGACGAGCAGCTTATGGGGATTTACGACCGGCTTATGAAGTAAACGCGCGTGATCATTTGCGAGACTAACTGCCCCATCGTTCAGGGATTTAATTCGACAACTTGCTTTGCAAGCGGCGTTGACTTCCTCATTGACCGCGCTAAATTGAATAGGTAACTCTCTTGGGGGAATCCTTCATGGCATGGAAGTGGCCCAGCGGATCAAGACTTGGCGTCAGCGAAGAATGGACTGGTTTCATTGATCAGGGTGTGTCGCTCGAAGGGACCCTGACGCTGACGGGAACCTTTCGCATTGACGGACATGTGAAGGGAAACATCATCTCCGAGCAGACCGTGATCCTTGGAGAAAATGCCAAGGTCGAAGGGCAGATCGAAGGGAACCGCGTGGTTATCGCTGGGCGCTTCGACGGTGTCATCTTTGCTCGTGGACGCGTGGAAATTCAAGTGAAGGGCGTCGTGACTGGAGAAGTGCACTCGCCTTGCATGGTCATTGATCCGGGTGGAATTTTTGACGGCCGTTGTCACATGCTCACGTCCGCCGAGGCATCCGCTGGAGTAACGATCCCGATCCGAGCGGTTGGGCAAGCGTAAGATGGGCGTCGCGTCTTGCTAACCATCTATGTGCCTTATAATGGTTAGCCACTCGTTAAAGCATGCAGGGATTCTTGAGGCGCTTCGGACTGGTTTCATTCACTTCAAAACACTAACGTTGGTAGAGGACAGCGCTTTCTCGGCGCCTTGAACGCCTAAGGGGGCCTCTCGATTGACACGCCTCAGGCACCAGACTGTCGTTCGAAAGTTGCTAGAACTTTTCTCAATGAATGGTTTCGGGCAATTGCGGAGCCCCCTCAGGGGTAAAGCCGGCGCTTTACGGCAGGCCGAAGCCGTGCCTTCCCCGGTATCATTTATGAGATGGCAGGGCGAAGAGAGGCTGCGAGGATGAAGGTACTGGTGATTGGTGGTGGCGGGCGGGAACACGCTTTGGTGTGGAAACTGCGGCAGGGCTCGGGTGTGGAGAAGATCTGGTGTGCGCCGGGGAATGGCGGGATTGCGGCGGAAGCGGAATGCGTCAACGTTGATGCAGGCGATGTCGGAGCTCTGACAGTGTTGGCCGAGAAGGTTTCACCGGACTTGACCGTGGTGGGACCGGAGTTGCCGTTGGTGAACGGATTGGTCGACGTTTTCACGGAGCGCAAGTGGCCCGTTGTGGGGCCCATGCGGAAAGCCGCTGAACTCGAAGGCAGCAAGATCTTTGCAAAGGAATTCCTGGAACGGCACAACATACCGACGGCGGCGATGTACGGCACATACGATTCGCCGGGAGGTGCTTACTCCGCGCTGTGCGCCGTGGATTGGCCGGTGGTGATCAAGGCGGATGGCTTGTGTGCGGGAAAAGGCGTATTCCTTGCGCCAGATCCGGACGCGGCGACGGGCTTTATTGAACGCGTCATGGAGAGGAATGAGTTGGGAGAAGGCGGGAAGCGCATCCTGTTGGAAGAGACTCTGGAGGGAGACGAGCTTTCGTTTATTTTGTTGACGGATGGCGAGCGCCACGCCCCTCTCGTCCCAACGCGAGACCACAAACGAGTTTTTGACCACAACGAGGGGCCGAATACCGGCGGAATGGGCGCTTATTCCTCGGACGAACTCTTGCCGGAAGAGTTGCGGCGAACGATTTTCCGTTCCATCGTTGATCCCACTTTGAAGGGATTGGGAAAAGACGGAATCCACTATCAGGGTTTCCTCTACATCGGGCTGATGTTGACGAAGAGCGGGCCCAAGGTGCTGGAATTCAATTGCCGATTGGGCGATCCGGAGACGCAAGCGATTGTAGCGAGAATGGATTTTGATTTGGCAGAGGTGCTGTCGGATGTGGACGCGGGAAGATTGCAACCCAACAAGCTCAAATGGAAGCGTGGGGCGAGCGCTTGTGTGGTGCTGGCCTCGGGTGGTTACCCGGGGAAATTTGAGAATGGCAAAGAGATTCAGGGACTGAAGGAAGCCGCGCAGGTGATTGAGGTAAAGGTGCTACACGCAGGAACGCGGCGGCAGGGTAAAACGATCGTCACGAACGGCGGGCGCGTGCTGGGCGTTACGGCGACGGGCGAATCGCTGCCGGCGGCGTTGGATAAGGCATATCAAGCCGCGAGCAAGATTCACTTTGAAGGGATGCACTATCGGCGGGACATTGGACGGCATCAGCAGCAGAGTTCGGCGGTGGGAGACTGAGGGCCATGGCCAGGGTTCTGCATCTTTTTCGCGCGCCGAAACGCCGCGCACCGATGGAAGAACTTGACCGCGTTAGCGTGGTGAAAGGCGCAGGTTTTGAGGGATGCGCGCACGCGCGTCCGGGCGGCAAGCGGCAGGTGCTGCTCGTGGATTCGGAAGCGCTGGCCGCGATGCAGCTCACACCAGGAATTATTCGCGAAAACATGACCACCGAAGGACTCAACGTCAATACTCTAGCGATCGGGCAGAAGCTTTTTATCGGCGCCGTGGAGCTGGAAGTCAGTGCGGTGTGCGATCCCTGCGAGCAGATCGAGGCTCTGCGTCCTGGATTGATGGAAGCGATGATCGGGAAGCGTGGGATGCTGTGCCGAGTGCTTGCTGGCGGGGTGGTGGGGCGTGGCGACGCGATCGTGTTGCAAACGGGGGCTGACGCATAATGCGTTTAGTGAAGATCCGGGTCTCCTGAAATCTTGCACGGGGACTCCGTTGAGGTCCGTCGAGCCGCGAACGGTGCGGCTCTCAGGATGACACGTTGTGATGATGGTGCTCGATTAGGCGGTATGATGGTGGCCGGGCTAAGGACTGGGTTTGCGGCGGAGGGTAGGAGCGTCGGGGGGACGGTTTTTGTCTTCGGCTTGCTTGATTTTGTCCATAGGCTCTTCCGGAGGCACGATCCATTCGAACGTACTGTTTTCTCCCATGACTCCTAGGGTGAAGCGGGCATCGCCGGCAAGAATGGGCAAAGCCGCGCGCATGAAATCCGAGGCATCCTTGGCAGTGGCTTTTTGCGCTTGGCCCTTTTCAATCAGGCCCACGGTCTTAGCGAATTTCGGGTCCGAAGAGCGCAATTTCACAATGCGCGGGTCATTTTGTTGAATGAGGCCAAGCAGCGGAATGGCTTGCAGGTCAGTGGGAAAACGGGCTTCGACAAGGGTACGTGCCTCGTGCTTTTCGGGTGGATAGAGCTGGGTGAATCGCGGGCGAAATACATGCGTCTGCAGGTAGTCTGCCTTTGAAGTGACGGATTGCTGCTCGACGCGAAACTCCACGAGCCAGACTTCCGGACCATAATTGTTCGGCGCATAGCCAATGACGACGATTTCAAGGATGGGTTCGTCGGGCTTCAGATCAATTTTGTGATGGAGTTGCGCGACGAGCGGGCGCAACTTCTCGAGGAAGGCGACTCCCATTTGTTCGAGATCGATTTCGCCGATGTCAGGTTGCATGTAGCGCGGATTGGGGGCATTGACGCGCTCAATATCGCGATCGAGGCGGATCGGGCGCGGCTGGGCGGGCACCTGCCATTCCGAAGCGCCGAAGAAAATCCCAAGGTGGCCGGCGTCTACTGCGGCCGCGCGCGGTGGAACCGACGTGGCTTCGAGGGGACGGTCAATGGTGCCGAAGACGATGCCGTCACTGGCGACGTGAAGGATGACGCGCCCGCCGGCGAGGTTGGCGACAATTTCATCCTCTTGTGCGGAAACGGGCAAGGCGAACAACAGAAAAGCGCCCAAGAGGAATAGGATGATCCGTTTGTAGCGCTCTCGAATTGTCCGCAGGCAGCGCTTCATGACTGCAGACTAGCATACTCTTTAGCGACAAGCGGATTCGACCGGCGTTTGAGGAGCAACTGGAACCGTATTTTCGCCTTCGAACAATAAGCCGAACCACCTGGATGTCAGCAAGCTTGGGCTTATATTACCCTCGGCCATGAGGCTGGTTACAATTTCGAAATTATGCTTCACCAACTGTATCGTGGCCTGATTGTGACGATAAGCCTTTGCAGCCTCGCCCTGGCTAGTGCTTCGTATGGCAACAGCCGGCGGTGCAGGCTGCGTTCGACTCGCGTTCATCCCGGGCGCCGGCACCCAGCCATGACGCTGGACCAGGCAAATACGGCGACCTGGAAGAATGCGTGGACCAACCTGGTCACGACGTGCGGCAAACGTTTACGCCATCGCTCCCGCGGCTGACGGCTGTCGAAGTGGAGCTTGTGATAGGCAACCCAGGCCCGGCGGACGATACGCTCACGTTAACGGTGCTGGGCGCGAATGAGAGTACGGTAGTGACGGTAACGAAAACCGTGCCAACGGCCGACAGCGAACATGTACTTTTTGTTTTTCCGAAGGGCGGCGTGGAAGTCTCGCCTGGGCAATCCTACAGTCTCCGGCTGAGCGACGGGACCGCCTTCGGATGGAAGTATGTTGTGGGCGGATATGAAAAGGGTTCCGCATCGTTCAACGGGCAGCCTTTGTTGCCCGGCGCTCGGAGCACGTTTTTATTCAAGACGAGGTTGCGGTATCTTTGCGCGGTCTTCCTGCTAAATCTGCTGCGTTCCGGTAAAATGAGGAGTCGGATACTTCGAGAAAGAATGGACTATGGGACTTCGCAAAACAAAGAGCATCAAGCATAACGGCAAGAGCGTGGCCGAGATTTTGGAAGCGCACGAGCGGTTCTTCAGCGGCAAGGGGAGCGGCACGCGCGCGGATCTGTCGGGCGCCGATCTTTCGCGCGCGGACCTAACCGGGGTGAACCTGGCGGGCGCGATTTTGCGGAAAGCGAACCTCGCGGAAAGTGATCTGCGAGGCGCGCGGCTGCCTGGGGCAGATCTTTCGGGCGCGCGCCTGCACAAGACGGATCTGCGCAATACGGACATGACAGAGGCACTGCTTCCCGGAGCGGATCTTTCCGAGGCCCAGGCCAGCGGGGTGGAATTTTTTCGCTGCGACATGTCTAGCGTCAATTTTCAGGAGGCGCACCTGCGGAATGCTAATTTTCGCGACGCAAACGTGGATGGAGCAAAATTTTCGGGCGCGGACATGGGCATCACCATCTTGCGCGAGACGAATTTGAGCAAAGCGGATTTGAGCGGGGTGGATTTATCCACCACGCTTTTGCCGCCAGGGTATGGGGCGAAGAAGCAGGAGGCATGAGAACGGTTGTAAATAATGAGTCTTAAGTTGTAAGTGCCACGAACTCAGGATGCCGAGCCGAAGCCGGCGGCGCTGCAAAGGCAAGACGAAACCAACCCAAGAAAGCACGACCCTGACAGGAGTCGCGACAGGTATCCTGACTGCCTTTGCGACAATTGCGAGGATGGAAAATCGGACGAGCGCGTGTTAGCCTCACGCGAAGCACTGGATTCAGAGGACACCTTTGGCTGCACCCTCAGCTCAACTGGACTTGCCCGGCGTGCGGGAGCGCGTGCTGGATGTTGTGCGTGGACTGCTCGCAGAGCTGGGCAGCCACGGCGCTGTCGCGGAGCTGACGGAACATTCAAATCTTGAGAGCGACCTGGGGCTGGGAAGCCTGGAGCGCGTGGAACTACTCACGCGCCTCGAGAATGCCTTTGGCGTGCGGCTGCCGGATACGCTGGCAGCGGAAGCGAGTACACCGGAAGAATTGATTCGCGCTGTCCTGAAGGCGCCGGGTACGGAGGTCAACGAGGAAGATCTTTCCGTGCTGCGCGCGTCGGTTGCCGTGCAGCAACTTCAACGCGACGCGATAGACTCCATCGTGGAAAAAGCCGAAACGCTGATGGATGTGATTCGGTATCGCGGAATCCATGATGCCAACCGCGCGCATCTGCTGATCACCGAAGACGACGAGCACGGGGACCGTCAGCACACGCTGACGTTTGGCGAGCTCTATACGGCCGCGCAGAAATGCGCTGAGGAGCTGGCGCGGCGCGGTGTTCCCGCAGGCGAGCGCGTTTCTCTGATGCTACCGACTTCGCGGCAGTTTTTTGTGTGTTACGCAGGGATTTTGCTGGCCGGCGCGATTCCTGTGCCCATCTATCCGCCGTTTCGCGCGGACCGAATTGAAGAATACGCAGAGCGACAATCCGCCATCCTGAACAATGCGGAAGTCTGTTTGCTGCTGACGTTTCGCCGAGCGGAAGCGGTGGCCAAGCTGCTGAAACCGCGGGTGAAGTCGCTGCTCGGCGTGGTGGACGCAGGCAAATTGCTGGATGCGGCGGAGAA
>Ga0306925_10002559_pt1 | contig 15739 bp, 13 predicted proteins | sample flu12Cox44000176_FD_203755 | JGI IMG/M metagenome (GOLD analysis project Ga0306925, IMG submission 203755) | Lab enrichment of tropical soil microbial communities from Luquillo Experimental Forest, Puerto Rico - flux8day.12C.oxic.44.000.176 (v2)... | ecosystem: Environmental > Terrestrial >... | reverse complement strand
AGCATCCGCAAGGTCGGAATGAAGGTGCAGACCAACGCACACCTCGTCGATACCCGTTCCGCAGCTCACATTTGGGCCGACCGCTTCGACAACGACCTAACCGAGCTTTCCGAGCTCCAAGATGCTGTCACAGGCCGCATTGCATCCTCGCTCCATATCCAGTTGGTCCAGGCGGAGAATCGTCGCGCGATCGCCGAGCGGCCTGCAGATCCCGACGCAATCGATTTGAGGTTACATGCTATGGCCCTTCTCGTGACGACGCCCACCCCCGAGCACCATATGTCAGCGCGCCAGTTTCTCGAAGACTCTGTCAGGCTCGATCCACAAACGGCTGAAAGCTGGGGTCAGTTGGCCAACGTATTGACGACTGACTATTTCAATCACTGGAACGAGGCTAAGCAAAGCCCAGAGGCAGGGAAGGAGCTACTCCGACGTGCGCAGAATGCGGTCCAAGAGGCGCTAAAGATTGATCCGTCGATCGCCGTGGCGCACTTTGCCGACGGTTTCATTCGTCGCGCCAAGGGAGATCATCCAGGAGCACTGGACGCTTTTGATCGCGCGGTCCAGCTCGATCCGAATTTCGCCCGCGCCCGTGCCCAAAAGGCTAATCAACTGGTCCTCCTCGGGCGGCCGGAGGAGGCTTTGCCGATGGTCCTCCAGGCGATTGTACTAAGCCCACGTGATCCAGCCATCGGTGGGTTCTACTGGATCACCGGACGCGCATATTTCGTCATGAAAAAATATCAGGACGCAATTGTTTGGCTCCGAAAAGCAGCCGAAGTAAGTCCTTTTTGGTTCAATAGGGCGTATTTGCTCGCTGCCTATGCCCTAACCGGACAGCATCAGCGCTCCGAAGGGCTTGCTGCGCTGAGCGAGTACAACGGTTCATTCAGCCAATACACTTTGCAGCGTATAGCCGAGATATACGAAAAAGAATTTCCACACACCGATCCCGGCGTTCAGGCGAGCATTCAAGAATTGTACAAGGGACTACGGTTGGCGGGAGTGCCAGAGCAATAATGATTCCATCTAACCTGCCGTCGCCGGATCTTGAGCGGCTGCTACAAGCAGGAGTGGCCGGCGGCGTGGCTTGAGCCGCGCGTTAGCCTGACACGTCGAGAGCTTGCGTTGCGGACAGCGAACCTCGCCGCAGGGTTTGAGACGCAGCGTAGAAAATTGAGAGCGGAACGCCGAGGCTTACGGCTTATAGCGCGCGCGGGTCTCTGCGTGCTTGATCCGATTTGGACTACGCGAATCGAATGGCTCAGACTGACACGTCGCGATTTCGACAAATATGGGGGACGGGATGGAACCGCGGGTCATTTCCTCTCCAACGATCTTGCAACCAGCGGCGAGGATCGCTTTTCTTCAGCAGCGTGTCAGCGATATGCCATCGGCGGAACCCTGCGTCGGCAGGGAGGTGATACCAGAGAGTACTTAAGGTGGCGCGCTTAGCTCTGGAGGAGGAGGTGCGCCTCGATCCACGCTCGCTCCGAGCTTGGAGCCAGTTGGCCACCTGTTATATCAGTGACTACAAGAACAGGTGGAACGAGGCCGGCAAGGAGGAGGTAGGAGCCGGCCAAGACCTCGTTCGGCGCGCGCGAGAAGCCCTCGCGGGAAAGCTGACGAGATTGACCCGAACATGGCTCAGTCCCGGTATGCCGAAGGCTTTATCCGCTGCGTCGAGGGAAGGCATCAAGAAGGATACCAGGCGATGGATCGGGCCACTAGGCTTGACCCGAACTTCGCCGCGGCGCATGCGCAAAAAGCGAATCAACTGGTCCGCCTGGGAAATGCCAAGGCGGCGCTGCCGATTGCACATCATGCGATCAAACTGGCTAGTCCCCCGCCCGCCGACCCTGCTCTCCTCTCCCGCCGCGACTCCGCGCCCCCGACCCCTGCCGCCGCCTGACCGCCGCGGCAAGCGAGATCAAACCATTGCGTGGGTTGAGCGCATCCCCTAGAATCAACTTTCGAAAACGCAAAAGAACAATCCGCAAGAAATCGAGTAATATAATTATGGTCTTCTGTATGAATATGGGAGATGCTGATGGCCATGGACCAAGACCAAGACCAGGATCAAGATCAGTTTTCTGGTCCAGACGGTGCACCGACACGACTGCGCAGTGCACCGGCCGATCTGCCGCCGCACCCGTTGACCTTGGACTTCACGCCATTGCCCGGTCATCCGCGATGGCCGCTGGAGGAACTCCCGCCCGCCCTTTGGGATGCTGCCGCGCCGGGGTGGCAATTCAACCCAAAACTGTGGGACCCCACGCTATATGCGCTACAGCTGCTGCAGGATTTTGTCTCCGTTGACTGGGCCACGGCGGTGGGCAACGACTGGAAAGACATCATTCCGTTCCCGCCACCGCCACCGGCACCGGCAAACGATCCTTATCTGGGGTGGTACCCCAACCGGCCGAGCCATCGCGCCTTTATCAGGCACGACCTCGAAGAGCTGCGCAACCTGATGGAAAACGACCGGCAGCGCTACCTGCCGGAAATCGTCGCGCAGGCCGATTCGGCGATTGTCTATTTTCTGGGGATGCTCGGCATCACCCAGAGCTCGAGGCCGAATACATTCCGGCTGATCCATGCCGCGCTGCGGATCGGGGAATGGGTTGGAATGTATGTCAAGAACCAGTACCTGCGGGTTCGGCCGTCGGTGCTGGCGCCCGGATTGCAACCGCCGTTCGGGCCGCCGGGTCATCCTTCTTTTCCCAACAACCACTGCTTACAGAGCTTTTTAGTGGCGCATTGCCTTGAGGCGGTGACGCCCCAAGATGGGGGACACTCGATCTACCGCTACCAGTTGAACTGGCTGGCGAAACGCATCGCCGTCAACCGGGAACGGGCCGGATTGCATTATCCGAGCGACACCGAGGGCGGGCGATTTTTGGCTCGCCACCTGTTCGATGACTTCCTCGCGCAATGGCCGCAGCCCGGCGGCGTCCAAAGCCGGTTCACTCTGTTAATAATCGCGGCGCAGGGTGAATGGCCATAGTTCACTCGACCATCCACTCGCTGAGGGCGAGGTTGTTGTCGAGCGGAACGAGATACTCGATTAGACCCGTCGACAGCGAGCATGGTGCACCGCTGGCGAGGTTGATATTGGAGAGGTCGCCGGTCGCATCGACCGCACTCAGCACCATAGAGCTGCCCGTCGCCGTCGGCGGCCACAGATAGGGACCGAATACCGCGAACCCGCCGGCCGGAACCGGATCTTGGCCGATGCCGCCCGGCACCAATTGCAGCTGCGTCCAGGCCGCTGGGTCGGGCCAAAGCGGCGACTGGGTGGCGACATAGACCGTGACCTGCGCATCCGTCGCGGGCTGGGCGCCGCGGTTGTTGACGCGGACATAGACATAGTTGTTCGCGTTGGCGACGGGTGGCTGATCGACGCTGCCGCCATCGGGTAGGTGGCGGTTCCACACCGCGCTCGAGTCGGCGAGCCAATCCGGGGTATAGGGGTATTCGCCGTGCCGGCCATCTTCGATGTAGACGTCAATCGGCGGCGGATCGCCCGAGCCGTCCGGCCGCGGCGGCGCGCCGGGTGCTATATACAATCCCTGCTTCTCGAACGCCCAGCGGATGACCTTATGCGTCGTGCCGCCGACCCGTCCCATCGGCGCGACCGCAAGCTGCTGTGGCGTCGCCAGCACCCATGTACCGATATCGGCCTGCATCAGCGCATCGGCAAACGCGTCGGCGTCTACAGCCGGGACGGCGATCGCCGGCCCGAGCGAACAGATCGCGTAGGCGATCAGATAAGTCGCATATTCCGCCGCCGCCCGGCGCCTGACGAAGTCGACGGCGCCCAACGGGGTAACGGCGTCGCCGTCGATCGCCCGGTAGAACCTGAACAACGTGCTCGACAGTACCTGCTCGCGCGCATACCCAAACGGGTCTCGGATGTCGTGATGATAGCCTCGCGCCGTTCCCAGCGGGCCGCTCCACGACCAGCCGTCCACCGCCTTTCGGTTATGCTGCCGGTTGGCGTAGGCCGTCCAAGGGAATGTCACGCTTCTGTAGCGATCCGCCCATCCGCCTTGCGCGAGCTGCGAATCAGGGTCGCAATTGATCGCCGCCAATGCATCGCCGGCGCTGTGGGCAAACGGAAATTCGACCCGATCGGTGGCCGCGGCGATCAGTGCATGGCAGAATTCGTGCCAGACGATGCGTACGTCGCAGGCGATGCCCAGCGGCGCGAGTGATTTCAGCAGCGTTCCGGGGTCGAGCTGCAGATCCGCCAGTGCAAAGCGCAGCTGTACCTGAGGCTGCGGCGCCTGGTCGGCGATGCAACCCGACAGCGGGGGTGATTTTTTGGCCGACGGAATGATCCGCAGCTGGGCATTTATCGTATTGCCGGCGCTGCCGGACCCGGGCTCGATCGAGGCGCGATGGATCACCCGGGCCGGCAACTGGTAATTTGCCGGAAAGCTCGGGAACGGCAACCCGAAATCATCGAGCATCTGAAACATCGTGTCGCAGTGATAATAGGCGTTTACCGCGGCAAACTCGTTGGTTCGGGCATTGAAGGCAAAATTCGGCGCATTCGCAGTCGGCGGCTGATATCCGATCCCGCCGCAAGGATAGGGCGGTGCCGCTTGTTGGCCGTCGATCTGTACATGTGTGCCGCGGAGACTCCAAGCGGCGCCCATCATCGGAGGGTTCAGGTTTGTTAACGCCCTTAATTGCCGTTGTGGGTTCAGCAGCGTGTCCGGGGCATTCGGGCGCAGCTTGAAATCGCCCGTTGCGGTAATCGGATCAACCGGGAAGACCATTCCGATACCATTGGCCATATTGGTCAGCAAGGGGCGTGCGGCGAGTGGAGGCAGGCCTGTCGTCACACTGGCGACGAGCTCATATGCCGGCAGGTCCTGGTCCGCGGTCGCATCTCCCTGTGGCGGGATCACCCGTATGGCGACCGCCAGGTAGTCGATCGGTTCGCGCGTTTCGGCCATATCGCCCTGCGCCGGAGTGCCCGCGTCGATGTCCGGGGGGGATTGGTGGACCATTGGAGCTACATCGATTTCGAGTACTTCCTCGGCGTCCGTTGGAAATCGTCCGAACCCGAAACTCGCCAGGATCTTGTTGACAGGCTCGGCGGAAAGTAGGATCGGCTCGCCTTCTTGGGCGGGCCAGCGCTCGGCGAGGTCCTCGTCGATATCTTCTGGCTTGATCGGGGCAAAATTGAATTTCCGCCGCAAGGTGGAGGTTGCACCGGTGATCCTAAAAGTGGCAGATTTCGCTGTTTGCTGCACGACAACGCGCAGACCGGCGTCCTCGACGTCAGCACGCCGCCCTGCAATGCTGTTCGTCTGCTGAATGATGAGCACGACGGTTTCCCCGCCGCGGATATCGATCCGCTGCCGCCAGCGCAGTTGTGGACCCTGCAATCCGTTCGGCGCCGGATTCCCCGACCTGCCGGACTGAGGAATCGTCTTTGCCAAGTTGTCAATCTGCTCTTCGGTGATCCCGAGGAGGGGTTGCACTGCGCGCAAATAAGCGAGGGCGAGCACATAGACATTGTCGCTGCCGGCGTCGTCAGGAAACGGATAAAGCAGATGGCTGATCAGATGGGCATAACCGTCGGAACCCCGCTCGATCCACACATTGTCGTTGATTGTCCAAACCATCTTGCCCCCTGACGCCGAATGTGAGTGCGCGGATTAGTTGTGTTTCACGGCGGTAGGCCGGCTGCCAGCAGGTGGCTGCGCAGCAGGTCTAGCCGGCTAGCGTCTCGGTAGGGATAATGCGCGACTCGATCCGAAACGTGAAAGTTCGGGTCGACATCAAGCATCATGCGCAGGAATGGCGCTGCTTCCTCCATCCGGCCGAGGGCGCCAAAGGCGGCCACGGTATGACGCAAGGCCGCTGTATAGCGCGAATTCTCACGCAAAGCGATCTGTCCCCAATGTGCAGCCTCTTCGTAACTTCTTTTGGTGTAGTGCGCAATGCAAAGCGAGGTATGGTACCAAAACGCCAACGGATCCTGAGGCGAAAGACTAAGTGCGTATTCGGCGCGCGCAATTGCTGCGGCGCCGTCTCCCAGATAACAGTAAGTCGGCGCACTAAGTCCCCAGGCCCAGGCATTGTTGGGGCTCGCATCGTGCGCCTGGTCGAACAGCGCCAGAGCGGTATCGTAGTCGCGGAGCAGGAAAGACCTCATGTGGCCGAGCTGCGCCAGCGCGTGGGCGCTGAGGGGGTCTCGGTCGACGGCAGCCTCGGCCAACCGCATCCCTTCCTGCAGATCCATTTGACGATCCGGGGACCAGCCTTGGCCGACGCGCAGCAGATGCCACTGAGCAGCGAGCGCATAGGCGGTCGAGTAGCTGTCGTCGAGCGCGATCGCGCGCCGCAGCAGAGTTCCGGCACGGGCGAATTCATCCGGATCGAGGCGGTACAATAAGTGCATCGCCTGCAGCACATGGTCGTAGGCGTCCATGCTTTCGGGGCGCTTCTGGAATGCTCGTCGGATCTCCGCCTCGCGTACGCGCGGCGCGATGGTCCCGACTATCCGTGCAGTGATTCTGTCCTGCACTGCGAACAAATCTTCACCTTCCGCGTCGTAGGGTTGGGCCCACAAGACTGAGCTGGTTTCTGTGTCCGCGAGTTCCGTTGTAATCCGATCGCGGCGTGGACCGCGTCGCACACTACCTGACAGAACGTAACGCACCCCAAGATCGACACCGACTTGGTGAACGTCGGTTTCCTTGTCGCGGTAAACGATCGTGGAGTTGCGTCATATTACGCGCAGCTCTTTCAATGTCGCGAGCGAGGCGATGATGTCCTCCACCATACACTCGCCGAAATAAGCCTTTTCAGGGTCGGGATCGAGCGAGCGGAATGGCAGCACGGCGATCGACGGCCGGCCGGGCGCGCCGGCTGCCGGCAGTCGCGGGCGACTGTGCTCCAGTGATGTCACGACCCGGTATGCACGCACCGGGTTGGCGACATTCTTCAATGCCAGGTTGCCGAGGTCGATGGCTGGCAGCTCGAGGTTCGACCCTACCTGCTCGCGTACCGTGGCAGAGATCATCACGCTGCCTGGCTCCGCCAGCTCCTGCAACCGGGCGGCCACATTTACCCCGGCGCCGTAGACGTCGTTCCGCCTCAACATGACATCGCCGACCTGAAGGCCCATCCGGAAGGCGATCCGGCTCTCCGCCACCTGAGCGGCCTCGCGACGCTGCACGCCTTGCTGAATATCAATGGCACACTGCAGGGCGCTGTTGACGCTACCGAAGTATGCTAGAAACCCGTCGCCCGTGTGCTTGACGATTCGGCCGTGGTGCGTGGCCATGGCCGGCGAGATAACACCGTCCAGCAGCGCCATCAGGCGCGTATGAGTCTCGGTTTCCGAGACGTCCATTAGGCGGGTATATCCCGCGACGTCAGCCATCAAAATTGCCGCGAGCCTGCGTCGCATTCGGAATCCGCCGAATTGGAGAAGTCGGGCCGATCGCGCAGTGCCCCGGCCGAAGGAGCACTTGCTCCAACATAGAACCAGAGAGGTTGATGACAATCAACGGGCTCATGACCGCGTAGCCTCTTTACTCTCTCAGGTTGCATCTAGACCCGCCGTCTCAAGCAGATTCAAATCTCCTGCCCGGGTGACGCAAGTTCATAGCGACGAGTAGCGCACCGTGGGCATTGGTGGCAGGCGGTCTACCGGCGGGTCTGGGATCTTAATTACTCGGCCGAGCACATCGAGAGGATCTTTCGCCGCGCCAAAGCCTCCGGCATCATGCCGGTGCGCCTCTTAGCAAAGTCAAGGTCGGCGGCCTCGCCTGATTAATCAGGTTCCCGAACAAGGTTAATACAGACACGATCTGCGGGTGACAGTCGGCCAAAAATTTAGTAAAATTCGTTTTATCGACTTGAATCAGGTGATCGGCATGGAACGCGTACACCTGAAACGTCAATTGAAAGCCGTTCTGCTCGCGGATGTAGTCGGTTATTCTCGATTGATGAGCGTCGACGAAGCAGGAACACACGTTAAGATTGCAGATTACGTTAAAAATTTACTCGAACCTCAAATTGCCGAATATGGCGGCCGGCTGATCCGCTCGATGGGCGACGGGTTCCTGGTCGAATTTAACAGCGCGGCAGACGCGGTATGTTGCGCGCTCGATTTACAGGATAGTATTGCCGACCGGGATGGTGGGACCGATCGCGATCACCAAATAAGGCTTCGCATCGGCATTAATACCGGTGATGTGATCAGCGATGATCGCGACATTTTCGGCAACAGCGTCAATATCGCGGCTCGTCTCGAAGGCCTCGCGGAACCTGGTGAGATATACGTCACGCGGGGTGTCCGCGATCAACTGCAAGGCCATCCCGACCTATCATTCGAGGACAGAGGAGACCGAAGGGTAAAGAATTTCGAGCGTCCGATCCGCGTTTATCGCGTCGCGCGCGCTCCAGACCAACAACCGGAAGCTTTGTCGCAGGGCTTGATTGCCCACGCTCGGCGTCTTTTCCGAACCCACTTCAGTCCGCACCGACGATCTGCCATCCTAATGGCCAGCACGTTGGCGGTAGCAGCGGTGGTTACGGTAGCGGCATTGCCGATCCGGCGCGACTACTCGCTAATGTCGCCTCGTGCATCGATCATGGTGCTGCCCTTCCGCAATGCGAGCAATGACCCCGAGCAAGACTATTTCGCCGACGCGGTGACCGATAATTTGACCACCGACTTATCCCGCCTGTCGGACACTTCGGTGATATCGCCTGCCACTGCCTTCACCTATAAGGGGAAAGGCTCCGACCCGAGGGAGATCGGCCGAGAGTTCGGAGTGCGCTACCTGTTGGAAGGCAGCATCCGCAAGGTCGGAATGAAGGTGCAGACCAACGCACACCTCGTCGATACCCGTTCCGCAGCTCACATTTGGGCCGACCGCTTCGACAACGACCTAACCGAGCTTTCCGAGCTCCAAGATGCTGTCACAGGCCGCATTGCATCCTCGCTCCATATCCAGTTGGTCCAGGCGGAGAATCGTCGCGCGATCGCCGAGCGGCCTGCAGATCCCGACGCAATCGATTTGAGGTTACATGCTATGGCCCTTCTCGTGACGACGCCCACCCCCGAGCACCATATGTCAGCGCGCCAGTTTCTCGAAGACTCTGTCAGGCTCGATCCACAAACGGCTGAAAGCTGGGGTCAGTTGGCCAACGTATTGACGACTGACTATTTCAATCACTGGAACGAGGCTAAGCAAAGCCCAGAGGCAGGGAAGGAGCTACTCCGACGTGCGCAGAATGCGGTCCAAGAGGCGCTAAAGATTGATCCGTCGATCGCCGTGGCGCACTTTGCCGACGGTTTCATTCGTCGCGCCAAGGGAGATCATCCAGGAGCACTGGACGCTTTTGATCGCGCGGTCCAGCTCGATCCGAATTTCGCCCGCGCCCGTGCCCAAAAGGCTAATCAACTGGTCCTCCTCGGGCGGCCGGAGGAGGCTTTGCCGATGGTCCTCCAGGCGATTGTACTAAGCCCACGTGATCCAGCCATCGGTGGGTTCTACTGGATCACCGGACGCGCATATTTCGTCATGAAAAAATATCAGGACGCAATTGTTTGGCTCCGAAAAGCAGCCGAAGTAAGTCCTTTTTGGTTCAATAGGGCGTATTTGCTCGCTGCCTATGCCCTAACCGGACAGCATCAGCGCTCCGAAGGGCTTGCTGCGCTGAGCGAGTACAACGGTTCATTCAGCCAATACACTTTGCAGCGTATAGCCGAGATATACGAAAAAGAATTTCCACACACCGATCCCGGCGTTCAGGCGAGCATTCAAGAATTGTACAAGGGACTACGGTTGGCGGGAGTGCCAGAGCAATAATGATTCCATCTAACCTGCCGTCGCCGGATCTTGAGCGGCTGCTACAAGCAGGAGTGGCCGGCGGCGTGGCTTGAGCCGCGCGTTAGCCTGACACGTCGAGAGCTTGCGTTGCGGACAGCGAACCTCGCCGCAGGGTTTGAGACGCAGCGTAGAAAATTGAGAGCGGAACGCCGAGGCTTACGGCTTATAGCGCGCGCGGGTCTCTGCGTGCTTGATCCGATTTGGACTACGCGAATCGAATGGCTCAGACTGACACGTCGCGATTTCGACAAATATGGGGGACGGGATGGAACCGCGGGTCATTTCCTCTCCAACGATCTTGCAACCAGCGGCGAGGATCGCTTTTCTTCAGCAGCGTGTCAGCGATATGCCATCGGCGGAACCCTGCGTCGGCAGGGAGGTGATACCAGAGAGTACTTAAGGTGGCGCGCTTAGCTCTGGAGGAGGCGGTGCGCCTCGATCCACGCTCGCTCCGAGCTTGGAGCCAGTTGGCCACCTGTCATATCAGCGACTACAAGAACAGGTGGAACGAGGCCGGCAAGGAGGAGGTAGGAGCCGGCCAAGACCTCGTTCGGCGCGCGCGAGAAGCCCTCGCGGGAAAGCTGACGAGATTGACCCGAACATGGCTCAGTCCCGGTATGCCGAAGGCTTTATCCGCTGCGTCGAGGGAAGGCATCAAGAAGGATACGAGGCTATGGATCGGGCCACTAGCGACCCGAACTTCGCCGCCGCACATGCGCAAAAAGCCAATCAATTGGTCCGCCTCGGGCGGGCACGCGAGGCGCTGCCGGTCGCACGCCATGCAGTCGAGCTCGCTGGTCCCTATGATCAATCCACCGGAGTTGTCTACTGGGTGCTCGGACGCGCCTACTTCGTATTGAAAGACTACGATGACGCGATCCACTGGCTACAGAGATCTGTCGATAAGCGAGGCAATTTGTGGTTCAGTGGCGCATTCCTGGTGGCCGCTTATGCCTTGCCGGGCGCCATAAAGAGGCCCGCGAAGCGCTGCGTCAATTCTACGGTCGGGATTCGGCTGGTACACGCCGCAGCGGATTGCCAAGACCTACGCCATCGAACTTCCCAACAACCATCAACTGCGCCACGAAGAATTGTTCCGTGGCCTAAAACTCGCCGGCGCCGGACATTGAGCTGAACGACGACGTGCGACACAGAGTTCAAGGAGGAGCCATGTCAGACTCCTCGTAGCATCCATTTCTCTCCGAGCATCCCACCCCGCCCAAAAATCCGGGACCGCCAGCGCCACCTCGCGGCCTATCAATAAGCTTGGTGAAGAGCGCCGCGCCGCCAGTGCCACCGCTGGATGCCTCTGTCTGCCGACCCCGGTCGGGGCAGCCTGTTCCCTACGACCTGCCCGCCGCGGACGGAGCCGGTTCGATCGTTGGTCTATTCTCAGGGCGTGCTCCCGCGCATCGAGGCCGGGTGTCCGGGCAGCGGGAAACTCGCAACTTTCGTCAGCGTGTCACCTTCGAGCCGCAGGATGTCGATGTCGCTGTCGACGAAGTTTCCCACATAAAGGTAATGCCCGTCCGGGCTGAAGGCGATGCCTTCGGCAAGTCCTCCGACGTCGGCTTGCGCCACTTTTCGAACCGACTTCCCATCGATCTTGAGCAGCGCCACGTAGGATTTTTCGTGGCGGTAGAAGGCGGTCTTGGGCGTGCCGCCGGTACCGTTCAGGATCAGCGAGGCGGCGTGACCGCCGGCTGGGCTCATCGCAAGCCCTTCCGGGCCGTCGCCGACGACCACCTGATCGACGACGCGCGGCGGGCTCGCCTCGAGGTCGATCACACCGACGGTGTCCACCTGGCCGTCCTGCCCCCCGCCGATGTTGTTGACGATCGCGAGCTTGCCGTCGGGTGTTATCTGGACGTTCAACGGGTTAAGGCCGGTGGCCATGTCGTAATTCTTGCCGTCGATCTGCGCGTTGCTGACCTTCTGGCCGTCGATGTCGAGCAATCCCACCCGGTTGGCCCCTGATTTGACGACGAGCGCACGCTTGCCGTCGGGGGTGATCGCGACGGCGGCGGGCAGCGCCGAGGGCGGGGCCGCCACCGCGGCCGTCGGCTGAGTGGCAACAGACACTGTCCCAGCGGGTTTAACGTTCTTGTCGTCGATCGACAGCACGCTGACCGTGTCGTCGGCCCGGTTGGCGACCAAGGCAAGCGTCCCCGCCTTATTGATCGCCATGCCCGAAGGCTGTTTGCCAACCTCTATCGTCGCGGTCCGCACGGGGGGCGAGGCGGTCAGGTCGATCACATAGATCTTGTTGTCCGGGACACCTTTCCAGCCTTCGCCGTCCTTGACCCAGTCGAGTGAATTGGCGACCAGGGCCAAGTGCTGGTCTGGAGTGATGGCGAGATTGACCGGCGGCCCGATGATCGTGTTCATCAGCTGCAGGTTGGCGATGATCCGCGGCTTTATCGGGTCGTGGATGTCGATGATCGACACCGTGTCCTTGCCCGGTGGTTGGTTCACGGTCTTGCCGGTCTCGTCGAACCACACCTTCTCATCGTTACCGGTGATCAGCATCTGCGCACTAGCGGCGCCGGCCGGCATGAGCAGAGCGCCGGCGGTCGCACCCAGCGTCAGAAACTTTGCGAGTGTCTTCACGGTCCCCTCCTTCGGTCATTGTTGACGCCAGTCGGCCACGTAACTGCCGACCGCGTCACCCGCGGCTAAGGCGGCTCTGTGAGCTTACTTATACGACAAGACTCGGGCGCTGTCCGGCCGCTTTTCGCCGCGAATAGTTACCAAGCAGAGATGATCCTGGCGCAGCAGCGGAGAGCTCCGATCGGCGAGCTCTCGATTCAGGCGAGATAATCCTGCCTCATAGGCCGCATCGGTGATTGCAAGCAACTGGGAACAGGTATCACGCCGTCGCACCGTATCGAGCAAACTCCACAAATCCTGTTCGAAATGCAGGTGCTCGCGCTCCTCCGTCACGGCAACAAAGCCGCTTGCATCCATCTCAGCCACAATGGTTTCTGGCGGCCAGAAATCCTCCAGATCAATCGTCCAAGCTTCCGGAAAATAATCGTAATATAGCCAATCGGCGCACTCTTGAGGACAAAGATTGCGCAGGATCATACGTCCCCCGATCCTCAGAACACGAAGTGTCTCCCGCAGCATGCCGACCTTGTCCTGGATGTGGTGCAGTGCGAATTGACAGCTAATGAAATTGAAACTTTCGGTCTGAAACGGAAGTGTTGAAGCGTCAGCTTGCACCCAGGCGACGTCGGGCGCTTTGAGTCGCGCCTGCCGCAACATGCCCAATGACCGATCCACTCCGACTAGCTGGGCCGAGGGCAACACGGGGCGATTGGCTATTAATTGATTTCCCGTCCCGCAACCCACGTCGAGAACGGAAGCCACATCGCCGGCTGTTCGCTGTTCGATGAATGCCAGGAGTTCCGGATCGACGCTCTTGGTCCGATGTGGGCCTGAGTCGAAGAGATGCGCAATAGCATCGTAGTCTACCCGGACCGGTCTCATGACCGTCTCCTTCGACGTTGCTCTAGACCGCAAGTCGTTTGCGCATGAAGACGCGCTCGTACCCGGCCTGGGTGCCGCGCCCGGTCTCCTCATAGCCGATGGCGGCATAAAGGCGCTGGTTCTCGGTCATCGTCCGGTGCGTATAGAGGCGGATCTCACGATAGCCGCGCCGCACCGCTTCGGCCTCCGCGAAGGCCAGCAGGCGCCGGCCCAATCCCGAGCCCTGCCGCGCCGGGGCGACGGCAATATTATCGAGGAGCAGATACTCGGGTCTGGGCAGCAGGACGATGACGCCCGCCATGGCGGACGCTTCCTCGATCACCCACGCGACACCTTCCGAGATACGCGCATTGTAGTCGTCGAGCATCGGCCCGGGCGGTTTTCCGATGCGGGGGATGTAATGCCGATAGGCCTGCTCGACGATTTGCCCGATCACCGGCGCGTCGCTAGCGATCGCTGCTCGGATGCGAGGTTCATCCATACCGGTCGTCACGATCACCAAGCGGCGGTGTCATTCAAACGGTTTCGACTTGGCGCGACGACAACCCGTCCTTCCCTCCGATCTCTTTTAGCACGTCAATCTCGGAATTGCGTATATGGGCATTAGCGTTGTGGGTGTCCAGGCGACCCCGGCAGCGGCAGCGTGACGGCAATCAGTCTGATTCTACCGTCGGGATCCCTCGCACCGGCAAATCCTGACAAGACGTCGGAGCGGCGTTTGATACTACTCGCAACTAGCCGTGATACGGGTAAATTTTTCTGAGGATGCGATTTTCGGCCCGGGTTTTCCGCACATAGGAAATTCGCGTCGTCTGGACTCCTTGCTGGACCACACCCGCTGGGTTGCATATCACGCCAGGAAGCTGTTCCGTGGTCGCGAAGTCGAGCTGCTCGGGGGGAACGATGCGGGCGATCGTCGCACTCTATCTTGTCATCGGGGTTGTGCTGCTGGCTATCGGGTTCCTGCTGCCGGGTCCATGCCCGAACCGCAATACCGACGTTGTCAGCAATATCGTCTTTGTACTGACCTGGCCTGTCGGCTTGTACGCGGATGTGTACCAGGACCAATTGTCAGCCCAGCAATGGCTGCACCGGCAGGCTTGCGAAGGGGGCGGAAAGTTAGGGGAGAGGAAAGCGGCGCCGATCTAATCGAGCCCGAACCCGGAGCCGGCGCGGCGGCGCAGCTCGCCGCCGAGTTCCGTTCCGAGGCGCTCCGCGTCGCCGGCGCCTCCGGTGCATCGGGCGCGGATCTCGGCGCTGCCTTCCGGGGTCAGCAACAGCCCTTCGAGCACCAGCCGGTCGCCGTCGAGCTCGGCGAGCCCGGCGATCGGCGTGCGGCAGGAGCCGTCGAGGGCGGCGAGCATCGCGCGCTCGGCTTTGACGCAAGCAGCACTACCCGGATCGTGGAGCGGCTCGAGGAGCCGCCGCAACCCATCGTCCCCGGCACGACACTCGATCGCTAGCGCCCCTTGACCCACCGCAGGCAGCATGACATCGCGCGACAGAATCTCGGTTGCGTGCTCGGCGAGGCAAAGCCGTTCGAGCCCGCACAGCGCGAGCACCATCGCGTCGACCTCTCCGCCGTCGAGCTTCTTGAGCCGCGTGTTCACATTGCCGCGGATCGGCACCACCACCAGATCGGGTCTCCGGCGCAACAATTGCGCCTGGCGGCGCAGCGACGCCGTGCCGATCTTCGCATCCTTCGGCAGCGCCGCCAGGCTCGGCGCCTGCGTCGATAGGAACGCATCGCGCGGGTCGTCACGGGCGAGCACGCAGGCGATCTCCAACCCGTCGGGGAGCCAGGTCTCGACGTCCTTTAGCGAATGCACGGCGAGGTCGATGCGCCCGGCGAATAGCGCCTCCTCGATCTCCTTGGTAAACAGGCCCTTGCCGCCGATTTCTGCCAAGCGACGATCCTGCACACGGTCGCCCGTCGTGCGAATGGTGACGATCTCGACGGCACCTGCTGCGGTGAGGTCGGGGTGGGCCGCGAGCAGCCGGTCGCGCACGAGAGCGGTCTGGCGCAGCGCCATCGGGCTGCCACGGGTACCGATGCGGAGCGGGCGAGACGACATGCCGGCCGTTCTAGCCCGCTCCGCGCTGGCGTTCCAACATCCGCGTCTACCTCACGGCCACATTGCTATATCATCCCGGACATGCCCGATCCTGCTGTCCTCACTCGGCCGCCATCCGCGGAGGTTGACCACCTCGCCGGTCTCAACGACGCGCAGCGCCGCGCCGTCGAGGCCGTCGACGGTCCGGTCCTGGTACTCGCCGGCGCCGGCACCGGTAAGACCCGCGTGCTGACGACACGGCTTGCCTACATCCTCGCCACCGGCCGTGCTTTTCCGGCCGAGCTGCTCGCCGTCACCTTTACC
>Ga0306925_10002557_pt1 | contig 15740 bp, 8 predicted proteins | sample flu12Cox44000176_FD_203755 | JGI IMG/M metagenome (GOLD analysis project Ga0306925, IMG submission 203755) | Lab enrichment of tropical soil microbial communities from Luquillo Experimental Forest, Puerto Rico - flux8day.12C.oxic.44.000.176 (v2)... | ecosystem: Environmental > Terrestrial > Soil... | reverse complement strand
CAGGCAGCTCCACACACGTGGTCGATTTGACAGACTACGGGTATGGGGCTATTTCTGTTCCCCGCTATTTTCAGACCCTTACCAAGACGGTAAGTAGATCGCGGTTGCGGCAACAACAGAGGCCGGTTCGGCTAGAAAACACGATCCGTATGTCAGAGCGCATTTATTTCGGAAAGATTAAAGAGGCCGTTGAGCCACCCAACCTCATTGAGGTCCAGCTCAATTCGTATGTTGAATTTCTGCAAAAGGATGTGCCACCAAGCAGGCGTAAGAATGTAGGCCTCCAGGCTGTTTTTAAAGAGGTATTTCCGATCCAGAGCTACGACGACAAAGTGGTTCTGGATTTTGTGAGCTACGATATCGGCGATCCGAAAATGTCCGCCCTGGAATGCCAAAGGGAAGGGCAAACCTTCAGCGCCCCGCTGCATGTGACATTCCAGCTTCGGGACGAGAAGGGAACAAAAGAGGAGAAGGTCTACATGGGCGAGATCCCGCTCATGACGCCGCAGGGAACTTTTGTCATCAACGGCGCCGAGCGGGTTGTGGTCAGCCAACTGCATCGTTCCCCGGGGATCGCTTTCGAGTCCTCGATCCATCTGAATGGAAAGGTGCTTTACAGCTTCCGCATCATCCCTGATCGGGGGTCCTGGCTCGAAGTTCAGTTCGATACCAACGACCTGCTCTACATTTACCTCGATAGGCGGAAACGCCGCCGCAAGTTTCTGGCCACGACCTTCCTGCGGGCGATTGGTTTCAGCAGCGACGCGGATATCATCAGGTTGTTTTATTCCATCGAGAAGTTGCGGCTCAGTAACGATCTTGAGGAAGAAGAAATCAGCAGCAAAGTGCTGATCCGCGATGTGCGTGATGGAGAAATCACGGTTGCGCGAGCCTTCGAGCCGTTGACCAAAGCTACGATCCAGCAGGTCCTGACGCTCGGCGTTAGCGAAGTGGAAGTGGTCGATATCAAAAACGACGACACGATCATCAAGTCGTTGAAGAAGGATCCGGCCCACGACGAGGAAGAGGCTCTGAAAGATATCTATCGCCGCCTCCGGCCGGGTGATCCACCCACCGTGGCCAATGCGCGCGGGCTGCTTCGGCGGCTCTTTTTCGATCCCAAGAAATATGACCTCGGCCGAGTTGGGCGTTACAAGATTAATCAAAAGCTCGGAATCGAGGTTGATCTCGGGGAGCGCACCCTGACCAAGGAGGACTTCATCGGGGCAATGAAGTATCTGGTGACCCTGCGCAAGGGCGAGGGTTTGCTCGATGATATCGACCACCTGGGAAGCCGCCGGGTTCGGACGGTGGGCGAGCTCCTAGCCAATCAGTGCCGGGTCGGCCTGGCAAGAACGGAACGCCTGGTCAAGGAACGGATGACGCTCTTCGATGTCAACATCGACGGGATGACCCCGCAAAAGCTGATCAACCCCAAAGCGCTGAGCGCGGTGATTCGTGATTTCTTTGGTCGGTCCCAGCTCAGCCAGTTTATGGATCAGACCAATCCACTGGCCGAACTCACCCATAAACGGCGCCTCTCGGCCCTTGGCCCTGGCGGCCTGAGCCGTGACCGCGCGGGCTTTGAGGTACGCGACGTTCATCCTTCTCATTACGGGCGTATCTGTCCCATCGAGACCCCGGAAGGCCCGAATATCGGGCTCATCAGCTCGATGAGCACGTTCTCGCGGATCAACGAGTTTGGCTTCATCGAAACCCCGTACCGTCGCGTGCAAAACGGACGGGTGGGTGACGAGATAGACTACCTGACCGCGGATCGGGAAGAAAACTTCCTCGTGGCCCAAGCCAATGCGCCGATTGATGGCCGAGGAAACTTCACCGAAGAAAAGGTCTCTTGCCGGTATCGCGGCGACTTTCTGGAGGTCGAACCGGCCAAAGTCCATTACATGGATATTTCCCCAAAGCAGCTGGTCTCTGTCGCCGCTGGCTTGATCCCGTTTCTGGAGCACGACGACGCGAACCGGGCTTTGATGGGCTCGAATATGCAGCGTCAGGGCGTCCCTCTGATCCGGTCGGAGTCACCTTTGGTTGGGACCGGGTTGGAGAGCAAGGTTGCTCGTGATTCGCGCGCCGTAATTGTTGCGGAGGGCGATGGAGTTGTCGCATCTGTCACGGCCGAGCAAATCGTTGTGACCAAAGACGGCAAGATGCCGGAGCCGAAGAAGCGTCTCGTGAGCAAGCCCGATGAAGGGTTGTACATTTACGAGCTCCGTAAGTTCATGCGCTCCAACGCGGGCACGTGCATCAACCAAAAGCCGATTGTGCACAAAGGAAGCAAGGTAAAGAAGGGCCAGGTCATCGCGGACGGTCCAAATACTGAGAACGGCGAACTCGCTCTGGGTCGCAACGTGCTCGTCGCCTTCATGCCTTGGAATGGCTACAACTTCGAGGATGCCATCCTGATCTCAGAGAAAGTCGTTAAAGAGGATATCTACACTTCAATTCACATTGACGAATTCGAGATCGGAGCCCGCGACACCAAGTTGGGTCCGGAAGAAATCACTCGTGACATTCCGAACGTCAGCGAGGATGCCCTCCGGAACCTGGGCAGCGACGGTGTCATTCGGGTCGGGGCGGAAGTAAAGCCGGGGGATATCCTGGTTGGGAAGATCACGCCGAAGAGCGAGACAGAGCTGGCGCCGGAAGAGCGTTTATTGCGCGCGATTTTTGGCGAGAAGGCGGCCGACGTAAAAGACACATCGCTTACCGTCCCCTCCGGTACGTACGGGATCGTGATGGATGTGAAGGTGTCGTCCAGAAAAGAGGTGCAGAAGCAGAAACTTACGCCGGCCGAAACCAAGCGTCAGGCCAAGCAGATTTCGGAGGACTACCGGAAGAGGAAGGACGAGCTGCATGAAGAGCTGACAGAAGCACTTTCCAACATTCTTCTTGGCGAGAAGATTCCACTCGATGTCGTCAACGCCGAGACAGGCGAAATCATCATACCGGCGAATCGCAAGATCACGAAAACGCTACTGCGCAAACTGGCAGGCGTTTACGATCATGTAGACATCGATCCGAGCCCGATCCGGAACAAAATCCGAGAGATCATCAGCTCCTTCGAACACAAGTTTGCCGAGCTCGATCTGGAGAGAGAGCGCTCGCTGGACCGCATCGAGAGCGGGGACGATATCGACCCGGGCATAATCAAGCAGGTGAAGGTTTACATCGCGAGCAAACGTAAGCTCAGCGTCGGCGACAAGATGGCGGGCCGGCACGGAAACAAAGGTGTCGTGGCCAAGATTGTGGCGGAAGAAGATATGCCGTTCCTGAGCGATGGGACCCCGGTTGAGATCGTGTTGAATCCGCTCGGGGTGCCGAGCCGGATGAACGTAGGGCAGGTGCTCGAGACTCACCTGGGAGTTGCTGCCAAAGCCCTTGGGTTCAAGGTGGCGACACCGGTGTTCGATGGAATCGAGGAACCGGATATTCGAAAATATCTTGGGCAGGCGAAGAAGGTGGACGGTTTCACCTGGGTCAACGAGAACGGCAAGTCGGCACTGCGAGACGGGCGAACGGGAGAGCCGTTCGATCAGAACGTCGTGGTGGGATACATATACATGTTAAAGCTGGGCCACCTGGTGGCTGACAAGATTCATGCCCGTGCCGTAGGTCCTTACTCGCTGGTCACACAACAGCCGCTCGGGGGTAAGGCCCAGTATGGCGGACAGCGTTTCGGCGAAATGGAGGTGTGGGCCCTGGAGGCTTATGGCGCGGCCTATACGCTCCAGGAACTTCTAACTGTGAAATCCGATGACGTCCAAGGACGGACGCGGATCTACGAATCGATCGTTAAGGGAGACAACTCGCTCGAAGCCGGAACTCCGGAATCTTTCAATGTCTTGATTAAGGAAATGCAAAGTCTCGGTCTCGACGTCAAAGTCGGTGGCCGCCCACAATCGTTCGGGGATTCCTCTCTGGATGCTGTGGCTGCGGCTGCGGCCGTATAAATCACACGTCGTGCGAACCCTCCTACTGGAGCAATCAAAGCTGGGCAGAAGGAAGGCTGCCGGACGCACACAGGAAATTTCTACTGTTTAACAACTCATTCGCGGCAACTATGAACGAAACGAATCTTCGCGAAATTTTTGGTGAGGAGCGCTCGGTCGGGTTCGACCAGGTTGCGATCAGTGTGGCATCGCCGGACGCGATCCGCTCCTGGAGCAAGGGCGAGGTCAAGAACCCGGAAACAATCAATTACCGGACATTCAAGCCGGAAAAAGGGGGGCTTTTCTGCGAGCGGATCTTTGGGCCAACCCGCGATTGGGAGTGTTCCTGCGGAAAATACAAGCGGATCAAGCACAAGGGTGTCATCTGCGACCGGTGCGGCGTCGAAGTTACACTATCTCGGGTCCGGCGAGAGCGGATGGGCCACATCGAGCTTGCCGTTCCGGTGTCCCATATCTGGTTTTACAAGTGCATGCCTTCCCGGATCGGGTTGATGCTGGACATGAGCTCCCGGCAACTGGAGCGCGTCATTTACTATGAGGATTATATCGTCATCGATCCTGGCCAGACGCCGCTGCAAAAGTGCCAGCTGTTAAACGAGCAGGAATATCGGGAAGCGCAGGAACAATACGGAGAAACGTTTGCCGCAGGCATGGGCGCTGACGCGATCAAGTTGCTCCTGTCGCAGATCGAGCTGCGCAGCTTGAATACCGAGCTCGAGGAGGCGATGAACAACACCAAGAGCAAGCAGATCAGAAAGAAGCTCGCCAAGCGGCTCAAGCTGGTCCAGGGCTTCATCAATTCGCATTCCCGGCCCGAGTGGATGATCCTCGATGTCCTGCCTGTGATCCCGCCTGATTTGCGGCCGCTGGTTCCGCTGGAGGGTGGACGCTTCGCGACGTCGGACCTCAATGACCTTTATCGCCGGGTAATCAACCGGAATAACCGGCTTAAGAACCTGCTGCAGCTGAAAACGCCCGACGTCATCATCCGGAATGAGAAGCGGATGCTGCAGGAAGCCGTCGATGCGCTATTTGACAATGGCCGCCATGGGCGCGCGGTAACGGGCGCCGGGAACCGGCCGCTGAAATCGCTTAGCGACATGTTGAAAGGCAAAGGCGGCCGCTTCCGCCAGAACCTGCTCGGGAAACGCGTGGACTATTCGGGCCGCTCCGTTATCGTCATCGGTCCGGAGCTCAAGCTCCACCAGTGCGGGCTGCCGAAGAAAATGGCGCTTGTTTTGTTCGAGCCGTTCATCATTCGACGATTGAAGGAGCTTGGTTACGTCCACACGGTGCGCAGCGCCAAGAAGATGATCGAACGCCAGACGCCCGAGGTCTGGGATATCCTGGACGAAGTCACGAAGGGTCACGCCGTTTTGCTGAATCGTGCTCCGACCTTGCACCGGCTCTCGATCCAGGCTTTTGAGCCGATGCTTATCGAGGGAGAGGCGATCCGGGTCCACCCGCTCGTCTGTACCGCTTACAACGCGGATTTTGACGGGGACCAGATGGCTGTTCATGTCCCTCTTTCAGTTGAGGCACAAATGGAAGCGCGGCTGCTTATGCTCGCTCCGAATAATATCTTCTCGCCTTCCAGCGGCAAACCTATCACAACCCCGTCTCAGGATATCGTGCTTGGTTGTTATTACCTGACTCAGAATCCGCGTAAATCGGCCGTCCCGGAACGTTCGCGCCTCTTCGCCGACCTCTCCGAGATCGAGTTCGCCCTGTCTGAAGGCGCCATAAAGATTCACGAGAAAATCCGGTTTAGGAACCCAGATGCGGGCAGGAAGACAATCTACGGCGATGCAGAGGCTAAAACTATCGAGACTACCGCCGGGCGCGTGATCTTCAACGGGATTTGGCCTGCCGCCTTGGGATTCTTCAACAAGGTCGCCGGCAAGAAGCAGTTGAGCGAGGTGATTTGGCGGACCTATCAAGTTTCCGGGCAGCAGAAGACTGTCGAGACACTGGATCGCCTGAAGGAGCTTGGTTTCTATTGGGCCACCAAGGCGGGCGTATCGATCGGCATCACCGATATGATTATTCCCGAGGAGAAAAAGACCGAGCTCGACAAGGCTTATAAGCAGATCTCTCTGGTTGAGAGGCAGTACCGGAGCGGAATCATCACTGATGGCGAGCGCTACAACAAGATCATCGACATCTGGACACACGCCGGTGAAGAAATTTCCAACGTAATGTTTCGGACCCTTGAGCACAATGAAGGGAAGAAGGAACTCAATCCCGTCTATCTCATGCAGGATTCCGGAGCCCGGGGTAACCGCCAGCAGGTCAAGCAGCTGGCCGGGATGCGCGGACTGATGGCCAAGCCTTCCGGTGAAATTATCGAACGACCGATCACGTCAAACTTCCGCGAGGGCTTGTCCGTGTTGGAATACTTCATTTCCACCCACGGCGCCCGGAAGGGTCTTGCCGATACCGCGCTCAAGACAGCCGACTCTGGGTATCTGACCCGCAAGCTGGTCGACGCCGCTCAGGATGTGATCATTGTGGAAGAAGACTGCGGGACGCCTAATGGGATCGTGGTGCGACCGATCTATGAAGGCGACGACGAAGTCGTTGATCTGGCGACCAGGATTGTCGGCCGGGTGAGTTGCGAAACGATCGCTAACCCGGTAGGCAAGGAATTGATCATCAAGACTAACCAGTTGATCGAGGAACCGCAAGGCAACGCGCTGATGGGAATCGGTGTGGAACACTTGAAGATTAGATCTGTGCTGACCTGTGAATCCAAGCGTGGTGTTTGCGCGCGCTGCTATGGGCGAAACCTTGCTACCGGACAGATGGTAAAGCTCGGCGAGGCTGTAGGCATTATCGCTGCGCAGAGCATCGGTGAGCCTGGTACCCAGTTAACGATGCGCACCTTCCACATTGGCGGCACGGCTACCCAGCTGTTCAAGCAGCCAATCATTAAAGCCAAGAACGACGGTACGCTTCACTTCAACGACCTGCGGGTTGTGAAATCCGTGGATGGCAATTACATCGTGCTGAACAAGAATGGATCAGTGTCGGTTCATGCCAAGGACGGCCGCGAGCTGGAGCGTTACAACGTCGTCGTCGGCTCGGTCATTTCCGCGGGAGATGGCCAGAACGTCAAGAAGGGCGACACCTTCGTCCAGTGGGATCCATACAACGTTCCGATCCTGACCGAGAAGACGGGCCGGGTGGAGTTCCGGGATATGATTCCCGGCGTGACGGTAAAGCGGGAGATCGATGAGGCAACCGGTGTGATGGGAACGGTGGTCATCGAACACAAGGAGGATCTGCACCCGCAGGTGGTCATCATTGATGACAGTAGTTCTCCAACCAAGGGCGCAGTAACTGCAAGCTATTCGATTCCTGCGGGAGCCCATATTGTTGCCCAGGAAAACAGAAAGGTTCAAGCAGGCACGCTGTTGGCCAAAACCCCGCGGAAGATCGCCAAGACGAAGGACATCACGGGCGGGTTGCCACGCGTTGCCGAGCTCTTCGAAGCGCGCCGTCCCAAGGAGGCCGCGGAGATCGCGAAAATCGACGGCGTGGTTGAATTCGGCGGAACGGTCCGCGGGAAGCGCCGGTTGATCCTGCGTGATCCGGGTACCGGGCAGGAAGAGGAGCACCTGATTCCGCTCAATAAGCACATCATCGTGTTCAAAGGGGACTTCGTGAGGAAAGGGTCTCAGCTGACCGAGGGGCCGATCGTGCCGCACGAGATCCTGGAAGTCTGTGGTCCTCAGGATCTTCAGGAACATCTGGTCAACGAAGTGCAGGAGGTTTACCGGCTGCAGGGAGTCGAGATAAACGATAAGCACATTGAGATCATCGTCCGCCAGATGCTGCGCAAGGTGAAGGTCACCGAGCCTGGCGATACCGTGTTGCTCTGGGGCGATCAGATTGACCGGCTGGAGTTCGATAAAGAGAACCGGCGGGTGGTTGAGCAAGGCGGGAAGGCCGCCGAAGCGGTTCCGGTGCTTCTGGGCATCACCAAGGCATCGCTCGAGACCGACAGCTTCATCTCGGCCGCATCGTTCCAGGACACTACCCGGGTGCTTACCGAAGCGGCAACCCTGGGCAAAATCGACTATCTGCGAGGATTCAAGGAGAATGTGATCATGGGTCATCTGATCCCTGCCGGGACAGGGTTTGCCGATCACCGGAGCATTCGAACCTTGGAAACAGGCGAACCCCTGCCTGAACCGGCTGTGACTGAAACGGAGCCGGCGGTAGGGTAAAACCGCCAGGGCCCATTTTGTAGGGAGGTTGGATTCAGCCGCCTTACAAAGGACCGGAGCCCTTTACGAAGGACTTCTGCGCCTGCCAGAGGCACAGATTGCGCAGATGCCGATGGAAAGCCTGCCGAGGTGGCCATTCGTCCTCGTGCTCGTCGTCGTCCTCGAGCGAGGCACGGCACGGTTTAAGAATGGTGACCTCGAAAACCTTGGTCCGATTTAGCTAAACTTGCCGATGGCTTCATCTGGAATGTTCGACCACGAAAAACTTGATGTTTACCAGCTCGAGTTAAAATTCCTCACTTGGGTGACCCAATTCCTGGTCAATCTCGCTAGCCTGTCGGTGACCCAAACGCGAGAACTAAGGGAACAACTGGAAGGACGACGACGAGCACGAGGACGAGGACGAAACTCGACCACGTGGAAGCTAGATTCGATGTGGACCAGGCAGATTCTTCTTCCTCCCTGCAAAAAAACCGGAAAATCAACAACTCCCAATGTCAATAGCTACCAAAACCGGTGACGCGGGTGAAACCGCCCTTATGTATGGGCGCCGAGTGCCAAAGACACACCGGCGCGTTGAAGCATACGGTACAGTCGACGAACTCAACGCCGCTCTGGGCATGGTCCGCGCTACAGCGACAGCCCCGCTGATCCGCGATCTCGTCCTTGCCGTTCAGAAGGAGCTCGTCGTATTAATGGGCGAATTAGCGGTGGCCGACGAGGATCGGGAAAGATTCAAAAAGGATGGATACGAATCGGTAACCGCGCAGATGGTGGATCGCCTTACGGCGGTCGTCGATGATCTGGAAAAAAATCACCAGATCGCCTTTAAACATTGGGCCACACCCGGATTTAATCAGGCTTCGGCTGCCTTGGATGGCGCGCGCACGACCTGTCGCCGGGCAGAGCGACGAATTGTCGCGCTGGCCGATAGCGCCGAGCACGTAAATCCGGAGACGATCCGCTACCTGAACCGATTATCGGACGTGCTCTGGCTCTTTGCCAGGTTTGTCGAGACGGGTCACGAGTAAGATTTCCGCTTGCGCGTTGTGGCGGGCTGCATCATAGTCTCCGACTCTGCGCGGAGAGCGACCTTGCGCGTGGCGCAGCTGTTACGAGAGCGATATGTCTTCAATGGAACTAATGACAGAACTCCTGGAAGCGGGAGTTCATTTTGGCCATCAAACCAAGCGATGGAACCCGCGGATGAAGCCGTTCATTTTTGAAAGGCGCAATTCCATCTACATCATCAATCTTGCGGAGACCGTCAAGCAGTTGCAAAGCGCAACAGAGTTCCTGGGCAACATCGCCCGGCAAGGCGGGAAAGTTCTTTTCATCGGCTGCAAAAAGCAGGCTCAGGAAGCGGTAAAAGAGGCAGCAGAAGCCTGCGGGCAATTCTACGTGAATCAGCGCTGGCTCGGAGGAACGCTGACTAACCTCAGCACCATTCGCAAGAGCGTCGCGAGGCTGACTTACCTCGAGCAGATCGAGCAGTCTCCCGAGTACTCAAAAATGGGCAAACAGGAACTCTCCGCTCTTCGGCGAGAGGCGGAGAAGCTCCGTCGCAACCTGGAGGGGATCCGCTCTATGGATCGGCTTCCTGATGCACTCGTCGTGATCGACACCACCCGGGAGTCGATCGCAATAGCAGAAGCCCAGCGTCTCCGCATCCCGACAGTTGCCATCGTCGATACGAACGCGGATCCGGATCGCGTGACCTACCCGATTGCCGGGAATGACGATGCGATCCGTGCCATCCGAGTGATACTTCAGAAGCTCGTCGATGCGATCTACACCGCCAGCCACGAGGTGGGCAAAGATGATGCCGCCTCTCTCGCGGCCGTTGCCGAGTAGTTCAACGGAGTCCTTGCGGCCATGGACCGGGCTTAACTTTTTCCTTTCGACCCATGAGTGAAGTGAACCCCGCTCTTGTCAAACAACTGCGCGAAAAAACAAATGCCGGAATCATGGACTGCAAGACGGCCCTCGTTGAAGCCGGCGGCAACCTGGACAAGGCCGAAGACATCCTGCGCAAAAAGGGAATCGCCAGCGCTTCCAAAAAGGCCGGCCGGACAGCCAAGGAAGGGGTTGTGGCTTCCTATATCCATCTCCAGGGCAAGGTCGGTGTCCTTGTCGAGGTGAATTGTGAGACCGACTTCGTCGCGAAGAACGAGGGTTTCCGCGAATTTGTGAAAGATATCACCCTGCACATCGCTGCGGCGCACCCATTATTTGTCGCTCGTGACGAGGTGCCCCAGAACCTGATCGATCGTGAGCGAGATATCTACCGGGAGCAGGTAAAAGGGAAGCCCGCGAACGTCGTAGACAAGATTGTGGAGGGAAAACTCGACAAGTTCTTCGGCAGTGTTTGCCTGCTCGATCAGGCTTTCATCAAGAACCCGGATCAATCGATCAAGGACTTGATCGCCGCCAAAATTTCCCAACTCGGCGAAAATATCGTTGTTCGCCGGTTCACTCGGTACGTCGTCGGCGAGGAGTTGGACGCGTAAGACGTAAGACATTTCTGGTTTCTCGTCTCTCGGGTGCGAAGTCGGAAGCCCCACACTGTAGGGCGACTGGGCCAGGCGCCAAACGCCAAACGAGACACCAGAAACGAGAAACGTCTTACGTGAAATGCCAAACGGAGGTTGCAGTTTACGGACTGATGATTAATATCGCCCGTCATGATGCGCGCGATTCTTCTCACCATTTGCCTGGCGGCAGGCATTTCAATCCCGGCCTTTTCACAGGACACCATCAGGGTAGGCGAATTCGGCTCTTTAACCGGCGATAACGCCAGTTTCGGGACCTCGCAAAACAATGGAGTGCAGATGGCGGTCCAGGAAATTAACGACTCCGGCGGTGTCCTGGGGAAGAAGATTCAGCTGCTCGTTGAAGACAATGAAACGAAGCAAGGCGAGACGACAACGATTGTCCGGAAGCTGATCTCGCAAGATCACGTCGTCGCGCTGATCGGTGAAGTGGCATCGTCGAAGAGCCTGGAAGCCGCTCCGATCGCTCAGGAAGCAAAGATCCCCCAGATTGCCACAGCCGCGACGAACCCGCGCGTGACTCAGACTGGCGACTTCATTTTCCGGGTCTGCTTTACCGATGACTTCCAGGCGGTCGTTATTGCGCGGTTTGTGCTGGAGAACCTCGGGAAAAAACGGGTCGCGTTCATGACCGACGTCAAGCAGGACTACAGTGTCGGACTGACCAACATTGCCAAGGCCTACTTCGCGAAAAACGGTGGACAGGTTGTTAAGGAGCAAAGCTATAGCTCGGGTGATAAGGATTTCCGGGCTCAATTGACCGACATCAAGGCCGCAGATCCGGATGTGATAATTATTACCGGCTACTATCCGGAGGCATCCTTGATTGCAAAGCAGGCTCGGCAGTTTGGTATCAAGTCGGTCCTGGTGGGGGGCGATGGCTGGGATGGATCCTCCCTGATTCCGGTCGGTGGAAAAGCAATTGAAGGCGCGTTTTTCTCCAACCACTTCTCAACCGACGATAAGTCTCCCACCGTGCAGGATTTTGTGGCGAAGTATAAGGCGAAATACAACGTCCTTCCCGATGCGTTCGCTGCCTTGGGCTATGACGCAGCGAAACTGCTGGCCGATGCGATCAAGCGGGCCGGCGGCACCGACTCCCAGAAGCTCCGCGATGCAATCGCCTCGACGAAAGACTTCCCGGGCGTCTCCGGCAAGATAACCATCAATCCGGAGCGAAATGCGGATAAGTCAGCAGTTATCCTGACGATTAAAGACGGGGCGGTTCACTACTACAAGACGATCGAACCGAAGGCCAGCTAGAAGGCTGGTTAATGAAATCATTCTGCCTCCTGGGTCTTGGCCTCCTTTTCGCCGGCTTCGCTGCAGGCGATGAGATCAAGATCGGCGAAGTCAATCCCCTGAGCGGCGGGATCTCCCAATTCGGAATTTCCTGCCACCAGGGTTTTTTGCTCGCATTTGAGGAAGTGAACCAGGCTGGAGGCGTTCTTGGGCAGAAGATCAAGTTGATCACCGAGGACGATCAATCAAAGCCGGGTCAGAGCTCTACGGCCGTCCGGAAGCTGATTACCCAGGACGGCGTCGTCGCCATTCTCGGCGACGCCACCTCCTCAGCGACAATGGAAGCCGCTCCGATCGCGCAGGCGGCAAAAGTCCCGATGCTCACTCCGAGCGCGACCAATCCGCGAATCACCGAACTCGGAGACGATATCTTTCGGGTGTGCTTCCTGGATGAATTTCAAGGCCGGGTCCTGGCGCGCTTTGCTCGCGAGAAACTGCACCTGGGGAAGATCGCAATGTTGACGGACGTTAAGCAGGACTACAGCGTCGACCTTACGCGCTTCTTTAAGGAGGAATTCGTCAGGCTTGGCGGCACGATTGTAAAGGAGGAGAGCTACTCCAGCGGCGATACGGATTTTCGGGCGCAGTTGTCGGCGATCCGGGCCGCGAAACCCGACGCCTTCTGTATTCCGGGCTACTATTCCGAAGTGAGCCTGATCCTGAAGCAGGCCAGACAGTTTGGCCTCACCATCCCCGGCCTCGGCTGTGACGGTTGGGCAAACGATACTCTTCTTTCAATCGGCGGGAAGGCGGTCGAGGGATGTTATTTCACCAATCACTTTTCCCCAGACGATCCCTCGCCTCTGGTGCAGAAATTTGTCAGCGCGTACAAAACAAAATACGGTGCGGTCCCGGACACCTTTGGCGCCCTCGGGTACGACGCTGCCCGGTTGCTGGCCGACGCAATCCGCCGGGCTGGGAAACCGGAGTCTCAAGCAATTCGTGATGCTCTGGCCGGGACGAAAGATTTCCAGGGAGTGACCGGCGAGATCTCGATCGACGAGAAACGAAACGCCTCGAAATCAGTCCTCGTCATCACCATCAAGAACGGAAAGTTCGAAATAGCCGATAAGGTTACTCCCTGAGGAACTCGGAACTTGAAACCGTCCCGGCGGTTGGTAGCCTCAACGGGTTGGTGGGTAGGATGTTACATTGGTTGAGCAAACGCGTGCTTCTCGTGCTTGGGGTCAGGCTCTTGGTCTGGTCCGCGGAGGGGCAGGAAGAGATCACCATCGGCGAGGTAAACCCAATCTCGGGCGCGATCGGGCAATATGGAACCACCTGTCACGCCGGTATACAATTGGCCATTGATCAGATCAACGCCGCCGGCGGCGTCCTTGGTAAAAAGATTCATCTTTTAACCGAAGACAACCAGTCACAATCAGGCCAGACGTCGACCATCATCCGGAAGTTTGTCACCCGGGATAAAGTGGTTGCGATCATCGGAGACCTTACCTCTTCGGCGACCATGGAAGGGGCCCCGCTAGCACAGGCGGCGAAAGTGCCCATGGTGAGCCCCTTGGCTACCAATCCAAAGGTAACCGAGATCGGTGACTACATTTTTCGTGTTTGTTTTATCGATGAATTTCAGGGCAGGGTTATGGCACGCTTCGCGCTGCAAAATCTGAAGACGACGAAGGCAGCGATTCTGACGGACGTGAAGCAGGACTATAGCGTTGGCTTGCGCGGATTCTTTTCTGAAAGCTATACCGCCGGTGGCGGCGGAGTGACGAAGGAACAGAGCTACTCCAGTGGGGATACAGATTTTCGGGCCCAGCTGACCTCGATTAAGGCGGCTCGGCCTGAAGTGGTTTTTCTGCCGGGCTACTATCCCGAAGTCAGCCTGATTCTGAAGCAGGCCAGGCAACTGGGACTAAATATACCCTTCATCGGTTGCGAAGCCTGGGACAGCCCTACTTTACTCCAGATAGCCGGCAGCGCGGCAAACGGTTGTTTCTTTTCCAACCAATTCTCCGCTGATGACCCCAGCCCAGAGGTTCAGGACTTCGCAAGGTTGTACCAGCGAAAATATGGCAACCGGCCCGACAATTTTGCGGCCTTGGGATATGATGCAGCTCGAGTCGTTGTCGATGCGATCAAACGGGCCGGCTCCGTCGAACCAGGTGCGATTCGGGATGCGCTGGCGCAAACCAAGGATTTCCTCGGAGTGTCCGGGAGCATAACCATCGACGCAAAACGAAATGCTTCAAAGCCGGTGCTGATTCTCGCCATTAAGAACGAGCGAGTGCAGTACTTTGAGAAAGTGAATCCCAATTGACGGACAACCAGTCAGGAATTCGGCCATCTGGGCTGCGGATTCGCCTCCACTATCACAACCGGAAGCGGAATGGGCGTCCGGCCGGTCTATTCCGTGCGGTATCACACGAGCGAATTTTTTTCATCGCGATCCTCGCTCTGTCCGGCGTGACGACACTGCGCGCGGAAATAAAAATAGGGGCTGTCAGTTGTCTGACCGGAGCTCTATCGACTTTTGGAGTCTCCAGTATACAGGGCGCGCGCCTTGCCATCGAGGAAATCAATCGGACCGGGGGCGTGCTGAACGAGCCCGTGAACCTGATTGTGGAAGATAATGCCTCGACCGCGGGTGAAACAGCGACCATCGCCCGGAAATTTATTGCCCAGGATCAGGTCCTGGCAATTCTGGGGGACTTGACCTCCTCATCGACGATGGAGGCAGCTCCGCTGGCCCAGGCGGCAAAGATTCCCTTGCTTACGCCGAGCGCGACGAATGTAGCAATCACGCAAGTAGGCAGCTACATTTTTCGAAGCTGTTTTATCGACCAGTTTACCGGTCGGGTCATGGCTAAGTTCGCCTTGAGTCACCTGCATGCGAAAGAGGCGGTCATTTTGACGGATGTAAAACAGGACTATAGCGTTGGTTTGAGCGATGCGATCCAGGATTACTTCACGAGTAACGGTGGCCGGATCCTGAAGGAAATCTCCTTCAGCAGCGGCGATACCGACTTTCGAGCACAGCTTTCGGCGACCAAAGCGCTTCACCCGGATGTTATCTTTCTGCCGGCCTATTACACCGAGTCTGGATTGATTCTACGTCAGGCGCGGCAGTTGGCGCTGAACACGACGTTCGTGGGCGGCGAAGGGTGGGATAGCCCGGCGTTGGTCCAAATCGCGGGCAAGAGCGCTGAAGGCGACTACTACGCCAATCATTTTTCGGCAAGCGATCCCTCGCCGCGCGTTCAAAGATTCGTCAAGATCTATGAGGCGAAATACCACGCGACCCCGGACGCCCTGGCAGCGCTCTGGTACGACGGTGCGGGCCTCCTGGCCGATGCCGTTCGCCGGGCGGGTGCCAAGGATTCAGGGAAGATCCGGGATGCGCTGGCTGCAACAAGAGGTTTTGAGGGCGTGACCGGAAAGATCTCGATTGACGAAAACCGGAACGCAGCTAAACCGGCAGTGATCTTAACGATCGAAAACAACCAACCCAGGATGGTAGAGCAAATCGCCCCTTAAAAACTCTCTCTCGATGGAGCAAGTTACACTCTTTGTCCAACAGCTCTTAAACGGGCTATCCCTCGGTTCCATCTACGCGTTGATCGCCCTGGGCTATACGATGGTCTACGGCGTTCTCCGATTCATTAATTTTGCCCATGGCGACATTTATATGCTCGGGGCATTTTTCGGATTCTTCGCTGCCCCGT
>Ga0306925_10002556_pt1 | contig 15743 bp, 13 predicted proteins | sample flu12Cox44000176_FD_203755 | JGI IMG/M metagenome (GOLD analysis project Ga0306925, IMG submission 203755) | Lab enrichment of tropical soil microbial communities from Luquillo Experimental Forest, Puerto Rico - flux8day.12C.oxic.44.000.176 (v2)... | ecosystem: Environmental > Terrestrial >... | reverse complement strand
CAAGGTCCTCGAGGAGCCGCCCCAGCAGGCGCTGTTGCTGCTGGTCAGCCACAGCCCGGGCCGGCTGTTGCCGACGATCCGATCGCGCTGCCGGCGGTTTCCGCTCGCTCCCCTGGCATGCGAGGCGCTGAGGCAATTGCTCGGGAGCTTCCGTCCCGAGCTCGCGCCAACCGAGGTCGAGGCCCTGGCGGCGCTGGCGGAGGGGAGCATCGGCCGCGCGCTGGTCCTCGCCGAAGCCGGCGGGCTCGCCCTCTATCGGTCGCTGATCGAGATGCTGTCGCAGATCCCGCGGCTCGATGTGATCCGGCTCCATGCGTTCGCTGATCGCCTCGCTCGGGCCGATGCGGAGGATGCTTATCGGGTCGGCCAGGAGCTTCTGTCGCAGCTCCTGGCTCGGGTCACCGCGAGCGCCGCGCGCCGTCGGCTCGCAGGCGGGGAGATCATTGGCGGCGAGAACGAGGCGATCAGGCGGCTCGCTGTCCGCGCCGACGCGGCGCGTTGGGCGGCATCGCGCGAAGAAATGGAGCGCAGCTTTGCCGCTACCGACGAGCTCAACCTCGATCGCAAGCAAGCCATACTCGGCGTTTTCTTTGCGATCGACGAGCTGGCGCGGTAGAGAAACGTCGGCGACGCCAACGGCAGGGCGCTTTCTGCCCGGTCTATAGGCAAGGAGTATATGTTTTCAATAACTTGGCGGGCCAATCTGATATGCCGGATGAGGATGTTTTTGTTGTAGCGCGCTCCACCCAATCCGCAGGGTAGGGACCGATGCTCGTCGACAGCCATTGCCACCTGGACTTTCCCGATTTCGCAGCGGAACGCGAAGCAATCGTCGCGCGCGCCCGATCGGCAGGGGTCGAGACGATGCTGACCATCGCCACCCGGCTCGACGAATTCGACGCGGTGAGGGCGATCGCTGAGGCGCATAACGAGATTTGGTGCTCGGTCGGAGTCCATCCGCACGAAGCGAAGGATCACACGGCACTTCTTCCACAGCAGCTGGTTGCGCTGGCGGCACACCCGAAAGTGGTTGGGATCGGCGAGACCGGGCTCGATTTCCATTACGATCTGAGCCCGCGTGATATTCAGGAACGGGTGTTTCGCACCCACATCGGGGCGTCGCGCGAGACCGGTCTGCCACTCATCGTCCATGCTCGCGAGGCCGATGGTGAGGTCGCCGACATTCTCGACGAGGAACGGCCGCCGCCCGGGGTCATGCACTGCTTCAGCAGTGGCCGCGCGCTCGCCGAGGCGGCGCTTGAACTCGGGTTCTATATCTCGGTTTCCGGCCTCGTGACTTTCCGCAACGCCGAAGAGCTGCGCGCGATCGTGCGCGATGTGCCGCTCGACCGGCTTCTGGTCGAGACCGATGCTCCCTATCTCGCCCCAGTGCCGTATCGCGGCAAGCGCAACGAACCAGCATTTGTCGCGGCGACCGCCGCGGCTGTGGCGGAACTGAAGGGGATCGAGCTGCACCATCTGGCGGCGATCACGAGCGAGAATTTCTTTCGCCTGTTCGGCAAGGCGAGCGCACCTGTCCGATGAAGGTGACGCTCTTGGGTTGCGGCCCCTCTACCGGCGTGCCGGTGATCGGGGGAAATTGGGGCCGCTGCGATCCCACCGATCGGCGCAATCGTCGCCGACGTGTCTCGGTCCTGGTGGAAATCGGCGGGGTGGTTATCCTCATCGATACTTCCCCGGATCTGCGTGAGCAGCTCCTCGATGCCGGTGTCAGGCGGATCGACGCGGTGGTGCTGACTCATGCCCACGCCGACCATCTCCACGGGATCGACGATCTGCGGTCGGTCAACCGACTGATGCGCAGCGCCATCCCGCTCTACGCCGATGCGCGAAGCCTGGCCGAAATCAGGAGCCGGTTCGGCTATGTATTCAAACCGGTCGAGGAGCCGGGACGGTTCTACAAGCCGACCTTGGTGCCGCACGAGATCGTCGGACCGTTCGAGGTCGGTGGCATCCCCATTTTGCCGTTTGTTCAGGATCATGGCTTCAGCACGACGTTGGGTCTCCGGATCGGCGGATTTGCGTACTCGACCGACGTCACCGAACTCGACGACGACGCATTCGCTGCGCTCGACGGGCTCGATCTGTGGATCGTTGATTGCCTGCGGCGCGAGCCGCATCCGACGCATTCCCATCTGGCACAGACGCTCGCCTGGATCGCCCGCGTGCGTCCGCGACGCGCGCTGCTGACCCACATGGATCAGAGCCTCGACTACCGCGAGCTCAGCGCCGAGTTGCCGAGTGGCGTCGAACCCGGCTATGACGGGCTCGTCATTGAGTTGGACGGCACAGAGAGTGGAAGAAATTTTCCATAATACATATTATGCGACAAGAGGATGTATGCAACCGAGACGAGCCCGCCAGCGGATCTTCGAGGGCATCGTCGATCTTCCGGGCCGGCGTCAATCGATCGGACTTGCCTCATTGCTCGGTGCCGGCGCCGGCTCGGCCGGTACCCTGTCTAGATTCCCAACCTCCCAGGACACAGCCGGCAAACCTCAGCGGCTATCTGGCGCGACCTGCTTCCGGTTTGTCGGTGGAGCTCGGAGGCCCTTCCAACGGCGGTGCACCGTACCCGGCGGTTGTCGTACTGCGCGGCTGCAACGGCAATGTTCGGGCATTCCGCCGTGATCGCGGATCGGCTGAGTCCCTGGGGGTACGTGACCCTTGCCGTTGACAGCCTCGGCCCGCGTGTCAGCGGCATCGCCAACTATTGTGGCAGAGGATTGCCCGATCAGACGTTCGATGCCTACGCGGCGCTCCACTGCCTGTCGCAGCTCGACTTCGTCGATCCGGCGCGAGTTACCGTCCTCGGCCAATCGATTGGCGGTGAAACGGCGCTCCACGCCGTAAGTTACGACTTGGCCGAGCAATTTTTCAAAGAGCGGTTCCGTGCGGTGATCGCCTATTACCCCTATTGCGACATCTTGGCGACAACGATGACGGCACCGCCTTGAACCTCATCGGTGAGGCGGATGAAACGAGCCTGGTGGAGCAGTGCTGCGAAATGGTCGCACATGCGCGGACAGATGGCGCACCGATTGCTCTGATCGTTTATCCGGGAGTCCAAGCGCTGCGCTACGCCGGGGCTCTACCCCTCCCAGCCACTGAGGAGTGACATTTCAAAATGGTAGAGAGAGCGACATCTCTTTGGTGGACACACGGGAACTTTCCGTTCCACGATATCGCGCCGCTGATGACGCGTTCCCTCGACCCACTGCTGGCGATCATGGCGCAACTGCGCGACCCGGAGCGCGGGTGTCCATGGGACCGCGCCCAGAACTTCGCGACGATCGCGCCCTACACGATCGAAGAAGCCTACGAAGTTGCCGACGCGATCGCGCGAGGCGACATGATGGCGTTGAAGGACGAGCTCGGCGACCTTTTGTTCCAGGTTGTCTTTCATGCCCGCATGGCCGAGGAAGCCGAGTTGTTCGCCTTTGACGACGTTGCCGCGGCGATCACCGACAAGATGCTGCGCCGTCACCCGCATGTCTTCGGCACCGCAGAGATCTCGTCGGTCACCGAGCAGAACAAGGCCTGGGAGGCGCACAAGGAAGCCGAGCGGCGGGCCCGCCCGCGCCATACCGAAGAGCCGGAAAGCGTCCTCGACGGCGTCGCATTGGCGCTCCCGGCGCTGCTGCGGTCGGTGAAGATCCAGGCGCGCGCGGCGAGGATCGGCTTCGACTGGCCCGATGCGACCGGGGTCTTCGAGAAGATCGAGGAGGAGGTCTCCGAGCTCAAATCCGAGCTTGCGCGAAACGCCGGCCCGGCGGCGTTGGAGGACGAGATCGGCGACATTCTCTTTGCCGTCGCTAATCTCGCGCGCAAGCTCGAAATCGCGCCCGAGGCAGCGTTGCGGCGCGCAACCGCAAAGTTCGAGCGCCGCTTCCGCCGCGTCGAAGCCCTCGCCCGCCAGCGCGCGACGGGTACCGATCTCGCCGCACTCGAAGCGTTGTGGCAGGAGGTGAAGCGCGAGGAGCGTTAATGCGGACGCTGTTGGTGGCGCAGCCGCGCGATGTCGGCCTCGGAAAGCCTGACCGACAGGTGGGCGGCCTCATGGTCGTCGCGGCGCCCCAAGACCTCGCCGCGCTGATAGATCCACGCCAAAGTCTTGCCATCGGTCAGCGGGATATCCAGTCGAACAGCTCGGAATTCGTTTTCGAGCCGATGATCGACCAGCTCCAAGAGTGCCTCGCAACCCTCTCCCGTGACGGCCGACAGCGCGACGCTGTGCGAATTGCGCAGGGTATGGTTCGCGAGGCTCGCCCGCGTCACGGGATCGAGGAGATCGGTCTTGTTCATCACCTCGATCACCCCGTCTTCGACCGGATCGCGGCTCCCGAGCTCGGCGAGCACGCCGAGCACATCCCGGCGCTGGGCCTCGCTGTCGGGATGATTGGTGTCACGGACATGGATGATGATATCGGCTTCGGTGACCTCCTCGAGGGTCGCCCGGAAGGCGGCGACAAGATGGGTCGGCAGATCCGAAATGAAGCCGACCGTGTCCGACAGGATAACGGTCCGCCCTGAAGGCAGAACCAAACGCCGCATCGTCGGATCGAGCGTGGCGAACAGCATATCGCCGGCGACCACCGAGGATCGGGTCAACCGGTTGAACAACGTCGATTTGCCGGCATTGGTGTAGCCGACCAGAGCGGCCGCCGGATAGGGGACGCGGCGCCGGGCTTCGCGGTGCAGCGCCCGCGTTCGTCTGACCCCGTCGAGTTCGCGTTTGAGTCGGGCAATCCGCTCGCCGATCAGCCGGCGGTCGATTTCGAGCTGGCTCTCACCGGGCCCGCCGAGAAATCCGAAACCGCCGCGCTGGCGCTCGAGATGGGTCCACGACCGCACCAGCCGCGAGCGCTGGTAAGAGAGCGCCGCCAGCTCGACCTGCAAGCGGCCTTCATGAGTGCGCGCCCGCGCGCCGAAAATCTCGAGGATCAAGCCCGTGCGGTCGATGACCTTGGCCTGCCAGCGCCTTTCCAGATTCCGCTGCTGTACCGGGGTCAGCACGCCGTCAACGACAACCAAACCTACACCGTTTTCGCTTATCAGCCCGCCCAGGTTCTCGAGGGTCCCGCGCCCGAGGAGGCAGCTTGGCTGGGGGCGGGTGATTCGGGCGATCTCGGCACCCACGACATCGAGGTGGATGGCCCGTGCAAGACCGATCGCTTCCTCCAGCCGGGCCTCGACGGAACGGCCGGCGATCTCGGCCGGCTGCCGGCCGAGCGCCGATTTCAGCGCAGGGTGAACGACGAGCGCGCGGCCGGTCGAGGTGCCGTTGGCCGTCGCTGCGGTGTCCGCACGCTTCAGGATTCGACGGTCTCCTTGCCCGGCTCGAACAGCTGGATCGGCTGGCCGGGCATCACTGTCGAAATCGCATGCTTGTACACGAGCTGCGAATGCGCGTCGCGCCTCAACAACACGCAAAAATTATCAAACCAGGTGATGATCCCTTGCAGTTTTACGCCATTTACGAGAAAGATAGTCACCGGGGTCTTATTCTTCCGGACATGATTGAGAAACACGTCTTGAACGTTTTGTGACTTTTCCGGCGTCATGGGTATTCCCCCATCACTTCTTGGAGCCGAGCGGACCGGCCCGTGCCACATGAACAACTACTCGGACGGGCCGCCGCCGAGTTTCCGACTGGAAGATGGGCGCGCCGTGATGGATCACAAGCCCTGGACAAAGCGAAACAAGGAGAGGCAATCGGAAAACATAAATTGCGGCGGACACGTACCAAGTTCCTCCGCCGACATCCCGCCGCCGAGCAGCACCGGCACGCAGCCGGCGTTGCGGGCGCATGCCATGTCGATCCCGGTGTCGCCGACGAGCCAGACGGTCTCCCCAGGATCGATGCCGCTCGGCTGCAGCGCCAGCCGGACAGGGGCGGCATCCGGCTTGTCGAGGGGGGCGTCGCCCGCCCCGACGACGCTTCCGAACAGTGCCGACCACCCGATGTGATCCGTCTCGCGCCGGAGCACGGAGCCGGTTTTGTTGCTGACGACGGCGAGAAAAATCCCTTTGGCGAAGAGCCACTCGAGCAATTCGGTGCGGTCGGGCAGCGCCGTCAACTTTTCGAGGTGGATCGCGCGGAACCGGTCGAGATAGATGTCGCGCGCCTGTTCCCAGTGCTCCCCGAAAATGGCGGGAAAGGCTTCGCGCAGGCTGAGACGGACGCGTTGGCGGGTTTCTTCGATCGTCCACAGCGGCTTGTCCATTGCCGCCATCAGAAAGTTCAGCGCTTCATGGATCGTCGTCCAGCTTTCGACAAGCGTATTGTCCCAGTCGAACAGGATCGCCCGGGGCCGCGTTGCGCGATCGGGCGGTGTGGGGCTCATGTCGCGCTTGCCGCGTGCGTCAAATAGCATTCGCGCAGCTTGCGGCTGAGCGGCCCCGGCACTCCGTTTCCCACCACGGCGCCGTCGATCGTGACGACCGGCAGGAGATCGACAACAGTGCTCGTCAGGAAGGCTTCGCGCGCCGATTTTGCCTCAGCGACCGAAAAAGGGCGCTCGACAAAGCTGTAGCCCTCACGGCGAACGATGTCGAGGACGGCGAGGCGGGTAACGCCGTTGAGGATCGCGCTATCCGCCTGGCGGGTCACGACCGTGCCATCCGACGTCACGATCCAGGCATTGGTCGAAGTTCCCTCGCTGACCATCCCGTCGCGATCGACTTGCCAAGCCTCAAAGGCACCGCCCTCCCTGGCGCGCTGCTTGCCGAGCACATTCGGAATCAAAGCCACGGATTTGATGTCGCAACGTTGCCATCGGATATCGGGAATCGTGATCACGGCGACGCCGTCAGCAGCCATCCGCGGATCAGCGGGCCGCTTGCGGCGCGAGGTCACCACGAGGACCGGCCGCGCCGCCCTGGGAAAGGCGTGATCACGCGGCGAAACTCCCCGCGTGATCTGGACGTAGACGATGCCGTCGCAAACACCGTTGCGGCGTATGACCTCACGCATAACAATCCGCAATGCGGCGTTCGACATTGGCGCGGGAATGCGCAATTCGGCGAGCGATTTGGCAAGCCGCTCCAGATGAGGCCCCTCGTCGAGCAGGCGTCCGCCGACCACCGCCATCACCTCGTAGACGCCGTCGGCGAATTGGTAGCCACGATCTTCGATATGCACCGCCGCCGAGCGATGTGGCAGATACTGGCCGTCGACATAGGCGGCTCGCGACATGCTATGATCCCTCTGCCTCGATCCGGCCGTTAGCACCCCAACGCGCTGCCTAAGCCGGTTCAAGCACCAATCTTCAGCGGCCGGTCGTTGCCGAAGACCCCGAGCGATTTCAGCTTGCGATGCAGCGCCGAGCGCTCCATGCCCACGAAGGCCGCGGTGCGGGAGATGTTGCCGCCAAAACGCGTCACCTGAGCGATCAGGTATTCCCGCTCAAAGACCTCACGCGCGTCGCGCAGCGGCAGAGTCATGATTTCGCCCCCCTTGTCCCATTTGACGACGGTCGGGGCGATGGCGGTGATTTCGTTAGGGAGCATATCCGCGCGCACCGGCTCGCGCGCGTCGCCTGGCGCCATGATCAGCAACCAGTCGACGACGTTGCGAAGCTGCCGCACATTGCCGGGCCAAGTATAAGCCTGCAGCGCCGCCATCGCATCCTCGCCGAACTCGCGCGGAGTGAGTCGCGCCGCCTCTGATGCCCGCACCATAAAGTGGCGCGCCATCATCGGAATGTCCTCGCGCCGATCGCGCAGAGGGGGGATCTTGATCGGCACCACGCTCAACCGATAATACAAATCTTCACGGAAGCGGCCGGCGCTAATCTCACTGCCGAGCTCGCGATTCGATGAAGCAACAACGCGGACATCGACCTCGACGCGGCTCGATCCCCCCACCCGCTCAAATGTCTGCTCCTGAAGGACGCGCACGATCTTGCCCTGGGTTTCGAGCGGCATATCGGCGACCTCGTCGAGGAACAGGGTGCCGCCGTGCGCACGCTCGAAGGTGCCGATCTTGCGCGCCGCCCCATCGCTGCGAAATTCGGTCCCGAACAGCTCGATCTCGAGCCGGTCGGGCCGCATCGTCGCGCAGTTGACCGGAACAAACGGACCCTTCGAACGGCGTGAATGCAGATGCAGCAACCGCCCGACGACTTCTTTTCCGGCGCCTGGCGGTCCTGTGATCAGCACTCGACTGCCTGTCGGCGCCACGCGCTCGATCTGCTGCCGAAGCTGGTTGGCCGCCGGCGATACGCCGACGAGATCGACATCGCCGCCCGCGCGTAGCTTCAGCTCCTCGTTTTCACGCCTGAGCTGTGCTGCTTCGATCGCACGCTCGACGACCAGCAACAGCCGATCAGATTTGAAGGGCTTTTCCAGAAAATCATAGGCGCCGATCTTGATCGCCTCGACCGCCGTCTCGATCGTGCCGTGTCCGCTGATCATCACGACGGGAACCCACGGCATGTCGGCGCGAAGCTGCCTGAGAATCTCGATTCCCTCGAGTCCGCCCTCTTGCAGCCAGATGTCGAGGATCACGAGGGTGGGCTGCCGGGCCTGAATCGCTGCGAGAGCCTGAGCGGTGTCGGCAGCTTCGCGGGTGGCATAGCCTTCGTCCTTCAGCACGCCCCCGATCAGCATGCGGATGTCTACTTCGTCATCGACGATCAGGATGTCATGCGCCATGGCCGGCCGTGCTCAGCTCCCGAGGCTGCTCGGTGGTGTCCAGATGATCCGGCATGCGGGGTTCGACGAACGCGAAAATCAGCTTTATCCGCGCGCCGTTGGGTTCCCGATCTTCCAGCACGAGCTCTCCTTGGTGATCTTCCATGATCTTCTTGACGATGGCGAGACCCAAACCGGTCCCCTTCGCGCGCGTCGTGACATAAGGCTCGGTCAAGCGCTCCCGGCCCTGCTGGGGCAGGCCCTTTCCGTTGTCCTCGACGATCACCGCGGCCTGGCCCCCCACGTCGCTGACCGACAGACGAATATGTCCTGCGGGATCTGCACCCTGGTCGGCGATACGAATCTCGATCGCCTCGATCGCGTTCTTTACGATGTTGATCAAGGCTTGGCCGACGAGGCGGGCGTCGCAACGAACAATTACGTCATGGGTAGGGAAAATCGTCTCAAAGGCTATATCTGGATGCGCGGTACGCTGCAGGAATACGGTCTGACGCACGATTTCGATCAGGTTTTCGGGTTTGATCACCGGCGCCGGCATCCGCGCGAACGAGGAGAACTCGTCGATCATCCGCCCTATATCGCCGACGTGCCGGATGATTGTGTCGGTGCACACGGTGAAGGTTTCGGCGTCGTGCTGGATCTGCTTCAGATATCGCCGCCGCAACCGCTCGGCCGCCAGCTGGATCGGGGTTAACGGGTTTTTGATCTCGTGCGCGATCCGGCGGGCGATATCGGCCCAAGCCGCCTTGCGTTGTGCCGACAGCAGCTCGGTTATGTCGTCGAATGTGACAACAAAGCCGCTGACTTCACGCCCGTAATGCTCAGCCGCGATGCGGACGAGCAAGGTGCGCATGCTGGTTCCGCGGGCAAGCTGCACCTGCGATTGCGCGAGCCGCTCCGGGTGTCGCCCTGCTTCGTCGAGCAGACCCGCCATTTCGGGTGCCACTGCGGCGAGGTCTCGGCCGATCGATTGCTCGAGATCGACGCCGAGAAGCGACGAGGCCGAGCGATTGGGCAAGTTGATATGACCGCCGTGGTCGAGACCGATGACCCCGGCCGAAACGCCGGTCAGCACGGTCTCGGTAAAGCGGCGGCGCTCGTCGAGCTGCCGGTTCGCCTCCTTTAGCTCGGTTTGTTGGCTTTCGATCTGGGAGGTCATGCGATTGAACGCCCGGCTGAGCGAGGCCAGCTCGTCGTCTTTCGCGCCCTCGGGAACCCGGGCGGCGAGGTCCCCGCTCCGAATCCGTTCGGCGGCGGTGACCAGGCGGCTGATCGGTACCGCGAGCTGGGTAGCGAAATGGATGCCGATCGCCACCGCCGCGACAAGGAACAGCAGCGCCACCATCAGAAAGATCAACGCGAACTTGATTTGAGAACCGGACCTCTGACCCTCCAATTGTTGGTACTGGGCGGCGGCACGGCGATTTTCTTCGATGTAATTCAGAACTCGCGGCTCGATGAACCGACCGACGTAGAGATAAACGTCGCTGCCGAACTGATTGAGACGAACCAGCGCCCGCACCCGGTCGTCGCTGTCATTGGTCATGATCGCGACGTCGCCTTCTTCTGCCAGACGCATTTTGTCTTCAGGAATGGGCTCAAACCCGAGCGTGAAGGAAAGGCTGGACTTCGCCAGCAGGTGCCCCGCGCGATCAAAGATCATCGCCTCGGTGAGCCCGCGCAAGGCAGCTTGAGCCGAGACGACCTGTTCCAGATGATCCGGATTGAGCGCCAGCTTCAGCGCATCCCGGTTGAGGTCGTTCGCCATCGCCAGGACGTCAGCGCGGATCGCTTGCTGATGCTCGTGCAGATACGCTTCTGCGACCGCCTGCGATTCGGAGATTGCCGTGCGCACTTTGTCACTGAACCAGGACTCGACACCAAAGCTGAAGAACAGATAGGAAAAAATCGCGACGATTATCGTCGGCATTACCGCGATCAGGCTGAACAGCACGACCAGCCGAATTTGTAGCCGGGAGCCGGCAAGGCCACGCCGACGCTCGGCCCAGACCTCGATCAGCCGCCACGCCACCACCGCGCCCAGCAGCAGCAGCAGCACGAGGTCAAGGTTGAGCAGCGACAGGACCGCGTTCGGATCGGGGCCGAAAGGCGGTGCCTCGGTAAGCGCCAGATAGGTCGCAATCCCCGATGCCAGTCCGGCCATCGCCAAAACGATTGCGATCTTGCGCCGGAGCCCGATACGGCCGGCCCACATGCGCAGCCGCCGCATCAAGCTCATCGGCACCTCACCGCGGTGTGATGCCTCGGAAGGTTTTGACAACAAATGGCCAAATTATCTCCGGCCGATGCCTCGAGCCCGTCACGGCCTCCACCCTCCCGCTACGCAGGTTCCCCCCGGCCGCGTCTGTGCGGCCGGGATGAGTGGCAGAGTCACACTGCTGACGTATCATTTTAGGCCGCGGACGACCGGGATGTCCAACTCACGGATCTTTTTGCGCAAGGTGTTGCGATTGAGACCGAGCAGATGGGCGGCTTTGATCTGATTGCCGCGGGTGGCATCGAGGGTCTGCACGATCAGCGGCCGCTCGACCTCGCGTAGCACCCGATCGTAGAGGCCGGCGGCCGGCAAACCTCCCTTGTGAGCGGTGAAGTAGTCTTTGATATGACGTTCGACCGCGTCCGCGAGCCCCTCCGCCCCGGTTGCTTCGAGCGGGTCTGTCGAGGTCGCCGTATCGGCGAGCTCCGCCTCGATCACATCGACGCCGATGACCTCCTCCGGATAGAGCGCCGCAAGCCGCCGAACCAGGTTCTCCAACTCGCGGACGTTCCCCGGCCAGCGGTAGGCGCATAGCCGGTCCAACGCGGCTTCGTCGAGCCGTTTCATCGGCAACCCTTCGCGCACCGCGAGTGCCGAGAAATACCTGACGAGTGCCGGGATATCCATGGACCGCTCGCGCAGCGCTGGCAGCCGGATCGGCGCAACATTGATCCGGTAGTATAGATCTTCGCGAAACAGGCCTTGTCGAATCAGCTGCCGCAGGTCGTTGTGGGTCGCCGCGACGATCCGGACGTCGGCACGGATCGGCACACGGCCGCCGACCGCGGTGAACTCGCCTTCCTGCAGCACGCGCAAGAGGCGGGTCTGGGCGTCGATCGGCATGTCGCCAATCTCGTCGAGAAACAACGTGCCGCCCTGCGCCTGCTCGAACCGCCCCATGCTACGTGCGGTGGCCCCGGTGAACGCTCCTTTCTCATGACCGAACAGCTCGCTCTCGATCAGCTCGCGGGGGATTGCGGCCATGTTGATGGCGACGAAAGGGCCGTTGCCGCGCTTGCCAAAATTGTGCAGAGCGCGCGCCACCAGCTCCTTGCCGGTGCCGCTTTCACCGATGATCGTCACCGTGAGGTCGGTGCCCATCAGCCGCGCGAGGACGCGGTAGATTTCCTGCATCGCCGGCGAGCGCCCGATCAGCGGCAGCTGGTCTTCCGTGTCCTCCTCCGGGACCGGAGTGACCGTATCGCGGGGAGAGGTCAGCGCCCGCTCGACAACGCTGACGAGCTCGCGGAGATCGAACGGCTTAGGGAGGTATTCGAAGGCGCCTCGTTCGGTCGCTTTGACTGCGGTTATCAGTGTGTTCTGCGCGCTCATGACGATGATCCGGAGCTCCGGGCGGAGCTTTTTGATGCGCGGGATCAAATCGAGGCCGTTTTCATCCGGCATGATCACATCGGTGATGACGAGATCGCCCTCACCATCGGCGACCCACCGCCACAAAGTCGCTGCGGTGCCAGTCATCCGCACTTCGTGTCCGAGCCGGACCAGCGCCTGGTTGAGCACCATCCGGATCGCGCGATCATCATCGGCCACCAAAATCGTCGAGGCCATCATCCGATCCCGTCTTGCGCGACCACGGGCAGAAACACCCGGAATACCGTGCGCCGAGGCTGGCTGTCGAATTCGATGACGCCGCCGTGCTCGCCGATCACCTTGGCCACCAATGCAAGACCGAGGCCAGTGCCGTTTCGTTTGGTCGTGACGAACGGATCGAACAAGTGAGAGCGCAGATCCTCCGGAATCCCCTCGCCGTTGTCGGCCACCGAGACCATCAGCGGCAAATGCTGACGTTCCCGACCACCGGGGGCGGCAAGCCGCAGACCTTGTCGGTAGGCGGTCGTCAGGATGATCTCGCCATCCGACCCAGGCAACGCCTCTGCGGCGTTCTTGACGAGATTGAGAAACACTTGGACGAGAAGATCGCGATCGCCGCGCACCAGGGGGAGCGACGGATCGTACTCCTCGACGAGACGGACATGACGGGCAAAGCCGGATTGCGCCACCTTACGGACGCGCTCGAGCAGCTCATGGATGTTGACCGCTTCGCGCGCGATCGGCCGATGCTCGGAAAACGCCTCCATCCGATCGACCAGAGCAACGATCCGGTCGGTCTCGTCGCAGATCAACTGCGTCAGCTCGCGGCCGGTGGCGTCGGTATCCTGCTCGAGCAGCTGGGCCGCGCCGCGGATGCCGGACAGCGGGTTCTTGACCTCGTGCGCCAGCATCGCCGCCATCGCGGTGATCGATCGAGCCGCATTCCGATGGATCAGCCGGCGGTCCATCTTTTCCGCCATCGAGCGCTCGTGCAGCGTAAGTACGAGATAATCCGCCCCATCGCCGGCCAGCGCCCCTTGGATCGTCACCAAGCGGCTTCCGTACCGCGGGCCTTCCAGCAGCACGTCATATTCGGAGATTGTGTTGCCGACCCGCCAAACCGCATCGATCAGCGATCTTACCGATGCGTGCGCCACAAAATCAGCCAGAAGACTGCCGCATAATGCGGCGGCGCCGGAGCCGAGGAACTGTTCGGCCGCCGGGTTGACAAAGCAGATTCGCTCGCTGCGATCGATGACGATGACGGGGTCGGGCAGCGCCTCGAGGATCGCCACCGCATCGAGCCCGCGTCCGGCGCCGGTAAACTGTGTCACCGCCGGCGCTGACACGCGCGCCTGTCGTCGGGGCGGCGGCACCGCTACGCCGCCTCGTGAGCAAGCAGCAGCTCGTAGAATGAGCTGATCAGGGTCCTGACCCGATCGGGGTCGATTGTCTGGTTTACCGCGGCACGGAATTCAGCAGAGCCCGGGAGAGCTTTCGAATACCAGGCGATGTGCTTGCGGGCGAGACGCGAGCCGACCTCGCTGCCGTAATGGACGAGTATGTCCTCGTAATGACCGAGTGCGATGTCGCGCTGAGTGGCGAGCGGCGGATCGGGTGTGCGGCGGTGGCTCGCGAGCCAATCGGCCACTTGACGAGCAAACCACGGCCGTCCGCAGCATCCGCGGCCGATCATTAGGCCATCGGCGCCGGATTCGCGTAACGCCTGCTCGGCCCCCTCGAGGCTCACGATGTCGCCATTGGCGATGACGGGAATCCTTACAGCATCCTTGACGAAACGGATGAACTTCCAATCGGCGGACCCGGAATAGAATTGGCAGCGTGTGCGGCCATGAACGGAAATCATCCGAATGCCGCATGCCTCGGCAATGCGGGCGAGCCGAGGCGCGTTACGGTCGCGATCATCCCAGCCGGTACGCATCTTCAAGGTAACCGGCAGATCGACTGCATTGACGGTCGCCTCCAGAATTCGCGCTGCATGGGTCTCGTCGCGCATCAACGCCGAGCCGGCGTGGCCATTGACCACTTTCTTTACCGGACAGCCGAAATTGATGTCGATGAGCCGCGCACCGCGATCGGCGTTGAGCTTTGCCGCTTCGGCCATGACCCACGGCTCGCAGCCGGCGAGCTGAACCGCCATCGGCTGCTCTTCGGGGCAGCTTCGCGCCATCGTCAGCGACTGCCGGGTCTCGCGGATCATCGCCTCGCTGGCAATCATCTCGGATACGACGAGGCCCGCTCCCAGGCGCTTGACCAGCCGGCGAAATGGCAGATCGGTGACGCCCGACATCGGCGCCAGGATGACCGGGTCGTCGAGGATCAGTGAATCGACAAAAATGCCCACAATTTACGCAAATGCGATGACTGCTCAGCTGTTGAGCAGATATTAGCCCTGGGCCTTTTGCACTGCAACATCGGGCGTCGCTGGCGAGACCGCGTATCATCCGTTAAATTCGGGCAATGGCATCCGTGCACGCCCTCGTTGTCGCGGCCGGTCGGGGCAGTCGGTTCGGCGGCGCCGTGCCCAAGCAATATTCCGCGCTCGGTGGCGCCACCGTGCTACGTCACGCCGTCGCGGCATTCGCCCAGAATCTCCGCGTTTGCGACGTCCTGGTCGTGATCCGGCCGGAAGACCGGGAGTTGTTCGATCGCGCGATCGCCGGTCTCCCCGTGTTGGCGCCGGTAGCGGGCGGCCCGACCCGCCAGGATTCGGTGCGGCTGGGGCTGGAGGCACTGGCGACTTATCGCCCGACACGGGTGTTGATCCACGACGGCGCCCGGCCATTTGCCGATTTCGCGTTGCTCGACAGGGTCATCGACGGGCTCGACCGTGCCGCAGCGGTAATCCCTTGCCTGCCGCTCCGCGATACGATCAAGCGGGTCGAGGGCGGGACGATCCGCGAGACGATCGACCGCTCCGTCCTGTGGCGGGCGCAGACGCCGCAGGGTTTCCACTACGACGCCATCCTCGCCGCGCACCGCGCAGTCATCGGCCGTGAACTGACCGATGACGCAGCCGTGGCCGAAGCGGCCGGGCTGGCGCCGGCGCTGGTTGCCGGCAGCGAAGACAATCTCAAGGTGACGACGACCGAGGATTTGGCCGCCGCCGAGCGGCTGCTTGCGGCGCATCAGGCCGATGTTCGCGTCGGTCAAGGCTTTGACGTCCACGCTTTCGGCCCCGGTGACCGTGTGCGGATCTGCGGTGTCGACATCCCGCACGAGGCGAGCCTCGTCGGGCACTCGGACGCTGATGTCGGTCTCCACGCTTTGACCGACGCGGTGCTCGGCGCCGTTGGCGCAGGCGATATCGGAATGCACTTTCCGCCGAGCGATCCGCGCTGGCGGGGTGCCCCTTCCGACCGGTTTCTGCGGCATGCCGCCGACCTCATCGGCGCACGAGGAGGTACGGTCGCCGCCGTCGACGTGACGATCA
>Ga0306925_10002552_pt1 | contig 15754 bp, 15 predicted proteins | sample flu12Cox44000176_FD_203755 | JGI IMG/M metagenome (GOLD analysis project Ga0306925, IMG submission 203755) | Lab enrichment of tropical soil microbial communities from Luquillo Experimental Forest, Puerto Rico - flux8day.12C.oxic.44.000.176 (v2)... | ecosystem: Environmental > Terrestrial >... | reverse complement strand
GGGGCCGCCCCTCGCGGCCCGCTCAGGCGAAGAAGCGCTGCCGGCGCAGCTCCACCTGCGGCGCGCCCGGCTGGTAGGCGACGTCGTAGCGGGTCAGCGCACCGCGCACGGCCTCGAGATCGACCCCCGGGCAGGTTTCGAGGCTGTCGAAGCCGCACCGTGCGAGCAGGAACGCCTGATCCTGACGCACACCGTTCCCCATCGCGCGCAGCTCGCCGCGGAAGCGCAGCCGCTCGCGCAGGAGCCGCGCCTGCGAGTAGCCCCGTCCATCGCCCGGGTTGGGAAACTCCACCGCCACGAGATCGAGCCGGGGCAGATCGGCGGCGAGATCCCGGACGTCATCGGCGGGCTTGAGGCGCACCCCGAGCCGGCCGGTCCAGCTCCACCAGCGCTCGCGGTCGGCGCGCAGCTCGCTGAGCGGCACGATCACGGGATCACCCGTGACGACCTCCTCACCGAGGTAGCGCCAGGGATCGGCGACGATGTCACGCCGCCGCAGGATGTGCCGCATAGGCGCGCTCCCGGAAGGGTGTGAGGCCGATCCGGCGCACGGTGTCGATGAAGCGCTCGCCATCCTCGCGCAGGTCGCGGTAGGTCTCGACGATACGCTCGAGCGTCGCGGCGACCTCGTGCTGTGCGACCGAGGGCCCGATCACCTCGCCGAGCGCAGTGGAGCCGTTCGCCGAGCCGCCGAGGCTGATCTGGTACCACTCCTCGCCGTGCTTGTCGACGCCGAGTATGCCGATGTGACCGACGTGATGGTGCCCGCAGGCGTTCATGCAGCCGGACATCTAGATCTCGATCTCGCCGAGGTCGTAGAGGTAGTCGAGATCATCGAAGCGCCGCTGGATCTGCTGCGCCACCGCGATCGTGCCGGCATTGGCGAGCGAGCAGAAGTCGAGCCCGGGGCAGGCGATCATGTCGGTGAGCGTACCGACGTTCGGCATCGCGAGCCCGAGAGCCGCGAGCTCACGCCACACCTCGTACAGCGCGCGCTGCGGTACATCGGCGAGCAGCAGGTTCTGGGTGTGGGTGCTGCGGATGAGACCGAAGCTCACGCGCTCGGCGAGCGCCGCCACACCCTCCATCTGGGCGGAAGTCATGTCGCCCGGCACCGCACCGTGAGCCTTGAGCGAAACGAACACGGCACGGTATCCCGGCACGCGGTGTGCCCGCGTGTTGTAGCGGTACCAGGCCTTGAAGGCGACCTCGCTACCTGCGCTCGGGTCGCAGTCTTCGAGCGCCTCGTAGGGCTGTGGCCGGAAGTACCCGCGTACCCGCTCGACCTCGGCCGGGGTGAGCCGCGGTGCGCCGCTGCGCGCCGCCTGCCACTCCGCCTCGACCTCGGCGCGGAAGCGCTCGAGGCCGAGCGATTTCAGCAGCACCTTGATGCGCGCCTTGTGGATGTTGTCGCGCCGCCCGTAGAGGTTGTAGATGCGCAGGATCGCTTCCAGGTACGCGAAGAGCTCGGGCAACGGCAGCCACTCACGCACGACCTGGCCAATCGCCGGGGCACGCCCCAGGCCTCCGCCCACGCGCACGGTGAAGCCGGTCTCGCCCTGCGCACCGCGCCGCAGCTGCAGCCCGATGTCGTGCACCTCGGAGGCGGCGCGATCCTCGGCCGAGCCTGTCACGGCGATCTTGAACTTGCGCGGCAGGTAGGTGAATTCCGGGTGGAGCGTCGCCCACTGACGTATGAGCTCGCAATAAGGCCGCGGGTCGTCGACCTCATCGGGAGCGATGCCGGCAAGGTGGTCAGCGGTGACGTTGCGGACGCAGTTGCCACTCGTCTGGATGGCGTGCATCTGCACCGCCGCGAGCTCGGCGAGGATCTCCGGCACCTCCGCGAGTGCGGGCCAGTTGAGCTGCAGGTTCTGCCGCGTGGTGAAGTGCCCGTAGCCACGGTCGTAGCGGCGCGCGATGGCCGCGAGAGCGCGCAGCTGGCGCGCACTGAGCAGTCCGTAAGGGATGGCGATGCGCAGCATCGGCGCGTGGCGCTGGATGTACAGCCCGTTGCGCAGCCGCAGCGGGCGGAATTCGTCCTCGGAGAGCTCGCCGGCGAGGTGGCGGCGCACCTGGTCACGAAATTCCGCCACGCGCTGATCGACCAGCGCCTGGTCCAGCTCGTCGTAGCGGTACATGCCAACGGACTATAGGGGCGGCGGTTGCGGGACCTAAATACCGAGTGGTTTGGTGACCCCCTTTCTGGGGTTATGACCCTGTGCAACACTAGTGCAACACCCCGAGGAGGGCTCGTGGCGGGACTGTATTTCGAGGAATTCGAGGTCGGGCAGCGTTTCGAGCATCTGGTGCGGCGCACGGTCACCGAGACCGACAACCTGCTGTTCAGCGCCCTCACGATGAACCCCGCCGCCATCCACCTGGATGCGGAGTACAGCAAGGGAACGCCCTTCGGCGAGCGCATCGTCAACAGTGTGTTCACACTCGGGCTCCTGGTCGGGCTGTCGGTGTACGACACGACCTATGGCACGACGATCGGCAACCTCGGCTGGGAGGAGGTGCGCTTCCCGCGGCCGGTACTGATCGGGGACACGCTGCGCGTAGAGACGACGGTGCTGTCGAAGCGGGAGAGCCAGTCGCGTACGGACTCTGGAATTGTTGTGTTCGAGCACCGGGGATTCAACCAGCGCGACGAGGAAGTCGCCTCCTGCCGGCGCGTCGCGCTCATGCTGAAGAGGCCATCCGGGTGATTCCCAGGCGGCGGCAGCCGCGCCGTGCGGGCTCGAGGGGGCGGACCGAGGCGGAGGCGGTGCCGCCGGTGGCGGGGCCGCCGCTGCGCTCGTGGCTGTTCGTCCCGGGTGACAGCGAGCGCAAACAGGACAAGGCGCTCGGCAGCGCCGCGGACGCCGTGATGCTCGACCTCGAAGACTCGGTGGCGACCGCACAGCTGCCGGCGGCGCGCGCCCGCGTTGCGAACCTGCTGCGGGCGCGGCGGCCGCACGGCGCACCGCAGCTGTGGGTGCGGCCGAATGCGCCCTCGAGCGGACTGCTGCGCGAGGATCTCGAGACGGTCTTCGCCGGCGGTGCGCCCGCCGGGATCGTGCTGCCGAAGATCTCGGCCGCGGCGGAGGTCGTCGCTGTCGCGCGCCAACTCGCCGCGCTCGAGACGCGCATCGGGGTGCCGTCCGGCAGTACGCGGCTGCTGATCATCGGCACCGAGACTCCCGCCGGGGTCCTGGCGCTGGCGCAGTATCCGGCCGCTGTCGGCGGTGTGCGCGCTCTGCGCCAGCGGCTCGCGGGCCTGACCTGGGGCGGGGAAGACCTCAGCGCCGCGCTCGGGGCACTCTCACAACGCGACGACACCGGCGCGCTGACCTTCACCTTTCAGCTGGCGCGCACCCATTGCCTGCTCGCGGCGGCGGCTCTGGGCGTGCAGGCCATCGACGGGGTGTGTACCGACTTTCGCGATGCGGCGCGGCTGCAGCACGAGCTCGACGCCGCGCGCCGCGACGGATTCAGCGGCAAGCTTGCGATTCACCCGGACCAGATTGCCGCGATCAACGCCGCGTTTGCGCCGACCGACGCCGAGCGCGAGCATGCGTTGCGGGTGGTCGCGGCCTTCGCCGCGGCGCCCGCGTCCGGCGTCGCGAGTCTCGATGGACGCATGATCGACCGGCCACATCTGCTGCAGGCGCAGCGGATTCTCGCGGTGGCGCAACGTGCCAGGAACGAGACATGAAACTGAGGATCAAGGGACCGACTTTGCGGCTGCGCCTCACGCAGGGTGAGATCCGCGCGCTGCTGGAAGAGGGCGTGGTCGAGGAACGCGTGCCGTTCGCACCCGCTGTGAGCCTCATCTACCGCCTCAGACGCGACGCCCGCTCCGGCGAGATGAGCGCCTCCTTCCGCAACGGCGTGGTCGAGATACTCGTCCCCGAGGCTGATGCGCGCGAGTGGTGCACGAGCGAGCTCGTGACGCTCGCGCACGAGCAGGCGCTGCCCGATGGAGCACTGCGGATCACGCTCGAGAAGGACTTCGCCTGCCTCGCGCCGCGAGAGGGCGAGGACGAGACCGATAACTTTCCGCACCCCGAAGCCGGCAGCGGCAAGACCTGCTAGAGCGCCCCCGCAAATTCCGGTGAGGGAGCCCGCCCGCGTGGACCTCGGGCGAGGCTCAGTGCGGCGCTTCGAGCGCCAGCAGGTCCTCCGGGGTGTCGACGTCGATCGCGGCGCTCGGCATGGGTACGCGCACGACGCGATCGGGATTGCGTTGCAACAGGAGGCGCGCGCCGGTGTCGCCGCGCAGCTCGGTGAGGGCGCGGAAGGAGCTGCGCGGGAAGATGGCGGGAGCGCCACAGGCACCGCCGTAGTGGGCGGCCGCGATGTGCTGCGGTTGCCGGCGCCAGCTGCCGGCGAGGCGACGGAGATCGTCGGCCGTGACCGCCGCCTGATCCGCGAGCAGCAACATCACGGCGCGGCACGCGGCCGGCACTCTCGCGACGCCGGTACGGATCGAGCTCGCGAGCCCCTCGCGCCACTCCTGGTTGATGACCACCGAGCCGGGTGTGTGCCTGAGGAGCGGTGCGAGCTGTGCCGCTCCCGAGCCGAGCACGACGATCAGGGCGTTACCGGTCACCTCCGCGGCGCGGGTGACCGCCGTGTGCAGCAATGGCCGGCCGGCGACACGCACCAGCTGTTTGGCCGAGCCGAAGCGCGTCGAGGCGCCGGCCGCGAGCACGACCGCATAGAGGCCATCGGCGCTCCGGGCGACGCTTGCGCGTGAAGCCGTCACCGGGGTTGGGCGCCGAGCGTCATGCCCGGCGGGACTTGTGCGCAGACCTGTGCATAGCGCCGCCGCTCCTCGAGGATCGAGTCGGCGTCGATCCCTCCAAAGGTGCGCCAGTCAGCGGCGCGTGAATTCGTGGCGAGCAACGCATCGAGCGCATCCCGCCGCGTGCTCCATACGCCGTCGAAATATTCGGCGAACTCCCGCCAGCCCTGCCGGCCGGCTGACCCGGGCACCGTGGTCCCCGCGCACGCCGCCTCGAGCATCGCGAGCGCCTCGCGGCCGCGGCCGCGACGCCCGAGCGCCTCCTCGAGCGCGCCCCGCGTGGGATCCGTGGGCGGAAAGCCCGTCTGCAGGAGATCAGACAGACGCTGATCCCGCTCCTCGAACCAGGCCAGCACGCACGCCAGGTATTCGACGCAGGCGCGGCGGAACTGCCCGAGCGATTCGCCGGTTACAAATGCTGCGGCGTCTGCTCCGGCGTCGCCCTGCATGGCGTTGGCACAGGCAGTGGCCACCGCACCGACGTGCGCCCGTTCGAGCGCGAGTTGATTGCGGATGAGCTCAACCTCGTTCATGACCGATCAACAAATGACCCGAGGTATATCCTATAACACGATGAATGGACGTGATAAGTCGTTCGCGCCTGCCGCTCAAGTCGCCGTCGGGAAGCTCGCCCCGTGCACGAAGGCGTGCAGCTGCGCGATGATCGCGAGCGCAATCGACTCGGGGCTGCGCCCTCCGAGAGGAAGGCCCACCGGTGCATGGAGGCGCCCCTGCAGCGCACCGGCGTCGGAGCCGAGATCTGCGAGAAGCCGGGCCCGGCGCACCGCAGGCCCGAGCAGCCCCACGTAGGGGATGGCGCTTGCCGAGAGCTCGCGCAGGTACGCGAGGTCTGAGGGCAGGTGGTGGCTCATCACCACGGCCGCCGCGAAGCCCGTGAGATCGAGTGCGCCGGAGAGCGTCTCGGGCCGCGCGAGCAGCACCCTTTCGGCGCCCGGAAAGTGACCTTGGACTGCGTAGCCGGCACGGTGATCGACCAGGGTCACTTTCCAGCCGAGCCGCACCGCGAGATCGACGACCGGCAGTGCGTCCGGACCCGCTCCGAGCAGCAGGATACGGGGGGGAAGTGAGAGCGGTAGCACGAAGAGCTTCCAGGACGATTCCTCGAGCCAGCCGGTCTCACCGTAAGCCGCCGCGCGGCGCAGAAGCTCCTGTGCCGCGGATGCCCGGAGCGGTCGGGGCAGCGGTGCGCCCGCGCCGGCGTCGGACGGCAACACCACGCTTCCCGGCCGCACCTCCTCGTCCGCTGAGTCGACGATGACGCCGATGGCGGTGCGCTCGTGTGCGGCGAGCGCCGTGGCGAGGTGCGCGAGGGGCTGCCAGCCGTTCGCCGGCCCCACCTGCAGCAGGAGGATCTGCATAGCCCCCTCACACCCCAGGCCCAGTCCCCAGAGCAGGTCATCCGCAGAGCGCGTGTCATAGCGCACGCTGGCCGCCATGCCGCTCGTGATCACGGCGCGCGCACGCTCGCGGAGATCGCCCTCGAGGCAGCCGCCGGAAATCAGTCCGGCGTAGTTCCCGTCGGCGGCGATCAGGATGAGGGCGCCGGGCTTGCGGTAGGTCGAGCCGATCGTGTGCACGAGCACGCCGAGCGCCATCGCGCGCCCGGCGGCGCGCTCGCGCTCGTAGAGTGGTATCAGGGGACCCAGTGTGGCTTCCACGCGCGGGCAATTATGCCAGCCCGGCGCCCGCGAGCCCGGAGGCACGCGCTGCCAGTGCGCCCGGCGGGCTCGGACCGGCGCCGTACCCCAACAGCGCATCCGCTGCAAGTGTGCACACTGTCGTTGCGCACACGCGGGAGCGTCAGTAGAGTCGCACGTCCTGTCCGGCACCCATAAGACTTTGATTTAGATGGTCCAGCCCGATCCCTGGGTCGTGCACAAGTTCGGGGGGTCGAGCGTCGCCGACGCCGACTGCTTCCGTAGAGTGGCGGCCATACTCGAAGCTGCGCCCGCGGGGCGCCTCGCGGTGGTGTTGTCAGCCTGCCGCGGTGTAACCGACGCGCTGCTGCGCCTGGTGGCGCTCGCCGAGCGCCACGATGAGCGGGTGAGCGCCGAGATCGCGCAGCTGCGCGAGCGGCACACAGCGATCGCCAACGAGCTGCTCAGCCCCGCGGCCGCGCAGGGCTACCGCACCGCCTTCGAGAGTGATTGCCGCGACCTGCAGGAGGTGCTGCGCTCGCTGCAGCTGCCGCGCTCACTCGAGCACCCGCGCGGCTCCTCGCGCGATGTGAGCGATCTGGTCTCCGGCTACGGGGAGGTGTGGTCGACGCGGGTCTTCCAGCTTTTCTTCGCCGAGCGCGCACGGCGCCCGGGGCCTACGGCGTGGCTCGATGCGCGGCGCGTCGTGGTGGTGGAATGGGGACCGCTCGGGCCGGGCGTGCAATGGCCCGAGTCGCGCGCCAACCTCGAAGCGCAGGTGCCGGCGGCGTTTCACGGCACGCTCATCATCACCGGCTTCGTTGCGGTCGACCGGCGCGGTGTTCCGACCACGCTCGGCCGCAACGGCAGCGACTTCTCCGCCTCAATTTTTGGCGCGCTGCTCGGGGCGACGGAGATCGTCATCTGGACCGACGTCGATGGGGTGCTGTCGGCCGACCCGCGCCGCGTGCCCGACGCCACGGTGATCGATTCACTTTCATACAACGAGGCGATGGAGCTCGCCTACTTCGGTGCCAAGGTCATTCACCCGCAGACCATCGCGCCGGCAGTCAAGGACCACATTCCTATCTGGATCCGCAACACCTTCGCACCCGAGAAGGCCGGCACGCTCATCTGCGCCCAGCCCGCCTCGACGCTGCCGGTGAAGGGCATCACCAGCATCGAGCGCGTCGCGCTCGTCAACCTCGAGGGCACCGGCATGATCGGTGTGCCGGGGACCGCGCATCGCCTCTTCGGTGCGCTGCGCGAAGAGGGCATCTCCGTGATTCTCATCTCGCAGGGCAGCTCCGAGCACTCGATCTGCTGCGCGATCCCGCAGGAGCAGGCCGAGCGCGCCGCGGCGGTGGTGAGGCGCGCCTTCGAGCGCGAGCTCGAGGAAGGGCAGATCCAGAGCGTCGACATCGACGCCGACCATGCGATCCTTGCCGTGGTGGGCGATGGCATGGCCGGCACTCCGGGCATCGCCGCCAAGGTGTTCACCGCACTCGGCGACTCTGGCGTCAGCGTACGCGCCATCGCCCAGGGAGCTTCCGAGCGAAATATCTCGGCGGTGGTCGAGGGACGCAGTGCCATGCGGGCTCTGCGCGCCGTGCACGCCGGGCTGTACCTCTCGCCGCACACGCTCTCGATCGGGGTGATCGGTCCGGGCACCGTCGGGCGGGTGCTGCTCGATCAGCTCGCCGCGCAGAACGAGCACCTGCGCCGGCAGTTCCGGCTCGATCTGCGGGTGCGCGGCATCATGGGCGCAAGCCGCATGCTGCTCGCCGATGCCAACATCCCGATGCACGACTGGCGCGCGCAGTACCAGCAGAGCACCCGCGCCGCGGACATCGAGCGCTTCGTCGAGCACGTGCGCCTCGATTACCTGCCGCACACGGTGCTGGTCGACTGCACGGCGAGCGAAGCCGTCGCCGCCCACTACGCCGACTGGCTCGCCGCCGGCATCCACATCGTGACGCCCAACAAGAAGGCCAACAGCGGCGACTACGCGTACTACCAACGCCTGCAGAGCGCGCGGCGCAGCGGCGCCTCCCACTACCTCTACGAGGCGACGGTGGGCGCGGGACTCCCGATCGTTCAGACACTGCGCGACCTCGTCCAGACCGGGGATGACATCACCGGCATCGAGGGCATCTTCTCCGGCACGCTCGCCTACCTCTTCAATCTCTACGACGGCCGGCGCGGGTTCGCCGGGATCGTGCAGGACGCGCGCGCCCGCGGGTTCACCGAGCCCGATCCGCGCGATGATCTCTCCGGACAGGACGTGGCGCGCAAGCTCATCATCCTCGGCCGCGAAATGGGCCTGCCGCTCGAGCTCAGGGATGTGAAGATCGAGAGCCTGGTACCGGCGGAGCTCGCCGGCGGCACCATCGAGGAATTCACGGCGCACCTGCCGCGCCACGACGCCGCCATGGCGGAGCGCCTCGCGGCGGCGCGCGCGCGCGGCAAGGTACTGCGCTACACCGGCAAGCTCACGGCGGCGGGCGCAGCCACCGTCGGCCTGCAGGAGCTCGAGGCAAAGCACCCCTTTGCCAACATCGCGCTCACCGACAACGTCGTGCGCTTCGCCACGCGCCGCTATCGCGACAATCCACTCATCGTGCAGGGACCGGGAGCCGGACCCGAGGTCACAGCCGGTGGCGTATTCGCGGACCTGCTGCGCCTCGCGGCCTACCTCGGGGCGCGCCTGTGAGCGGGGCAGCGCTCGAGCGGGCGACCGCCTTTGCCCCGGCGTCGGTCGGCAACGTGGCGATCGGCTTCGACATCCTCGGCTTTGCGATCGACACGCTCGGCGATCGCGTCACGGTGAGTCGCAGTGCCGCGCCGGGGGTCGAGGTCACCGCGGTGCGCGGGGTCGCCGCCGAGCTGCCACGTGAGGCGCGCGACAATACCGCCGGGCGCGCGCTGCTCGCGCTGCAGGAAGCGGTGCGCCCCGGCTTCGGGTTCGCGGTGGAAATCGACAAGGGAATCCCGCTCGGCTCCGGACTCGGGGGCTCGGCGGCCTCGGCTGTCGGCGCGGTGGTTGCGGCAAATGCGTTGCTGCCGCATCCCGTGAGCCGCATCGAGCTGCTGAAGTTCGCCATGGCAGGTGAGGCGGTGGCGAGCGGCGCACGGCACGCGGACAACATCGCGCCATCGCTGTTCGGCGGCCTCGTGCTCACGGTTGGAATCGACCAACCACGCGTCAAGCAGATTCCCGTGCCCGCGGCGATCCGCGCCGTGATCGTGCATCCGCACATGTTCCTGGCGACGGCGAAGGCGCGGGCGATCCTCAGGGAGAGCGTCGATCTGTCGGACTTCGTGTGGCAGACGGCGCATCTCGCCGGTTTCATTTCCGGCTGCTACACAGACGATCTCGACATGATCCGCGCTTCCTTCGAGGACGTCGTGATCGAGCCGCAGCGTGCGGCGCTGATCCCGGGCTTCCAGGAGGTGCGGCGCGCCGCCATGGACGCCGGCGCGCTCGGCTGCTCGATCTCCGGAGCGGGACCCTCGATGTTCGCCTGGACGCTCGAACCGACGGCGCAGGCGGTACTCGCCGCCATGCGTCGCGAGTTTGCACGGCACTCCCTCGCCACCGACCACTGGATGGTCGAGGTGCGCTCGGCGGGCGCGCGGCTGCTCAACCCCTCATGAGCGCGCCATTTCTCTTCGGGAGTTCGCGCGGCGGGTCACCGCTCCGTACGTTCAGCCAGGCGGTGCTGCAGGGGCTCGCCCCCGATGGCGGACTCTATGTGCCGGTCCGCTGGCCGGCGCTCGGCGCGGCGGAGTTCGCGAGCGACGCCGGGCTGCCCGCGATCGCCGCGCGATTGCTCGAGCCGTTCGTGGCAGAGGATCCGCTCGCCGGTGAGCTGGGCGCCATCGCGCGCGAGGCGTTCGATTTTCCGGCTCCGCTCGTGCCACTCGGTGCAGACGGGCGACTCGCGGTGCTCGAGCTCTTTCACGGCCCGACGGCGGCCTTCAAGGACTTCGGTGCACGCTTTCTCGCCGCCTGCTTTGCGCGTCTGCGGGCGGGCGCCGACCGCACGCTCACCATCCTGGTCGCGACCTCCGGTGACACCGGCGGCGCGGTCGCCGCGGCCTTCCACGGCCGGCCGGGCATCGAGGTGGCGGTGCTGTTCCCGAAGGGACTGGTATCGCCGACACAGGAGCAGCAGCTCACCTGCTGGGGAGGCAACGTCCGCTCGCTCGCGGTGCGCGGCACGTTCGATGACTGTCAGCGTCTCGTGAAGGCGGCCTTCGTCGATCCGCAGCTCGCCGCGCGGCGCCTGCTGTCCTCCGCCAACAGCATCAACCTCGGACGTCTCCTGCCGCAGAGCACGTATTACGCTGCGACGAGTCTCGCCCTCTGGCGTCGCTACGGCGAGCCGGCCTCTTTCATCGTGCCGAGCGGCAACCTCGGCAACGCGGTCGCCTGTCTGTGGGCACGCCGGGTGGGGCTGCCGATCGGCGAAGTGTTGCTCGCGCACAATGCCAACCGCACCGTGCCCGACTTCCTCGCGACTGGCGCGTGGCAGCCACGCCCGAGCATCGCGACGCTCGCCTCGGCGATGGACGTCGGCGACCCGAGCAACATGGAGCGCCTGCGGGCGCTTTACCCGCAGCTCGAGGAGCTGCGCGGCGCGGTCAGCGCCTGCTCGGTGAGCGATGAGGAGATCTCCGCGCGCATCCGCGCGGGCTTCCGCGACTACGGCCAGATGTGGTGCCCGCACACCGCCACCGCGGCGGAAGCCTGGGAGCGGCTCTCGGCGGCCCGGCGGCGCGAGCGACGCTGGGTGCTCGTGTCGACCGCGCACGCCGCCAAGTTCCGCGAGATCGTCGAGCCGCTCGTCGGTCGCGAGGTCCCGGTACCCGAGACGCTGGCGCGCCTGTTCGCGCGCCCGGCGCAGTCTGTTGAGATCGACGCAACACTCGCCGCGCTGCGCAAGGTGCTGCTGAGGGAGGGGTGAGGTGCAGGAGCTGCAGAGACTTCCGCCGACCGTCTGGCTGCTGATCGCCGGCCCGGCCGCGTTCGGCTTCGTGCTCTTGTGGGGCTGGCGCTGGTACAGCCAGCACCGGGCGCGCAAGGCGCTGCACGCCGCGGTCACCGCGGGTTGCGCCGATCACCTGACGGATTCACTGGTGCCCGACGGCATGGGTGGATCCTTTCACGTCGACTTCCTGCTGCTCACCATGGGCGGTGTGGTGGTGATCGATCTGCGCGACGTGCAAGGCAATATCTTCGGCGGCGATCAGATGGCGGAGTGGACGGTGATGGACGGCGCACGCCGCTTCACCTTCACCAATCCGCAGAGCGCGCTCTACGACCGGATCGCGGCGGTCAAGGCGCTGGCCGGCGACGTGCCGGTCGAGGGTCGCATCGTCTTCACGCGGCGCGGTCGCTTCCCGAAAGGACTGCCCAAGTGGACACTGATGCTCGATGCGTTGCGCGCGGAATTCCCCGCAGCAGCGGACTTCGAGTCGCCGGCGGACACCGTGGCGCGGTTCCGTGACGGCTGGCAGAGCCTGCGCACCGCGGTGAAGCCGAGCAATATGACGGATATGCGCTGAGCTGCGTGATTTCGCGGCGGCCCCGGTCAGGAAGAGAGTGTGCCGGCGTGATCAGCGAGGACCAGTGACACGCAGGCCGTGAGTTTCTTCGCGTAGTCGATGTGCAGGAACTCGTTCGGCCCGTGCGCGTTGGCGTGCGGCCCCAACACCCCGGTGATGAAGAACTGTGTGCGCGGGAAGCGCTCACCCAGCATCCCCATGAACGGGATGGTGCCGCCGCAGCCGATGTTCACCGCCGTCTCACCGAATACGGCGCGGGAGGCGCGCGCGATCGATTGCTCGAGCCACGGGGCGAAGGCCGGTGCGTTCCAGCCGCCATTCGCGGCGGGCTCCTCGAAGCTCACCCGCGCCCCGTAGGGCGGCTCGCGCTCGAGCGCTTCGCGCACGGCGCGCTGCGCCCGCGCGGCGTCACACGTGGGCGGAAGGCGCAGTGACAGCTTCACCGCGAGCTCCGGCAGCAGCACGTTGCCTGCCGAGAGGACCGGTGGCAGCCCGTCGGCGCCCGTCACCGCGAGCGTGGCGCGCCAGCTGCTGTTGATGATGAGCTCGGTGGGATCGTTGGAGACCGGCTGTACCCCGGGCACCCAGGGGAGCTTGCCCGCGACCTCGGCCCCAAGCACCGCCGCGGCCGCGCTCGCCTGCGCACGCCGGTCGGGCGGGATGTTGACCTGCAGCTCATCGAGCAGCACCTCGCCCGTCACCGGGCTCTCGACGCGCGCAAGCAGCTGCTCGAGAACACGAAAGGGTGTGGGCGCGATGCCGGTGGCCATGCCCGAGTGCACCCCCTCGGTGAGCACCCTGATCCGCAGGGTGCCGACGAGGTTGCCGCGCAGCGAGGTGGTGCACCACACCTGCTCGTAGTTGCCGCACTCGGCGTCGAGGCACACGACCAGCGATGGCTCGCCGAGTGTCTCACCGAGCGCGGCGAGATGCGCCGGCAGATCGACGCTGCCGCTTTCCTCGCACGCCTCGATCAGCAGCACGCAGCGCGGCAGGCGCACTTGCTGTTCCTTGAGCGCGGCGATCGCCGTCAGGGAGCTGAAGACCGCGTAGCCGTCATCGGCTGCACCCCGGCCGTAGAGGCGGCCGTCGCGGATCACCGGCTCCCAGGGACCGAGGCCCGGGAGCCAGCCGGTGAACTCCGGCTGCTTGTCGAGGTGACCGTAGAGGAGGGCGCAACCGGGAAGCTCACCCGGCACATCCACGAGCAGCAGCGGGGTGCGCCCGGGCAGGCGCCGCACCTCGATGCGCGCACCGGGGACCTTCTGGGCACGGCACCATTCCGCCATGAGCCCGACCGCCGCCTCCATGTAGCCGTTGCGCTCCCACTGTGGGTCGAACATCGGGGATTTGTTCGGGATACGCACGTAGGCGACCAGGCGATCGATGATGGAGTCGTCCCAGGTCCTGCCGATGCGGGATTTGAGCCGTTCAAGGTCCATGGGTCGGCCTCATATGTAGAAATAACAGCAAGTTAAGTGTGTTTCTATCCATCGCTTCTCAAGGCGCCCGACTCCGCCTCACGACGGCGGCAGCGCAAACAGCGTGCGCGCAGCCGCGGTGCTCGAGCGGGCGAGCGATTCGATCGTCTCCCCGCGGGCGCGCGCCACGGCGGCCGCGATATGCGGAAGATACGCGGGTTCGTTGCGGCGCGAGGCCGGTTTGGGTCTGAAGTCGCGCGGCAGAAGGTAGGGACCATCGGTCTCGAGCAGCAACCGCTCGGCCGGCACCTGCGGCATGAGTGCCGCGAGGTGCGCCCCGCGGCGCTCATCGCAGAGCCAGCCCGTGATGCCGATCGAAAGCCCCAGTTGCAGATAGCTCTGCAGCTCCTCTCCCGAGCCGGTGAAGCAGTGCGCCACGCCACGCCAGCTCGCGGCGTGCTCGCGCAGTATGGCGAGGAAATCATCGTGGGCGTCGCGCTGGTGGAGGAACACCGGCTTGCCGACCTGGCTCGCGAGCTCGAGCTGACGGTGGAACGCCTGCTGTTGCGCGGCCCGCGGCGAGAAGTTGCGGAAATAATCGAGCCCGCACTCTCCGACCGCGACCACCTCGGGAATCCGTGCGAGCTCCACCAGCGCGGCAAGACTCGCGGGATCGAGCTCGGAGGCGTGGTGGGGATGAACTCCCGCCGTAGCGAAGAGTCTCCCGGGATGCTCGCGTGCCAGTGCCACCGCGCGCACGCTGCCTGCGAGCGTCGCGCCGGTGACGACCATCTGGACGACGCCCGCGGCGTGCGCCCGCGCGATCACGGCATCGCGGTCGCGATCGTAGCTGTCGTGTGCCAGATTGATGCCGATGTCGATGAGTAGCGCGGGCGCGGCCGCCGGCGGCGCCGGCGCTGTGTTATGGTCTGCCATGACTGGGCCTATCTTACTGAATGGGCAACGTGCAGCGGATCACGGTCACCGATCGCGGGGCAGCGCGGCGGAGCGGGCCACGCCAGTGCTTGCTGCCGGTCGTGGCTGCGGTACTCACGCTCGCCGTCACTGCGGCGCGCGCTGACGATGGGGCGTGGCGCGACATCGAGAGCCGTATCCAGTACGGCTACTACACCGAGGACACCGCGGCGTTGCGCAAGCTCGAGGAGCTGATCGTCGCGGGCGATGCACGCGACAAGTTGCGCGGCTACTACGGCGGACTCCTCGACTGGCGCCGTGCGCAGCTCGCCGCCGCGGCAACTACCGCTGCCGAGCGCGGTAACGCGGCGCGCTATGCGGACCATTGCGTGAGCGAGGTCGACACCGCACTGGCGCTGGAAGGGGATTTCGCCGAAGCGCTGGCACTGCGCGCCGCCTGTCTGAGTGCGCCGCAGGAGAGCGGCGGCGGCTTCGCGCCGCTCGCGGGACACCGCGGGCGCAAGGATCTCGAGCGGGCGCGACAGCTCGCCGCACGCAATCCGCGGGTGCTGCTCATCGACGCGGCGAGCGACTATGAGCTGTCGGCTTCGCAGGGCGGCAACAAGGAGCGGGCGCTCGGCAAGCTGCGCCAGACCGTGGCGGCGTTCGAGGCCGAACGCAGCGACGCGGATCGTCTGCCCGGATGGGGAGCCGCGGAGGCGTGGCTGCTGCTCGCGCGCGACCTGCTCGACCATGGCGATGCGGTCGGGGCGCGCGACGCGCTCGAGCATTCGTTGCTCATCGCACCGGAGTTTGCACAGGCGCGCCGCCTGATGACGAAGATCACCTCGGGCTGAAAACCACGACGCTGACAGCGGCAGCTGGCGGCACCTGCGGCCGGCCGAATCGCGCGGTGCGCCGGACCGAATGCCAGTTGTCCGGGAGGTTGCGGCAATGCGCGGCAGCAGATGTTATCGTTGCCCGCCGTCACCTGATGGATACGCGGGATGACCTCGGAGACCGACAAAAAGGCGCTGTTGGGCCAGCTGCGCATCGATCGCAGCGAGCCGCCGGCAAGCAGCGCTGGCGGGCGGCGCAGCTGGATGATTGCGGCAGCCGGCGCGCTGGCGGTGCTCCTCGCCGTGGGCGCCTGGCTCGCGCTCAATGCGCGCGCGGCACCGCGGGTGCGCACGGTCGCCGCACAGGCCGTCGGCGGGGGCGGTGGCGGCACCTCGGTGCTCGATGCCACCGGCTATGTCACGGCACGCCGCCAGGCGACCGTGTCGGCACAGATCACTGGAACCGTCGCCGCTGTCCTCATCGAGGAGGGCGATCACGTCAAGGAGGGACAGGTGATCGGCCGCCTGGATGACACGGCGCAACGCGCGGCGCTCGCG
>Ga0306925_10002551_pt1 | contig 15756 bp, 11 predicted proteins | sample flu12Cox44000176_FD_203755 | JGI IMG/M metagenome (GOLD analysis project Ga0306925, IMG submission 203755) | Lab enrichment of tropical soil microbial communities from Luquillo Experimental Forest, Puerto Rico - flux8day.12C.oxic.44.000.176 (v2)... | ecosystem: Environmental > Terrestrial >... | reverse complement strand
GCTGACCGACCCGACCGCGCACGGCGGGCAAGCGGAGGACGCCTTCGACCTGGTCATCCCGTCGATACCCGGCTACGGCTTCTCGTCTCAGCCGACGGAGGCCGGCTGGGACCCCGCCCGCATCGCGCAAGCGTGGGCGGAGCTGATGCACCGCCTTGGCTACGACCGCTACGTCGCCCAGGGCGGCGACCAGGGCGCCTCCATCACCGACGCGATGGCCCGCCAGGCCCCCGACGGGCTAGCGGGTATTCACCTCAACCTCCTCACCTTCTTCCCGCTTGATGTGCTCGCGGCGGTGTTCGGCGGCGGGCCCGTGCCCGAAGGGCTGGTCAAGCGGGTGGCCGTCGCCCTGCTTTCTGCCCACGCCGAGAAGAAGGACCCCGCGACACTCGAGGCGGTCGCCGCCGTCTTCAAGCGGGGCTACTTCGTCGAGATGCCCGAGCACCCGCAGACCATCGGCTACGCCCTCACGGATACCCCCGTCGGGCTGGCGGCCTGGATGCTCGACCACGACGCCGACAGCTACCAGAAGATCACCCGCGCCTTCCTCGACGGCCAGCCCGCCGGGGGCCTGACCCGGGACAGGGTCCTGGACAACATCACCCTGTACTGGCTGACCGGCACCGCGACCTCGTCGGCACGGCTGTACTGGGAGTCCGGGCGAACCATCGCTGCCCTCGTCGCGTCCGGGAAAAAGCCCCCCGAAATAAAGCTCCCGGTCGGCTTCACCGTCTTCCCCGGCGAGATCTTCCAGGCCCCGCGCGCCTGGGCCGAGAAGGTCTACCCCAACCTCATCTACTTCCACCAGGCCGCCAAGGGCGGCCACTTCGCCGCCTGGGAAGAGCCCGAACTGTTCTCCGAGGAGATCCGGGCGGCGTTCACGTCGCTGCGCTAACCACAACCCCGCACCCAGGGTATGACGGTGACCACCTCGCCCACGACCACGTCAACAGGAAGGTGCACCGGGAACTCGGCCTGACCGGAACCCCTCCGGGAGTCGGCTATCGCGCCAAACCAGAAAGGCGCGATAGCCGGCTGAGGGTAACAAGCAGGCCTCGCAGAACCAGGAAATCTGAGCCAAGCTGAGCTGGATGACGATCGTTAGTGCCGGTAGTGGCATCACGTCTCCGCTCCCGTCAGGGCCGCTCGCGGCTGGGAGGCGACCTTGACCGCGGGTAGTGATTCTGGGCATGCGTCAGGGCTGTGGCGACGGGACAGGCTATCGCCAAACGCGCTGCCATGATTGACCCCGTTGTGACCAGGCATTTACGATGGCCGGACTGTCGGCCGGGCGCCTGGCCTGCAGTTCTCCTGGCCACCTGGGGAGGACGTGTGAACGTGCACGCCCAGCCCAACTACCGGGAAACCGAGTCTGGCTATCCCCCGGCCCGGAGACCAAGCGTCGGGGCAGCGGGGGCGGTGTAGTGGAGGGATGGCCCAGCCACGAGGGCGTCCGGCCCCCTTGACAGACCGGGTCAGCGAATGCAGGGCGCTGGACCGGCTGGTCGGTGCGGTCTGGGCGGGTGAGAGCCGAGCCTTGGTGGTGCGCGGGGATCCGGGGGTCGGCAAGTCGGTGCTGCTGGGCCACCTGGCCGCGAAGGCGTCGGGTGCGGGGTGCCGGGTGGCGCGCGCGGTGGGCGTGCAGTCGGAGATGGAGCTGGCGTTCGCCGGGCTGCATCAGCTGTGTGTGCCGATGCTAGACCACGCCGGCAGCATCCCGGGGCCGCAGCATGATGCGCTGCGGACCGCGTTCGGCATGGCCGCTGGGCCGCCGCCGGACCGTTTTTTTGTCGGTCTTGCCGTGCTCAGCTTGCTGTCGGAGGTGGCCAGGGACCGCCCGCTGATCTGCGTGATCGACGACGGGCAGTGGCTGGACCGGGCGTCGGTGCAGGCGCTGGGGTTTGCGGCGCGGCGGCTGGCCGCCGACCCGGTCGGGGTGGTGTTCGCGGCCCGTGACCCGTGGGCGGAGCTGGCCGGGCTGCCCGAGCTGGAAGTGACCGGGCTGGGCGAGGAGGATGCGCGGGCGCTGCTGGCCTCGGCGCTGCCCGGGCCGCTGGACGCGCGGGTCGCCGACCTGATCGTGGCGGAGACCCGGGGTAATCCGCTGGCGCTGCTGGAGCTGCCACGGGGCCTGAGCCCGGCGGAGCTGGCGGGCGGGTTCGGGCTGCCCGGCGCGGCGCCGCTGGCGGGCCGGATCGAAGACAGCTTCACCCGCCAGCTGGCGGCGTTGCCGGACCAGACGCGGCGGCTGCTGGCGCTGGCAGCGGCTGATCCGTCTGGTGACCGGGCGCTGGTGTGGCGGGCGGCCAGGCGGTTGGGGATCCCGGTCCAGGCGGCGGCGCCGGCGGTGGAGGCCGAGTTGGTGGAGTTCGGCGGCCAGGTGCGGTTCCGGCATCCGCTGGCGCGGTCGGCGGCCTACCGGTCAGCGGCGTTCTCCGAGAGGCAGCAACTGCACGCCGCGCTGGCCGAGGTGACCAGTCCTCAGGCAGATCCGGACCGGCGGGCCTGGCACCTCGCTGCAGCCGCGCCCGGGCCAGACGAGGACGTCGCTGTCGAGCTGGAGCAGTCAGCTGAGCGGGCGCAGGCCCGCGGCGGGCTGGCCGCGGCTGCGGCGTTCTTGCAACGGTCCGTTGAGCTTTCGGTCGATCCGGCCCGGCATGCCGACCGCGCGCTGGCCGCGGCGCAGGCCAGCATGCAGGCCGGCGCCTTCGGCAAGGCTCTTGAGCTGCTGGCGGCGGCGGAGGCCGGGCCGCTCGATGAGTTCGCCAGCGCCCGGGTGGACCTGCTGCGCGGCCAGATAGCCTTCGCCACGGGCCAGGGCAGCGACGCACCCCCGCTGTTGCTCAGAGCGGCCAAGCGGCTTGAGCCATTCGACCTCGGCCTGGCCCGTGAGACCTACCTGAATGCCTGGATGGCGGCCAATGTCGCCGGGCGCCTGGCGGGGGCTGGCAGCATGTTGGAGGTCGCCCGCGCCGCCAGGGCCGTGCCCCCGCCGAAGCCCTCCCGCTCGCTTGACCTGCTGCTGGACGGGTTTGCCTTGCTGGTCACTGATGGGCCGGCCGCCGCTGCGCCGGCGCTGCGGCAGGCGGCGAGCGCCTTTGCTAGCGCAGACCTCCCTCGGAAAGAAGGGCTCCAGTTTGGCTGGATGGCCTCGGGGGCCGCCAACGCCCTGTGGGACACAGATGGCCACCGTGCGATCCTGGTCCAGCAGGTCCGGCTCACCCGTGCCGCCGGTGCGCTCGAACAGCTGCCGTTCGCCCTGATTTCGCTGGCCATGGCTGACGCGTGGCGAGGTGACTTTACGGGGGCCGATTCCCTGCTCGCGGAAGCCGATGCGGTGTGCGACGCGACCGGAGGGGGTCGTATGGCGCGCTATACCGCCTTGCTCGTGGCCGCGCTGCGCGGTAACCAGGCCGAGGTCGCCCCGCTGCTCGAGGAGGCCATCGCCGAGGCCGAAGCCGAGGGGCAGGGAGGTAATGCGGCGTACGCGTATTGGGACACCGCGATCTTGCACAATGGCCTCGGGCGTTACGCCGACGCTCTGGCGGCGGCCGAACAGGCCACCGGGGACGCCCATGTGTACATCTCCATGTGGGCACTGCCCGACCTGATCGAGGCGGCCGTGCGGACCGGCAATGTCCAGATCGCGATCGGCGCGCTGGAGCGGCTGGCGGAGACGACCCAGGCCGGCGGGACCGACTTCGGGCTAGGGCTTGAGTCGCGCTGCCGCGCGCTGGTGCGCAAGGGAGAAACCGCGGAGGGCCGCTACCGCGAAGCGGTCGACCGGCTTGGCCGCGCCCGGATGCGCCCGGACCTGGCCCGCGCTCACCTGCTCTACGGCGAATGGCTGCGCCGGGAGAACCGCCGGGTGGACGCGCGCGCCCAATTGCGCACCGCGTACGAGATGCTGGACGCGATCGGCATGGAGGCGTTCGCCGAGCGCGCCCGCCGGGAGCTGATGGCCACCGGCGAAACGGTGCGCAAGCGCAGCCCCGACACGCGCGATCAGCTCACCCCGCAGGAGGAGCAGATCGCCCGGCTCGCTCGGGACGGCCTGTCGAACCCGGAGATCGGTGCCCAGCTGTTCCTGTCCGCGCGCACGGTCGAATGGCACCTGCGCAAGGTGTTCACCAAGCTCGGCATCAGCTCCCGCCGGCAACTGCGCACCGCGCTGACGCAGCCGGGGCGGGCGGATCGGCCGGCATAGCCAAGGCTTCAGTGCCCCGCGCTCTGGCCGCCGTCGATGTGCAAGATCTCGCCGGTGATGTACGGCGAGGACTCCAGAAACAACACGGCGTCCACGACGTCGCTGACCTGCCCGGGCCGCCCCAGCGGCAGCTGGCCGCCGAGGTGCTCGTGGCTGTCGGCCGGGTGCTCCGGGGTGGCGATGATGCCGGGGGAGACGGCGTTGACCCGGATGCCGTAGGCGGCGTACTCGATGGCCAGCGAGCGGGTGGCTGCGGCCAGCCCGCCTTTGGTCAGCGCTGCCAGCACCGCCGGCGTGCCGCAGTCCCCGGCCTCGGCCAGGGTGGCGGTCACGTTGACCACGTGGCCGCCGTACCGGGTGGCCATCTCGGCGATGGCGCGCTGGGTGAGCCAGAAGAACCGGGTCAGGTTGACCCCGACGGCCCTGGCGTAGTCGGCGGCGGTGTAGTCGGTGAATGGCTTGGACAGGTACACGCCCGCGTTGTTGACCAGGGTGTCGATGCGCCCGAACCGGTCCAGCGCGCCATCGACGATCTGGTTCGCGGTCGCGGGGTCGGCGTGGTCGCCCTTGACTGTGACCAGGTCCGGGTCCTCCGACGGTTTGATCGTGCGGGCGGTGGCTACCACGGCCCAGCCCCGCCTTCGGTACCCGGCCACCAGGCCGGCGCCGATGCCCCGGGAGGCACCGGTGATGACGGCGACCTTGCCCGTCATGAAGTGCCCTGCGCCGGGCCGTTTGGGTGCGGGGTCAGCGGCGTGGCCAGCGCAACCATCCAGCCGTCCAACGGCAGCGACCGCGGGATCGCCCGCATCTCGGCCGGGCCTCCGGCGCGCCACAGGTGCCTCCCTCACGCGCTCTGCACGACCCACGGCTGGGCGCGGCAGCGACTTCGGCGGAAGACCCGCCCGGTAGGAGCGTTCGCCGCCGGCTAGGTCTCGCTCAATGACGGCGACACCCAGCCCGCGGGCGGTCAGCGCCGCGGCGCAGTGCTCGCCGGGCGCGCCACCGCCCAGAACGATCACGTCGTGGTCGCTCACGTCGGCAGCTCCGCCCCCGCCTGCTCCGCCACCATGTACGCGGCATACCAGCCGGGCCTGTTCTCATCGCGCCGCCCGGTACGCTTCTGTTGCTCGCCGTGGGCCGCCTCGGCCCGCCGCATCGCGTTCCCCAGGTCTGCCGGGGATGCGAATGCCGTCTGCGCGGCGGCGGTCCGCCCGGGCAGCCGCGCGGTGACCTCTTGCAGCAGCCAGCCCTTGCCGTCCGGGTCGGCGAACGTGGCGAAGGAGCCGTAGCTGGCGTGATCGGGCGCGGGACCGCTCACCCGGCCGCCCGTACCTTCGGGCTGGAACTGGGCTCCCGGCGTCCCGGCGTGGAACATCTCGCTGACCTCGGCATCGTCGGCGAGCTCGCCGGGCGCGGCGTCGATATCGGAGACGATCAGATACAGACCCCGGGCCGAGCCGGGCGCGGCCGAGGTCATGGTCGCGCCGAACTGGACCGAGCATCCCGAGCCGGGCGGGGTGAACTGGACGACCCCGAAGCCGTTGCCGAAGGGGACGCGGCGGCCAGCCGCCATCCCAGCCCCCTGGTAGAAGGCCTTGGCCCGGTCCACATCAGCGCGGGCACCACGACGACCTGGAGTTTCATGTCCACGGCCGTTACTCCTTAAGGCTTGCCGGATTCGCCGGGTTCTATGCTGTGGCCTGGAGGCCGCGGCTCGCGCCTGTGAGCCACCCTGGCCGGTACCCTGGTCAGCCCCGCGGGAGCGAGCCCGCGCTCGCCGTCCAGTTCGCCAAGGGAACAAATTGACCTCTGCGGCATGAGCGCCCACTGGTCATGAATGTGGCTTGTCCCGTCTTCCCGTTGATGCTCGTGTCGCCAGTGCGCGGCGGCGACCTGCCCGGCAGTGGGTGCTATTGCGAACCAACTTGGACGGCTGGCAAGTGATCGCTACGGTCGACACTGCGGCGACTGTACCCAGCAGTGCCTGCGCAACCTGCCGGCCCAGACCCTGGTGGCCAGCATCCCGGGCGACCTGATTCCCGGAGTCGTCGACGGCAAGGTCCTCACCGAGCCGATCAGGACGGCGCTGGCCGCCGGGCGGTTCGCCCGCGTGCCGGTCCTCAACGGCACCAACACCGACGAGGAGCGGCTGTTCGTCACCTTCGGCCTGACCGTCAGCGGCGGCACTGACGTGCTAATGCCCGAGCACCCGGTGACCGCCGCAGGCTACCAGGCCGACATCGCCGCGGCGCTGGGCGTGCCCGCCGCGCGGGCCGCGGCGATCGCGGCCGAATACCCGCTCACCGCCTACCCCTCGCCAGACGTGGCCTTCAGCGCGCTAGTCGGGGACGCCAACTTCGCCTGCCCGGCACTGCAGATCGACCGGGCGACCTCCCCGCGCATGCCGACCTACGCCTATGAGTTCAACGACAACAACGCGCCAGAGGTCTTCGCACCGACACTTGAAGGCCTGCCCGTCGCGACGCACGCCTCCGAGGAACAGTACCTGTTCGACCTGCCGAACGTGCCCTTCCCCGCGCCGCTGACCGCCGACCAGCAAACACTCGCGGCCAGCATGCGAGCGGCCTGGGCGAACTTCGCCGCAACCGGCAGCCCCGCTACTGCGGCCGTGCCCTGGCCCGCATTCGGCGCGAACAACGCGCCGATGCTCTCACTGGTGCCGCCGCAGCCACAACTCGGGACCGACTTCGCCGCCCGGCACCACTGCGGATTCTGGGCCGCCGGGTAACCCCAATCCCCGAACCCCATCCCGGCTACCGCGTCCACAGACGCGGTAGCGGGAAGGAGTTTTTCCATGAGCACCTCGCGGCGCACGTCGATCAAGCCACAGACCCGGACGATCGACGGGCTGATGATCCGCTGCCCGGTACCGGGTCAGGGATCTCGCCTCAGGGCGTATTGCTTCATCGAGTGAGGGGAGTCAGGATGGCCAGTTCATTGTCGATTGACGTCTTCAACAGCGGGTACAAACCGATACCTGGTGGCCCGGGATGGGATGACAGCACCCCGGCCACCTGGCCAGCCAGCACCTCGACGCTGATCTCCGGCGACCACGACGCGGTCCTGGTCGACGCGCTGCTTACCACCAGCGAAGGACAGCGCCTGGCGGCGTGGGTGCAGAACACCGGCAAGCGGCCCCGCGCGATCTTCGTCACCCACGGTCACGGCGACCACTTCTTCGGGGCCGGGCCGGTACTGGACGCCTTCCCCGGCACCCTGCTGATCGCCTGCGATCAGCAGGTCGTCGACCAGGCCCGCGGCCAGACCACCCCCAAAGCCATAGCGTCCTGGAACGCCCGGTTCGCCCGGCAGTTCTCCCAGTCTCCCGCGGTGCCTGCCCTGGCCAGTTCGCCGGAGTTCGACCTGGACGGCCATCCTCTGCTGTTCCGCACGATCGGCGGCGCCGACGGCGCGCTAGCCACGATCGTGCACGTGCCGGACGTGGCGGCCATCTGCTCCGGCGACATCGCCTACAACAACATCCACATGTGGCTGTGGAACTCCACGCCGGACTCCCGGCAGGCGTGGCTGGCGTCCCTGGACGCGGTGGCCGCCCTCAAGCCGGCCACGATCATCACCGGGCACAAGGACCCCGGCGCGCCCGACGACAACGCCACCCGCGTGCTCGACCAGTCGCGCCGCTATCTCGAGGACTTCGACCAGACGGTCGCCAAGTCCAGCACCCCGCGTCAGGTGATCGACGTCATGCTCGCGAAGTACCCCGGCTACGGCAACCGGTACACCCTGTTCGCCGCGGCAGCCAGCCAGTTCCCGCCCTAACCAGGCAGGCCACACAGCGAGGTGCCTGAGACGCAGGCCCTCCTCCATGTGGCCCCCACCGAACCCCGCGGGCCATTGGGTAGGCCGCCGACGAGGTCCCTGTTGGGCAGGCCTCGGCGCGAAGCAGGTGGTGTCAGCGCCCGGATCAGGGTGTCGACCCGCCTGGGCCAGACCGGTCCGGCGAACGGCCGTTACTCGCCGCGGCGCCGCTGGCCGGTGCCAGCGCCCGGGCTTGGGGTGGCCGGTCCGGCGCACGCCGGGCCACACAGCTCAGGCGCGCAGATCAATGCGCTCACGCGTCAGGCGGGCCGGCACCGCTGACAGCCTCCTCCTCGCCCGCACTTGTCCAGCGCACCGACGCTGACGTTGCGAGCAGGACAGGCAGGACTCTGCCCCGGCAAGCCCGGGGCGGCGGCCCACGAGGACGGGGGGTAAGGAGACCGACACCCTGCGTACGGCCGTTTGAGACCCGGCATGCGGCTTGGCTGGTAATCGGCGCAGCGAATGAGTTTACTCGCCGGTATCCCCTGTCCTGGCGTTACCGGGCGTGCTTACGGTGGGTTCCTGATGCCTGATGCCGCACTGTGTGGTGCCGCAATGGCCGCCACAGGGAGGGATACGCGAGCGGGACCGGGGCACCGCCGGCGATGACCCGCGCCACTTCTCCCCGCCGGGCCGGTCATCGGCGGCCGCGCTTCGCGTGAGCATGGCGCGGCAACGGCGAAGAGGAGGTGATGGCCTGGCACTTCTCCACCTGGTAGTTCAAGGAACATGAGAAAAGGGGGTAACGATGCGACGCATCGCCTTCGTACTCATCTCGGCGGCCGCCACCGTGGTGATGACCGCCACCGCGGCGCTGGCTGACAGCCCGCACTTCATCACCGCTGACAACAGCATCGACACCAGCACCGGGGCGCTGGTCACCTCGTTCAAGGACGCCGGGCTGGGCACCGGCACCAGCAGCATCGCGATCACGCTCTCGGCCACCGCGAGCGCCACCTACCAGTGCTACAACAAGGCCGGCAACAAGCCCCAGGGTGTCCCCAAGTCGTTCGGCCCGACCGCGCTGGCCACCCCGCCGACGCCGTTCCCGGTGCGCCACGGGGCGACCACGGGCAGCCTGAGCCTGGGCCCGCTCGGCCCGGGGACTTTCAGCTGCCCCTCCGGGCAGATCCTGTTCCTGGACGCGGTGACCTACTCGAACACCGTCGTGGCGGACGCGACCGGTAATTCGGCCAACTCCACGCCCGACCCGATCTCGGCCACGCTCCACATCAGAGTCTGACCAGGCCGTCACAACGCAACCGCCTATTCAGCATGCGCAGGGGACACCAAGGGAGAAGGTGTCCCCTGCGCATTACCCTGCCCGCGCCTTGGAAGGTTGCCAGGCGCCCTGGCTGGCCCACATCTGTGCCCGAAGAAGACGTCCCTTTGGAGCTGGCGGAAACGGCAAGCCGCCCTCGATAACAGACGGATCTGGCGCAGACAACCGGGCAACATATCCAGTCGGCGCGAGCGAAAATTCGGCGTTCAAGCCGCATGCCGTCCAAGATAAAATTACTCTCTGTAATTACCCGAGTTCTTGGCTCCCGCGCGCCGAACCGCCTATGGACGGCAATCCGTTGGTAGTTGTCGCACTTGGATAACGCGCGGGAATGAATGTTATGCGTGTCATGGGGAGTCGGCTGGACTGGGGCCTGGGTGTGACTTGCCTTAATGAGGCCGTGATGCAATGGCGCTCTGCGCGACTGCTTTCATTCACACCAAGCGGCGCTCCCGCTCGGCCCTCGGGGGCTGGCGAGCCCCGGTCGGCGCGCCGCCTCAACGCTCAGCCGCCCATGATCATCCGCTTACAGGCATGGACTCGGCGCCGGGATCCCGATCCGGCCGGGACCCATCTGCCAGAAGGCGCAGTGGTTTCCGTACCAGAACGTCACCACGGTTATCTCCTGCGCGGCCGTTCTTCCCCGCCGCTGTTACCAGCCTTACCTGCGGGCGGTGGCAGCGGGGCAGGGCCATGAGCCCTCGTCCAGGGCGCCGCCCGGGACCGCTCGTGCAAGACCGGCGGCCGCGGAGGCGATCTTCTGAGTCTTTCGCCCCATGCCGGCTCGGCGACCACCGCCCGGGCGACCCAGCGGGCGCCGGGTCATAGCCACCGCCAGCGCACCATAGACCACACACAAATCAGCTTCCCTCGCCGGCCGCTTCGGAGCGGACCGCGGAACGTGGTCGGCTAATTTGACGTCAGCCCTGCGCGTGGCCGCCTGCGCGCTGGCTGCCACCCGGTGCCCGGCTGGCAGGAGCACCAGGTCAGGGTTGATAGGGCTGACAGCAATGACCGCCACCCCGGCCAGCACGCCGGTCACGTCGCTCTCGGTCTGCACGGTCAGCACCGGGGCGCGGCCGTCCGTGCGGACCCGGGCGCCGTCCGGTCCCTCGCTGCGGATCCGGCCGCCCCACCCGGTCAGCGGCGATGCGAATCCGGTCCGGCTGCCGATCAGGTAACCGTCACAGGCCACCGCCGACGGCACCGTAGGCGCCACCGCGTTGACGTAGGTGACCAGGTGGATCGCTGACTGGGACTGGCCCGCCGCGAGCAGGCACTCGGCCGACAGCGGCCCGAGCACGCCGCCGGCGCGGACCGCGCGCCCGGCCTGGGAGAAGATGTCGAAACTGAACGCGTCGCCCGGGTGGTGCAACGCCCCGTACCGGACCGGATCGCTCTCCTTCAACGCGGGCAGCACCACGGCGCGCCGCGTCGCATCGCCGGCCGCCTCGAAGATGCTGCCGCCCTCGATGCCGGCCCGCTGCGCCGAAACCCCGACCCACGCCCACCCGGCGCGGACTACCTGGCGGTGGGTCAACATCCAGTGCGCGGGCGCGTCGAAACCGGCGCTGACGTTGAGCCATTCCAGGATCACCGTGCCGGTGAACGCCCCCGGGTCAGACGGCCGGCACACCACCAGCCGCGTGGCGAACGGCGCCTGGCCCGACGGGATGACCTGCCAGTATCCATCGGCTCCCGCAGGTCCCGCAGGCTCGAAGCAGGTGGCCGCGGACTCGAGGAAGAACTCTTCCAGCGTGTAACCCACCTGGCCGAGGTCGAAGCCCGCCATGATGATGGCCGGCTGCCCCTCGACCGGCCCGGTCAGCCGGGCAGATCCGTCCACTTGCCGCACCTTACCGGAATCCCGGCTCCGGGCGGCGGGAGCGCGGGCCGCTGACCGCGGGGTGTCCGGTTCGGGATACCTGATCACCGGCCGTATCAAGGACCAGATACATAACCAGATGATCAGTACGCCTGCACGCCACCGGCCAAGTGAAACCCGACTGATACGTAATCGGCAGGCCTATTTCAGCGGGCAGCCCGGCGCTGTCCGCTAATCCGAATGGCTCCCGCGGGTGGCAGGTGCCACAGCCGGCCATTATTTCAGCGAGCGAATAGATATGCGATCGCGCAATGTCCGGGATCGGGGCATGCGCAGACGTGGAGCCCGTTCCTCCTGGCGGTGGAAGCGACAGCGCGCCGATAGCAGGTCACTGCAACCCATCGTGACGCCGCACGCCGATGTCGGCACCCACGGTCAACCCACACCTCGGTGCCGGTTCCCCTTCGGGCTAACTGGGTAACCCGGTCAGCCAACCGTGATAGTGCGATCGACCGGCACGGGGTTGCGGAACAGGTCAAGAACAGGGCAATGCTCATCGACTGCTGCCGCAAGCTCCTGGTAGCGCTCGGGCGTCTCCGGCCCGGTGATGCCCACCTGAACCCGGACAGATGAGAAGCCGGGCCGGACGCTATCGTTGAACCCGAAAAACCCGCGGATGTCGAGGTCTCCCTCGACCCGCACGGTGAGCTGGTCGAGGGAAATTCCTAGATGCTCGGCCCAGAAGCGGTAAGTGATGGCCTGGCACGACCCCAGCGAGGCCAACGCGTACTGAACCGGGTTCGGCGCAGTGCCACCGCCGCCGAGCTTCGTCGGCTCATCTACGGTGAAGGTATGGGCGCCGGTGCGCATATCCACCTCGGTGACGCCGGTCAGTGTCCCGTCCGCGCTGAACAGGACCTGGGCGGCGGCCGGGTCGTTAGCCACGACGGTGCGAGTGTCTTTGATGATGGTGCTGAGCGTCACCGCACCTCCTAGATCCGTCTGAAACAGATTCTTTGTAGTCCTGATCTGGACCGTCAAGAACTATCGCCGAGATTGACCGACCGGCGGGTGCTGCGCCGACTCGCCGACTGGAGCCCGCGGCTGCCTGCCAGCAGCATCACGCTGGCAAGCGACACACGCCGAGTGTCGAAGGCGTGCCGAACAGATAATCTGGACGGCCTGGTGATACCGCAGTGGATCCAGACACGAAGAGCCAGATTCGGCTGTTCGGCGTCGGATTGCCGGGGGTGGCCTGTTCGGATCCTCGCGGCTGATCAAGGATTAGGGCTGGCTAGGCGGTTGGCGTTTTCTTGTGTGGGTCGAGGAAGGGGATCGCTGCGGTCTTGGCGGGGGTCCGCTGGCCGTTTTTCCACTCTATCTCCAGGTCGTTGCCGGGGGCGGCGAGTTCGGCGGGCACCCAGACGTACCCGATGTTGCGTTCCAGCCGCGGCGACCAGACCAGGTCGGTCACCCGCCCCACGCGCTTTCCGCCGGCCAGGGCCGGTGCCGCCTCGGTGAGCTCAAAGAACGAGGGGTCCCCGGGGGCTTGGATGCCGACGAGCTTGCGGGTGACCCCCCGTTCGCGGATCCGCTCCAGCGCGGCCTTGCCCACATACCCGGCCTGTTGCGCCTCGACCAGCCGCTCCAGCCCGGTGACCTCGAAGGGGTTGTTCTCCATCGTGAAGTCGGAGTTGCAGTTGAAGATGCCGGCCTCGATGCGGCGTGCCTCGCACGGGGCGATCGGCCGGATGCCGTGCGGCCTGCCCGCTTCCATGATCGCCTCCCAGAGCTCGTCGCCGCGGGAGGGGTCGGTGAGGTACACCTCATACCCGATCTCACCGGTCCACCCGGTGCGGCTGATGACCACCGGGATGCCCGCGATGGCGGTGTCCAGGGTCCAGTAGTACTTCACCCCCAAGACGGCGTCCCCGGCCAGCTCGGCCATCACCGCTTTGGCCTTCGGCCCCTGCACCTGCACCGGGTAGGCCTCCGGCAGCGACACGCTGGCCTTCAGCCCCAGGCCATGCGCCAGGCCCATCGCGTACAGGTAGGCGTCGCTGTCGGCCAGGCACAGCCAGAACGTGTTCTCATCGCGGCGCAGCAGCACCGGGTCGTTGATGATGCCGCCGTCGGGGGCGATGATCGGCGCGTACTTGCCCTGCCCGGCCGCGCACCTGGTCAGGTCGCGGCAGGTGAGCGCGTTCGTCAGCGCGAACCCGTCCGGCCCGCTGATCTGCACCACCCGTTCCACGGCGACGTCCCACAGGGTGACGTCGTTGACCAGCGCCCAGTATTCGGCGGCCAGGTCGTCGTAGTGGGCGGGCAGGTACATGTGGTTGTACACGTCGTAGGCGGTGCAGCCCCACCGCAGCGTCGCCTCGAAAAACGGCGACTTGCGGTACCACGGGCCGAAGTACAACGTGCTCGAGGTCACCTCCGGGAGTGCCCTGGCCTCACCGCTCACAGCCCCACTTCCTTCCCACCGGGGTGCGTCCGCCGCAAAGGCCCACAAACCCCGGCACGGTGTTCGTCCCTGCACACCACTCCGACTGAATCGTCGTTCAATTCGGTCCACCGCGCAAGGGGAACCCCGCGGGTTCTTGGAACAGGCAGGGCACACCTGGGCAAGGAGCCCCGTCGCGGCTGCGCTTGATCCGGTCGGCGGGCTGCTTGGTGTCCAGGAGTTCCGGCCGCCCCGGCGGGTGTGCGGGTGGTGGGGGCAGGCCGGGCGGATCGGCCGGACCGAGGGTCACGGTGAGAGGGCGGTCGTGTGGCGTGGGAATCCCCAGGCAGTAGCTCGTGCACGTACAGGAGGTGCGGGGCGCGGTGTGGTGGCCAGGCGCGGGGCGTGGGTCGGCGGGGTAAGGCCGTCGGCGGTGTCGAACAGGATCTGCTGCAGCTGGCGGGGCAGGTCGCCGTTCCAGATCAGGGCGGCGGTGGCGGTCAGCGGGTGGCCGGCGATGCTGACCCGGGTCATGTCGCCGGCGCCTGCCGGGCGGGGCAGCTGGGTCACGCCGGGCGGGGGCCCGGCGATGGCGGTGGGGCCGGTCAGCACAGTGCTCGACGGGGTGGGAGACGACCTGGGCGACACCGGGGTCGGGCTCCTCTTGACCGATCAGCGGGCGCGAGTTCTCGCCCGCCGGGTAGCCGACCACGACACGGCCCGCCTGCTCGACCGCGTCCAGCTCGCCCCGGGCTACGGGTACCGGGAAGAGCAGATCGGCACGAACGCGATCGGCACGGCGATCGCAGGCCGCGGCCCGGCACTGGTGGCCGGCCAGGAACATTTCGCTGACGCCCTGACACGGCTGGCCTGCGCGGCGGTCACCGTCGCCGATCCCGCGACCGGGCGGGTCATCGGGGTCGTCGACGTGACCTGCGCCACCGACAAGGCCAGCCCGTTGATGCTCCCGCTCGTCAAGCGCGCCGCCTGGGAGATCGGGCAGCGTCTCCTGGACGATTCCTCCGCCGATGAGCGGATACTGCAAGAGCACTTCCTCAGAGCACGAAGAACCTCGAAAGGGCCCGTCCTGGCGCTCAGCCGGCGCACCATGCTGGTCAACGGCGCCGCGACCGGGATCGTGGAGCCTGCTGACCGCGAACTGCTGTGGGACAGCATGCTGCGCAGTCTGGCCAGCGGGCAGCAGCAGCCGTTCCCGGTCCCGCTCGCCAACGGCCGGCAGATCGCGATGCGCTGCGAGCCCATTCTCGATGGGATCCGCCTCGTTGGCGTACTCGCCCGCCCCCGCACAGCAACCCCACGGACGCATGGCGCCCGGGAGCGTCGCAACACGTCAAGCACGCCAGCCTACGGATGGTCCAGCCTCACTGCCGCCGAACTCGCTGTTGCCGAACAGGTCGCCCAGGGCCTGACCAACCGGGAGGCCGCGGCCCACCTGTATCTGTCGCCGCACACGATCGATTTCCACCTCCGCCAGGTCTTCAGGAAGCTGGATGTCCGATCACGCGTCGAACTGACCCGGGCCACTCTCCGGCGGCAAGCCGAACCGGCACGCTGAACCAGCCGCTAATACACCCCCAACCGGAGCAGCGGTATCAGGAACACCGGCTGGGCCGCGATCGCACCGCCGAAGCCGGTGATGCCCGCCACGTCGATGCGGGCCGCCTGGCGTGCGCTGCGTCCTTGCGCGATGCCGGACTAATAGGGCCGGGCAATGGCATGACAGGTGCCCTCACCTTTCCAACCGCCGACGCGGGGGTGCACTGGAATAGTCGAGAAACCGGTGCATGACGGGCAATGGAGGTACCCACGATAAGCGCGAGAGAGGACTCTCAGTAGCTGGCGCGGGTGTTCCGGATGATGATGAGGGTGACGATCTTGCCGCCGCGGACGGTGACGTAGCTGGTCAGGATGAGCTCGTCCGGCAGATTGGTCTTGTCGTAGTCGCCGTCGTAGCGGCCGCGGATGATGGTGTCGCCGTGGTGGCCGAAGACCTCGGTCACCACGATGGTTACCCGGTCGCCGACCAGTTCCCTGGCCGCCCAGCGGCGGATCGCCTCGGTGCCCCAGAATTCCCGGTGCGCGTCGTTGACCAGGGCGTCCTCGGCGAAGCTGCCCACGATGGCGTCCTC